>SXGR01456114.1_pt1 | contig 12207 bp, 9 predicted proteins | sample 3174711 | NCBI WGS metagenome assembly SXGR01 (sample SAMN11356860, study PRJNA531348) | freshwater metagenome | isolation source: freshwater sample F1-60 | place: China: Fuxian Lake, Yuxi | collected 2017-12-25
CTCAATTTGGATATTGCCATAACGCATCTTGAAAATTTAATATCTAACCTTGTTACATCTAAGTACATTGTAACTAAGGCAGTTGGTGGGCCAATCCAGGCAGATTATTTAAATGCAGTTGCGTTTGGTGAGTCGGAATTAGAAGCCGAAGAACTTTTAAAAAGGTTACTCGAAATAGAAAATACGATGGGCAGGGTCAGAACAGAGAAATGGGGGCCGAGATTAATTGATTTAGATTTAATAGTTTTTGGGGATCAGATAATAGATTCAGATATGTTAAAGCTTCCACATCCACTTGCCCACACAAGAGAGTTTGTGATTGGTCCTTGGCTTTCTATAGATCCAAACGGTTTTATTCCAGGAATTGGGGAGATTAAAACAGTTTTGGCATCTTTAACTCAAAAGAGTTAAACTTAATATCTAGCCCGGTACCCGGAAAGGACTGGAGCAATGATAGAAATTCATAAATCCGCTGCAGATTTTGTGCGCCAAAAATATGATGTATTGGTACCAACTATGGGCGCTCTTCATGCAGGGCATGAGTCATTAATTAAAATCGGCAAATCTTCAGGGAAAAAAGTGCTAGTTAGTATTTTTATTAATCCGCTTCAATTTGAAAATAAAAATGATCTTGAAAATTACCCCAAATCAATTGAAAAGGATTTAGCGCTGGCTGAATCTGCAGGTGCTGATGGGATTTTTATTCCAAGCAAAGAGGAAATTTATCCAGGAAAGGTCAATGAAGTTTCAGCCGGTGAGTTAGGTGAGATTTACGAAGGGAAATCGAGACCTAATCATTTCAATGGGGTACTAACTGTAGTTAAAAGACTTTTTGAAATATCTAATCCTCGTATGGCAATTTTTGGTGAAAAGGATTTTCAGCAATTATTTTTGATAAAAAAAATGGTAAAAGAACATGGTTTACCGATTGAAATATCGGCGGCCCCTACTATCAGAGATGAATTTGGACTTGCTCTCTCTTCGCGGCATGTTTTTCTAGATATCGACCAAAAGAAAAGTGCACAAGTGCTTTTTCGTACGCTACAAAAACCTAGTATCGACGAAATGAAGCAAGAGATTAAAAATGAACCCAACTTTAAGTTAGATTATTTAGAGATTATTGATGAAGAGTCCTTTTTAAAAGCGGATAAAAGCACTCGATATAAGCGTGGAATCATAGCTGGCTGGATTAATCAAGTTAGATTAATCGATAATATGCAAGTGAGTTTTACGTCATGAGATTATTAACGGGTAAACCTGGCTGGAGTACCAGTGCAGATGTTGTTGTAATTGGATCTGGTGTAGCTGGATTAACAACTGCTCTTAATCTTCGGTCACATGACTTGTCAGTTTTACTTGTCACCAAAGCCACAATTGATGAAGGCTCAACAAAGTGGGCACAAGGTGGAATTGCTGCCGCACTAGGACCTGGGGATACACCAGGCCAACACAAAAAAGACACTTTAATTGCCGGTGCTGGTTTGTGTGATACCAAAGCTGTTGATGTCTTAGTTTCAGAAGGCCCAGAGGCAGTAAGAAAGTTAATTGCACAAGGTGCTGTGTTTGATAAATCTGCAACCGGTGAGATTGCACTAACTCGTGAGGGTGGACATTTAAGAGATCGAATTCTTCATGCCGGTGGTGATGCAACTGGCGCAGAGGTATCAAGAGCACTACTGGCTGCAGTAAAAGATGACCAAGGTATTGAGATCATCGAACACGCCCTTGCAATAGATGCACTAAAAAGTAAAACTGGCCGAGTTTGCGGCGTAGTTCTGCATGTAATTGGTGCAGGAAGTAGAGATGGTGTTGGAATGGCTTTAGCTAAAGCTGTAGTAATTGCAACTGGTGGATTAGGACAAGTTTATTCACAGACCACAAACCCTTCAGTTTCAACTGGTGATGGTGTTGCTTTGGCCTTACGCGCAGGAGCTAAGGTTGCAGATGTTGAGTTCATACAATTCCACCCAACTGTTTTATGGCGAGATTTGGCGAACAGGGGTCAACAACCATTAATTAGCGAAGCAGTTCGTGGTGAAGGGGCTATTTTGTTAAATCATAAGAATGAACAATTTATGATTGGTAAGCACCCACAAGCAGACCTTGCTCCTAGAGATATTGTCTCTAAAGAAATTTTTAATCAAATGCAAGAAAGTGGCCAACCTTTTGTTTGGTTAGATGCAACTAAAGTAAAAGATTTTGAAAATAGATTCCCAACCATCTATGCCTCATGTATGGCAAATGGGATTGACCCAACTTCAGAGAAAATACCAGTCGCGCCCGCTTCTCATTATGCTTCAGGCGGCGTCAGAGTTGATTTGGATGGGCAATCTTCAGTAGCCGGGCTTTATGTTTGCGGAGAGTCAGCATGTACCGGCGCACATGGTGCAAACCGGCTTGCCTCAAATTCATTACTAGAGGGATTAGTTTTTGGCGCCAGAATTGCCGCTGCATTAGCCAAGAATTTACCAAATCAAGAAGATCCAATTGAAGATAACAGAACTACTCTGCTTGACCCTAAAATTGTTTTAACGTTACAAATTTCAATGAGTGAAGGCGCTGGTGTAATGCGTACCGAAGCTTCTTTACGTAAAACAATGCAAACTTTAAGTGAGTTATCAAAACTAACCAGTGAACAACCAGAAATACAATCTTGGGAGGCTTCAAACCTGCACTTACTTGCCACAGCAATAGTAAATTCTGCCCTTATCAGAAAAGAGTCTCGTGGTTCACATTGGCGAAGTGATTACCCTAATATTTCAGATGAATGGTTATGTCGAATTACTGGCGAACTAGATTCAAATGGAAAATGGAAGACAGAATTGGAGCCAGTTAAATGAATCAATTAAGAGATAATTTAAAATTGATTGGGTTGTCACCAAATCATATTTTCCAACAAGTTAAAGATGCAATTGCTGAAGATTTAGCAGGGGGTGAGGATGTAACCTCGAATGCGACTATTTCAGATTCACAAGTATCTACAGCTGACTTTATATCTAAAACTGATGGAGTTGTCAGTGGCCTACATGTTGCAGCGGCTGTTTTAGAGTATTGCGGAGTTAATAACTATGAAGTTTTGATCGATGAAGGAATGCAGGTTAAATCTGGGAAAGTATTGATTACAGCTCAAGGCAATACAAAAAAATTGCTGCTAGCTGAGAGGACTGCACTTAACTTTCTCTCACATTTAAGTGGTATTTCAACTTTAACAAATAAATGGGTAGCTCAGACAACTGGGACTAAATGCAAAATTAGAGATACTAGAAAAACTACCCCTGGACTTAGAAACCTAGAAAAGTTTGCCGTAAAAATGGGGGGTGGAGAGAATCACCGACTTTCACTATCTCACTCAGTATTACTAAAAGATAACCATATTGCTGCTGCTGGCAGTATTACGAAAGCATTTAAATTAATCAAAGAAAAGTATCCAACTAAAGAGTTAGAGATAGAGGTAGATAACTTAGATCAATTGTTGGAAGTTAGTTTACTTCAGCCAAATTTAGTTTTACTCGATAACATGAGTGTAGATCAGTGCCTAAAAGCAGTTGAAATAGTAAAGGGGAAATTTCAGTTAGAAGCTTCAGGAGGTCTAACTTTAGAAAATGCTAAGGCATATGCACAGACCGGGGTTGATTACTTAGCTGTTGGTGCATTAACTCACTCAGCTCCAGCTTTTGACATCGGACTAGATTTTAGAGAGGGAAAATAATGTTACTTGCAATAGATGTAGGAAATACCAACACTGTGCTTGGAGTTTTTAATGGTGATGTTTTAGAGCACTCATGGCGAGTTAAAACAGATCCAAGGGATACAGCAGATGAATTATGGCTGCAATACAGTTCATTGGTAGAAGGTTTTGATATTACAGGTATTGCAATTTGTTCAACAGTTCCTGCAGTATTACGTGAGGTAAGAAAACTAGTTAATGATCACTACTCCGATTTGAAAAGTGTAATTATTGAACCTGGCGTAAAAACCGGCGTACCTTTATTAGTTGATAATCCAAAAGAGATTGGTGCAGATCGAATAGTTAATACTTTAGCTGCATCTACTTTATATGGGAAAGTTGGACCAGCCATTGTGGTTGATTTTGGCACCTCAACAAATTTAGATGTTGTCTCGCCTAAGGGTGAATTTTTAGGAGGAGCTTTAGCGCCCGGGATAGAAATTTCTGTTGAAGCTCTCGCCGCTAGAGCAGCTCAACTAAGGAAAGTAGAACTAGTTAAGCCCAAATCAGTAATTGGTAAAAATACGGTGGAAGCGCTGCAATCTGGAACTATTTTTGGCTTTGCTGGCCAAGTAGATGGATTAGTTAATCGAATTATTGATGAGCTTGAAGAGCTATACCCAAATTCAGGTGATGTATCAGTGATTGCAACTGGTGGACTTGCACCACTAGTGCTGGGTATTAGCGAAAGTATTGAATTTCATGAGCCAGATCTAACACTCATTGGATTGCGCTTAGTACATGAGCGTAATTAATTCATAACAGCAGCCAGCAGCGATAGGATTTAACACATTATGGCTGATGAGGATGATCTACCGGAGCAATTGAAAATTCGGCGAGAAAAGCGTGCCGCAATTTTAAAGCGCGGTGCTGAACCATATCCAGTTGCTGTCCCTAGAACTTCATCACTTTCAGAGATCAGATCAAAGCATAAAGATTTACCAATTGATGTTTCAACTGGAATTATTGAATCGGTAACAGGGCGAGTAATTTTTAAACGCGATACTGGAAAATTATGCTTTGCAAATTTGCGGGAAGGCGATGGCACTGAGCTGCAAGCTATGTTTTCACTAGATAAAATTGGCGAAGACCAATTAGAAATATGGAAAACAGAGATCGATTTAGGTGACATAGTTTCTGTAACTGGTGAGGTAATTACCTCAAAAAGAGGCGAGTTATCTATCCTGGCAAACTCATTCGCATTAGCTGCAAAATCACTTAGACCACTTCCAGTAGAGCACAAGCCACTCTCTGAAGAAAGTCGCGTTCGGATGAGATATGTAGATTTAATTGTTCGACCTGAAGCTAGAAGTAATGCCCGCCTGAGACCTGCAGTTATGCGCTCACTTCGAAATACTTTTAACACAAGGAATTTTTTAGAGGTTGAAACACCAATGTTGCAAGTAATGCACGGGGGTGCAGCCGCTAGACCGTTTAAAACTTTTAGTAATGCCTATGAGATGGATCTATTCCTAAGGATTGCCCCAGAGTTATATTTAAAAAGATGTGTAGTCGGCGGTCTGGAAAAAGTTTATGAGATAAATAGGAATTTTCGTAATGAAGGAGCTGACTCATCTCATTCACCTGAGTTTGCGATGATTGAAACTTATGAAGCATATGGTGACTGGAATAGCATGGCTGATTTAACTCAAACATTAGTACAGCAAGCGGCCAAGGATGTTTTTGGTTCGCATACTGCAAAACATTTTGATGGTCGAGAGATTGATCTAGGCGGAAAGTGGAATGAAATTTCGTTATTTGATGCCATCTCAGAAGGTGTTGGCCAAGAGATAACAGCACTAACTAGTCATGAAGAGCTAAAGAAAATTGCTACAAAACTCGGTATAAAAATTGATCCAAAGTGGATTACTGGAAAATTAGCCGAAGAAATTTTTGAGTATGTAGCTAAAGATAAATTAATTAAGCCAACATTTGTTAAGGGATTTCCGATTGATACCTCACCACTAGTGAGAGCCCATCGTGAAGTAGCAGGAGTTGCTGAAAAATGGGATTTATATGTTGAAGGCTTTGAGCTAGCAACTGGTTACTCAGAGTTAGTTGATCCAGTAATTCAGCGCGAGCGCTTAGTTGAACAATCTAAACTAGGAGCTAGTGGCGATTTAGAAGCTATGGGAGTTGATGAAGATTTTCTAAAAGCTATGGAGTATGGCATGCCACCTATGGGTGGAATGGGAATGGGTGTCGATAGATTGTTAATGGCATTAACTGGTCTAGGTATCAGGGAAACTATTTTGTTTCCATTAGTTAAACCAACAAGTGGTGATGAGTAGTGTCCACTTTAATAAGACCTGCAAAAACTTCAGACATTAAGAAAATTAGAGAGATTGTCTCTCACTACATTGGCGAACGTAGGTTGCTTGTAAAAGAAACAGTTACCCTCTATGAAACTGTTCAAGAATTTTCAGTCGCAGAGGTGGATGGCGAAGTAGTTGGTTGCGGTGCACTACATGTTTTGTGGGAAGATCTAGCTGAGGTTAGAACTGTTGCAGTTAAACAAGATTTTCACGGCCAAGGTATCGGACATCAATTACTGGAGAACATAATTGAAAGAGCAAAAATAGTTGGTGTAAAGCGAGTATTTTGCTTAACTTTTGAAACAAAATTTTTTGGCTCACATGGTTTTAATGAAATCAAAGGCACACCGGTTGAGCCAGATGTTTATGCACAGCTATTGCGTTCTTATGATGATGGAATTGCAGAGTTTTTGGAGCTAGAAAGTGTTAAACCCAACACTCTTGGGAATACCCGAATGCTTAAAATTCTCTAAATTTTGGGCATAAACGGGCTGGATGTATTGTTATACAGCGGTAAGTAGCCCAATTTAGGTAGTTATTCACAGCCAAATCTATGTGCGTAAGGTCCTACCTAACCATTAGGCTATTTCATATAAAGAAAGGTGTCATCGATGTTTGAGCGGTTTACCGATCGTGCTCGTCGCGTTGTTGTTTTAGCGCAAGAAGAAGCACGCATGCTCAATCACAATTACATTGGCACTGAACATATTCTTTTGGGTTTAATCCATGAGGGTGAAGGCGTTGCGGCTAAAGGGCTTGAGTCGTTAGGAATTTCATTAGAGGCAGTTCGTTCCCAAGTTGAAGAAATAATTGGCCAAGGACAACAGGCACCATCAGGACATATTCCGTTTACCCCTAGAGCTAAGAAAGTTTTAGAACTTTCACTGCGCGAAGCGCTGCAATTAGGACACAACTACATTGGCACCGAACATATTCTTTTAGGATTAATCAGAGAAGGTGAAGGCGTTGCAGCCCAGGTTCTAGTAAAGCTTGGTGCTGACTTATCTCGCGTTCGCCAACAAGTAATTCAATTGCTATCTGGTTACCAAGGCAAGGAAGCAGTTGCTGCTGGTGGCCCAGCTGAAGGGCAGCCTTCAACATCTTTAGTTTTGGATCAGTTTGGTAGAAATCTTACGCAAGCAGCTCGCGAAGGAAAATTAGATCCAGTAATTGGGCGCGAAAAAGAAATTGAACGTGTAATGCAAATTTTGTCCCGTAGAACAAAGAACAATCCAGTTCTAATTGGTGAGCCTGGTGTTGGTAAAACTGCGGTGGTTGAGGGCTTAGCACAAGCAATTGTTAAGGGCGATATTCCAGAGACTTTAAAAGATAAACAAATTTATTCTCTAGATCTAGGAGCGTTAGTTGCTGGCTCTCGTTATCGTGGAGATTTTGAAGAGAGATTAAAGAAGGTATTAAAAGAGATTAGAACTCGTGGCGATATCATTTTGTTTATTGATGAAATTCATACCTTAGTAGGAGCTGGCGCAGCTGAAGGTGCGATAGATGCAGCATCTATTTTGAAGCCAATGTTGGCTCGGGGTGAGTTACAGACTATTGGCGCCACTACACTTGATGAGTATCGTAAACATTTAGAAAAAGATGCAGCACTTGAGCGACGTTTCCAACCTATTCAAGTTTCTGAGCCAACAGTTGCGCACACAATTGAAATTCTAAAAGGACTTCGCGATCGCTATGAAAGCCACCATAAAGTTTCAATTTCAGATGGTGCTTTAGTATCTGCAGCTACGTTGGCTGATCGTTATGTCTCAGATCGCCACCTGCCCGATAAAGCAATTGATTTAATTGATGAGGCTGGTTCACGTCTTCGAATCCGAAGAATGACAGTTCCGCCTGAAATTCGGGAGTACGATGGCAAAATTGCCTCAGCCCGTAAGGAAAAAGAGTCTGCAATTGATAGTCAAGATTTTGAAAAGGCAGCTTCTTTACGCGATAAAGAAAAGAACTTAATTACTGAAAAAGCTGAGCGGGAGAAAAATTGGAAAGCTGGCGATCTTGATGTTGTTGCTGAAGTTGATGAAGAATTAATTGCTGAAGTACTTTCAACTGCAACTGGAATTCCAGTCTTTAAGTTAACTGAGGCTGAGACGGCTCGCTTGCTTCGTATGGAAGAAGAGTTACATCGCCGCGTAATTGGTCAAGACCAAGCAATTAAAGCTTTATCTCAAGCTATTCGCCGAACACGTGCAGGCCTTAAAGATCCTAAGCGTCCTGGCGGTTCATTTATATTTGCCGGCCCATCTGGAGTCGGTAAGACAGAGCTTTCAAGAACTCTTGCTCAATTTTTGTTTGGTGATGCCGATGCATTGATTCAACTTGATATGTCTGAGTACTCTGAAAAACACACCGCCTCTAGATTATTTGGTGCTCCTCCTGGTTATGTTGGTTATGACGATGGCGGGCAATTAACTGAGAAGGTACGCCGACGCCCATTCTCTGTTGTGTTATTTGATGAAATTGAAAAGGCGCACTCAGATATTTTCAACTCATTACTACAAGTACTAGAGGATGGTCGATTAACAGACTCTCAAGGTCGCGTGGTTGATTTCAAGAACACCATAATTATTATGACAACCAACCTTGGAACTAGAGATATTTCTAAATCACTCTCACTTGGATTTGCTAATGTGGCCGACGCGCAGGGAAGTTATGAGCGTATGAAAGCAAAGGTTGGGGATGAATTAAAAACTCACTTCCGTCCAGAATTTTTAAACCGTATTGATGACATTGTTGTCTTCCATCAGTTAACTGAGCAGGAAATTGTTAAAATTGTTGACCTAATGGTTGCTCATTTAGATGAGCGCCTGCGCAATAAAGATATGGGAATTGAGTTGACTCCAGCTGCAAAGGCCTTGCTGGCAAAGCGTGGTTATGATCCAGTATTAGGTGCTCGCCCACTTCGTCGAACAATTCAGCGCGAACTAGAGGATGTGTTATCTGAAAAGATGCTATTTGGTGATTTAAAAGCTGGTGAAATAATTTTGGTAGATGTGTCTGATGATACTGATACAGCGACATTTACCTTTAAAGGTGCTGCAAAATCTACAATGCCAGATACACCTGGGGATTTAGCAGAAGCAACTAATTAATTTTTACTTTACTTATTGCCTGTTCAACTCTAGCTGCTTCTAAGATTTCCATTCCTGCAATTTTTAATTCACTTCCCATAGGAACGATGGCTCGTTTAAATCCTAATCTGGCAGCTTCTTGAATTCGTTGGTTAATACCAGTTACTTTTCTAATTTCTCCTGCTAATCCAACCTCACCAATTGCCACTAAATCAGCAGGTAAGGCTAGACCTTTAGCTGCAGATGCAACTGAAAGTGCAACTGCCAGATCTGCCGATGGTTCATTAATTTTCATGCCACCAACTGTGGCAACATAAACATCTCGGCCAGAAATTTTTATTCCTGCTCTTAGCTCAAGAACTGCCAGTGTCATTGCCGTTCGTGAGTTATCTAAGCCACTAGTTACGCGCCTGGAGTTTCCCCAATCTCTACCCTCTGGATTGGCAACACTTACTAAGGATTGAATTTCAGCTAACAACGCTCGCCTTCCCTCTAGCGCCACAGTTACACAAGTGCCTGGTACTGGATCTGTATGGCGAGAGGTAAATAAACCAGTTGGATCTGGCAGTCCAACAATTCCGGAATCATTTAAATCAAAGCAACCAACTTCATCAGATGCACCAAATCTATTTTTTATTGCCCTAATTAATCTAAGCCTGGAGTGGCGCTCGCCTTCAAAATTGAGCACGACATCAACTAAGTGTTCAAGCAAGCGAGGCCCAGCTATTGATCCATCTTTAGTCACATGTCCAACTAAAACAAGAGTGATCGATCGTTCTTTTGCTATTCGAATTAAAGCTGCAGCAATCTCCCGTACTTGGGTAACCCCTCCCGGGGCACCATCAACTGTTGAGCTTGAGATTGTTTGGATTGAGTCAATAACCAATAGCTCTGGTTTAACTGAATCAATATGAGCAATAACAGCACCTAAATCTGATTCAGCTGCTAGCCACAAATTTTTATCAATTGCATTAAGTCGCTCTGCTCGCAGTCGTACTTGCGAGGCAGACTCTTCGCCACTTATATATAGTGAAAGAATTCCTTGCTTTGCTGTTTCAGCTGCAACAGTTAGTAATAAGGTTGATTTTCCTACCCCAGGTTCGCCAGCAAGCAATATTGCAGCTCCAGGAACTAAACCACCACCTAAAACTCTATCTAACTCACCAACACCACTTGATCTGGCTTTTGCACTTGCTAAATCAACATCACCTATTGGTCTAGCAGCGCTCGTTACATTTCCTGCAACTAGTGAAAGTTTTTTAGGTGCAGATATTTCTTCAACTGTTCCCCAGGCTTGGCATTCACCACATCTACCAACCCACTTTGTTGCGCTCCAGCCACACTCAACACATCTAAAGGGATCTTTTGCTGGAGCTTTTGCCATGGCAATAATCTAATGGCTGGCACTGACTATCGCTGTTCTTGCACAGCCTTTGTCGCTGGGTGTATTACAAATAGTGGCAATTCGCGCTTTTTTTGCGCTTTTTTAGTAGCGGCAATTGCAGCCATTCGAGCGTCACATAATTTTTCTAGTTCAGAGTATGCAGATTTACCCATCATCGTCACTAATTCAACCTTGCTTGATTGGTAAATCGGAATTTTCCCAATGTGAGCCTCTGAATTGCTTGTGCAGTACCAATCTAAATCTTCCCCGCCTTCGCCCCAAGCTAACCTTTCATACTCACTAATTACTACAACTGTAAATTTTTTATTTCCAATTTCTTTTACTTCCCAATATCTTCGCAGTGGCAGTTGCCAACAAATATCAGGTTTAGTTTCTATCGGATGAATACCATCCTTTTTGGCTAAATGATGAAGTGCGCATCCAATCCCACCAGTAAAACCAGGAGATACATATCCGACTCGGTTTAAAAATATGCACGAGCCATCTACTTTTTTAGTTTTACGATCTCGATCTAAACCGATCTCACTTATATTTAACTTTTTATTTGATTTTGATCTTGCTTGATCATAGAACTGCCAATCAGATTTACCCAACCTTTTTGCTGCTTTAAGCACGCGTGCTTCATCTGCTTTTCCTGTGTAATAGGCACCATCTGAACAACAACCATCATTAGGTTTGTCAGCGTCGATTCCACAGCACCCATTTCCATAAATGCATTGCCAATAGGAGGTAAGCCAGGTTAAGTCACATTTAAAAAATTCCTCAGAATTATCTGGGTTAATAAATTCGACCCAATCGCGCGTGAAATTTGAGGCAAATTCATTCTTAGATAATTTTGAGTTGGACCTTTTGGTAGATTTCATAGAGTCGCAGTTTAGGCTCAAGCAGGAGTAAAGACTAATTGGGTAGGCTTTAAGTATGAATCTGGCTTCCAGCAAAAAGAGTATTGGCTTCATCGGTGCCGGCATTATGGGCGCCGCCTTGATTAGGGGATTATTAAGTTCTTCAATCAAGGCAAACCAAATATATATAAGTGAAAAAAAACCAGAGCGAGCCGCTGAGGTTACAAGCCAGTTCAAAGTTGAGAATTTGAGCTTAGGTCAGATAACTCAAAAGTGTGAAGTTATATTTCTTTCGGTCAAACCTCAAGACTTAGAAAATGTACTCAAAGAGATTAGTGGCAGTTTAAAGAACGATACATTGTTGATTTCAATTGCTGCTGGTAAGACAAGTAAATTTATTGAGGACCAACTTAAATCAAAAAATCCTGTTGTCAGAGTAATGCCTAATACTCCGGCCCAAATTGGTAAAGGTGTGTCGGTAATTTCGGCTGGATCCTTTGCTACTAAAGCTGACTTAGATTTAACCAAAGAATTGCTTTCTAGTACTGGCTTGGTGCTTGAAGTAGATGAGTCGCAACAAGATGCTGTTACGGCAGTAAGTGGCTCAGGCCCTGCCTACTTTTTTAGTTTTGTTGAGTCAATGATTAAATCTGGTATCAAACTTGGCTTAAGTGAAGAAATTGCTACAAAGCTTGCAATTGGCACAATAGTTGGCTCGGCAGCGATGTTACAAGAAAGTGGAATTGATGCAGCAACTTTAAGAAAAAATGTAACTAGTCCAAATGGAACCACGGCTGCAGCGCTAGAAGTGTTCTCAACGAAAAAACTA
>SXGR01022553.1_pt1 | contig 12206 bp, 10 predicted proteins | sample 3174711 | NCBI WGS metagenome assembly SXGR01 (sample SAMN11356860, study PRJNA531348) | freshwater metagenome | isolation source: freshwater sample F1-60 | place: China: Fuxian Lake, Yuxi | collected 2017-12-25
CGCTTTCTCGGTCACCTGGGTCTCGGGCCTCCCGGCCATCGAGGACATCACGATCGTCATGGGTCATGCCAGTCTCGCCCTGCTGGGTTCACACACTAATCTCGGGGGGGCGGACCTTCTCACGTACGTTGGCACAGAGGGTGATGTCGGGGATGCATCCACCGACACCAAGGGGAAGAAGGCTTGCAGCCACAAGTGCAGCGGACAAAGCGAGGCACCGAGCAGATCGTCCGATCGCAAGGCGTCCGGGTTGTTTCAATCGCATGCATCCCGAAGACGAGGCTGATCGGCGATCCGTGAGGTCTCGGGACGAATATCCGTGCGCCCGTACGCGTCGAGGACCATGAAGATCCCCCCCCTGATAGACGCGACAGGCAGCCGAACCGTGAAGCGGTACGTCACTTTCCTCCCTCCCCCTGCTTTCCGTGGGCGAACCGCCACCTCAGCGCGTCGCAGGCGGCGCGGACGAGCTTGCGGGACGCATCGACGTCAGGGAGCGCGAGATCGCCCTGGATCTCCTCGAAGGTCGCCCCAACGATCCATCGCGACAGGGCCGCGCTCTGATCCGGGGGCAGGTGCGCGCTCGCGAACTCCATGAGCTGCCGCGCCGTTTGCGCAGCTGTCATCGGCGGCCGGACGCCGATCTCCTCGACCGGCAGGGAGGCCGTGAACTCGTTGAGGAGCCGCTTCACGCCAGACGCCTCCCCTCCGCTGTCCACGCGCTCGCCGAGGTGGTGCCGAACGTGGTCGCGGACGGCGTTCGTCGTGACGATGCGGAGCCAGTCCTCGAGCGTCCTGTCGGGGTGGCGCTCCCGCCATGCAGGGTAGAGCTGGAGGGCCCGACCTCGCTCGGCCCCGAGCTTCTCGACGAGCTTCGTGAGGACGTCGTGGACGTGGTCCTCGGATCGCGCGAGACGCCCCATCGAGCGGCTCGTCCGCACGAGCGTCTGGAGCGCCGGCCACAGCTGTTTCACGAGCTCCATCCCAGCGCGATGATCACCGACGGCCGCGGCGCGGGCCAGACGATCGCACCGCTTGACGTCCACGCCGTCGAAGACGCTCTTCACCAGGCTCCCTGGACGAAGACCTCCGACGGTCCTGCGCCGACACCGATCGTTCCGGTCCGCGCCTTTGCGGAGGGCGACGAAACGATCAGATAGACGCCGGCTCCGGTCGCGACCGCCCCCGCGACCAGCGACACGATCGCGATCTTCTGCGTGCCGCGCGCGTCATCCAGGATGTCGGCCGCCTTCTGCTGGCAGTTGCTCGTTCCGTTGCAGTACGTCAGCGCCTCATCGACCTGAGAGCGCGTCTTCAGCCCGAACCAGCCCGCGAGCCCGAGACCCACGGCGCCTGCGCCGGCGACACCGAAGCCGACGTACCGTCGGGTCCTCGACCGGGCAGGGCTCTCGACGTCCGGATCTCGGAAAGCTCCGGGAGGCGAAGGTTCGACGGCGGCGACGGCGACGAGGTCCGTCGCCACGGGAGGCACAAGCGCTGCCACCGGGGGCGCGTCAAACGCAACGGAGACCCGGCGCGCCTTCTCGCCATCCGCCACCGTGAGCTTGATCTCCTTTCGCGCGCCGCCCGCGGTGGCAAAGGTGACCGCGTGCTCGCCAGGCTCGAGCTCCACCTCGCTCGCGTCGAGCCGCGAGAGGAGCGGCGTGCCGTCGACCGAGACCGCGACGTCGGTGAGGGCGCGGCCGCCTGCGTCCGTGGCGGCGAACACGAGGGAGGGAATCCTGGAGCGAACCGCCTCGAGCAGCTCCGCGCATCGCCTGGGCACGTTCTTACCGCAGACGGGACGCGAGCACAGCTCCAGCTTGCCTCGCGCCTCGAGCAACCTCGCGCTCCGCGGTGTCATGAGCGCCTGCGCGTCGACGAATGCGCGCGTGCACGCCTCGGCGTCCTGCGCAACCGCGGGCGACGGAGCCAGCCCCACCACGAGCGCAAACGGGAGCGCCATGAGGACGTGTCGCATCAGTTGCACCCTGGCTTGGGGATCTGTCTTCCGCTGGAATCGAGCGTGTACCACGGGTCGCAGTTCACCGTGGCGGCCGCCGGAACGCTCCCCCTTGCCAGGACCGGGCGCGTGGACGCCGTTGGCCGCGCAGGACCTCGCGCAGCCGTGGTGGCGCTGGGTGCGGGCTTGGCCGGGCTCGGCGCGGCCGGAGTGGGCTCGGACGTCGATGCGGTGCTCGCGCTAACCGCGGGCGCACCCGCGCTCGCTGCAGCGCGCTCCGCGGGCGGCGCTCCAAGCGGCGTCAACGCCGACCCTGCGGCCGCCGGTACCGCGCCGACCGAAGGATCGCGTCCAGACACGCTCTTCGCCGCCACGCCGATACCGATGGCGATCACCGCGACGCCGAGCGCGGCCACGCTGCCCACCATCAGCCAGTTTGTCGCGGGCGCCGGCTGCGGCCTCGTCGGCGCGACGACGGAGGGGTGGGTACCGCCGCCATCCGGAGCTCCGGAGGAGAGCGTCGACGCGGCGACCGCGTCCGGCCCCAGCGCGCGCTTGGACAGCGGCGCCGTGTCGAGCACGATCCGATTCAAGGATGTGGGTGACGACGTGTCGACGCCAAGCGCCGTACCGAGCCCGGCGATCATCTCGCTCGCTGCGTCGAAGCGGTCGCCCGGATCGGGCGCCGTCGCACGGACGAACCACGCATCGAACGCCTCGGGAAGCGTCACGCCACGTTTTGCTGCTCGCGACGACGGCGGCTCCTTCGCTCCGGCGGCGATCTTCATGAGGAGGGAGTAGAGCTGACCGTCCCGACCCTCGGTCTCCCAGTACGGCTCGCCCGTGAGGAGGGCGTAGGCGATGTGGCCGAGCGAGTACAGGTCCGCGCGATGATCAATCGTGCCGTCGCCGCGCACCTGCTCCGGGGACATGTAGACCGGCGTGCCCACGCTTCGCGTGGTCTTGATCGACTGCGTGCTCTGCGCCACCAGCTTCGCGATGCCGAAGTCGAGGATCTTCAGCCGCGGCGACCTGTCGTCCCGGCGTGTCAGGAAGAGGTTGGCCGGCTTCAAATCGCGGTGCACGATCCCCGCCTCGTGCGTGAGATCCAGGGCGTGCGCGGCCTGCCCGAGGAGGAGGACGACCTCCGCGGGGGGCAGGCTTCCGCGAGTCTCGAGGGTCTTCTCCAGGCTCTCGCCGCGGAGAAGCTCCATGACGAGGAACGGCGTTGCCGTCTCGGTGTCGATGCCCGCATCGAACGTCTCGACGATGTGCTCCGTCTCGATGTCGGCCGTGACCCGCGCCTCGAGCTCGAACCGGGCTCGGAGATCCGGATCCGTGGCGATGCTCGGGAGCATCGTCTTGAGGGCGCGCCGCCGGCTCGTGCGTGAGTCGAGCACCTCGTAGACGGCCCCCATCCCGCCCTTCTCGATGCACCGCACGATCCTGTACCGGTCGTGGAAGACTCGCTCCGGGGCAAGGGGCTCGAGTTCGGTGCTAGCCATCGGACGACGCCTTCGCGTGGTGAGATACCTCTCCCAGGAGGATGACCCCAACGGCAAGCGTCCGCCAGGTGCCACCTCGAGGTCAAGTGGGATCCCCGCGAACGCTCGTTCTTTTGCATGGACGTGTCCACGTACGCAGACCCCTGGAATCGGCGAGAATCGGCCGCACGTCGGCGAACTGACCAAGGCCCGCAAGAGGGGGACGACCACACCTGCCGACGTCAGACGCCGCGGAAAACCTCGATCTCTCGTGCAATACGGAGCAAGAACCGGCGGAATTCGACGTCCGGCGGCTCTTCCTCCCGGGTTGCGAGCCGGCCGCTGCAACCCTGGGGCGTACCCGTCCGCGGGTCGGGGCCCGGGAGAAGGACCCCTGGGACGTACCCGTCCGCGGGTCGGGACCCCGGAGGTGGCGGCGTGCTGCTAGCCGCGAGCGAGCCGCACGCACCGCGGCCGCGGGAAGGACGAGCGCCTTTCGCTGGTCGTCGCCGGCGACGATGGCGTGGGTCATGACGCCTCGAGACGGGGCGGCGCGGCGATCCGTGAAGTTGGATCGCCGTTTCCTTCCACCACGTCCAAGGTCCACGGTCGGCGGGCGACGGTCGACCCCCTCCGCGGACCCGGTCACGCCACGCGCCGACGTACCGCGGCGTTGGGCGGAGGTGATGTGGGGCGCGACCCCACGCGCTCCGGCCCCACCGTTCCGTCAGGGTCCGTACGCGAGCTTGTACAGGCCTCCCACCATCCGATCGATCCTGGCGACCTCCGCGCGCACCTCCTCCGCGTCGAGGTACCCCGCGGCCCCGGCGATGCGCAGCGCCATGATGGTCTCCCTCCCGCTGCACATCGCGCTCTCCAGCCGCACCGTCCTGTTGCCGTTCGGGCTGCACAGCCCCTCCCCCGCGTTCAACCCGACCGACGCCGACGACCGCTTCATCTGCCTCGCAAGATCCGCATCCTGTCGCCCCACGCGCTTCGCGAGCCCATGAACCCGACCCACCATCTCCACGATCTCGTCCACGATCCTGAGTCCCATGTGAACCTCCGTCCGCGGCGTCTCTCTGCCGCGGCCCCCCCGCGCCATCTCGCGTGGAGCCTCGCGGTCCTGCGCCTGCAAGGCCGCGACGGCCATGCTCGTGTAGGCGTACAGATCGACCCGCTCGCCGCTCGGCCCGACGGCCGATCTGTCCCGGTCATCCTCGATGATGAACCCGAGTCGCTGCTCGCCAGGCGGGTCCGCGGTGTACGCGTACGTGGCGAGCTTCACGCGGAGCGCCGCGGCGGCGAGCTTGTGCACGTCGCCCTCCGAGAGGTACGTGATGTCGCGCTTGAAGCGCCGGCTCGACTTCGGGCGCCCGACGGCCTTCGGATCGGACGTGGCGCACACGAGCCGCGCGCCGCACCCGAGCCCCAGATCGCACGCCTCGCCCGCCGTCGCGCACGCGGCGCCCTCCTTCTGCGCGCCGCTGCACGCGGCGAGCCCCGTCGGCGGTCGCCGTCCAGCTGGCACACCGGCGCCCCGCAGGACACGTACCAGCGCAGGGCTCCGGAGTCCGCCGAGCCGCTCGAACCGCTTCTTCCGCTCGAACCGCTGCTTCCGCTCGAACCGCTGCTTCCGCTCCAAGCTACGATGCCGCCTGAGAGGGTTCGCGCGAGGGGCGTGGAGGGGGCCTGCGGCGCGTCCAAGATGGGCTTGCGGGGCAGTCCTGCGGGGGGTAGGCCGGGTTCGCGAGCACAGCTCCGCCCGTACGTCGAGGGGACGGCGGGTGGAAGGGTTGGCTCCTGGGTCACGCCCCGGAAGATGGGCGTTCCTTGGCCTTTCCGCCGCGCCGTGCTCCGCGCCGAAGAGATCACGCCAGGCGTGCTGTCGGCGCTCTGATCTGGCCGTCGCGCCCGCGCGGATCCGTGCTATCGCAGCCGCGTGCCCGGAACGCCCGACAGCCTCCCCGCGCGCCTCCGGCGGACGCTCGAGGTCGTCTACGGCGTCGAGGGCGTCACGGGCGCGCGCGTCTGGGAGTGGGAGGACCGCGTCGCCGTCGGCGTGCGCCCATCCGCGGCCACGGCCGAGCCCGATCCGCTGCGTCGCGTCGAGGCGGCGGTGTCCGCGCTCCGGCGCCCCGGCGAGACGTGGGAGTTCGGGATTCTCGCGGAGGACGAGCCACCGGCCGAGGCCCGCGGACGGGTACGTCCCAGGGGTCCTTCTCCCGGGCCCCGACCCGCGGACGGGTACGCCCCAGGGTTGCCGCCGCGGCGCCGAGCCTCGTGCCGGGGTGGGGCATCGTGGGCGCGGTCGGGACGACCCTCGCCGGAATGACCTACGTGCTCAAGACCGAGGTGGAGATGTGCCTCGCGCTGTGCGCGCTCTACGGCATGGACATCAGGCGCCCGGAGCACCGCCAGATGGCGCTGCTCCTCGCGGCGGTCGGCACGCACCAGGTCCACACCGGACGCAACATCCTCGTCGAGGCGGGCGCGGTCAGCCTCGAGGCGCTGGCGAGCTATACGCCGCGCGAGCTCTCGAAGGTCGTCCTCCGCGTCTTCGGGGCGCTCGCCATCGCGTACGCGGCGCAGTCCGTCGGGAAGGTGCTCCTCAACGCGATCCCCGTCGTGAGCGTCGGAATCGGCTTCGGCGTCAACATGCTCCTCACCGAACGGGTGGGCTGCGCCGCGATCGGAGCGCTCCGCCACCGGGCCGCGCTCCAGGGCCGCGCACGGGAGTCGGTGGCGCCCGCGCGCTGAGGACGCCGGGAGATCGTCAGGGCGGTCGTCGAGCTCATGCGCGGCTCGGTACACGTGCTGGAGCGAGGTCATCCGCGTCGTCGTCAAGCGCCGCGACGGTCGATCGTCTCATCCTCGGGAGCGCCGCCTGGGCTGATGTGCGGCTGCCGCGCCTCCTCTGCGAGCGGCGGGAGGTGGAGTGAGCGGCAGCTTCTCCACACCCCCGTGTGGACATCCGGTGGGGAAAGAAATCGCGCGGACGGCTGCTCTGCGGGTTCCCGCCTCGCCGCGCGTGCGCTAACCCGTGCCGCGTGTCGAAGTCGAGCCGGAAGAAGCGAGCCACCATGCGCGCCCAGGCGGCGCGCGCCATCGAGACGGGCGACGTCGCCGCGCTCCGGACGCTCGCGGCGTCGTCACCGGAGCGCGCGGCCGAGGCCGTCGTCCGCGTCCTCGCGTGCGACGCTCCCGACCCTGCGGCCGTCGTGATCGCCGAGGACGTCGCCGGCTCGCTCCGCAAGCGCGGATCGATCGCTCTCGCGCGCAAGCTCGCCCTCGCGGGGCAGGGCGCGTCGGCGATCCTCCGCCTCGAGCTCGGGCTGCTCGCGTTCTCCTCCGGCGACGACGTCGAGGCCGCCCGCGTCGCGGCCGCCGACGTGGCCGCCGGGCGTCTCCTCGAGCCGCTGCTCGTCGCGGCGCGCAGGGCCGCCAGGTGGCCTCGCGCGAGGCCCAAGGAGGGGACCGCGGCGTCGGCGAGTCTCCATGCGATCGCGCGGACCGTCTTCATGGCGCGCACGGGCAGGATCACCGAGGCCAGGCGCGCCATCTCGAGGGCCGGCGGTCCCCACGCGGGCCTCGTCCGCGACGCCGTCGGTCTCGCGTCCCGTGGCGACCCGCTGAAGGCGCGCGCCGCACACGAACGCATCCAGCAGGCCGCGCTCGACCCTGCGCTCGAAGGCGTCGGGACCGCGGCGTTGATCGAGCTCGCCGAGATCGATCCCGATCTGGCCCTGAAGGAGGCGACGCGGCTCTCCGCGCCGGCCGAGGCGATCGCCCGCATCCAGGCGCGGCGTGGCGCGTCCGATCCGGGCGCGTACGCGGGGCCTTCCGCCGCGGCCGCCTGGATCCATCGCGGGTTCGAGCTCCTCCGCACGAACCGGGCAGAGGCGAGCCGGGCGTTCGACCGCGCCATCGAGCTCGACGGCGATCTCGTCGAGGCGCTCCGCGGCAAGCTCCTCGTTGCGGGCCACGACGGCGCCGCGTGCCGCGATTGTGGTCACCACCATGACGACCGGGATCCGCGCTCGGTGGCGGTCGCGGCCGAGCGCCTCGCGAAGGTGCTCCGGCGAGAGACGATGGGCGCGGTGCTCGCGGGAGAGGCGTCCCTCATCGCCGCCGACGCATGGAGCCAGATCGATCCCGCGGCGACGGTGCGCGCGATCGACGCCGCGCGCGCGGATCTCGGCCAGGGGGCATCGCGGCGTCTCGACGTCGTCGAGGCGGAAGCTCGGCTCGGCGATGATCCGGCGCGCACGCTCGTGCTCGCGGACGGCCTCCTCGCGCGGGATCCCGAGGACGTCGACGCCATCAAGCTCAGGCTCGGCGCGCTGAAGCGAATGGATCGGCAGGTCGAGTGGGAGGCGTCCCTCGCGGCCGTCGGCGCGACGACCACGGATCCGTCGCTGCGTAAGCTGGCGCGGGGGCTGTCCAGGGCGCCGCCGTTCGAGGGCCTCTCGCCCGGCAAGGTCACGCCGGGGGAGCTCGCAGCCGAGCTCGACCGCGCCACCCGTCTCCTCGCGCCAGGTTCGAAGGACGATCCGATGACGCCGCTCGCGTGGACCTGCCGGGACGCGCTCCCGCCCGAGGGCCGCCTCGCCTTCGACGCCGCGGCGCTCGGGATCTCGGAGGGCCGTGGTGTCGGACCCTCGCCCGGGGAGCGGTTGCAGCAGCTCCTACGTCGGTCGGCGCCGCAGGCCGATCGTGTCCGCTGGTTGTCCACGCTCGCGGGCTTCTTCGCCGCCGGGTCCGCCGATCGGCTGCCGGCCGCCGCGGCGCTCGCGTCGCTTCCGTCGGCGGGGCCGCTCCTCGTCGCCCTCGCCGAAGGCGCCGCGATCGTGGAGGACGACGACTCCGCGCGGGCCATCCTCGTGCGGTTCTCCTCCGTGCTCTCCCGCTCCGAGATCAAGGCCATCGAGCGCGCCATCGGAGACGACGACCCGGATCTCGTCGACCGGAAGCTGGACGCCATCGCCGAGGCGCTCCGCCCCGACTTCGACCTCTTCGATCTCCCCGATCGACCGCAGGATCTGGCCTTCGATCAGGTGCTCCCCGGCCTGGACTTGCCGCCCGGTCTCCCCGAGGAGCTCCTCTCCCTGATGCCGCCCGAGCTCCTCGCGAGGATCGAGAGGATGATCAAGCGTGGCGGCAACACGAGCGCGGAGGACAGGAAGCTCACGGAGGATCTCGCGCGCTTCATCGAGCACGGCCTCGGCGCCGCGTCGAAGTCGAAGGGGAGGTCACCGTGGGCCTGACGGCGCCGTTCCTCGACGCGCTCGCGGCGCTCGAGCTCACGGGTACACCCGACGCGCCGGCGATCAAGGCGGCGTACCGCAGGATGGTGCAGCTCCACCCTCCCGATGGCGACGCGGACGCGTTCCGCCGCGTGCGGAGCGCCTACGAGCTCCTGCGCGATCCGGGACCGCGCGCGCGCGAGCTGCTCCTCCGTCCCGTCCCGGCGATCCCCAGGCCCCCGCCGCCCGCAGGTCCGGCGCCGGATCCCGGCGCGACGGCGCTCGCGGTGCTGCGGTACATCGTGCAGCAGGCGGACGCGCGCGCCCTGCTCGGCGTCGATCGCCCGATGCCCGAGGCGCCGACGGCGACGGGAGTCGACGATGGATGAGCCGACCCTCGGGGATCTGGCGGAGCGGATCGAGGAGCTCTCGCGCGAGCTCCGGCGCCAGGGACGAGCCGCTGTGGCCGCGCAGGCGGCGGCCGAGTCGTGCCTCGAGGCGCTCCAGGACGAGGACGAGCCTTCCACGGACGGTGCCGGCGGGGACGCGGACGCCGCCGACGTGGACGTGGCCTGGGTCAGGGCGATCCTCCCCGTCGCCGACGCGCTCGATCGCGTGGTCGCCCAGGCCGCGGTGCTCGCGGAGCCGCGTGCGCCCGAGCCCAGGCGGATGTTCTCGTTCGGCCGACCCGAGCCGCGGGCCGATCCGGGCGCGGGCGCGCTGCTCGAGGGGCTCAAGGTCCTGCGCGCCCAGCTCCTCGCCGCGCTCGAGGGCCGTGGCGTCGTCGTCGATCGCCGCACGGGCGCGCCGGTCGATCCGGAGGTGCACCGCGTCGTCGAGGTGCGCGGCGCAGGCGCGGGACGCGAGATCGTGGCGGAGATCGTGCGACCCGGCTACCGCGTGGGCGGCCGGCTCGTGCGCGAGGCAGAGGTCGTCGTCCGTCGCGGATGACGGAGGAGGTTCGTCGATGGAAGCCGTGGGCATCGATCTGGGCACGACCAACTCGCTCGTCGGGGCGGTCCTCGAGGGGAGGGCGGTCCTCTTCGGCGATCCCTCGGGGAACGAGCTGTTGCCGTCCGTCGTGGGGGCGAGCGGCGCGGGCGATCTCGTCGTCGGGCGGGCGGCGAAGAACCGGCGGCTCCTCGATCCCTCCGGGACGGTCGCCTCGATCAAGCGACGGATGGGCACGAAGGATCGCGTGCGCGTGGGCAAGAGCGATCTGTCCCCGCCGGAGGTCTCGGCGCTCATCCTGGGCTCGCTCCTCGATCGCGCCGAGGGCAAGCTCGGGAAGCGGCCCGCGCGCGCGGTGATCACCGTGCCCGCGTGGTTCGACGACGCGCAGCGCCAGGCGACGCGCGACGCGGGCGAGATCGCGGGGCTCGCGGTCGAGCGGCTCGTGAACGAGCCGACGGCCGCCGCGCTGACGTACCGCACGGGCGTCGAGCAGATGGGGATGGTCTACGATCTCGGCGGCGGCACGTTCGCCGTGTCCGTCCTCGAGCGCGACGAGGCGCGCCTCGAGGTGCGGCAGAGCCGCGGCGACACCAGGCTCGGCGGCGACGACATCGACCTCGCCCTCGCGGAGTCCGTGCTCGCCCGCCTGGGCGCGGGCCGGCGCGCCGTCGAGTCCGATCCGCGAGCCATGGTCCGCCTCGTCGAGGCGGTCGAGCGGGCCAAGATCGCCCTCTCGGACCGCGAGGAGGTGCACCTGTTCGATCCCTTCCTCGCGGGCGACGGCGCCGACGGCGTCCACCTCGACCTCACGCTCACGCGGGCCGACGTCGAGCGCGCCGCGAGGCCGCTCATCGAGAGGACGCTGGCCTGCATCGACGCCGCTCTGCGCGACGCGAAGCTCAGGCCGCGGGATCTCGACCGTGTCCTCCTCGTGGGAGGGGCGAGCAAGATGCCGATCGTGCGCGCGATGGTGGCCGCGCACCTCGGGAGGCCCGCGCAGCTCGACCTCGACGCGGATCGCGCGGTGGCCCTCGGGGCCGCGCTGCTCACGGGGCGCATCGAGGGCGCGGAGATCGCCGACGTGCTGGTCGACATCACGCCCCACACGCTGTCGGTCGGTGCGTCCGACCGCGAGGACGACGATCGCGATCCGCTCGTCGCGGTGCCCGTGATCCCGCGCGGGACGGTGGTGCCCGTCGTGCGCACGACGACGGTGGCCACGCGGAGGGACGACCAGCGAAAGGCCGACATCCCCATCGCCCAGGGCGAGGAGCCCTTCCTCGACGACAACACGCTGCTCGGGGTCGTGTCGATCGACGCGATCCCGCCGAGCCCCGCGGGCTCCCCGGTCGAGGTGTCGTTCCGCCTGGACCTGTCCGGCGTGCTCCACGTGTCCGCGCGGCACGTCCCGTCCGGTCGGGCCGCCGAGGTGGAGATCGCCGACAGCCCCTACCAGCTCACGGCGCAGAAACGCGAGGACGCGAAGCGCGCCGTCCTCGCGCTGCGTGAGGCCGCGGTCGAGGGAGACGGCGAAGAGGAGGCGGCGATCCCGCGCGCCACCGAGGCCGACCTGTCGCTCGCGCAGGCGATGGCCACCCGCGCCCGGCGGGCCCTGGCGAAGCATGCCGACGGGGACACGCCCGAGATCGCGCGCGCGCGCGCGGCGCTCGTGGCGGTCGATCTGGCGATCGAGGAGCGGCTCGCGTCGACGGCCGATCTCACGGACGCGCTGTCGGACGCGCTGCTGGATCTGGTGTGAGGGGGGGGAGCTGCGGCAGCTCCTTCCAGGCAGGCTCCGGGGGGGCGTAGCTCGGGCGCGGGACGTGCGCCGACCACCACGCGACGAGCTTCATCGGGTGCACGTACCTCGGGCAGTTCGGGAAGATCCTCAGATGTACACCCGCGACCTCCCCGGAGGCGACGTGGGCCCGCCCGTGAAAGGCACGATCGTGCGGCCGTGGAACCAGCGTGTCGTCGGCGGCGTCGCTGGCTGGTCCCATCGCGACGGCGCGACGCTATGCGTGCTCGCCTCCGGCCGGTTGCTCTTCATCGGGGGCTGGGACACGGACGCACCGTGGACCCGACCGCCGTCGTCGGGTGGCAAGCTAGGAGAGCCTCGCTGGGATGCCGGGGGGCATCCGATCGTCACGACGAACGAGGTCTGGGCCAGCGATGACGGAGGAGTAACCTGGCAGCAGATCCGCTGGGACCCCTGAGGCATCCCCTCATGTTCCTCACGTCGAGCTCGAGCCCTAGCCCGAGCCCGAGCCCGACGAAGACGAGCCGAGCTTCAGCACCATCGCGGTGAGCATCGCCGTGATCCGCAAGAGGAGGGCTCGCACAGCCACCAAGCGTTGCGCATCGGCGATGCCCGAGCACGGCCAGAACGTCAAGGACGGCTGCGGTCTCGGTCGCCGAGCGGCGCGCCATGCGGTAGAAGCACGCCTTGTCCGCCGGAGCGAACTCCCCGGCGCCTTCCGCGATGTTGAGGGGGATCGAGGCGACAGCTCGCCGAAGTTGATCGCTGAGGTAGGCGCGGCCCCTCGGAAAGCGGTCCGC
>SXGR01113930.1_pt1 | contig 12203 bp, 9 predicted proteins | sample 3174711 | NCBI WGS metagenome assembly SXGR01 (sample SAMN11356860, study PRJNA531348) | freshwater metagenome | isolation source: freshwater sample F1-60 | place: China: Fuxian Lake, Yuxi | collected 2017-12-25
TTGCCAAAGATGGCCGAGGCGTTCGTCATCTGTGTTCCGACCGACTGCATTCCGTCACCGGAGTCACCGCAGAAGCGGATGACGACTGTTTCGAGATTCTCTAACTTCTTGCCGTTGCTGGATGCTGGAGCTTCCAAGGTGGCGGTTGACATTGCGGATGCAACTCCTGGTGTGCCGTTAAGAGGGCCGAGGATCACAGCTCAGAGGACGAGGGACTGAGCGAGACGTGGTTACTTGGTGGGAAGTAGGTTGAGGATCCGCCCCAACCCGCTTGAGAACATTCCGTCAGGTTGTAGACACAACCCACGAACGGTCGCGATGCGAGACGCCAGAAGTTGTCTCGACTTTCGGGGGAGTTTGTCAATTGAGCGATCCCTGCCGGTCAGTCGAACTTGAGGCACGACCATTAATCGGCTGATTGAGGCTGCCGGTTGAGTTCCTCAACGCCGAAAAAGCCGCCGTGACGCGAGCCAAAGTAGACGAGTTACGGAGTGACTCGTCTACTTTAGCCGCATCGCGGCTTACCCCCGATTATTCTTCAGTCTTCTTGCGTTTTTCCTGTCGCTTCTTGCGATTGACCTGCATTCCCAGGATCGGCTTGTAGCGACGACGAGCCGGACCTTCTTTGGGCAGCGTTCGATACCCGGTGACCTTGCCTTCGAGAATTTCTTTTCCGTCAGCCGTCATAGGCTTCGGTGGCCGAGCACCACGCTGACCGCGAGCGGTCAGTTCTCGATTCCCCGCTTGCCCATAGGGACGAGGCCCACGAGCAGGACGACGCTGAGCCGAATATCCGCCCGCTTGAGGCTGCGGATATTCCTCGTTGTTGGAGGGTCGTCTTTGCGGAGGACGCCGCTGCGAGGAATAGCCACCCGCTGGCGGTGGAGCGTTCTCGTCGTTGTAGGTTCGCCGACGTGGCGGCGGTCCACCATCCTGCGCGGGCGGACGGCGACTGAATGACGATTCGGGAGTGTCATCGGTGACAAAGCGACGACGACCGCCATTGAAGTCACCGTCGTTGTCGTTGGACTGCGGCTGATTGGTCTGTTCCTGGAAAGTTTCGCCCGTTTGATCTGATTGATAGCGGCGCGGCGGACGCGAAGAGTACCCACCTCTCGAATCACCATCGCCTTGCGAGTATCGGCGCTGAGTTGGCGGCCCCCCCTGACCATAGCCACCTTGGCGATTCGGCGGACGGCTGCCTTGCGAGTACCGGCGTGGCGGGCCTGCTTGCGAGTCACCTTGCTGTTGATTGTCATCGCGACGACCGTAGCGGCGCTGCCCTTGAACTGGCTCGCCCCCTTGTTGTTCTTCATCGCGTCGGCCATAGCGGCGCGGTCCTCCTTGGCCTTCGCCCCCTTGAGAATATCCACCGGGACGCGGTCGGCTTTCAGGACGGCGTTGCCGTGTATTGTCTTGAGCGAACTCATCACCGCTCGACGAATCATTCGCTCTGTCATCGGTCTGCGAGACAAACTGGCGACGTGGCGGACGATCGCCGTACGACGACTCGCCACCACGAGACGCTCGATCCGACTGGCCTGTTCCAGCAACAGGTCTCCCGTAATTCGATTTGCGCGGTGGGCGACCTTCGCTCGAAAACTCGGCTGGGGCGGGAGAATCACTCCGTGAACCAAACGGTTTGCTACCGAACTTCGGTTTCTCACCGAACTTCTTCTTGCGACCACGACCGGCCGTGTTGTCGAGATGTGCTCGCTGCTGCGAGAGATCGTTGAGCAATGCGACCTCGGGGGTCGTCAATTGTCGAAACGCGCCGACCGGCAAATCACCGAGCCGGATCGGGCCAAAGCCAACGCGCTTCAAACGCATGACCTTGTGATTCACACGAGCCAGCAACCGGCGAATCTCACGGTTCTGGCCTTCGTTCAGCACGATGTCCAAGTACGAGCTGTCTCCGACTGCCTTCTTCATCCGCACCCCTTCGACGGAGAACCGGCCTTCCTCGAAGTACATACCGCGCTTCAACTCGGCGAGTGTTTCCGATGAAGGCACTCCCTTCACATGGCAGATGTAGAACTTCGGCACTCGGTAACGTGGGTGGGCCATGCGATTGGCCAGCTCGCCATCGTTCGTGACCAGCAGCAAGCCTTCGGATTCTTCGTCGAGTCGACCGATCGCGAAGATTCGCTCCTTGAACTGCGGGAACAAGTCGATGACTCGCGGCTTGCCGGCGGGATCGAAGTTCGTGCAGACCACTCCGCGCGGCTTGTTGAGCACAAAGTAAACTTTTCGATGCACCTTGAGCTTCTCGCCATCCAGCTCAATCTTCTGCGAGTATGGGTCAGCTCGAAACGCGACGTCGGTGATAACCTTGCCATCGACGGTGACGCGGCCGGTCGTGACGAACTCCTCGCACTTCCGCCGAGCGTCAATCCCCGCCGCGGCCAAGATCTTCGCGAGCCGCTGCGGAGCAAACTTCGCCGGCCCGGTGTGCTCATGCGTCTTCAATCGCATACCCGGCGACGGATCGTTGTCGCCATCGAACTCGCTCATTTCAGAGATGCCTGATTCACCCGCGAGTGTTTTCTTCTTCCTGTCTTTCTTTTTGCCGTAGGCGTTCTCACGCTCCTGCTTCGGGGGCGGATCGAATTCTTCGTCAACCTCGCCGTCGTAGTCATACGGGGCCGAGTCGTCGTCGGACTCCAAATCCACGTCGCTCACTTCATCGTCGGCCGCTTCATAGGCGAAGTCATCGGAGGCATCGTCGAACATTCCGTGTTCGATCACTTCGGCCTCCGGTTCGCCGTCATGAATCTCGGCTTCGGCTTCGATTGGTTCGACATGCTCAAGGGGCAGAGCGGCTTCAATCTCTGGAATGGGTTGTTGTGTGTGGTCGGACATGATTGGCCCCTTTCGTGGGCGAGAAGATCACTCCACAAGGCGAACCTCGGAAGTGGCGGCGACTCGTGGCCGCAGTAGCAATGTGAAGCAGAATAGGCAGGGATTCGCAAAAAGCGTGATGGGTTGACCGTCGAGTTGTCGCAACCGTCGGTCGTTTTCAGCCGTAAGGCGGGGCAGAGTGTATCGCGACGCTCCAGAATGGCGAGCGACGTTGTGGCCAGGGGCAGGCGTTTCGGGACATTGAATTGGCTGGATGTGACGCTGGTTTTGATCATAACGCTGTCCAAAAGGGGTCTGGACAGCGGCGGCAATGCGTCACGCCTACGAACGCGGTCATGTTCCGCGAAGTTCGACTCTCCTATCCGAACTCGCCAGAGTCCGCTTTGGTAGGACTCGGCGTCATCCAGAATCCTCGTTTGAGGGAATCGCACCGTTTTGAACGACTGAGCCGACAACCCTCGCGGCTCGCGCGACGACCGAACTCCTTGCACTTACCGCGGAGCCTGTTATTCAGGCAGCTTCAAATCGTCGAGTTGAGGGGCTTGAGCGTTTGCTCGCTGTCCCGGGCGCAGAGCTTGCAAGTTGTTGGTGATGGTTTCGCAGAATGTCTTGAGCGGCAGGTCGTTGACGTCGTCGCCGAAGGGGTCTTCGATTTCCACGCCGATCTCTTCGACGCCCAGCAGGATGTAGGCGATCAACAGCATTGCGAGAACCGTGGCCCAGCCAAAGTCCGCGACTAATGCCATCGGGAGGGTGAAGAGATAGACGATTAAGGCTCGTCGCAGGTGGACCATGTAGGCGAAGGGGAGCGGGGTGTTGTGGATTCGCTCGCACGCACCCAGGGCGTCGATCAGTCTTTGCAGGCTGCCGTCGAGCAGGGACTGCTGCACGTCGCTGATGAGTCCGCGCCGCTGGGCCGCGTCAATCTGCTCGGTCATCTTTCGCGAGACCGCCAGTGGGATGTGCTGAGCTTGCTCGACTTCCTGAACCTCTGGTGCGGGTAGCTCGGCCGCGATTTTGTCGATGCTCTGTTTGCCTCGCAGTCGATGCTTGACGGACCAACTCCAGGCCATCGTCCATAACAACAACCGGTCGAGCAGGTCGCGATCCTCTTTCAGCAGTGATGTCGCCAAGCGGCCGATGTTCCGCGAGTCGTTGACGATGTTGCCCCATTGCCGGCGGCCTTCCCAGAACCGGTCGTAGGAGACGTTCGTGCGAAACACGAGCAGCAGGCCCAGCGCGACTCCGATCAACGTGTGGCCGTGAAGGGGGATTGAGAGCGGAATCGTCCGCCCCAGGAAGACGAGAAAGTTCTGCGGTCCCCCAGAAATGATCTCATGGCCATCCTCGATGAACGTCATTGGAGGAGTTTGTCCCACTTTGTGAAGGGACACGACGACGATCGACCAAACCACACAGACGGTGACGCGGGCGAAGATCTCGCGGACCATCGAGCCGCGAATGTCACACAGGTGGCTGCGCCAATGATGCGGGTCGTATTGGATCATGTTTGTAGGTCAGCCTTTCCAGGCTGGCTGAGCGTGGGATGAAATGTTGTTCGATGGCCAAGTAGGTCAGCCTGGAAAGGCTGACCTACTTGGCTGCCGGGCCAATCGCTGGTTGCGTCCAGGCTCGCTCGAATTCGCCGACTTCGGACGGGTTCGGATTCTTGCGTGAGGACGTGATCCGGGCGCGGACGTAAAGCTCGTCCCCTTGAAAGCAATACTTGGCGGATGGGCCGTCGATGCGGCAGAAGACTTGGCCGACGTCGTCGCTGTAGCGGCGTGTGGCTCGGACTTCATTCCCCTCTTTGTCGAGGACTGGTTCGCTTTTCGTGTTGAAGCCGCGGCGGGTGCCGATGAACTCGATGGAGTAAGTCGCATCAGGATCGGGTTTGACGAAGACCTCCAATCCGGCGGACGACGAGGTCACGCAGTGCAGCGTCACGCCGCTGGACGCATAGAAGCGGCCTGCTTCCATCGCGTCGATCAGGCGTTCTGGCGTGAGTGCGTCGGCGAGCACCATCACCCAGCCTCGCCCCGGTTCGGAAGATCGGCTGGGGATGTTGTGATAGGCGTGGCCGTCGTCGGTGCTGAGTCCGAAGAGAGGCGGCAGGCCGAGCTCGCTGAGACGAAACGTGTTGATGATGTCCCAAATTCGCTCGGTCGAAGCGTGCTCCTTGTTGCCGGAATTGTTGACGCCGGGATGGCCGTTGTAGACCTCGAAGTAATTCTCTCCTCGAATTCGCATCAGGTCTTCGGCCGTCACTCCGTAGCCGAAGTTCGGGTGGTTGAGGTGAATGATCATCGGCTGCCCGGTTCGTTCGCGTTGAGCGATCAAGGCGTCGGTGTTGTTCTGGATGGTCTCGGCCACGCTGCCGCCGTGACGTGGGACGATCAACTCCTTGACGTTGGTCGCATTCATGTGGACCGGGAACTTTTGAAACGCATCGCTGACTTCTTCGCCTTGGATCAACAAAAATTTGCCCGGCTCGTTGAAGCGGTCGGAGACCTCGCGGAAGGCCTTCAGTCGTGTTTCGAGTTGGCCCTCGGTCTTACGTTCTTCGACCCAGCCGTTGGGAAACTTTTGCTTCAGCTTGTCGAATGCCTGCTGCTTGCCCTTCGACTTGGCGACGTCGATCCAGCGCTCTCTGTCCGCGAGGATGTTGTGGTCGGTGAATCCCAGGAAGTCGTAGTGATGCTCGCGGTACCACAACGCGATCGCTTCGAGATAGTCGTCGCCGTCGCTCCACAGCGAGTGCGTGTGCAAGTTGCCGCGATACCATTTGATCGCCCCTGTTGCTTGCAAGGTCTGCGCGTTCGCGGGAGCGGGTGTTGGGGCATGCAGAACGATGAGCGTCATTGCCACGGCGGCGACGAGAGCGGTGAGCAACAGCGGGCGAAGCGGGGGTTGCGATTTCATGAGCGACGATCTCCGATGAGGGACAACTCGTGCAACTCGGAGCATGGTAGCGAAGGCGTGCTCCGATCCCAGTCTGCCACTCTTCGCGCCGGCGGAGGGATTCGCCACAACTTGACGCGCCGACTCAGAGGCAAACAACACAAGGAAGACGACGTGGCAACCTGGGGACCGGGGAACTTTGACAACGACGCGGCTCGCGACCACTTGTTCGAATTGACTCATAGGTTGGCGGAGCAAATCGAACAGGCGCTGGAAGCGGCGACGATTTTTAAGCTGTCAGGGAAGGGGAGTGTCGAACTGGCGGAGATGCTCGAACCGATTTTGCCAAACGTCGAGATCATCTGCGTCTTGCACGAGACCATCGGTGGCGGATTCTTGCCCGAACCGGGATCGGTGGACGACTGGCAGTCGCGATTTGAGCAACTCCGCGAAGCGAGTTCGGACGAGCGAAGCGAAGTGATTCGAGCCACGTTTGAGCGGCTCCGGCAACTGGCCCAGCAATGTTGGGAGGAGTGAGATGATGGCGGACGAAACCCCAGCACTGACTCGTCGGCGAGTTCTGTATCACGGTCGCGTGCAAGGGGTCGGCTTTCGGTATACGACCGCGTCGATCGCGCGGCGGTATCCGGTGGTCGGCTTCGTTCGTAACCTGCCCGACGGCTCGGTCGAACTGGTCGCCGAGGCGGAGCCGTCTGTGCTCGATCAGTTGTTGGCGGACATCGCCTCGGAATTCTCTGGCAACATTCGGAACCAAGCGGTCGATGCAGTCACACGCGACGAATTGTTCGCTAGATTTGAGATCCGCCGATGACCTCAGGGCGGTTCTGCGATGAATTCCAGCCGCTTTTCTTCGCCGGAGTGGTTCGGTAGATTTCTCGCCCAACGCGGCGGGCCAGATCGGACGTACGGTCGTCGCGTCGTTGTGATTTCGAGTGTCCCCCTGTTTTTGATGGTCTGTGAGGCATGATGTCGCTTGATTGGCTTTCTTCCACGGTACTGGCAGCGGAACCTGTTCGAGCGGAGTTCGACAAGTCTGCGATCGGCTTGGGTGCGATTGGACTGATCCTGGGATTGCTGCTGGCCGGCATGTTTGTGTTCCTCTACATGACCCGCACCGGAGTCATCGCCCGCGCCACGACGAAAGAGGCGGTCCGCCAGCCGGTCTTTCTGCTGATGCTGACCTTCGGCGCGTTGCTGCTGATCGTCAACACGTTCCTGCCGTTCTTCTCGTTGGGCAGTGACATTAAGATGCTCAAGGACTGCGGTTTGATGACGCTGCTGTTTTCGGCGTTGCTGTTGGCGGTGTGGACGGCCAGCACCAGCATTGCCAGCGAAATCGAAGGCAAAACGACGATGACGTTGCTGTCGAAGCCGATCAACCGGCGGCAGTTCATTGTCGGCAAGTATGTCGGCATCGTGAACTCCACGATGTGCCTGCTGGTGCCGCTTGTCGTGCTGTTCGGCGTGATGCTGCTTTACAAAGTGGGTTATGACGCTCGCGAGAGTTCCAAAGAAATCCCGAGCTGGTTCGAGAACCAAGGGCTGAATAACGACCGGCTGAAGGAGATGTTGCAGGTCATTCCCGCAGTCCTGCTGATGGCGATGGAAGTTGCAGTGATGACAGCCGTGAGCGTGGCGATTTCGACGCGCACGCCGATGGTCGTGAATATGATCACGTGCCTGTCCGTGTTCGTGATTGGGCATTTGACCCCCGTGCTCGTGCAGGCGGGGACGCTCAAGCTGGAATTCGTGTCGTTCATGGCTCGCCTGATCGCCACGCTGCTGCCGTCACTGGAAGCGTTCAACATGTCGGCGAACGTTTCGGTGGGGAATGCGGTCCCGCCGGTGTATTTGGGGTATTCCGCGCTGTACTCGCTGGCGTACATCGGAGCCATGCTGCTGCTGTCGTTCATCTTGTTTGAAGACCGCGACTTGGCATAGTGTCACTCGATCGTTGATTCCAACGATTCGCACGGATGGAGCCGTGCTAAATTTTCACGGGCCGCTCAATTCCAGGGGATCCATGGTGGAGACTCCGTTCCGGCGCGTGTTTCCGCCGAAAGATCTGTCGCGAGGCGCGGCCCGCTGGGCGTGGCTGTTGTCGGTGGTCTCGGCTGGCTCGTTGTGTGGGTTGCTGTTTGGCGTCTACCTGCTGGTGGACCTGTTGATCACACGGGGCGACGTGGCGTTGCCGGCGGTCGTGGATGTCGCGGGCTATGAGCAACTGACCGGTTCTTTGCAGGTTGGCCAACGGCTTAAGGCCAAGGAAGTGGTCGAAGAGAATCTGTCGAACGGTCATCGCCGCTTCGATCAAGGATTGCGAGCGACCGCTTGGGAGGCTCGGCAAAAGTCGTGGGGGCCGTTTGTTGGTTGGAGCGTTCGGAAGTTCTTTGCGCTGCGGTCAAACAGTTCGGCCCTGCTGGCGTTGTTGGCGACGAACATCGGGCTGGCGTTGATCGCGAGCCTGTCGGCGTTGCAGATCCGGGCGCTGGCGTTCCGGACGTCGCAAGAGATCGCGACGCGGTTGCGTCAATCGTTGCATCGCCAGACGTTGCGGCTGGGGCCGAGCGATCTGGAGGACGATGCCGGCGAAGTCGCCTTCCTGATGTTTACCGGCGATGTGGAACACGTCCGCGAGGGGATTCAAAGGTGGTTCGAACGTGTCGTGCGCTGGCCAGTGACGCTCGGAGGGTTATTGTTGCTGGTTCTGCTGATGCACTGGATGCTGGCGTTGCAGTGCATCGTGCCTCTGTTGGCCTGCTGGTATCTCGTGCGTAAAGAGCGCCGCCGTTTCGAGCAATCGCGCCGGCTTCAGGAAGACAAAGTCGGTGATGATTTGCGATTGTTGGCGGAAGGCTTGCGAAAGACTCGGCCGGTGCGTGGTTTCGGAATGGAGAACTTCGAGCACGAACGCTTCAGCCAGCACCTGCAACGCTTCCTCGACAAGATCGCGACGCTGAAAGAAGACGAGAAGCTGTCACGCTGGCTGTGTTGGTTGCTGATGCTCATCACGCTGGCGCTGGTGCTGTTCTTGATCGCCGCCAAGTCCCTGAGCGATCCCGCGGAGTCCGCGTACTTACCGGTCTCGGCCGTGTTGGTTTTCGTCTCCGTTTTTCGATTGGCGTACCGCCCGCTGAACGAACTCTGGGATCTGCCGCAGATCGAAGAAGCGGCTGGGGAGTGGGCGGACAACATCTTGCGGTATCAGGCCCGAATCCCCGAAGTCGGCCAGGCGGTGGGCGCGAAGTTTTTGCAACCGCTCGCGAAGATGATCCAATTCGAGTCGGTTACGTATCGGCTACCCGGCAAACAACTGTTGCTGGATCGCCTGGACCTGCGGATTCCGGCCAAGTCGATGGTTGCCGTGCTCTCACTGGACCCACTCGAAGCCCGCGCGTTGACGTACCTGTTGCCGCGGTTCATCGAACCTCAATCAGGCCGTGTGCTGATCGACGGCGAGGACTTGGCCTTCGTGACGCTCGAATCGCTGCGGGCCGAGGCGATTTTTGTCGGCGGTACAGACCCCTTCTTCACCGGCACGGTCGCGGAGAATATCCGTTGCGGCGATCCGCGCTTCGCACTGCAACACATCACCGAGGCGGCCAAGCAAGTCCACGCGCATCAGTTCATCGCCAAGCTACCGCAAGGCTACGAGACCATCTTGGGTGAGCATGTCCAAGCTCTCGATCCAGGCCAAACATTTTTGCTGGGCTTGGCTCGTGCGCTGGTCCGCGACCCCGCGCTGATGATCATCGAAGAGCCAGCGGAGCGGCTCGACGAGAACACGAAGTCGCTGCTCGATGACACCTATGCCCGGCTGGCGAAGGAGCGGACTCTGATTTTTCTACCGACTCGGCTTTCGACGGTTCGCAAAGCCGATCACGTCGTGTTTCTCCATAAGGGCCGTGTCGAAGCGACTGGTCCGTACTCGAAACTGATCAACACCGCGCCGCTGATGCGGCATTGGGAATACATCCACTTCAACGAATTCCGGCGCGACGACGTGTCCGAATAAGGCGATTGTCGGCAGATCGCTTCCCCGTCGCCGCACTAACCAGCAGGGTGGTTCCCGCGCTTCTGCGCTACCGAGTTCACCGCAGTTTTTGAGTATTGCCTCGTCAAGTCTTGGAACCGGAGTAGCCGAACTCGTCAGAGTTCGGTTTTCGCCGGAAAAACTGAAGTCTCACAACTTCAGCTACCCAAAAACCAAGACCTGACGAGGCAGTAGTACAGAAGCGCGGGAACCACTGGGAAAAGCCCGAGTGGCGAGGAATTCAACAAGCTCTGACAGTCGCGGTACGGCGACTCTGTTCGGGACTTTCGCCACCTCTCCAAGCCCATCCCGCAGCGCTGTGGCTGGCCACAGACATTGTCGAACGAACATAATCGCCGCGGTTTTGGAATCCGAATGATCGAGGGCGTTGGGGACGTTGCCGTTCGCGGAGATTGAGAGCATGACCGAACCGAACGGCAATCAGCCACCTGTGCCGCAGCGCGGAACGCCAACCGTGGCAGGGACCGTGGTTGAGCCACCGAAACCCGATGCCGCGGCCTCGGCGGAAACCGATGCGCGGACGGCTCATCGACAGACAATCTCCGAATCGGGGGACGAGGCCGTGGGGTTGCCCACTCTCCGGCCGAACGAAATCTCGGCGGGTTCGCAACTTGGTCCGTATCGGATTGTGCGGCAGGTGGGCCAAGGGGGGGATGGGGGCCGTCTTTGAGGCTCAGCACACGAAGCTGAAGAAGACTGTCGCCGTCAAAGTCTTGCCGCTGAAGCTCTCACAGTCGGCGTTGTTGATCTCGCGGTTCGAGCGGGAGATGGAAGCGGTCGGGAAGCTCGATCATCCGCACATTGTGCGAGCGATGGACGCGGGGGAGTTCCAAGGGACGCACTTCCTGGTCATGGAATACGTCGAAGGCCGCGACTTGTCCGTGCTGGTCAAGGAGCGTGGTCCCCGTTCGGTCATTGAAGCCTGCGAGATGATTCGGCAGGCGGCGCTGGGACTGGCTCATGCGCATCAGCATGGGATGGTGCATCGCGACATCAAGCCGGGCAATTTGTTCGCGACCAAGCAAAGCGTCATCAAGATTTTGGATCTGGGCCTGGCGCTGTCGCTGGAAGATCGTCCGCAAGACGCCGGTTCCGACGTGTTGACGGTGATGGGTCAGTTTCTCGGCACGCCCGACGACATGGCTCCGGAGCAATGGGAGGACTCGCACACGGCGGATGGGCGAGCCGATTTGTATTCGCTGGGCTGCACGTTGTTCTTCCTGCTGACGGGCCGAGCACCCTATGCCGACGACGAGCATCACTCCTTGGCCAGCAAGATGCGCGGCCACACGAGCGAACCGATCCCCGATCTGCGAGCCGCTCGGCGCGAGGCGATCGCGAACCGCCCCAAGCTGCTCAACGATCCGCTGCCGGACGAAGTCGAAACGCTGTACCGCCGCCTGCTGGCCAAACTCCCCGCCGACCGCCTCGCCACCGCCGACGAACTCGCCAAGACGCTGCAAGAGATCGTGAAGAAGCTGCGCGCTGCATCTCCGTCGTCTTCAGGCGAGCGGGGCGGCGTCAGCCCCCCGGTTCCTCAAGAGTCCAACCACCCCGAAGCTAGCACGACGCGCAAGCGAGTGGTTGAGCCCGGAACCACTCGAGTGGACGAGCCCGGAACCACTCAACTGGTCGAACCCGGAACCACTCAACTGGTCGAACCCGGAACCACTCGCTTGCGCGTCGTGCTAACAAGTCCCCCCGGCCGTCCCTTCGACACGCCCACAACCCCGAAGACGGCCGAGGGCGGCCATTCTACGTTGTACGACCTCGGCCCCATCGACTTCGCCGCCGCGCGGAAGGCGACCGAGCGGGCGTTAGCCCACATTATTCATGGGTCGGGGGAAATTCGTCGCGGTGTGTGACGAAATTCGCACGACGCGCAAGCGAGTGATCTCGGTGCGCACCACTCGCTTGCGCGTCGTGCTAACTGCGACCCATGAATAATTCAGATTAGCGCCAATTGGCAGGATTTCTGGCTGTTGTCGTCGGTCGGCCGCTTGGGGAAGGCTCCTGGGAGCGTTTGCGAGCAGCTCAAATCGGTCGGTTTGGCAGCCCAAGGCTCCAGGATGCCCACTCACCACTCCGGGATGATGACAAATCGCTCCGGGATGATGACACACGGCTCCAGGATGCTCACTCACGAGTCAAGGATGGCAGCCAACTGCTCCAGTACGCACCCTCATGATCCCAGGCTGCTCACGCACGGCTCCAGGCTGCTCACGCACGACTCCAGGAAGCTCACTCACGGCTCCAGGATGCGAGGCCACGTGTCCGGGATGATGACTCACGAGTCCGTGGTGCTGATGGACGACTCCAGGGCTCTCCGCCATTCGAGTTGAGATCAGTGTCCTGTGAGCCGCAA
>SXGR01206039.1_pt1 | contig 12203 bp, 12 predicted proteins | sample 3174711 | NCBI WGS metagenome assembly SXGR01 (sample SAMN11356860, study PRJNA531348) | freshwater metagenome | isolation source: freshwater sample F1-60 | place: China: Fuxian Lake, Yuxi | collected 2017-12-25
GCTCATGAACACCGCGATCGCGGCCGCCAAAGATCCGATCGCCATGGCCACGGCCATGCGGCTCGGCGTCGAGGCCGGGCGGCTCGCCTTCCGCGCAGGAAGGATGCCGCGGCGTCTCTACGCGCACGCGTCGTCGCCGACGGCGGGGCTCATCGACTAGGTCGCGGAGCTCGGATGCGCCGCACTCGATCGGGCTCACTCCGGGCTCGTCCCGGTGCGGTCGTTCGTCGCGCTAGCTGGCGCGCCGGCGGCGGCGCACGAAACACGCGGCGACGGTGACCGCGCTCGTCGCCCAGAACGGCGCATCGCCGGCGATCGAGTAGACCGTGGGCACGCGCATGTAGCGCGCCGTCCCGACGAGCGCCTGCTTCTTCATGGTCACGCTCTCGACGACGACGCGCCCGACCGGATCGACGATGGCGGAGACTCCGCTGTTGCTCACGCGCGCGAGGAACATTCGATGCTCGATGGTTCGGAGCTTCGCGAGCGCGTAGTGCTGCCACGGCTCGGCCGTGTCGCTCGTCGTGCCGTCGGCGGCCGCCTCGTTCTGAAACCACCGATCGTTCGTGAGGTTCACGAGCAGATCCGGATCGCCCGTGCGCACCAGCTTGTTGACGAAGCTCGGGATGATGTCCTCGTAGCAAATCATCGTCGCGATGCGATGCTCGCCGATCCGAAGCGGCTCGAAGGAGGAGCCGGCCGAGAACGCGCCCGAGTTCGGCGACCACTCGTACAAGATCGGCAACGTCTCGCCGAGGGGCAGATATTCCCCGAACATCAGCAAGAACTGCTTGTCGTAGCGGCCGAGGATTTTCCCGGCAGCGTCGGCCACGAACGCGGAGTTGAAGTAGCGCGCCTTGCGGCCCTTGCCCGCGGGCCGGTCGAGCCGCTCGTAGAGCACGCCGCCGACGATCGCGGGGACGCCGAGCTCCTTCGTGACCTTCTCGAGGCCGCGCTCGTGGGTCTTCACGTCGAACGCGCCGGGGATCGTGGCCTCGCTCCACACGAGCAGCTGCGCCCCTTTTTCTCGGGCTTCGCGCGAGAGGGCGAGGCTGTCGGCGACCGCGCTCTTGCGCTCGAAGAGGCCGATGTGCGACTGCACGAGGCCGATCTTCACGGGCTCGGCGCGCGCGATGGCGGCGTCGATGTCGCGGATCCGAAAATCGCCGTACACGAGCGCGCCGACCATCGCCGCGAGCCCGACGCCGACGGTGCGCCAGTCGGCCGGGGCGAGGCGCCTCAGGTGGAGGGCGACCTCCGCGACGGCGAGGTTCACCCCGACGACGACGAGGCTCACGAGGATGGCGCCGCCGAGGTCGGCCGTCTGGAGCAGGATCGGCACCTCATGGAAGCTCGCCCCGAAGTACCAGGGAAAGAGCAACGGATAGACGAGCTCGCTCAGGGCGAAGGCCCCGGCGAAGGCGAGCCCGCGATGCCACCCGTTCGCGCTCGCGCGCGCATAGGCGAACGCGAGCAGCGCGAGGCGGCCGCCCTGGTAGGCCGAGAGGATCGACGCGAACGCGACGCACGCCGGCAGCGGAAAGCCGCTGAAGGTCGCGAGCATGTGCGTGAGCCACGAGAAGCCGATCATCGCCAGGAGAAACCCGCACCACCACCCGAGCCGCACGGCGAGCGCGGCGGGCTGACCGCGCAGCGCGACGAGGAGCGGCACCCACGCGACGAACCCGAGCGGCCAGGCTCCGATCCCGACGAAGGCAACGGGGACCGCGACCCCGGTCAAGGTCGCGAGCGCGTAGGCGGCGCGCTTGCCGACGATCAGCTCGGGCTGCCACCGGGCGGCAGCACCGGAGTCCTTCGCCTCGGGCGCGCCCGCGCGGGTGCGGTCTTCTTCGCCCAACGGCGCATCGCTCATGATTCCCCGCGGGAGTAACATGGCTGCTCCTTCATGGCCCGCATCGTTCACATCGAAGACGAGCCCGCGAACCGGCTGCTCGTGAAGAAGCTCCTCGCGCGTGCTGGCCACGAGGTGATCGACGCCGAGGACGGGCTCATGGGCGTGCGCATTGCGTGCTCGTCGTCCCCCGACCTCGTGCTCGTCGATCTCGACATTCCCGGGCTCGATGGCTTCGAGGTGACACTGCGCCTCCGCGCCGAGGCGAGCCTCGCCCACGTCCCCATCGTGGCGGTGACGGCGGAGGGAGATCGCGACACGAGCCTCGCGGTCGGCTGCGACGGATTTCTTCAGAAGCCGATCGACGCGCGGACCTTCGCGGCGACGATCGAGCGTTACCTGGGTGGCGAGCGCGAGGCCCCGCCGATCGGGCGAGCGGAGCGACTGCGCGAGCAGAGCCAGCGGATCGTGAGCCACCTCGAGCAGAAAGTGGCCGAGCTCTCCGAGGCGAACGCGCGCCTTCGCGAGGTCGACGCCGCGCGCAGCGCCTTTTATCGCAACGTGACGCACGAGCTCGCGACGCCGATGACCCCCATCGTCGGCTACCTCACGCTCCTTCGCGGCGGCGAGCTGGGTCGCGTGGCGCCGACGCAGCAGCGTGCGCTCGACGCCATGCACGAGTGCGCCGAGCGCCTTCGCCAGATCATCGACAACCTCCTCGACGTGACGGGCCTCGAGACCGGGCGCATGCGCTTCGCGAGCGCGAGCTACGACTTCGGCGACGCGATCCGCGCCCTGTTGTCGCGGTCCCGCGAGCGCTTCCACCCAGCGGGGCTCTCGCTCGTCGCCGCGATCCCCGAGGGCGCGCTCCCCGCGCATGGCGACGCGGAGCGGCTCTCGCGCGCGGTCGGGCAGCTGCTCGACAACGCCGCCAAGTTCACCCCGCGTGGCGGACACGTCGGGCTGCTCATCCAGCGACACGAGCCCGTGGCCTACGAGCTGTGCGTGGCGGACACTGGGCCCGGCCTGCCCGCAGATCGACACGAGCGGATCTTCGAGGCCTTCTACCAGGTCGACGGCTCGGTGACGCGCGAGCACAGCGGCACCGGGGTTGGCCTCGCGATCGCGCGACGCGTGGCGCTCGGGCTCGGGGGCGACGTGCGTGTCGTCTCGCCGTGCGACGTCGTGATCGCGGGCAGGCGCTTCGGCGGCGCAGCGTTTTACCTCACCGTCGCTTCGCTCGCGCCGGAGCAACTTCACGAGCGGCCCGAGGAGGCATGAGCAAGCTTGCCCGCACGCGCGGCCGCCACCTAGTGTGGCGCATCAGCGCAACGGGATGAGCGAATCGGGATGATCTATCTCGACTGGAACGCGACGGCGCCGCCCCACGAGGACGTTTGCACCGCGGTGGCGCAAGCGCTCGCGACCTCCTGGGGGAACGCGGCGAGCGTGCACCGCGTCGGGCAGCGCGCGCGACAGCACTTCGACGCGGCCCGCGCGGAGCTCGCCGCGCTCGTCGGTAGGCACCCGCGCGACGTGCTCTTCACCTCGGGCGGCACCGAGGCGAACAACCTCGCGCTTCGCTCGCCGTTCGCGGGAACTCGGCGCGGCGTGCTCATCGTCTCGGCGATCGAACACCCGTCGGTGCTCGAGCCGGCCCGCGCCCTCGAGCGTGAGGGAGTTCGGCTCCACATTGTGCCGCCCGAGCCGGATGGGCGCATCGCCGTCACGCGCATCGCGGCGGCGCTCGATGGGCTCGCGCCCGCGGACGGCCCGGTGCTCGTGAGCCTCCAAGCCGTCAACCACGAGACCGGCGTCCTCCAGCCGGTGCACGAGGTGACAGCGCTCGCCCACGACCGCCGCGCGCTCGTCCACGTCGACGCGGTGCAGGCGGCGGGCAAGCTCGACCCTCGTCTGTGGGACGCGGCCGACTTCGTGGTCGTCGCGAGCCACAAGCTGCGCGGGCCGAAGGGGATCGGCGCCCTCGTGACCCTGTCCGCGAGCGACCTTCAGCCGCTCTTGCGTGGCGGATCGCAGGAGCGCGGACTGCGACCTGGCACCCAGGACGCGGCGCTCGCGGCCGGGTTCAGGGTGGCCTGCGCGCGAGCCAGTGCGCGACCGCTCGTCGACGCCGAGACCGAGGCCCTACGCGATCGGCTCGAGGTCGAGCTCGTCCGCCTCGGGGAGCGGCACGGCGCTCGGGTGCACCGCAACGGCACCGCAAAGAGACTCGGCAGCGTCGCGAACGTCTCGGTGTGCGGGTGGCGCGGGCCGGAGCTCGCCGCGGCGCTCGATCTCGAGGGCGTGGCGATCTCGAGCGGGTCGGCCTGCAGCGCCGGCAGCGCCGAGCCTTCGAGCGTCATCACCGCGATGCTCGGCCGCGCGCGCGCCGAGTCGGCGGTGCGGATCTCGCTCGGACAGGCCACGACCGAGGGCGACGTCGACTTCGCGCTCGCCGCGTTCGATCGCGCGCTCGCGCGGGGCGGCGCTGAACGTACGAGCGGCTCAGGTGATGGATGAGCCATCGTGCGCGCGATTCATCCATCGCCTGATCGATGCTCCCTAAGCGATCGGAATCGCAGGACTGTCGTCGCACCGCACGCCGCGATCGGCGGATTACACTGAATGGAACGAGGACGGCGCAGGCCACTGAACGCACGACTCCATCGAAGCGGCGCTGCTCGTTGCCCTTGCCGCCCGGCGCCGGACTCACTTACCTAAGGGCAGCAGGATGAGCTCGACCGCCGAGGCCAAAATGTCCGCCCTCGTGACTCGCATCGCGGAGGTCTGTCCGATGCCTGCGACGGCGCAGCGGGTGCTCGCGCTCGCGGCCGATCCCAGCTCAGAAATCCGCAACGTGGCTGAGGCCATCTCGGCTGACCCGGCGCTCGCCGCCGAGTGCTTGCGCATCGCCAACAGCGCCGTGTTTCGCCGGGGCCGCCCCGTCGACACGCTCGGGCAGGCGGTGCTCACGCTCGGGCTCGCACAGATCCACGAGATGGCGTCGGCGATGGCGCTCATGGCCGCGTTTCAGACCGAGGACGAGCTCTCCCTCCAGCTCCACACGACGAGCGTCGTGTCGGGCAGCCTCGCCGGTCTCGCCGCGAGCAGCGTCGGCGTCTCCCCCGGCGTCGCCTTCCTCGCGGGCCTGTTGGCGGAGGTGGGCGCGATGGCGTGCGTGGCCATCGACAGCGATCGGTTCGGAAAGATCCACGCGGCGGCCGGTACCTCGTGGTCCGCGCGCGCCGCCCTCGAGAGCGAACGCTACGGCGGTCCGAGCTGGGAGATCGGCTCGCGGCTGCTCAAGCGCAACGAGCTGCCCGAGCACCTCTGCCTGGCCGTGGGGGCGAGCATCAGCGACGAGAACATCCTGAGCGCTGCGCCGCTCACGCGCGTGACCGTCTTCGGGCGCGTGGCCGCGGGAGCCATCGTCCGCCTCGGCGACGACGACGAGCTCGCGACCCTCGGGCCGGAGCTCTTCGACATCGCCAAGAACCTCGGCATGCCGTTCGAGGACGAGGAAGACGTCGTCGACCTCGCCGAGCGCGCGATCGCGTCGGCCGAGTCGAAGCTGCGCGCGTGAGGCTGCGCGAGGCCAAGCGGTGGCAGGCGGGTGGGCGCTTGCCTGCGTCGCTCGCGCTTCAGCCGATGGGGCCTCGGGCGCGGCCACTGATGAACTGGCTCACGACGGGATCGGACGAGGCGCGAAACTCGTCGGGCGTGCCCAGCATCCGGACGACGCCCTCGTAGAGCATCGCGACACGATCCGCGATGCTGAAGATGCTCTTGAGGTCGTGGCTCACGACGATGCTCGTCACGTTGAGCGTGTCCTTCAGCTCGCGGATGAGGCGGTCGACGCGGCGCGCGCTCACCGGATCGAGGCTCGTCGTCGGCTCGTCGAAGAGCACGTAGCGAGGCTCGAGCGCGAGGGCGCGGGCGATGGCGACGCGCTTCTTCATGCCGTCGCCGAGCTCGGGGGGAAACCGGTCGGCGAAGGCCTGCATCTGCACGCGCTCGAGCAGCGTCATCGCCTGGGCGCGCGCCTCGGGCTGCGCCAGCTCCCGGTGCTTCTTCAAGGGGAGGGCGACGTTGTCGATGCAGCTCATCGAATCGAACAGCGTCGCGTGCTGAAACACCATCGCGCATTTCTGGCGCACGGCGTACATCTGCCGCTCGCTGAACCGGCTGATTTCCTGGCCGTCGAGCCAGATCTCGCCTGCGTCCGGCGCGAGCAGCCCGACGAGGTGCTTGATCATCACGCTCTTGCCGGCCCCGCTCAGGCCGATGATGAAGAAGACCTCGCCGTCTTCCACGTCGAAGGTGACGCCGCGCAAGATGGCGTTGTCGCCGAACGACTTGTGCAAGTCCCGAAACGAGATCACGACGTGCTCTGGCTCAGGGTACCGCGGCGCTTTTCGGCGCTCGACGCGAATCGAGGCACCCAATCTCTGATGGGCCACATTAGACTTCCGTGGTCATGGCCAGCCGCCGTTCGCTCGAGGTCAAGGTGGGGCTCCTCATCCTGTCGGCGGTCGTGCTCCTCGGTGGGTTCGTCCTCGTCATGGGCGGCATCAATTTCCAGCCGACTTACGAGCTGACCGTCGGCTTCGACAACCCGGGCGGCCTGCAGAGCGGCGCCCCGCTCAAGATCGCCGGCGTGAACGTCGGCCGCGTGAAGGCGCTCGAGTTCGCGGGCGGGCTCGACGGCAAGACGGGGCAGGCCCTCCCGCTCGTCTCGGTGCGCGTCTCGATCGAGAAGCGGTTTCAGAGCGCGATCCACGAGAACGCGACCTTCTACATCACGACTCAGGGCGTGCTCGGCGAGCAGTTTCTCGCGGTCGATCCCGGCTCGCCCGAGCGCCCGGTGCTCGCTGCGGGCGCCGTCGTGCGCGGCCTCGATCCGCCGCGCATCGATCGGCTGATCGCCGAGAGCTACGACCTCTTGCACACGACCGTCGCCGCGCTGCGCGAGAACAAGCCCGAGCTGCGCCTCATCCTCGAGGGCCTCGGCCAGACCTTGAAGGGCACGGGCACCTTCTTCGTCCACAACCAGGAGCGCCTCGATCGCGTCGCCGAGAACGTCGAGAAGATGAGCCACGAGGGCGTTCTGGCGGTCGAGGGCGCGCGGCGCAAGTACGTCGAGAACCCGGCGATCGAGCGCGTCATTCACAACGCAGATCAGCTCGCGGCCGTGGCCGCCCGCGAGCTGCCGCCGATCTTGAGCGAGGGCCGCGAGACGCTCACCGGCGCCGCCAAGCTCGTCCGCGCCTTGTCGAAAGACGAACAGCTCGCGCGCATCGACCGCATCCTCGCCGACGCGGAGGGGGCGGCGCACGCGGCCAAGCTCACGCTCGCCGACGCGCACGACATCGCGGGGCGCATCAAGCGCGGCAAGGGGAGCGTGGGCGCGCTCGTGATGGACGAGGCACTCTTCGACGATCTGCAGGAGCTCGCCCGCGACCTCAAGCACAACCCGTGGAAGTTCTTCTGGAAGGAGTGAGGCTGCGCGCCGCGCCCGGAGCGCCCCGGATCGCCGGGGCGCGGCGAGGGCCGATGCGACCGCCGCGGTCGTGGCGAAGCGGCATCAGCTCTCGGTCAGGGTGACGAGGAGCTCTCCCTCTTTCACGGCCTGGCCCGGCGCGACGTGGATCTTTTCGACGGTCCCCGCGTCGTCAGTCTCGACGGGCATCTCCATCTTCATCGACTCGAGGATGGCGATGGTGTCGCCCGCGTCGACCTCGTCGCCCACGCTCACCTCGACCTTCCACACGGTGCCCGTGATGTGCGCCTTGATCTCGATCGCCATGACCCCGCACCCTATCGCGATCGCCTCCACGTGTCGCGCACCGTCGCCGGTCGCGCAGGCAGCCGCGACGCTCTCGCACTCTCTTGAGAGAGAGCTACGAAGATTGGCTTGAGAGAGAGCTACGAAGATTGGGTCGTTGGTACTAACATCTCCTAGAATTGCGTCAGCCGGCGCGCTCGTCTCGAGAGCCGCCGCACCACGCGCCCGCGACGGGCGAGCGCGTACCTCGCGTCGGCCAGCGATTCGGCCACGAGACCAAAGGTAGAAAGAGCGATGTCCGATAACGAAGAGAGCTCGGTCCTGTTCTCCCTCAAAGAGCTGATGACGCTCGAAGACGACCGCATCAAGTCCGAAGAGGACGACAAGAAGCAGGCAGCGGCCCAGGCCGATCAGAAGCGGCTCGACGCCGAGCGTCAGGCCCGCGCCGAAGAAGAGGCGCGGATCCGGGCCGACGAAGAGCGGCGCCGGGTCGAGCAGCAGCGAGTCGCCGAAGAGGCCGCGCGGCTCGAGGCGATCAAGCACGCCGAGGTCGAGAAGGCGCGGGTCGAGGCCGAGCAGCGCGCGAGGATCGAAGAGATCGCTCGCCAGCAAGAGCACGAGCGGCAGCTCGCCGCGCTGAAGCAGGACGGCTCGAAGAAGAAGCTGCGCAACGCCCTCATCGGCGGCGTCGTCGTGGTCGTGTTCGCGGGCGCCGGCCTCGGCGTCTTCCTCAACAACAAGGCGAAAGAGGACGCGCGCACCGCGGCCGTGCAGGCCGACGAGCAGCGCAAGAAGGACGAAGCGGCGGCGAAGAAGCTGCGCGACGCCGAGCGCGAGATCGAGGCCAACCGTGCGAAGCTCGCGGAGTACGACCAGCAGATCAAGGATCTCGAGGAGAAGGCCAAGAGCGCGGGCAGCGACGCGGAGAAGGCCGAAGCCGAGAAGGAGCTCGCCAAGGTTCGGGCGGCGCGCGGCGCGACGGGCGCAGCGGCAGGCACGGGCGGCGGCAAGAAGTCGTGCCGCCCCGGCGATCCGCTCTGCAGCGACCTTCAGTGACCGAAGGGCGCGGAGGGCCACCCCGACGGGGCCGCGAGCGGCTCATCGTCGCGCTCGACTATCCGTCGCTCGACGCGGCGCGCGCCGGTGCGCTCCTCGTTCGTGAGCACGCGGGGGTCCTCAAGGTCGGCCTCGAGCTGTTCGTTCGCTGCGGGCCGGCGGCGTGCAAAATCGCATCGGAGGTCGGCTGCGAGCTGTTCCTCGTTCTCAAGCTGCACGACATCCCCGAGACGGTCTCGCGCGCCGTGGCGAGCGCGGCCGGGCTCGGTGCGCGGTACCTAACCGTGCACGCGAGCGGCGGCGCGGCGATGCTGCGTGAGGCGGCGGGCGCCGCGAGCGCGGCCGGGATCGAGCTCGTCGCGGTCACGGTGCTCACCTCGCTCGAAGGTGCCGATCTCGAAGCGCAGGGGATCGGCAGGACCGCAGGCCAGCAGGCCTCCGAGCTCGCTCTGCTCGCGTGGGATGCGGGCGTCCGCGCGTTCGTCTGCTCGCCGAACGAGGCCGGCCTGTTGCGCGCGCGGCTCGGCGCGGCGGCGCGGATCATCACGCCGGGGATCCGCCCCGCGGGCAGCGCGCTCGGCGATCAGAAGCGCGTGAGCACGCCGACGGGTGCGGTCCTCGCCGGTGCGGACCTGATCGTCGTCGGCAGGCCGATCCGCGACGCGGCCGATCCGGGGCAAGCGGCCCAGGCGATCGCCGCCGAGCTCGAGCTCGCCTTCGCAGCGCGCGTGGCGGGCCCATGAGCGAGGGACTCTGGTGAGCGAAGGGTTCAGGGCGCGCGGCCGCGAGCGCGAGGACGAGCGCGGCGACGACGTCGAGGGCCGCGTCGTCTGCGGGATCCAGCCGGTCCGCGAGGCGCTGCGCGTCCACGGCGCGAAGGTGACGCGGCTCTACCTCGAGGCGGGCGACAACCCGCGACTCGCGGCGCTCGGGCGCCTCGCCAGGGACACCGGCGTCGCGGTCTCGGGCGCGATGCGCGGCGAGCTGGATCGGCTCGCGCGCGGCGTGCACCACCAGGGTGCCCTCGCGATCGCGCCGCCGCTTCCGACGATCGAGCTCGACCTCTTGATGACACCGGAGGCCGCGCTCGTGGTCCTCGACGGGATCACCGATCCGCAGAATTTCGGGGCGATCCTGCGCTGCGCGGTGGCGCTCGGCTCGGGCGGCGTGGTGTTCGGCGAGAGCCAGGCGGCTCCCCTCACCGCCGCGACGTTCCGCGCCTCGGCCGGGGCCGTCGAGCACGCCAAGCTCTGCCGCGTCCGCTCGCTGCGCTCGGCCGTGAGCCGGCTCGTCAGCTCCGGGGTCACGGTCGTCTCGCTCGAGGCGGACGCCGAGACGTGCCTGTCCGAGCTCGAGCTACGCGGCCCCGCGGCCGTGATCGTCGGGGCCGAGGACAAGGGCGTCGGCAAGGCCGTGCGGCAGCTGGCGAGCGCGCGGGCGCGGCTGCCGATGAACGGGGTGCTCGACTCGCTCAACGCCTCGGCGGCTTGCGCGGTCGCGCTCTACGAGATCCGGCGCCAGCGCGGGTGAGCGGGACCGACGCCGAGCGGCCACGCCCGTCGAGCGTACGCGGGCCGCCCTGGAGGCCGCGATCATCCGAACACGAGGAAGCTCGCGCTCGAGATGATGAGGTTCAGGACGATGACCGCGAGCGAGCCGTTGACCACGGCGCGCGTCGTCGCCATGCCGACCCCCTCCGAGCCGCCGTAGGTCGACAGGCCCGCGTGCGCCGCGACGATCGGGATGGCCGCGCCGTAAGCGACGCATTTGGCGAGGCCCGTGGCGACGTCCGCCCCGTCGACGAGCGAGAGGTTCACGAACGTCCCGGGGCTCACGTCGAACATCGACCACGCCGTCAGCATGCCCGTGAGGAACGCGACGGCGGCGCTCCAGATCCCGAGCACGGTCGTCATCACGAGGCTCGCGAGGAAGCGCGGCTTGACGAGGTAGTCGACCGGATCGGCCGCGCACATGCGCAGCGCATCGACTTGCTCGGTCACGACCATGGAGCCGATCTCGGCGGCGATCCCGGCGCCGACGCGGGTCGCGAGCATGAGCGCGCCGATCGACGCGGCGAGATCGCGGATCAACAGCTCGACGAAATTGGCGCCGAGCAGCGACAGCTCGGGCAGGACGCGCTTGGTCTGGGTGCCGCCTTGAAACACCATGATCATGCCGATGAAGCCCATGACCACGGTGAGAAAGAAGAGCGAGCGGTTGCCGATCTCGTAGAGGGTGCGGGTCACCGCTTGGCGATCGGCCGGGCGCCGCACGGTGTAGTAGAGCGTTCGCAAGAAGAGCAGCGTGAGCTCGCGCGCCGTGGCGACGAGCCCGAGGGCCGTGGCTCCGAGCGCCGCGACGAGGCTCCACGCGGCCGCGGGGGAGGGTGCCAGTTCCTGATTGGCCCCTTGGGGACTGGCCAGTTCCTGATTGGCCGCTTGCTGATTGGCCGCTTGCTGATTGGCCGCTTGCTGATTGGCCAGTTCCTGACTGGCCGCTTGCTGATTGGCCGCTTGCTGACTGGCCAGTTCCTGACTGGCCCCTTCCTGTCGGTTCTCCTGCGCCGCCGTCACTCGTGGCCTCGGTTCGCGGTCAGAGCGTGAACGACACGAAGTAGTCGATGACGAAGATCCCGGCGGCGGAGGCGACGACGGTGCCGTTGACCGCGCGCCCGACGCCGGGGGCGCCGCCGGTGACGCCGAGGCCGAACTTGCAGCTCGACAGCCCGATGAGCGAGCCGAAGAGGACGCTCTTGACGAGGCCGCTCGCGATGTCGCCCACGTCGAGGAGCCCGCTCGTGAGGCCGTTGTAGAAGGTCGCTGGCGGCACCGCGAGCATGAGGTCGCCGGCGACGGAGGCGCCGAGGAGCGCGAGCACGTCCGCGAACACCGTGGTCACGAACAGCGTCACCACGATGGCGATGTATCGCGGGGCGACGAGGAAGCTCACCGGATCGATCGCGAGCACCCGCAGCGCGTCGAGCTGCTCGGTCACGACCATCGTCCCGAGCTCGGCCGTGTTGTTCGCGCCGACGCGCCCGTTGATCATCAAGGCCGTCAAGAGCGGGGCGATCTCGCGCAGCGTGCCGAAGCCGGCGGCCCACCCGAGCAGGCCGTGCGCGCCGAGGCGGTTTACGAGCGGCGCCGCCTGAACCACCATGATGCCGCCCGTGAAGAGCGCCGTCACGACCACGATGGGCATCGATCTCAGCCCCATGCGGTAGAGGTTGCGGCCGAGCTCGTCGCGATCGACCGCGAGGCGCAGGATCCGCGAGTAGATGCGCGCGGCCAAGAGGCCCATGGCGCCGAGCGCTCGAGCGACGCCCAGGAGCGCGGCGCCCAGGCCGTGGAGCACGCCATCGGCGCTCGCGTCGCTCACAGGGCAGGGCTCACAGGGCAGGGCTCACAGGGCAGGGCTCACAGGGCAGGGCTCACAGGGCAGGGCTCACAGGGCAGGGCTCACAGGGCAGGGCTCACAGGGCAGGGCTCACAGGGCAGGGCTCACAGGGCA
>SXGR01391338.1_pt1 | contig 12201 bp, 13 predicted proteins | sample 3174711 | NCBI WGS metagenome assembly SXGR01 (sample SAMN11356860, study PRJNA531348) | freshwater metagenome | isolation source: freshwater sample F1-60 | place: China: Fuxian Lake, Yuxi | collected 2017-12-25
AATAATTTCTTCTTTTGAATCTAAAACCTGTGCCAGTTGGAGATCTTCCCCACTATAAGCCTCATAATAAGCAATCATGCCAGAGCTAAACATATAGTGATCCATGATTTCGTCTAAAATTTTTGAGGGAATCTGGACAGATTTAATTAGAGTAAAACTACGCATTTATTAGTTTCATTAATTGACGGGCGAGCTCAAAATCTTCAGGCTTATCTATATGAATGGCTTTTCAACGTGGTAACTCATGTTGTATAAATCTAGATGCTACTTGAAGAGTAAGAAATTCAATCCAACAAGCACCTTAAGATAATAAGCGCTGGGACCGCACCCGTCAAGCACCACTGTGCGCTAACCTGCACCCCGCCATTGCTTAGAGGTAAACGATCACACTTGTTGGATATTCCAAGAGATATGAGCTAAATAACAAGCAGAGTTTACACGATTTGGACAGACCAGCATCGGCAGCCATGAAAATTCAGTGCACTCTGCCAGCAGCCACACCACCCCTCCCCATGCTCCGCCGCGTGTGCCATTACTGCAGCGCAGGATCACTACGCCCCACTCCGCTCCGGCCGCCGGAGTACATAAACCGCGGCCCGCCTCAACTTGCAATTCCTGCTTGCGTGTGTCCCCGCCGCACCAGCAGCGCTGCTCATCCTCAAGTCCCAATCTGAAGTTCCAGCAGCCGGGCCTGATCCTCAATAACCTCACCCGCGCCCGCTTCCACGGAAACGCGCACCTGCGTCGCCGGCGAGTACAAACCCATCCAAACTGCGTACCTGCCCGCTTGCAGGTTCGCAACGCTTATCTGTACCTGGTCCTCCACCACCTTCGCCATTCAAAAGCCCACCACAGCTTTATAGGTACTTGTGACAACTTCCCGCATGTGGTCGAAGCTCAATGTCGTAATATCATCGCGCATCGTGTGGTAATTCAGATTGCGGATGAAAGCCGTGTCGTTGATCATCAACGCAGGGATGTCGAATTCCCAGTAACTCCGCTGATCCGACAAGCCGGCCAGATCTTCAACCATGGGATGATCAATCATTTGCACGTCGATGCCTGCGTCAACTCTCATCAGTTCGTAGACCCGCTGGTTAAAGTCGTGATGCCATTGCTTTCCAACGACCGCGATGAAATTCGCCCTCCTCGGATAGATCTCTTTCAGTCTTTCGTCCGGGTAGAACTGATCTCCCTCGTTAAAGTAACCTATCATCTCAAAGTTGATCACGCCGATGATGTTCCGGATTGGAAGACCTTTACCTGCTAAAGAAGACTAGACAGTATGAGCCGATTGATTTATTCCGATAACGGATTTGTTATCCCCGATCAGTGTGAAGAAGTCAATCAACTTCGTCGGGAAGCGAAAGAGCTAACCTTATCGGCAACCAGCGATCCGCTTCGCCTGCACTTCCTGGCGCGACCTCATCGTCTGGACTCGCCCCCGTTAAAAGTAGCTGTCAATGATATCCACATTGCTTCTATCGATCCGCAGGGAGAAATCCCGGCCTTCCGCTGGTATGTTTTGGATGTGCCACCGGAGAAGCTGAGGGGCGGCAGCAATCGTTTCGAGTTCTGGTCTGAAGGGGCGGCTATGAACGCCTGGACGTTGGCTGTCGAGGTTGGTTGGCGCGAAGCTTCTGGAGGCAGTACTCTGAGCCTGGATGGTGGTAATTCGTATACTTGGCAGGGTAAAGGCCGTTTGGGGATCAACCTGGGTGAATATCTGGTACGGGCGCGCATCCAGGAAAGAGAAGACCATCTTCCGCCGAAATTCCGCCCCGAAATACCTGACCACCCGCGTTTATCCCTTCTGCGAGGAATTTTGCCTGAACAGGTAACAGGTGCAGGACCCCTCCTGGAGCAGGTCCATCGCTTACTCAGTTATACTTCTACCCAATTCGAGTACCGCTCATCTGCGACAGGCGCATTAAACACCCCCTGGGATGCTGATACCATCTTCGCCTGGGGCAGGGCAAAGAATTGACGAAATAGACAGCTTATAGTAGACTAATGTCCGATGATCAAACATGCCGTACGGATAACAGTCGAAGAGCCTACCGGGGTGCGCAGAGAAAGATGGCCTGTAACCCGTGGCATACCATTTCGCAAAGGTATGGTGTTTAATCCGGATACTGTAACCTTGCGTAACCAGCCCGGTGAACTGCTGCCTGTGCAACTCAAGCCTTTGCTGTTTTGGGACGATGATTCCATCAAATGGCTCCTCGTGGATTTTCAGGCAAATTTACCAGCCCAATCCACTGTTGACTATCAGCTTGAATTAAATGACGGTCAGTCCTTGACGCCCTGCCCTGAGAAAGTAACATTATCAGGGCAAGACAGTGTGTTTATTTTTGAAACCGACGTTCTGCGTGCTGAAATTGACGCCCGCAAAGGTTTTCACCTGTTGGACGCTGTTTACTCATACGGACGGAGCGCGCTCAAAGCTACGTCTGACGCTGGTTTTACATTGACAACGGAAGATGGTCAAAGGTTTACCAGCGATCAAGGCAAAGTAATTGAGGCGCGCATCGAAGAAGCCGGACCGCTGCGTGCAGTGCTCTATATCGCCGGCGATCACCGCAATCAGCAGGATGAAAAGCTGTTTCGTTACGAAGCGCGCATCACAGCTTATGCCGGCCTCTCCTGGTTGGAAGTGGAATATTCTTTCATCAACGATTGTGTGGATGAGTTCACGCGCCTCAAGGAAATATCTTTTTGCATTGCTCCTGATTTGAGCGATTCTACGGTGGGTACGGTCGGCGCTTATAAGCAGATGTATCAATATGATGGACCTGTTTCGATTTATCAAGACCAACCGTGCCGCTATTCATTTTTCGGTGGTTCGCGCATATACGATAAAAATGGCGTTCACCAGGAGTGCGAATATCCGGGTGAGATGATAAAAAAATTCGCCCACGGATGGTTGGACCTTTCGGATGAGCAGCATGGCCTGACCATATGTGTGTACCGCATGGCAATGATGGCGCCGAAAGCCATCCGCTCCACCGGACAATCGATTAAAGTGGACTTCTTTCCTGAGAACCAACCCGCGCTCATTTTTCATCAAGGGATGGCTCGCACCCACCGTGCAATGTTGTACTTCCATCCAGGCGACGCCATTTCGGCTAGAGTTAACCAGGTCGCGACCTGTTATGAAAACGACCTGCAGGCCTGGGCGCCAGATTGGTTCGTTGAAAGCAACATTTTCGATTATTTATTCCCATATAAACCGCAGGTTCATCCAGGCATCAACGTTCGACTGCGCGACCAGTTCTATTCTTTTTACAGCAACAGCCTGATGCTTGGCCTCCTAGATTATGGCGACAGTATCCAGGGGCACGGCGGGCCGCGCGCGAATTACACGGCGAATAACGAATATGACTTGCCTCTGGTAATGGCGCTGCAATTTGCCCGCACAGGCGAAAGGGAGTACTTTGAAGTCTTGGAAGCCAGCGCCTGGCATATGATGGATGTCGATTTTATCCACTCCACCACACATGCGCCGCTGGAGCTGGGCGGAGTGCGCATACACGGCAATCAGCATGTTCAGTACAACTGTGAGGCGATGCCCGATTTTTCAATTGCCACTTCCCACATGTGGACGGAGGGATTACTGGCATATTATTGCTTTACCGGGCATCCTGCGGCGCTTGAAAAAGCCAAGAGCATCGGGCAGTGCCTGCTGGACATGGTAGCAGATGGTTGGGCGCTCCCGCCTTATAAAGTGGAATGGCACAGTGTTCGTGACAGCGCCTGGCCGATTATCGCTCTATCGGGTCTCTATGAAGCGACAGGGGAGCATAAGTGGTTGGATTGCATCAAAAAGATCGCGGCTGCGGTGATGGACTTGCAGAAGGAAGATGGGAGCTGGGACCTGATTATCGGCTGGTATGATGGCACGAAGGTTCCACTGCAGATCGGCATTGGCATCAACGGTTTAATCCGTTACTATCAGCTCACCGGCGACGAACGGGCTTTACAATCGATTAACAAAGCTGCGGAAAAACTTGTCAACGACACCTCCCCTGAAGGCACGATGATGTATATGGATGTTCCCGGCTATCGCTGGAACTATATCGCGCCGGTGGTTTTGGAAGGCCTCGGGTTCCTATGGGGTCTTACAGGTAATGAAAAATATTTAAAATTTTCAGAAGGAAGCTATCGGGCATCTCTAAACGAAAAAAGCATGAACGGCACTGCGATTGCTTATACCTCGCGATATTTGCTGAAGTACTTATACTGGCTGGATAGGACAGGCGTTTTAGAAGACTTGCCATTGATATAGAAGGAGGTGAAAATGGTTAAGGAGTAGAAGATATTTTTCCAAGTCAGTATCTCAAGATACATCCAACAAGATATGTTAAAAGGAAAATAAAATGCATAAGAAGTTGTTCGTCTATGTCGCGGTCCTGGTAGCAGCGGTCATGCTCATCACCGCCTGCGCGCCAACTGTCGAGACTGTAGTGGTAAAAGAAACGCAGATTGTCAAGGAGACCCAGCTCGTTGAAAAGGTCAAGGAAGTCGAAGTCACCCCCGTCCCAGTAGAAAAGGGACTGGTTGAATTTGGCGGATTTTACCCGGCTGATTCACCCTGGGGCCGTATGTACCGCCTGATCGGTTATCGCTTCGAAACCGAGAATCCGGAGTGCAAGTTCGAGTACTCTGAGTACCCGGGCATCGAAGGTGGAAAAGCGTTAAACCTGCGCGCTCAAGAAGGCGACCCGGTTTCAATCGCCGAAACTGGTGGCGTTACCAGCAACAATACATCTGCCAATATCCAACAGCTTTGGGAATCGGGTTTGTATTATGACCTGGCCAAGGATATGGATACGCCCGCCTATGGGCAGACCTCTGGCAAATGGTTGGATTCGTTCAACGCCGCGGCCCAACAATCCATGGGCACGCAAAACGGCAAGATCGGCAGCATCACCATCCAGCAAACCAATATTATCCTTTGGTTGAACCAGGGTCTTTATGACAAATACGGCTTGAAAACGCCGGCTACCTGGGGCGAGCTGATGGCGAACTGCGAGGTTCTGAAGCAAAATGGCGTTGCCTGTGTCGGTGGCGGCGGCTACAGCGGCTATATCGGTTATTGGTACGATATGCTGCTCTACCGCTTGCTCGGCCCCGAGAAGATGACAGCGCTATACCAGCATTCTGACCCGAACATCACCTGGGAGAATACTCCAGAAGTGGTCATCGCTGCTAATATGCTGAATGAAATGATCGAGAAAGGCTACGCTTCTGACGGATTTGTCGGCGGCGATTTCACTGCCGAACAGGTGGCTTTCTTCACCGATAAATCCGCTCACGTCTTTGTAGGTACCTGGTTGATTGGCGAAATGAAGGCTTCGATCCCTCAGGACTTCAAGATGTCAGTGGCTTACTTCCCGGCGGTCGAAGGCTACGAAAGCTTATCTTCCTACGAAGCCGCTTTCGGTTTCATCAACTCGATCGCTGTGTACAATCCGGGCAAGAATGCCAAGCAACCCCATGATCAAGCCTGCGCAGTCAAATACGCCAAGCTCTTGACGTCCGCAGAAGTTCAGAAGGAAATGTCCGGCGGCGCCAACCTTGACTATGTGACCACAATTGTGGACGGCCAGGGCGTCAGCGCTGTCCCGGGCATCGGTGAGCTGCTGGGCAGTATGGAGCAATGGTTCCCAGAAATGGCAGGCGCTGCGTACATCACGTCCGAAGCACGTAAATATTGGGACAATGTTGCGCAACTGGCTGCCGGCACTTTGGCGGCTGAAGAGTTCGCAGCAAAGATGAAAACCGACTGGGATGACATTTACAGCCGTGTGAAATAACCCTAAATTGTTTACCAGATGAGGGCAGCAACGCTGCCCTCATCTGGTAATTCTGATCGATTGTGAGAATCGATAGATGCTTCAAAAAGAATTACGTAAGCTAATCTGGGTTTTTGTTGTTCCTCCCTTGATGGTGTGGGCGATTTTGAATATCTATCCGATGGTGTCTTCTTTCTATTGGGCGATGACGCCGTATGACGGAGTCACCGAATCAACTGCAGTATTTACCGGATTGGATAACTATCAGCGGATGATGGCGGATACACGGTGGTGGGACGCAATTCGCAACACCTTCATCATCGCTATCGGTCTGATCGGTACAGTTCTGCCAGTTTCCTTGCTATTTGCTGTATTAATTACAAACACCCGCCGCGGGCGAGAGTTATTGAAAACATTCGTTTATGTGCCCTCTATATTGCCGACGGTTATCGTGGCGCTTTTGTGGGTATTTATCCTGGATCCAACCGTTGGTCTGTTTGGATTCACCCTCGATGCCCTGGGTATCCGCCAGGCGGTAAAAGAGACATTTCACCTCCGCACTTTAAACTTAATGGGAAATCCAGTCACTGCCCGCTATGTAGTCGTCATGGTGACACTTTGGGCTGCCATCGGGATGAATACGCTTTACTTTCTGGCCGGTCTCTCACGCATCCCGGTGGATTTATATGATGCAGCCAAGATCGATGGCGCGGCGGGATGGAAGATGTTCCGGTATGTTACTTTTCCTCTCCTCTACCAGACGATTCAAACGATCCTGTTGCTTCTGATTATCTCTTCGTTACAGAATTTCGGATTTATTTATGTGGTTACTTCCGGCAATCCCGGTCCGACGACTCAGGTGATGTCTACATATATCTACCGCACCGCTTTTTCCGATCACCAGTTTGGCTATGCCACGGCGCTCGGTACCATCATGATGGTGTTTGTCTTATTTTTTACATTGATCTCGCGTCGCTTGACCAATCGCGAAGTGATTCAGTACTAGACGTTGCAAAAGGAAAACCACGCGATGGCGACTACCGTTTCAACTCAAAAGCAAAGCAGGTCTAATCTGCTCAAGCTGCGTTTGCTGGCGATCTTACGCAGCACGCCAGCCTGGATCATTGTGGGCTCTTTTTGCCTCAGCGCAATTATTGCCCTGGTTTGGGCTTTAACAATCTCGTTGCGGACCTCGCAAGACTTTTTTACTCGCGGTGCGTGGGCCTGGCCGATCCCGCCTCACTATCAAAATTACATCTCAGCCTGGAAGCAGATGCGAGTGGGAACGTATTTCCTGAACAGTGTATTTTACAGCCTGGTAGGAACTTTGGGCGCAGTGCTGTTGGCAGCGATGATTGCTTATGTTATCGCCAGGGTTAAATTCAAAATGGCTCGTCCGCTCTATATCTTCTTCCTGTTCCTCATGATGTGGCCGGGTTGGGTTTCGTTGGTACCCAGTTTCATGTGGATGCGTACTCTGCACTTGATCGATACTTATTGGGTGCTCTTTTTAGGATATTGGTTAGGCTCCTTGCCATTCAATGTGTTCTTACTGGTTAATTTCTTCGAAACTTTGCCGATGGAATTGGAAGAAGCCGCCCTGATGGATGGCGCCAATGCCTGGCAAATCTATTGGAAGGTGATGTTCCCGCTTGCACAGCCTGGCGTGGTTACCATCGGCATCTTCGTTTTCATCAATATTTGGAATGATTTTTTCTCACCCTTGATTTACTTACGCAACCCGGCCAAATATCCCCTCGCCCTGGGTTTACAGCTTCTCTCAGTCAGCTCAACGTATGGCGCAGACCATCCACGCCTGTTCGCGGGAATGATTATATTCCTGATCCCAGTGCTCGTCATTTACTTCTTATTGAAAGATAGAATTACCAAAGGATTGACGGTAGGAGCGATCAAAGGTTAGGCGTCCATGCTGAATTACTCAAAGATTTTGGAACTCTACCGGAATGAACTTCTTGTAAACACGATCCCATTTTGGACAAAGTACACAATCGATAAGAAATATGGCGGAATTCTCTCAGCCATTACGGATGATGCCCAAATTGTGTCAACCGATAAATATATGTGGTCGCAATTGCGGGCTATCTATACTTTTTCAGCTTTATATAACAAAATCGAAAAATGAGACGAATGGCTCGAGGTCGCCTGGAATATTTTTACTTTTGCAAAAAATATGGCCGTGACGATCACGGGCATTGGTTGTTCAGCGTGACCCAGGATGGTCGTCCTCTCCAGTCACAAAGCATTTATTCTGACGCCTTTGCCATCTATGGTTTTACTGAACTTGGGCGCGCTTCGGGCGACAAAGAACCGCTAGAACTGGCGCTCGAAACCGCCTGGGAGGTCGAACGCCGCCTGGCAAAACCCGGATCGTATGAAACCGAGCCATTTCCCAATCCACCTGCCTCCAAGGGCCATGGCGTGGCTATGCTTTTTACTTCCGTATTCGACGAGCTTGGTAATTTCCTGGACGATACCCGGCTATTAGAAATCGCGGATTACCTGGCTTATGAGGTGATGCAGAATTTTCGCCGTCTGGATAAGCAGTTAATTTACGGATATTTAAATTACGACAACACCTTGATCGATAGCCCGCAGGGCAGGGTGATCATTGATGGGCACGTTATCGAATCGATGTGGTTCATGATCCATCATTACCGGCGCGCCAACAACTAGGCGCGCATCGCCAAGGCGGTTGAAGCCTTACATTGGCATATCGAAAAAGGCTGGGATTGGGAGTATGGCGGGATATATTGGGCGCGCGACGCTGAGGGAAAACAAGCCTGGTGGCAAAATAATGAAGATAAACTTTGGTGGATGCATACCGAAGCTTTGTATGCGCTGCTACTGGCTTACCAGGTTTCGCGGCAGGATTGGTGCCTGGAGTGGTTCGAGCGCGTCAACGGGTATGCTTTCCGAATGTTCCCAGTAGCCGGCTACGGAGAATGGACCCAACGTCTGGACCGGCAAGGCCGCCGACAGGTTGAGGTGTTAGCCGTGCCGGTGAAAGACCCATTTCACCTTGCGCGTGCATTGATCAACAGTATTGGCGTCCTGGAAAAACTCGTTCAAGAAGAGGCAATTCAATGAGCCGTTTATTTTACGCCGACGAAGGTCGGATGGTGACGGAAATCGGGGAGGAACTGACCCGTTTTCGCCATGCTAAAAAAATCCTGGCGCTTGAGCCAGACGGAAAACCAATGGATTTGTACTTTGCAGCTTATGCCCATCCCGGGACAACACCGCTGCATATTCGTTTAAATTCCCAACCGCTGGCCGATGTGCCCGCCAATCCTGAATTCAATTATTACGCCTGGCATCAAGTCCAAATTCCCGCGGAGCTCATCCAACAAGGCGCCAATAAATTCGAGTTTTGGACGGATTCGGATGGTATGGATTCCTGGGCGTTGGCTATGGAGCTAGGCTCGTCCTACGCGAACAACTTCATCTCAGAAGACGGCGGTAAGACGTGGGGCAGGGACCGCATGGGTTACAACCGCCTTGCTCCCGCTGAATACCTGGTACGGTCACGCGGCAGCAGCGGTTCGGATTCGCCTCCACCCGAGATTGTCTTTGAAGACTACTTCCATCTTCGCCTGGAGATTTCCAGATCAAAGCTGCCTCCTGCCGCCTTGGAAGCAGCTTCGACTCTCGAAAAGGTCCGGCTGCTCTCCACCTGGGTTTGCACTCGCTGGAATTGGACTGCGAACTGCGTGGTTTACTGCCCCTGGGATTTGGAAACCATCCTTTCGTGGGGGAAGGATCTTAAAGGCATTTTTGGCTACACACCTGTCGTTATGTGCGTGCATTATGGCGTGGCAATGGTAACTGCCTGCCAGGCTGCTGGGCTGAAAGCCAGGTGCGTGGTCTCGACGACCGGGATCAATTCTACAGGCGGCCACTTCACTGCCGAAGTTTGGGCGCCGGAGTTCGAGAAATGGATTTGGGTCGATCCAAACCTGGATGCTATGGCATTTGACGGCGAAGTTCCCCTGAGCTGGCGAGAAACTGTAGCGCACCGCCCACATCTACAAGATTATGTCGTATTTGGAGAAGGTTTGCAGCACCAGCTTACGAATCCCCCGATCCGGGATATCGTCGAAACAGGTTATTACCTGCAGGCAAAATGGATGAACTACCGTTCCGTATGGTACCGGGCGGATTTTTATTCACACCCGGAATTGACGCCTCCAGCGCATGGCAGCTCGCACTACTGTGAGACTGGCCTGGTATGGGAAGATCGGGCTGTACAGGATGGCATGGGGATGTTTCCCTGGCATGCTCCAGATAGCTATTTTGATGCTCCACCTGAGGAAATGTGAACGCCGATGAAGACCATTTTTCTAGGAAATGATATCACCCGCCGTTGGTACGACCTGGTGCCGGAAACCCTCAACGCGCATGCCCCGGCCTGGGGAAAACTGCCCCGTTCAACCTTCGATGTCGAAAACATTCCAAATATTGCCCCGCAAGCCAGAGTAAGCGTTGACAGCTTTTATTCGATGGTCAATACGTCGGACAGGAATTTGTTGTATTTCCCTTTCAGTGAAAATGGCTCGTTGACAGTCCCCTTTATTTTCGAAGATTTCGCCAATCCCAGATTAAAAAGGTTGCGCGAGAAATATCGACTGGATGAGATCATCGCTCCGGCTCACACCGATCTGGCGCGCGCCGTCTTGTTGCGGGATTGGCTGAAAGCTCGTTGGGACCACGAACAACCATTCGTCTCGCCGCCCTGGGATGCAGAATATATCCTTGACCATACGGATAAAAAGCTGGAAGGATTTTACTGCGTACATTATTCCGTGGCTTATATGCAGCTCTGCATGTCGTTGGGTATTCCAGCACGGCTGGTGAATTTGCACCGCGGCATCTGCACCACGCCTTTCGAAGGTCGTGGTTACGGGCTGGAGATGGACGAGACCGATCCGTGCGATGAACACGTGCTGAACGAAGTCTGGTTGGGCGACCAAGGGAAATGGGTGGTGATGGACGTCGATTTTGACATCCATTACGAGCGGGATGGCGCACCGCTCAATGCAGTGGAAATCCATGACCTGCTGGTTTCGAATTCGCTGCATCGATTGGCGCCGGTCGAAGGTCCTCTCGCCTATAAATTGAGCGCTGGACCGGATTTTTACCAATACAAGCTGCCGCATTATTACAAACACGTCTGCCTGTTTTGGCGGAACAATCACCTCAGCGATCCGGAGGGTCCAACCCGCATTCTGCACTGGATGGACGAACACACCCCGCCGATTTTATGGTGGGAGGGCGAGGACTTGCGCCACCGCCCTCAAATCATCGGACCCGTAGGAATTAGCTGTCCTTATACAAACTCGACGCCCGTCCTGACGGATCTGAACGTCGCCACTCATTGGGCTTCCAGTGAGGAAGCAGAGGAGCATTGGGTGGAGTTAGCCTGGGATGAGCAGAAGAATATCTCCTGTGTACAAATCTTGTGGGCGAAATGCTGGGGGCATTATTACACTTCTTGTGAATATGAAATCCAGGCCTGGCAAGATAGCGAGTGGAGAACAGTCTTTGCTTACCAGGGACAAAATGAGAAAATGTTCGATATCTGTGAATTCGAAATGATCGTAACAAACAAAATCCGCCTGGTTCAAAATATTCATGGCGGGAGCTCTGAATTTCCAGAGCGTTTGTGGATTGCAGAAATTGGAGTGAATTAGGATGGAAACCCCTGTGATTAAATACAATCAGATCAAATCTGCCGGCGCCTGTCGCTACGATGGCGTGGCGTTGGGCGAAGTCATGCTGCGCCTGGACCCTTTCGACGTACCCGTAGCAGCGGCCAAGCAGTTCCGTGTCTGGCAGGGTGGGGGAGAGACCAACGTTGCCTGTGGCCTGTCGTACACGTTCGGCTTACGCGCTGCCGTTCTAACCGCCCTGGTTGACGACCATCTCGGGTCGAATATCCGTAACCAACTACGTTATGCCGGCGTAGACACAACGCATATCATCTGGTTCAACACGAAGAATGATGGCTCGCGCTTCTCCACTGATCAGAAGGGCAGCCTGATGAACGGCATAAATTTCACTCGCTTGTGCCATTCCTGCAGCGCAGGATTACCATCCCAACGTCTGATCAAACTCCAGTTCCGGGACCGGCTCCGCGCTCAAGTCCGCACCCTACAACAGCAGATCATGCTCGAGTTTTTGGCGTGCGCTGCTGCCGGCGGCGCACCCTAATTATGCGTGGCGCGCAGCGTTTAGCTGACAGCCCGCTACCACACCGGCAGCCAGCCAGCCGCGCCGAACCAGCGTCCCAGCGCTACCGCCAGCACCAAGCCCAACGCATATCCAGCCAGCACATCAGAAAGATAGTGCACGCCCATGGCGATGCGGGCCAGCGCCATGGCGG
>SXGR01140514.1_pt1 | contig 12200 bp, 6 predicted proteins | sample 3174711 | NCBI WGS metagenome assembly SXGR01 (sample SAMN11356860, study PRJNA531348) | freshwater metagenome | isolation source: freshwater sample F1-60 | place: China: Fuxian Lake, Yuxi | collected 2017-12-25
GCTGGGTCAAAGGCTGATTTATTGCCACGTTTGAGTTTAACCGCGAGCGGTGGAACACGTTCAAATGAATTACGCGATGTTTTTGATCCGGAAAATATCGTATGGAATCTGTTAGGGAATTTAACTCAGCCATTATTCGACGCTGGCCGACGCGACGCGGTGGTTGATGAACGCCAAGCGCGGGTTCGTGAAGCCGCTGCGAATTGGGCGAGTTCCGCCATTAATGCTCTAAAAGAAGTCGAAACCGCCTTGGTCAACGGTGAAATTATTCAAGACCAAGTGCTTCATGGTCAGCGCGCTGCCGAAGAAAGCGATGCGGTCGTTATTCATTTACGCGAACGTTACCGCGATGGACTGAGCGATGGGCTGACGTTGTTACGTGAACAACGCACCGCTCTCAACCAACAAATTACCCTACTGGCGCTTCGACTGGATCAATTACTCATTCGTATTGATTTATTATTGGCCTTAGGTGGGGCCTCTCTCGCTGATGAAGCAGATGTTATAACCAACGCCACCAACTCACCAACCATTTCGCCGGTTATAACACCGAAAGCTGGAGATAAGCCATGAGGCTTCTTTGGAAAATTATTTTGCCGGTGATCGTTTTAGCTATTGGCGGCGCATTATTTAATTTTTTCCTCCTCACCAAACGTGACCCCGTACGTAAGCCGATTATTATTACCCCAGCAACGGTAACGGTTATAAGTGCTCAACCACAAACTCGCCGCGTCAATATCAGTACCCAAGGCTTAGTTCAGGCGCGTGCTACCAGCGCACTCGGGGCCGAAGTTGGCGGGCGCGTGGTGTGGGTGCGGCCTGATTTGGCAACCGGAGTCTTAGTCCATGCCGGCGATGAACTTTTGCGCATTGATGACACCGATTATTTAGCGGCAGCAGCAGAAGCGGAAGCGCAATTAGCTTTACGACAAAAAGAATTGGCAGAGGAACAATCCGAGGCCAGCCGCGCCGCACGTGAATGGTCGGCGATTGGCACTGGAGAACCGAGTGATTTAGTGTTGCGAAAACCACAATTAACCGCGGTTAAAGCACGCATCGCCGCCGCTGAAGCGGTTTTAATGAAAGCCAAGAACGATATTACCCGCACCGTGGTACGCGCGCCGTATAAAGCACGCATTGAACGAAAAACCATTGATCTCGGTAGTCGAGTATCACCTGGCAGCGAATTATTGAGTCTACAAGCTGCCGATGCTTACGAAGTAGTGATGCCTGTCACTCTAGATCAATTACGCTATTTATCCCTACCACTACGCGGTGAAGTGCTCACCAAAGGACCATCCGTCACGTTTTCCGCGACCTTGAGCGACACCGTTGTTAGTTGGCCGGGACGAGTCGTTCGCACTGAAGCCGGACTCAACGCGCAAACGCGCATGCTGCAAGTTATTGCACGCATTGAACAACCAGACGATGGAAGTGTTCATCCTTTAATGACTGGTCTTTTCGTAAAGGCTCACATTAGCGGCATTGAAGTTGAACACGCAGTGGAGTTGCCGCTTACGGTCCTCCAGGCAGATGATGCCATTTTTATTTTTCAAACTTCCGGTGGCGCCTCCGATAGCCTAAACGGTGTCGTTCAATCACGAAAAGCCACGGTGATTGAACGGAATGAAACCAAGGTCTTGTTGCGTGGTGAATTAAAGCAAGGCGACTTAGTTATTAGTAGTCGAGTTTCTGGCATCCGTGATGGCATGATCGTAAAACGTGAAATAGATAAACCCAGCTTAGAATCTACGGGAAGCACGCCGTGAACGGCCTGATTCGCTGGTTCGCTGGCAACAGCGTCGCCGCCAATTTTTTAATGTTGACGGTAATAGCGGCGGGTTTGTTGTCGGCCTGGAATATCAAACGTGAACTCATTCCCGCAGCCACACTAGATGTCGTACGGGTATCGGTCGCCTATCCCGGCGCGACGCCAGTCGAAGTCGAAGAAGGAATTATTCTGGCGCTTGAGGAATCGATCAGCGATTTGCCTGGGTTTGATAAAATTACGGCGACGGCAGCGGAAGGCATCGGTTCGTTGACGCTCGAAGTCAGCGACGGTTTTGAGGTCCGTAATTTACTCAACGATGTAAAAGGTCGCGTTGACGGCATCCGTAATTTTCCCGTCGATGCCGAAAAACCGATCATCGAAGCACCAGTTCTTACCCGCAGCATCTTAGGCCTAGCGGTTTATGGTAATTTAGATGAACGTGGTTTACGCCTAGTCGCAGAGCAAGTACGTGACGATTTACTGCGCTTAAATGGTATCACCCAGGTGTCTTTGGCCGCAGCGCCGGCCTATGAAATCGCCATTGAAGTGTCTGAAGATACACTGCGCCGCTACGGCATGACGTTTGATGAAGTCGCAGGGGCAGTGCGTAAAAGTTCCCTCGATTTACCCGCCGGATCGATTAAACGCCAAGGCGGAGAAATTTTACTACGCTCAAAAGGACAGGCTTATCGCGGAGATGAATTCAGACAGTTAATTTTACGAACTGATGAAAATGGTGGAATTGTTCGCCTGCAAGATGTCGCCAAAATTCGTGACGGTTTTGCCGATGTTGATCTCTATTCTAAATTTAGTGGGCAGCGTGCGATTTTAATCATGGTGTCACAAGTAGGGAACCAAGACATCATGGCGATGTCACGGCAAGTTCGTGACTATGTCGCAGAAGCTCCGCAACGCCTGCAATCAGGAATCGGCTTGTCCATCTGGCAAGATACTTCGGTCTTGTATCAAGACCGCATGAACACCTTAACGAGCAATGCGATTAGTGGCCTCATTTTAGTTTTCGTTGCCCTGGCCTTATTTCTGCGTCTGCGTTTGGCAATTTGGGTGACCCTTGGCATTCCTATGAGCTTCCTTGGGGCCTTATGGATTATGCCGATGATGGATGCCAGTCTCAATATGATCAGTATGTTTGCCTTTATATTAGTCTTAGGCATTGTGGTTGATGATGCCATTGTGGTGTCTGAGGCTATTCACACCGATCAAGAAAACGGAAAGCCAGGTAAAGAAGGCGCCATTAGTGGCGTGCTGCGGGTCGCACGTCCCGTGATGATGGCTGTCATCACTACGCTCATCGCATTTGCTCCGATGATGTTTATTTCCGGTGTAGAAGGCTCCTTTTGGCGGCTCATTCCCATTGTGGTGATCGCTACGCTTAGTTTTTCCCTGCTCGAAAGTCTATTAATTTTACCGGCTCATCTTTGCCATCCTCACTATACGGGTGTTCGCTCTCGTTGGTCACCACTCTACTGGACGGCTGCGACGCAAGACGTCGTTGATGTAGGTTTACAAGGATTTATTCATCGACTGTATCTACCTCTCCTAAAACGCGCGCTCGCGTGGCGTTATTTAACCATCTCAATTTTTTTCAGTATTATCTTAGCCATTACCGGCTATTTGGCTGGTGGGCATCTGCGCTTTACGGGCTTCCCCTCGTTCGCTGGCGATTCCATTGCGGTGAAAATCGAAATGCCGATTGGCAGTCATGTCTCAGCCACGGAACAAGTACTGGAACGCGTGGTGACAGCACTTGAAACCATGCGACCGCATTACGATAGCGACACTCATACCGACACAGATAAAAAACCTATTTTCAGTCATGTTCTACTCAGCATCGGCGCGACCCCAGGAGAAAGTGGACGCATGGGACGTCCTGGTTCGGGCGGCGGTAGTGGACAATTGGCTGAGGTAATGTTGCAATGCCAAAACTTACGCGAACGCGGCGTTGATATCCGTGAAATCCAAAAAAAATGGGAGCAACTGGTAGGTAAACCACCAGGCATCAAAGCGATCACTTTTACCAATGAATTAGGCAATCGGGGACAGGATATCGCCCTGCGTTTAATTGGTTCGGATTTAAAAGAATTACAACAAGCTTCAACTTGGCTACAACAGGAGCTACGTGCCATTGATGGCGTTTATCGTACACAAGACGATTTTTCGGATGGCAAAGAAGAGATAGTCCTGCACATCACACCAGCCGCACAAACCTTAGGTCTACGGCAACAAGACCTCGCGCGACAAGTTAGACAGGCATTCTATGGCGAAGAAGTACAACGCATTTTACGTGGCCGTGATGAAATTAAAGTCATGGTCCGATATCCCGAAGAAGACCGGCGACGGCTCGACACCTTAGAACAGATGCGCGTGCGCACCAGTCAAGGCGCTGAAGTCCCGTTTAGCGATGTCGCCGCTGTCCAACGACAACTTGGATTTCCAAGCATCCGTAGGCAAAACCGTGAACGTGTCATTGAAATAACCGGGGACGTCGATCAAACACGCGTTGATCCTGGAACCGTTAATGCCGCGCTCACAAACCGACTACTACCCGAACTGACGACAAAATTCCCAGGGATAAAAGGCTCATTTAGTGGATCCGTCGAACGACAAAATGAAGCCACCCGCGACCTCGTCATTGGCTTTGTCTTCGCTTTGTTTGTCATGTATGCAGTCATGGCAATAACATTTCGTTCCTACTTACAGCCCGCATTAATTATGACCGCCATCCCATTTGGCATTGTTGGTGCCATCCTTGGCCATTTATTAATTGGCATTGATTTAAGTATGCTCAGCATCATGGGCATCATCGCTTTATCCGGCGTGGTGGTGAACGATAACTTGGTCTTAATCGACGCCATCAACACCTGCCGCGCAGAAGGTAAGCCATTGCGTATTGCCGTCGTAGAGGCCGCCACCAGCCGTTTCCGCGCGGTTATGCTTACCACCCTGACCACCTTTGTCGGATTAGCCCCACTCATTTTAGAGACCAGCGTGCAGGCCCAGTTTTTAATTCCCATGGCCGTTTCGCTGGCCTTTGGCGTCCTTTTTGCCACCACCATTACGCTGTTATTTGTCCCGATTATTTACTTGGTATTAGAAGATGTCTTACGCACAGGACGTTGGATCTTTTTTGATTCGACCGTGGCTGCGGACGAGCATGATAAAGCCGGTCATTGAACCTGTAATCCAGGCAGATTTATCGTGCGCTATAATCGCGATCCATATCAAAGGTCAGGCGATGGAAGCGACGCTCAGTAACGGCTTCTGATACTGGGCTGCGACCATGTAACCAATTGCGATCGTCAATTAAATATCCTTCGCCGCGGAACAAACAAACAGACTGCATGCCGCGCGTCATCGACGCCTGCAATCGCTTACACCAGGGTTTGCGCCAGTCGTAAATAAGGTCATACATTTTATTGTAGCTGTCTTTTGCCAACGGCAGATCCAATAACTGCGCCACTTCCTGGTGAGCTTTTTTCGGCACTCCAGGCACCGTCTGCATACTCCGAAGTAATTGTTTTCGCGTTAAAAATAAAGATGCGCCGCTACCGTCATCGGGAACATCGTCAAAAATTAGCCATAATTTGGTCGGTAAATATAAGTCGGCATGCAAATTAAATCCCGGATCATTTTTCTCTGGCGACACGGGTGAATATAAAGAAGCCGCTGGATCGCCGTCTTGCTCAATAAATGCTACCCGCAACAACGCGAACAACGCACGGATCTCATCGCTACTGAGCGTCGGCGACAACATACGGCGAAAAAAGACTGCCTTTTTTCCACAAGGTTGCGTCTTCAAAGCAGGTAAAAACTGTTGGATTTCTTGACGAAGTTCCGGTGCTAATTTTCCAAAGGATATGGTATAGGTCTTATCATATGGCTTACACGACGGAACGCGGGTCATACTCACACGTCGCCGTAACGCCCCGGCCTGTCGCAAATTTCCAATTAATCGACGAAAAGCTGGTGACCACGTCAGCCATAAACTTTCCCGCGCCAATACATTATTCTTGAGTCGTGCCGGCACGGTGGTCGCGGAAAAGATACTCATACTAGTGGATCTCCTTCTACTCCCAGTGACAAAAGCAACCGGAATTGCGCGGAAAAGTAATTCGGTATTATAAATAGCAAAATAAATTATACTCGGGCAAGTACGATCGATTTCATCTCGTTACGAACCTGACAGAACAGTATGGATCATTCCGGGTGCGCGCTTTTTCCTTGCCATCCAACACCACCCTAGTTTATCGCTGTGCCACCCCAACGATTTCCAACGGTTGAGGGGAAGTTTTATCTATGAAGACGGAATAAGAAACGCGACCGCGGACGATTTAGTCCACGATTATTTCCAATATTGGATGTATTCGTCCATTTTACCGGCGTATCATTTTTCATACTCGCCAAGAAACTATCGATTAATGAATTAATCACCGTCAATACGCGGTAGACGTCCTGTCTAAAATACTTGGCACTCGCTGCGCTAAGCTATCGCATGCAAGTCGGTCTATCAGATAGCTGATGGCACCTGCTGCTCACACCAACACGGAGGTTTTCCATGATCCTTTGGGGTAATGAACACCAAGCACGCGCCGAGGCACTCGCCAAAGCGTATCACGAAACGTCTGCTGGTATCAGCAGCTTATCTCGCGGGAGCGAGGGAATTACCGCTAGCGTCAGCGACGATGCGACGCTGAGTATTTGGGGGCATGGTGACGCCACCCATTTCTCAGAGATGATGGATGTCGAATGCGGTCTGCTGATCTGCAATTGGAAGGCTAAAAATAAAAATTTGAAAAACGTTGAGCTGATCACTTGCGACGCGCAACATAATATCATCCCGCTTGCCGGTTATGCTCGTCGCGTTCTAGCATTTATCACTGACCGTAAAGTTAGCGTGAGCATCAAAGCAATGCCCGTTGGGCAACATGCAGATGACTGTTCGATTTTGTGGGCAAACGCCGTAACCGCGACGTTCAGCTATATCACAGCTCCTAGCCAGCAAACCTTTGCTTTTGCAAATCAAAGATTGCAGACCATTGAACCCAGCAACGGTTTTGACCTAGCCATTACCTCTGCTGAATTAGCCAAAGAACGCAGTCTAACCGCTCCCAAAAACTTCACCGTGAACGGCGGTGCATTCAACGTTTTACGCGCCACACTTGGTGAAGTCGTACTGGTGAAAAAAGCCCTGGGTTAAACTTTATTTTATTCGATAAACAAACGTCTGAGCATAACCATGCTCGGACGTTTGCTATTAATCAGAATACACCGTTGAAACGTGAAATTACACAGCCAAGTCGCCACACCATTGCGGCACCGATGCCATTATCGAATTAAGCGATAATACTTTTCACCACTTTCCCATGCACGTCAGTCAGGCGGAAATCGCGACCAGCATAACGGAAGGTGAATCGTTCATGGTCAAAGCCCATCAATGCCATGATGGTTGCTTGAAGATCATGTACATGCACTGGTTGTTCAACAGCCTTAAAACCAAATTCATCGGTGGCGCCATGAACGTGGCCACCTTTAACGCCACCACCGGCTAACCACGTGGTAAAGCCCCAATGATTATGATCGCGGCCATTTATTTTACCTTGATTGGAACCCGGCTTTGGCATTTCCACCACCGGTGTGCGTCCAAATTCTCCGCTCCAAATTATCAATGTTTCATCTAACAAACCACGTTGTTTCAAATCTTTAATTAAAGCCGCGATGGGCTGATCACATTCACCGGCCAAACGTTTATGATTGACTTCAATATCATCATGGCTGTCCCATGGTTGACCATCACCGTGCCAAATTTGTACAAAGCGCACACCTTTTTCGATCATGCGACGGGCATACAACATTTGCCGCGCCTGGGTGCCTTCGCCATACATATCCATGATATGCTTGGGTTCTTTTGATAAATCAAAAACATCACTGGCTTCCATCTGCATACGATATGCCAGCTCAAACGATTGAATTCGAGCATCCAATTGCGAATCCTGTTGGCGGGCTTTACTATGCTCTTGGTTCATTTGCAGTAGTAAATCTAATTGTGCACGCTGTTGTTTTGATGAACCGTAGTGATGCTTAATATTTTCCACTAATTTATCGACATCGGAATGTTTGGTATCCAAGTGCGTGCCTTGGAAAATGCCTGGCAAAAAACCGGCTTGCCAGTTTTGCGATTCTTGAATCGGATAACCACCAGGGCACATCACCACAAAACCTGGAAGATTTTGATTGAGAGTTCCCAGTCCATACGTCATCCAAGAACCCATACTGGGGCGCACCTGACGAGCATCGCCGCAATTCAATAGCAGTAACGATGGTTCATGATTGGGCACATCGGCGTGCATCGAACGAATAATACACAAATCATCAACGCACTCACCAACATTTTTAAATAGGTCACTGACTTCGATGCCACTTTTACCGTATTTTTTAAAGGCAAATGGAGAACCTAATGCGGCCCCTGTCGGACGTTCGGTCTTGAGCGTAGTCGGTAACATTTTCCCGTGATATTCGTTCAACAACGGTTTGGGATCAAACGTGTCGACGTGACTCGCGCCACCATTGGCGAATATATGAATGATGTGTTTTGCTTTTACGGGGAAGTGCGGTTGGCGCGGCAATAAATTTTGGAAAGCAACCGGAGCTCCTTCATCAGCCAATAAACTACCTTGTAACAGCGGTCCGAGCGCCAATGCCCCAAAGCCCATGCCAGTGCGAGCAAGTAATTGTCGGCGAGTTGGTGTAAACATGTCAGTCCTTTATCTATCAGTCCGTAAATGCGAATTCATTACTGAGCAATAGCGCTTGCGCGAGTCGATCCCAAACCCCCAGTGGTTCCAGGTGCATTATTGGGCCACTGAAACCAGACTCTGCCGACCACACACGACCCGCATCGACGGCCACGACCGTTGGCGACCATTCGAAACTGTCGCTATTACTGTCGCCATTATTATCGACTACGAAGTCGATGGTTTGCCCGGCCTGTAGACGAAGACCTTCAGCGGTTGTTTTTGTGTCACCATGTTTCACGAGCCAATCGGCAACTGCTTTTCCGCCAACCACCACCAGCCCAAGGACTCCATCTCCATTTTTGCTTTTATGGCGTAATTCTCCTTCTACGCGATAATTGCCAGCGGCTGGGGCACTAAAGCGTCGCACTACTGCTAGGTCATGGGTATTGCCAGGATGACCACCATTTTTCGTCAGCGATGCCCAGGTCAATTTGGGATCAGGTAATTTTTCGCCGCCTTGCCACACCGATTTCTCAAAATGCGGCAATGCAGTGAACGATGACAGTCCTTTATCTTTCGGATTAAAAGTACCGTAACCATATGACCAAATCGGCGTTTCATTATCTTGCGCTGGTAAAGTGCCCGCCACACGAACGAATTCGGTTGCCCGTTTAATCTCTGCTGCAGATGCGACACGTGCGTAAACATTGTTGTATAATTGCTGCACACGCTGTTCGGGATTCGTCATTTGTTCCGTTTTTTTCGCTAACGCGCGTGCTTGTTCTACCACGAATTGATTGTTCATTAAGAACAACGCCTGTTGTGGCACGGTGGTATGGTAACGAATTGGTGTGTGTGCATCTGGACTAGCAAAATCAAAGGCTCGGAACATCCCTGGGAGATTTTGCCGATCTATTTCTAAATAAAGTGTACGGCGATTGGTGGTTGCCTGTTTTTCAAATTCGACCGGACGACCACCAATGGTGCGGTCCAAGCGACCACTGACGGCTAGCGCGGAATCGCGCAAGGCTTCTAAATCTAAACGCTGCCGAGGAAAACGCGTCCACAGAATATTTTCTGGATCAAGGCGCATGGCCGCCGCTGATGCCATCGACGTTTGTTGATACGTTGCTGACAACATCATTAAACGATGCAGCTTTTTCAGCGACCAACCGTCAGCAACAAATCTCGTCGTCATCCATTCAAGCAACGCCTGGTGCACGGGAGCGGCCGTACGTAAACCAAAATCACTGGGTGTGCGCACGATGCCGCTACCGAAATGCCAGGTCCAGACACGGTTCACGATAACTCGTGCGGTCAGGGGATTTTTTTGATCTGAAATGGCACGAGCTAATTCTAAACGACCGCTGCCATCGCTAAATGGTTTGGCCTCTTTACCTGCAATAAAACTGAGGAAGGCACGTGGCGCTTCCTCGCCATTATTACCGTGCTGACCGCGCACGAACACGTGAACGTTATGTGGTTTAGCGCGATCATTAAGAACCATGGCACGCGGCGGTGCTCCTGGATGTGAATTGGGTAATTCATCAATTTTGCGTTGCAGCTTACTGATTTCTTCTTCTTGTTTACGCGAAATAACCGTGTTTATGCGATCAATAGGAACATTCGTCGGCGTATCAGGGCCACGTAGAACTAATCGTAATTGTTCTTTGTGTGCATCTCCATGTGGTTGATCACCATCATGAGCCGCAATGAGTGCGGCTAATTGTTTAGCGACTATTTCCGCTTTTTCTGGTTTACTGTCTTTTAGCGCCTGCAACACCAAGGGATTCATTTTATCCCCGTTCGTCGCAAAAACCGTCGCAAATAAACCTGCCGCTTTTCCAGGAAAATCCTGTTCGCTGGTTCCAGCCAACGAACGCCACGGACCAAATACAGGGTCCTCAGGTTTTACCTTTTTTAGATACTCTTTCCAACGTTGCACCATCGACTTTTCTAACGTACGTTGACCGGCAATTTCATCGGTCAGCTTGCCATCTTTGTCCAATGAATCCCAACCAGCCAATAAGTATTTCGCCAACACGTCAACGGTTCGTAACTCGGCGATGCTTTCGGTATATACCTTATTCTTATAATCATCGCGGGCCTTCTCGCGCTTGGCAAATTCCTCATTAAATGCCATCGTTGCCTGCGGATCCGACGCCGTACCTATTATTGGTAATTGATCAGGTTCTTCACTCGATGCATACACACCATAAAGTGCATAATAATCCTTAGTCGGAATGGGATCATATTTATGATCGTGACAACGAGAACAAGAAATGGTCATGCCCAATAAGCCACGACCCAAAACATCTATGCGGTCATCAATAATATCATGAATATTATTGATGAACCGACGACCAGCAGTCATAAAGGCCATAGCCGCTAAGTCTTTTTTATTGTTATTTTCAACTAATCGATCCGCAGCAATTTGATATTGAATAAAGCGATCATACGGCATGTCGTCATTTAACGCTTGAACCACCCAATCGCGATACGTGTACGCATAGGGATAACTGCGATCTTCCTGAAATACGTAACCTTTCGTGTCGGCGTAACGTGCGACATCCAACCAATGTCGTCCCCAACGTTCGCCATAAGCAGGAGATGCTAATAAACGCTCTACCACTTTAGCGAAGGCTTGCGGCGACGTATCTGCGATAAACGCGGCAACCTCTTCGGCACTGACTGGTAACCCGGTGAGATCCATCGTGGCTCGACGCAACAACGCATATTTATCCGCTAGTGCGGCAGGAGTTATTTTGGCCGCTTCCAATTTTTCTAGAATAAATTTATCCAGGTCATTTTTCACCCACCCCGCTTGTTTTACGCTGGGAGGATTAACCGCAGCGACCGATTGAAATGACCAATGCGTTTTCGTTTGTTCAGCAATCGCCGCACCAGCTTTCGGCGCTTGATCGCCTACGCGCGGATCCGGAGCACCCATTTTTACCCAGCCTTCAAAATCGGCGATCACGTGGTCAGGCAATTTTTCCTTTGGCGGCATTTCCAAATCTTTGTGATAGCGAATGGCCTTAATCAGCAAACTTTTATTTAGGTCACCAGGCACCACCGCTGGACCTTCATCGCCACCTTTTAAGGTTCCGGCTTTACTATCGAGATATAACGCGCCTTTTAATTTCTTTCGTCCTTCGGCTTCAACTGAATGGCAGATATAACATTTCTCTGCTAACACCGGACGGATTTTCTTTTCAAAAAAATCCATTTCAGGACTGCTCTCTGCCGCAGTCGCTGACGAAGCCGCGATAATTCCAGCACAGCTTACAACGATCAGAAAACGAATAGGCATAGGTATAAATACTCGCGAACGAGGTTTCGTTGATAAAACATTCGTCCTTTCGCTCGCGATTCAGCAAGTACTAGGACCAGCCCTCTACGCCATCACGCACGGTGCCTATTTACCACGCAAATCGTAGCACAACAGGCGTGGCGGGGTGCCATCCTGCCCACGTTGGTTTTGGCATAAATATAACAGTCCATGACTAATAACCGGTGGCGTCCAGGTCTCAGAAGCTTTAATCACCCAGGCACGATGGAGCTCTTTAAACCCAGCAGGCGATAAATCATAACACAATAAATGACCTTCCTCGCCCAAGCACACGAAACGCCCTTCGACTAACACAAATTGCCCGCGAAATGGTGACATCACC
>SXGR01155037.1_pt1 | contig 12200 bp, 10 predicted proteins | sample 3174711 | NCBI WGS metagenome assembly SXGR01 (sample SAMN11356860, study PRJNA531348) | freshwater metagenome | isolation source: freshwater sample F1-60 | place: China: Fuxian Lake, Yuxi | collected 2017-12-25
CAGTTCCGAGGAACCCATCGCATCCAGCAGAATCTCGATGTCCTTGATCTCAGTCAATTGATCCGTGTTCGCGGAAGTATACTCTTCACCCAGTGGTTTGGGGCTGAGGTTGGCCGGGGTTCGATACTCAGGATGAATGGTATAATAAGATTTCTCTTCAGTGACCCGTTGCATCTCGTATTCACTGACCAGAATTTCGTGAATCTTTTCACCAGGTCTTATCCCCACGATTTCGATCGGGTGTGCCTCGCGTCTCGGGCTGTATTTTAATCGCAATGCTTCGGCCAACGAAAGGACAGTCGAAGCCGGAGCCTTCCGGACAAAAATCTCACCTCCACGAGCTTGTGTCATCGCTTGCAAAACCAAATCCACCGATTGATCCAGCGTCATCAGGAACCTAGTCATGTGCGGCACCGTCAGGGTCAATGGTACATCTTCTGAAATCTGGCTGCGAAACAGCGGGATAACCGAACCGCGACTCCCCATGACATTTCCATATCGAACACAACAAAAAATCGTACCTGCACCATGTTGATTCTCACTGCAAATAATCTTCTCCATCATCGCCTTACTCGTCCCCATGGCGTTGACAGGCTTGACTGCTTTGTCAGTACTCAGCCCCACGAATGTGTGCACACCGGCAGCTTTCGCCGCTTGGCAGGCATTGTAGGATCCAACGATGTTGGTTTTAACCGCCTCGTAAGGATAGTTCTCACAGGATGGAACCTGCTTCAGAGCTGCAGCGTGGAATACATACGTAACACCCCGCATCGCTTCTTCCAACCGATCCACGTCTCGGACATCTCCAATGATGTAGCGGAATTGGGGAAACCGACGCTGCATTTCCCACTGTTTTTTCTCATCTCGGCTGTAAATGCGGATTTGTGATGGTTGCTCTTTTAATAAATGAACCGCCACACGGTTCCCAAAGGAACCCGTGCCACCGGTGATCAAAATGGTTGATCCCTTGATCCTCATACGACTAGTTCACTCATCAACTTCAAGCACTATAGATCACTGGTTCACGACCAGATTTGATCGGTATTTACTTTTTCGCTACGCAATTGATACTAGGTTCAGCCCTCGGCTTGGACAAGAAAAACAACGGTCCTAAAGAGGGTTCGATCCGAACCAAGGTTATGTTAAACAGCGGAAAACGGTCCACTTTCACAGCATTTCTAACCGCTGTCTTCGTTCTAGTAGGTATCGGCACGATCCTCTTCCTACAAAGTTTCACTCCTTCAAAAACGCTGTTCAACAACGACGGCCCGTTGGGTGCGATTACCGCCGCCTCTGGAAGCATGACGACAGCTTTTCAAGGTGTGTGGCAAGACCTCAATTGGTTCGGCATTGAAACACCATCTGCCCTTCCGCACACCTCCTCCCTCATCTGGTTCCTACTCGGCAATGATCCAGTGACTTTCTCAAAGTTCAATGTCCCCATCTCCCTCATCATGCTCGGTGCCAGCCTCTGGGTGTTATTGTGGCGGTTCGGATTCCGTCACTCGGTCTGTGCTTTAGCAGCAGTGGCCGCAATGTTGAACATGAACACGTTTTCCCATTCGTGTTGGGGCCTGCCTTCCCGTTCATGGACTTTGGCCTCCACATTCCTTGCCCTAGCTGCACTGAGAACAGGAGTGGATCGCAGGCCGTTTCTCACCGCATTGCTAGCAGGCCTAGCCGTAGCTAATGGCGTGATGGAAGGGTTCGATGTCGGAGCGATCTTTAGCATTTACGTCGCCGCGTTTGCTGGCTTCCTTGCCTTGTCCCATTCATCAGCCAGTCTCAGTGCGAAGCTGGGAGATGCGGTGAAACGAGTCGCGATTGTTGCCCTTTTTTCTGCTGTTTGTGCCGCAGCCGCACTGAGCACCCTGATCGGCACCCAAATCCAAGGCGTGGCTGGAATGGAACAATCGGCCGAATCTAAGGAACGACGCTGGGATGGTGCGACCATGTGGAGTCTTCCTAAATTGGAGACCCTGCGTGTCCTTATTCCAGGTTTGTTCGGTTACAGGATGGATACGGAAGCCGGAGGTAATTACTGGGGATCTGTCGGCCAGCAACCCGGTGTGCCACAGTCGCGCCATTCCGGAGCGGGAGAGTATGCAGGTGCTCTGGTATTGTTGGTCGCGGCATTCGGCGTGGTCAGCGCATTCCGTAAAAAAGGCAATCCCTACACCCAGTTCGAACGGCGAACCGTCTTTTTCTTCTCTGCGGTCGCTCTGGTTTCAGTCCTGCTTGCTTGGGGTAGGCACGCTCCATTCTACCGGATCCTTTACGAAATGCCCTACTTCTCAACCATCCGTAACCCCATCAAGTTTATGCATCCCTTTCATATGGGATTGTTGGTGCTATTTGGTTTTGGTCTCGAAGCATTGTTTAGGGGCTACGTAAAGGAGAGCGTTCCTAAACTCACCGGTATCAAGGAAAACCTGTCTGACTGGTGGACGTCCGTGCCACAATTTGAAAAACGATGGGTCTTTGGTTCGATCGCCTCCTTCTGTCTGCTGGCTCTCGCTGCACTTATTTATGTTTCTTCTTCCGCTGAATTATTAAAACACCTTTCCCTCGCCGGCCTTACCCCGTCTAACGCAAAAGAAACAGTTCAATTCAGTCAGATGGAAGTCGGTTACGCTTTGGTGTTTGTTGGAATTGCCGTATTCACTTTAATCGTCATCTTGAGTGGTTGGTTTTCAGGACGACGCAGAGGATTTCTCGTTCTTTTGTTAGGTCTCTTTTTGACACTCGATCTGATGCGAGCGAACCAGCCTTGGATTATTTATTACAACTACAAAGACCGTTACGCTTCCAACCCAATCATCGAACTGTTAAGGGACAAACCCTATCTTCAACGTGTCACAGCCCGGATCGCCCCCTTTTCAGCCCGGCATTTTGTGACAGAACAGACCAGCTTTTTTGAAGGTGTCGTCAATACTTGGCTCCAACATCATTTTCAGTATTACAACATCCAATCCCTCGAAGTCGTCCAGATGCCTCGCCCCCCAGAAGTGGATCAGCAGTTTTTTACCGGATTGATACCCGCTCCTGATCGCCCCCCTTCGGTTCTCGTCCGGATGTGGGAGCTTTCGAACACTCGCTATCTCATCGGCGATAAAGAGGCTATCCTCAGCACCGCGCAACAACTGGATTCTGGTCACGATCGGTTCAAAGTGGTGCAAAGTTTCGACATGGTCCCCAAGTCCGGGGTTCTCGTGGATCGATTGACAATTGATGATTTAGACTGGGTTCTGAAACCGGACGGCCGCTTCGCACTCGTGGAATTCACAGGGGCGTTGCCCCGAGCAAAGCTCTACAGCAATTGGCAACAATCCACCAATGCAACCACTACACTGAAGCTTCTTGGCGCACCAAGTTTCAAACCACACGAACAAGTGATCGTCGAGGAAAGGATGCCGTTCGCTCCAACCACTGGAACAAACCTGTCAGGAAACATCACATACACCCACTACAGTCCGAAAAAAATCACATTAGCCGTCTTCAATACGGTCCCATCGCTTCTCCTCTACAACGACAAACTCACAGCAAATTGGCAGGCTATGGTGGATGGTAAACCCGAGGTCATGGTGCGGGCAAATTTCATGATGCGCGGGATCCCCATCCCAGCAGGGAACCATACGGTTGAGATGAAATACGCGCCTCCTGCGCAAGGGATTTACCTTTCAGGAGCTGGAATTCTTGTGGGAATTTTTGTGCTGGTTTTCCTCTGGTGGTCGAGCCGATCAAAACCGACAACAGTCCTCAAAAATGACTGAGGCAGGTTTGTTACTCTCCCTCTTTCAAGAACACCATTTTTACTGGCTTCGTAGCGGTCGCACTCGAAGCAAAACTGTCGAGCAGAGTTCCAGCACCCGTTTGGGACACTAAGGGTTTTGGATTCGACACCACGGTCGGCCGAAGTGCCGACCGCAACGCCCCTTCCACGAGCTCGCCGCAGTGGATCTTCATCGGTGGCAACGGGCCTAAGTCTCGTGCAAGTTCCTGACCACTCAACGCAAACGCTTCATCAACCGTTTTTCCTTTAATCATTTCGGTCGCAAGGCTCGCCACGGCGATCGCGGTCTCGCAACCAAAGGCTTGGAAGGTGGCCCTGTCGATCACCTTTTTCCCATTCTCTTCCTTGAACTTAACCCACATCCGAACCATATCTCCGCAGTTGGGACTGCCGACAGCACCGACCGCATCGGCTGACGCCATCTCTCCCATGTTCTTTGGATTAGCAATGGCCTCAGCGATTTTTTGTTGGAGATCTGGGTTCTGCATTTTCATTCCAATCGGTAGCGAGGAACGGTTTTGTCGATTTCGCAGGACCAAGCATCCACTCCTCCTCGCAAAGATCTTACATTCTTAAATCCATGACCAAGGAAATAGGCCGCAGCATCCATGCTTTTGCTCCCGAAATGATCATAGATAACCACCGGCTCTTCGCGTCCCCATTTCCCAAGTATTTCCTGCATCAATTCCTGCGTGAAGAGAACTGAACCATGAATCCTAGCTCCCTCCCATTCGTCCCGGGTCCGAATGTCGATGAGTCGAGGTGTTTGAGATGAACTCAAAGCTGCAGCAAGTTCGGTTGGGGCGATCTGCATTGCGAGGTCCTGAAGGTGACTGGATTCGATATGACGAATCACCTCTTCCACAGGCAAGTTCCCGTTTCGGGCAGCCACCTCCTCAAGAGTTTCCGTCGGTTGAAAACCGCAACTGCTGCACCCGCCGATATGGTATTTTTTAAACAAGGCGCGCTGAGCCCCGGGATAAGCCTTGAGCACCTGTTGCATCGAGTGCTTCGACTCAAGAACAAATGATGGATCCGAGCTCATGAGTTCGTCATTCGCCAAAAAACTTCTGGATTCCGCGCAACACCTCGATCAGCCGATCAACTTCCTCCGTTGTGTTGTAAAAATAAAAACTCGCACGCGAAGTGGAACTGACTCCGAGTTTTTTCATCAACGGCTGGGTGCAATGGTGTCCTCCGCGCAGTGCCACCCCTTGTCGATCTGCGAAGGTTACAACATCGTGAGCATGAATATTGTGGAGCAGAAAACTCACCAAACCCGCTCGTTGATTCCGAGGACCGAACAACCGCACTTTCCCCAGCCGTTCTAATTCTTCAAAGGCATACGCTCCAATCTCAGAGTCGTGCTGGGCGATTCGGTCGCGTCCCACGGCATCCAAATAGTCCATGGCAGCATGCAGGGCAATGGTATCTGCAATGTTTGGAGTTCCAGCTTCAAATTTGTGCGGAACTTTGTTCCAAGTGCTCTCGTGGAAATCCACGCTTGAAATCATGTCCCCGCCTCCTTGCCACGGCTCCATATCGTCAAGAAGCTCCAGACGTCCGTAGAGCAACCCAATTCCAGTGGGGGCGCACATTTTGTGCCCTGAGAGTGCAAGAAAATCACAACCCAACTCCTGCACATCCAGACGACGATGGCCTGCACTCTGCGCCGCATCAACAAACGTTAGAATCCCGCGTTTTCGCGCCTTCTCGCAGAGTTCAACTAAGGGATTGATAGTGCCGAGCGCGTTGGAAATATGGGTGAACGCCAGAAGGCGCACATTCGAGGTTAGGGAGTCTTCGAGTCGCGAGAGATCCAGCAAACCTTCATCCCCGTTCACGGGCAAAAACGCCAATTTTGCCCCGGTTCGACGAGCCAACAGTTGCCATGGAACGATGTTACTATGGTGTTCCATCTCTGTGAGGAGAATGACATCACCAGCTTTCACAGTTTGGTTTCCCCAAGCGTTCGCTAGCAGATTGATCGATTCAGTGGTTCCCCTCGTAAAAATAATTTCATCCGAGTGCGAGGCGTTGATAAAACGGGCAGCACGTTCTCTCGTTTTTTCAAAAGCAGCACTGGCGCGGTTACTGAGCTCATGAATCCCACGGTGTACATTCGCGTTGTCGCACCTGTAGAATTGGGTGAGCGCATCAATAACCACCTGTGGTTTCTGGGACGTGGCAGCGTTATCAAGATAGATCAGTGGATGACCATGCACTTGTTGATGGAGTGCCGGAAAGTCCTTCCTATATTCTGATAATGAGGGAGCTTGTTTATTCAAACGACTCCTTGGATTACATCAACCCCAGTTGTAACCGTGCGGCATCCGACATCATGCTCTGATTCCAGATCGGGTCCCAAACGACTTCGACGTGGACATCAGACACACCAGAAACACCGAACAATCGTTGCTCCACATCGCCCGCGATGACCCCGCCCATCCCGCAACCGGGTGCAGTCAATGTCATCTTTACATCAACCTTATTTCCACCTTCCTCAAGTGGGGTCACCTTACAATCGTAAATCAAACCTAGATCCACCACGTTCACCGGGATCTCTGGATCGTAACAGCTCTTCATCGCCTCCCATAATTGCTGTTCATCGACAGGACCGACGGCACCTTCCCGAGTTTTTGTAGCGGTCTTCGGCTCGATCCCGAGGGCATCGGCATCGTGTTCGCCGATGCGAGCCATCACGCCATCCCCGATTACGGTGTAAGTTCCACCCAAAGATTGAGTAATCGTTACTTCGGTTCCTACATTGAATCGGTGGGGTGTTCCCGAAGGGATCATGATCGCATCGCAATCACGTCTCAAAACAATGGGTTCTGACGAATGCATATTGTTATTCCGTAGAAACAGGTTGGTGATCTCCCTCAAGTGCAGACATTGCTGCTCTCCACCCTAGGAGAGCGCATTTCACTCGTGCAGGAAATCGGTTAACCCCAGAGAGCACCTCAAGTTTCCCCAAATGATTATTTGGTGCAATTTCTCCGGTCGTAATCATCGCGTGGAATTCATCAAATAACTGCGTGATTTCCCCTCGAGTTTTACCTTTCAGCGAGTCGGTCATCATCGACGAAGACGCCTTGAAAATGGCACACCCATCTCCCTCCCAACGCAGATCCCGCACGATATTATCTTCGGTCTTGAGAAAAATTTGCATCTGATCTCCGCAGAGTGGGTTCTGACCGCGGGCGCAGCAATTCGCACCTGCAAGCGTTCCGAAGTTATGCGGCTTCTTGCTGTGATCCATGATCACCTGTTGATAAAGATCATTGAGTTCCTCGAACATAACCTGATCCTCGGCGGGTCAGCCCCTATTCTCCCGGCTCGCGCTCGAACAAATCAAACATGATTTGATCCAACTCTGCACGTACCGGCTCGATGCTGATCCGATTGATGATATCGCTGGCGAACGCGTGAACCAACATCCGGCGAGCCGCCTCTTTGCCGATACCTCGAGCCCGGAGATAAAACACCGCTTCCTCCTGAAGCTGACCCACCGTGGCACCGTGGGTACACTTTACATCATCCGCGAAGATTTCCAACTGCGGCTTGGTTTGGATGCTCGCTTCGTCGGACAGGAGCAGGTTGCGATTAGTCTGTTTGGCGTCAGTTTTCTGCGCTTCAGGTCGGACAAATATCTTTCCGTTAAAAACTCCCTGAGCTTTGCCGTCTAAGATTCCATGGTAAAACTCGTGGCTGTTGCACCTTGGTTTAGCATGATGAATCGCCGTGTGATGATCGACCAATTGATCGCCATCGACTACATACAGACCATTCATCACGCATTCGCAACCCTCTGCATTCAAGACGGGATTGATATTCACCCGGGCGATCTTTGCCCCCATCGAAATCGAGTGTGTGACTAGGTTGCTGGATCGCGATTGATGGGCTTGAACCGTCCCCACATGATAACTCTTGGTGCTCTCTTGTTGCAGTCGGCAATGCTCCAATCGTGACTCCTCCTCCATCGCAATTTCAGTAACTGCATTCGTCAAGGTCGAGCCTTCCGTGAGGCTCTCATAACTCTCCAAGATATGCGCGTCGCAACCACGCTCAGCGAGGATAAGAACTCGCGGATGGCTGGTCGCACCTGCTTGATCCGATGTCGAAACAAAGAGCAGGTGGATGGGGAGTGTTATCCTTTGCTTACTTTTGATCCGGATTGCTGCTCCGTCCTCCAACATGGAAGTATTGAGAGCTACAAATGCGTTCTCGTCCGTTCGAGCATATTTTCCGAGATGTTTCCGAACCCAATCTACACCCGACAGCATTGCTATTTTTAGGCTGTAGATTTCCAACGCCTCGTTTCCCAAATCAGGTGAGGAAAGTTTCGACGAAAAGCACCCATCGACGAATACGAGCCGATGAACCGGCATTTGGCCAAATGTAAACCGCTCCAACTCGTCAAAACCGACGTCCCTTTTGACGGCTGAATGTGTTGGCAGAGCCGCAATCGGGGCGACATTGGTAAACCGCCACTCTTCATCCTCAGTGGTAGGGAAGCCGAGTTCCCCAAAATGCGCGTTGCCTGCTCGTCGAAGTGCGACTAGCCAAGAGGGTGCCATCGCGTCGCGCTGTTCCAACTGCTCGTAAGCAGCTAGAAAAGCTGCGTCGGCACGCGGAACTGGGTCTGCGGTCGAAGTTCTGCAACTCATGGTCACTTTGCTCCAGCCAGCGATGGGTGCCCATTCAAGCACTGAGCCCGATAATCTTCAAGAAGCCAGTCATACCCGCGCTCCTCAAGATCAAGAGCCAATAGTTTGCCGCCCGTCTTAATGATCTTTCCATCATACAACACATGCACAAAATCCGGCACGATATAGTCCAGCAATCGTTGGTAATGCGTGATGATCAACTGCGAATTGTCTGGGCGCTTGAGCTTGTTCACACCTTCGGCCACCAACCGAAGTGCGTCGATATCCAACCCAGAGTCAGTCTCGTCCAAAATCGCCAGCTTTGGTTCCAGTACTGCCATCTGAAAAATCTCGTTCCGCTTTTTCTCTCCCCCTGAAAAGCCCTCATTCACCGGACGGTTCAGCAGAGACTGCGGCAATTCCAGAACTTTCATCTTCTCCTTCACGAGACTCAGAAAATCAAGCGCGTCCAATTCAGGCTCACCACGATGCTTTCGGACCTCGTTGAAAGCCGCTTTCAAGAAATAGGTGCTATTAACCCCAGGAATCTCCACGGGATATTGGAACGCTAGGAACACCCCCGAACGCGCTCTCGTCTCGGGCTCCATTTCCAATAAATCCAACCCGTTATAGATGACTTCACCCTCCGTAACGTCGTATTCATTCCGACCAGCGAGCACTTGGGCTAACGTACTTTTGCCACTCCCGTTCGGCCCCATGATCGCATGAACCTCCCCAGGCTGAATCGATAAATTCAGTCCCTTAAGGATCTTTTTTCCTTCAACCTCCGCATGCAGGTTCTTGATTTCCAACATATTCAAACGCTTAACAATTAAATCTACTCTGCAACCATCCGAGTCTTATCCAACGCTTCCCTCCAGACTCACACCCAAAAGTTTTTGAGCTTCCACGGCAAATTCCATCGGTAATTGCCTAAAAACCTCTTTGCAATAACCGTTCACGATCATGTTGATCGCGTCCTGGGTCGAGAGCCCCCGTTGGCGGCAGTAGAAAATCTGATCCTCGCCAATCTTTGAGGTCGAAGCCTCATGCTCCACAGTGGAACTCGTATTTTTAACCTCAAGGTAAGGAAAAGTATGAGCACCACACTTGTCACCCAACAGCAACGAATCACATTGCGAGAAGTTCCGAGATCCACTAGCACTCCGCATCACCTTCACCTGACCTCGATAACTATTCTGTCCCCGCCCAGCCGAGATTCCCTTTGAAATGATGGTGCTTTTCGTGTTTTTTCCGATATGCACCATTTTGGTTCCGGTGTCTGCCTGCTGATAATTCGTGGTCAATGCCACGGAATAAAATTCCCCAACACTTTGGTCACCTTTCAGGATAACACTCGGATACTTCCATGTAATCGCAGAACCCGTTTCCACCTGAGTCCATGAGATTTTAGAAGCTACCCCTTTGCACAACCCGCGTTTCGTCACAAAGTTATAGATTCCCCCTCGGCCCATCTCGTCTCCCGGATACCAATTCTGGACCGTCGAGTATTTAACTTCGGCCCGATCCATCGCTACGATTTCCACAACCGCCGCGTGCAACTGATTCGTATCCCGGCGCGGCGCGGTGCAACCCTCAAGGTAGCTCACGGTGGAACCTTTCTCCGCAACAATCAGCGTCCGTTCAAACTGCCCTGTATCCACCGCGTTAATTCGGAAGTAGGTCGAAAGTTCCATCGGACACTTCACACCCTTGGGGATAAAACAAAACGACCCATCGCTATAAACCGCGGAATTCAACGCCGCAAAAAAATTGTCGGTGTAAGGCACGACCGATCCCAAGTATTTTTTGATCAGCTCTGGATGCTCCTTCACAGCCTCACTGAATGAGCAAAAAATAATCCCTAATTCCCCCAATTTACCCTTAAAAGTCGTCGCCACCGAAACGCTATCAAACACCGCATCCACTGCGACACCCGCCAACCGCTCCTGCTCCCGAAGGGGGATGCCCAGCTTTTTGTAAGTCTCAATCAGCTTTGGATCTACTTCATCCAAACTCTTCGGCCCATCCGTTTTTTGCTTTGGTGCCGAATAATAGATGATGTTCTGATAGTCGATTTTTGGATAATGAACATTCGGCCAAACCGGTTCCTTCATCGTCAGCCAATAGCGATACGCTTTCAGTCGCCATTCGAGTAAGAATTCCGGTTCCCCTTTTTTGCGCGAGATCAAGCGGACCGTGTCCTCCGACAGTCCTCGCGGAGCAGCGTCCGACTCAACATCGGTCACAAAACCGTATTGATACTCTCGATTTACAAATTGTTCGATCGTCTCCGTGGAAGTACTCATACTCCAAACCATCCAGATAAGGGTTCGCCCCTCAAACCATCATAAATTGCGGAGGACTCCGTGACTCGCGTCCGATCCTCCCTTTGAAAATTGAATCAAAAGTTCCTAATTAGAACCATTCTAAACTAGAATCACCCCATAGAATTGTCCAGTTCTATCGCTTGGAGTTTTTTGAAGAATGGTGACGCTGTAACCCGATTAATCGCAACGGGGGCCCAAGGCAGAACCCGTGCATGCGGGGCAAGTCCCACGAAGGGAAAGGTTGTAACTAGAGATCCGATACCCCTGTGGCAGAGGAGCTAAATGAGAACTGCCGCCTGTCGGGGTTTCGATATCCAGCACCGCCCCGCAATGATCACAGTAAAAGTGACAATGCTCCCTCATATTCGGGCAAAATCGCGCCGGAGCCCGATCCAAAGTCACCTGACGGACCAACCCATGCTGCACCAAAGTGCTGAGACAGTTGTAAACCGTTGCAAACGAGAGATCAGGCATCGTCCGCTTCGCCCGTTTGAAAATCTCCTCCGCCGTCGGATGATCCCCGCTATGCGAAACAACCTCAAACACCTCCAACCTCTGAGGCGTACAACGAAGCCCAGAACTCACCAAACTACTCGTTAAGTGAGACCTCTCAAGCAAAGTTGAAGAGACAGGTATTATGCCTCCAACCCTACAATCCACGCTTGATAATGTCAATTATTCGCGACGGGCGGTCCGATTGACTAATACGGGTGCAGGAAATTCCGCTAATTCAGTCTCAACGCCATGACCAGTTCATTTGCTGTTCGGCGATTATAGTCGTCACACCGAGATTTGGCGGAGAAGAGATCAATCAAACCCCAGATGCCACACTCAGAAAATGTTAGTATTTTGATTATACCCAACCCAACCTCCCCCAACCAAATCCTGTCATAACTGAGGGATGCTAATATTAATCCGGTACCCGGGTCCTTTCTCGCGGCGGCGAATTGAGAATGGAACATCATCTTCTTGTTGTCATCTAACTCGCGAATGAGGTAGGTGATTTCGACTGGGGTTAGTTCTGCCATAGTTTTTCCTTTGTTTTTGTGTTTACCGAAAGCACTGTTTTGAATGAGTAGATTGCCACCATCCACACAGGAATAATGAGCCAGTTTGTTGCGACTGCGCGTTCAAAATCACCTCTTACTAAAAAAGCGTCTGCGGTTGAGAGACCACACCCACTGCATTTTATTTTAAACATACCTCTCCAGAGGCATGGCAACCCACCGTTTCCAGTGGACGGATTTACCCACCACCCGTAGCAAAACAACATTGGGAAAAGGAGGAATTTCACCGAACAGTATGGGGCTATAAAGGAAATCGTGTAAGTGGCCAAAGAAACCTGAGAGGATAGATGACTATGGCCATTACCGACGAAGTATTGAACGAACTACTGAAAGATTACCAGAAGCCCGAAGATTTGTTGGG
>SXGR01613338.1_pt1 | contig 12200 bp, 7 predicted proteins | sample 3174711 | NCBI WGS metagenome assembly SXGR01 (sample SAMN11356860, study PRJNA531348) | freshwater metagenome | isolation source: freshwater sample F1-60 | place: China: Fuxian Lake, Yuxi | collected 2017-12-25
GCGCTCACCACCGCCTACACAGACGCCGACGCCGATCGTCCGCTGAACGTCGTCATCCTCAGCGACGGCATGACCGAGGCGCAGGAACGCGCGACGTTGCTCCAACTCATCGGCCAGCGTCCGCGCAGCGCGAAGGTGTTCTGCATCGGCGTCGGCAACGACGTGAACAAACCGCTGCTCGAACAACTCGCGCAGGACGCTGGCGGCCTCGCGGCGTTCCTCTCGCACGGCGACAACTTCACGCGCCAGGCGCAGGCGTTTCGGCGCAAGCTCACCCGCCCGGCGGCGACCGATCTGCAACTCGACCTCGGCGGCCTTAAGGTTTACGACGTCGAGCCGCGCGTTCTGCCGAATCTCTATCACGGTTCGCCGATTCGTGTTTACGGACGCTACTCCGGCGGCGGTGAAGCACAGGTCACGTTGCGCAGCAGCATCCGCGGCGTGGAGCTTAAGAAGTCCGCGAAGCTGGAATTCCCGAAGCAAGACGCAACAAATCCCGAGATCGATCGCATGTGGGCATCGCATCGCATCGACGCCCTGCTCAAGCAAGCCGACCGCAGCGGCTCGCGCGCGAGCGTGACAGATGAGGTCATCAAGCTCGGCGAAGGCTACTCGATCGTCACCGAATACACTTCGTTCCTCGTACTGGAGAACGACGGAGAGTATCAGCGCTGGAAGATCGATCGCCGCAACGCGCTGCGCATGGAGCGCGACCGCCGTGCGCACGACCAGACGCGGAACGGCTTGGAAAAGATCCGTAACAAGGCTGTCGCCGGACTCGGTCCTCAGCAGGAGGTGCAACTCGCTTCCGCAAAGCCGTCGGCACCACCGAGCGTGGGCGTACCGGCCAGGGCAAATACTCCGGTGCCGGCGAGCAGCGCTCCGGTCGTCCCGACTGCGGCACCGCAGCAGAGGCGAAGCTTTGACCTGGGCTCGGGTGGTGGAGGCGGCTCCGGTCCCGTGGGCCCGCTATTTGTCGGCGTGCTGCTCCTGATGCGCCGCCTGCGTAACAAGCGCGCCTGACCGGAAACAAACCGGCGGGAGGGCGGAGTGAACGCCGTCCTCCCGCTGGAACGATTTCAGAAGTGAAACTTTCGGAGTCACGAATGAAACACCAATCGAACACAAATCGCCTGCAAGGCGGAGGCAAATCAGCGTCGGAAGCGAGCATCGTTCCCTCCGAGCTAACAGCGATCCTTTTCGAGGGAGACGAAGTGCTGCGAAGGAAATTGTGGCAATGGGAACTCGCGGGCATCGCTCTGCTTCTCGCGCTATTCAACGCGCCGCTGCTGGCCGGCGGGTTCTCCACCCGGTTCATTTACCATCCGGTCACTGTCGTTGCGGGCGAGTGGTGGCGGGTGCTGACGCATCCGTTGGTTCACGTCTCGCCGTATCACCTCGCGCTGGATGCGGCCGCGTTCTTCCTCGCCTACAGCGAGCTTCGGCACTGGCCGGCTCGCGCCCGCGCCGCGCTGCTGTTGGCGGCGGCGATTGGCGGTCTCCTCGCGGCAGTCGTCGCTTCACCGCTCGTGGCGACCCACGGTTTGTGCGGGCTCTCAGGAGTCGCGCACGGATTGATGGCGATCGTCGGACTTGAGTCGATGCGACGCGGACATGACGGGCTCCTCCGCTGGGGCGGCGCGATGTGTTTCGTGGGCGTGGTCGGCAAGGGGCTCTTGGAATTGACGACTGGAAACGCCCTCTTCGCCTCGCTGCACCTTGGATCGCTCGGGACGCCCATCGCCGCGTGCCACGCGGGCGGAATTCTCGGCGCGCTCTGCGTCTGGCTCTTCGCATCCGGCAAACGACCGGCGGCCGACGCCCGCCCTGTTGAGCCATGACCGTTCGACGGCACTTCTGTTCTCACTCAACCTGAACCGTAAACCAACCCAAGCAACATCATGAAACGACAACTCAACCTCCCGTTCGCCGCGCTCCTTGCGCTGGCTATGACCCCGTGGACTTGCCCGGCCCAGAGTTCGACGGACACAACCCCGCAGCCGATCGGCATCTACGATTCCCGCGCGATCGCCGTCGCATACGCCGGGTCTGCGTTTCAGCAGAAGAAGATGACCGAACTCAAGGAACAGCATCGACAGGCGAAAGACTCGAAGAACACCAGGGAAGTCGCGCGCCTGGCATCGCTCGGCAAGGACTGGCAGGCGGCACTGCATCGACAAGGTTTCGGCACGGCTCCGGTGGATGACCTGCTCCAGCACATCGCCGGCGAGATTCCCGGGATACAAAAAGCCGCAGGCGTCACAAACCTCGTCTCGAAGTGGAACCAGCCCGAACTGGATCGTTTCAAGGACGCCCGGCGCATCGACGTCACGATGCCGCTGGTCGATGCCTTTCAGCCGAACGCCACCCAGCGCCAGCGCGCGATCGAGATTCAATCGAAGCCCCCGGTGAAGACGCGCGACTGAAATCGAGACACGGGCAAAGCATGACGCGGAGTTCGGGAATAATTCGTCTGACAAGGGGGCATCCCTGTGATGGGATGCCGCTTTACAGCCATGATTCGCTCGAACCATATCGGCATCGGCCCGTTTGTTGCCGTCCTCGCGTTGCTGCTCGCAGGGTTCCATGCCCCGGCGGCTGAACGCACGGCACCCGTCAACTTCGGACAGGACATCCGGCCCATCCTTTCGGACAACTGCTTCACCTGTCACGGGCCGGACAAGGACAAGCGCAAGGCCGGCCTGCGGCTCGACTTGAAGGAGGACGCCTTCAAGAAGCTCGACTCGGGCGACTTCGCCATCGTCCCCGGCAAACCGGAGCAAAGCCGTTTGCTCGCGGTCGTCACGCTGCCGCCGGACGACGACGATCACATGCCGCCGGCGAAGACAGGCAAGAAGCTCTCGGCGGCGCAGGTTGACTTGTTACGGCGCTGGATCACGCAGGGCGCGAAGTGGGCGGAGCATTGGTCCTACGTCGCGCCAGAGCGTCCCGCCGTTCCGGGAGCCGGTAAGTCAGTTAAGAGCGAATCAGCAATCAGTGGAGCGAAGAGCGCGGTCGGTCGGACTGATTCACTGAACACTGGCTCGCTGATTACTTCTTCCAATCCCATCGACGCCTTCGTTCTGGCAAAATTGAAAGAGAACGGGTTGAAGCCAAACAAGGAAGCAGACCGCTACACACTCATTCGCCGGCTCTCGCTGGATCTCATCGGGCTGCCGCCCACGGTGCGGGAAGTCGATGACTTCATCGCGGACAAGAGTCCGAACGCCTACGAAAAGGTCGTCGAGCGACTGCTCGCGTCGCCGCACTTTGGCGAACGCCTCGCGCTCGCGTGGCTGGATCAGGCGCGCTACGCAGACTCCAGCGGGTATCACTTCGACGGCTTCCGCCAGATGCATCTGTGGCGCGACTGGGTGATCAAGGCGTTCAATGACAACAAGCCGTTCGATCAATTCACTATCGAGCAGCTCGCCGGCGATTTGCTGCCGGACGCAACTATCGATCAGAAGATCGCCAGCGGTTTCCACCGCAACGTGATGACGAATGACGAAGGCGGCGCGGACCCGGACGAGTATCTCGCCAAGTACGTCGTGGATCGCGTCAGCACGACCGCGCAAGTCTGGCTCGGCTCGACGGTCGCCTGCGCGGAATGCCACGACCACAAGTACGACCCGATCTCAACGAAGGAGTTCTACCAGCTCTACGCGTTCTTCCACAGCGTCCCGGAGAAAGGTCTCGACGGCACGCGAGTGAAGAATCCCGCGCCGGTGCTCAAGGTGCCTTCACCCGACCAAGGCTCGCGATTGATCCGCTTGCTCGATCTCATTCCCAAGGCCGAAAAGTCGCTCGCCGACCGCGAAGGCGACCTGCCGAAGGAACAAAAGTCGTGGGAAGAGGAGCTTCAGAAGCAGGAGATTCAGGAGCCCAAGATTGACGGACTGGTGAAAGCCGTCGCGTTCGACGAAGCCAGCGGCGCAGCGACCAATCGCGTTCCGGGCAAGATTGGTCAGGCGCTGTCGTTGCGCGGCGGCACGAATGAGTTTCTCGATCTCGGCCAGGCTGTGTCATTCGACAATACGAACGCCTTCAGTTACGGAGCGTGGGTGAAGCTCCACGGCAAGACCGGCGCCGTGCTCAGCAAGATGGAGGACGGCCCGGGCTATCGCGGCTTTGATTTGTTGATCAACGACGCGAAGGCCGAAGTGCATCTCGTGAACAAGTTTCCCGACAACGCAATCAAGGTGGTGACCAAGGACGCATTGCCGACCAACGCATGGCTGCACCTCATGGTCACCTACGACGGTTCGAACAAAGCCGGCGGTCTGCGCATATTCGTCAATGGCACGAGCCGTCCGCTCGACACGCCGACGGACAAGCTTTCCGCCAGCATTCGCACGGACGCGCCGCTTCTCATCGGCACGCGCATCAAGGCGTTTCCGTTCAACGGACTGATCGACGATGTGCGCTTCTACAATCGCCGGCTGAAAACCGAGGAGGTCGCGAACCTCACCACGCACGCGAACCTGTTGCTCGCGAAGATTCCGGCGGACAAACGCGACGACGAACAGAAGTCGGCGCTGAAGGATTATTTCCGGAAGAACGCGGCCACGAACTTCATCGCGGCCGAGGAACGCCTCGCCAAACTGCGCAAGGACAAAGACGATCTCATGGCGGCGATTCCCGACACGATGGTGATGGATGAGCTGGAGAAGCCGCGCGACACGTTCATCTTCGTGCGCGGAAATTTTCAGAGCAAAGGCGAGAAGGTCAGCGCCGGCACGCCCGCCGTCTGGCCGCCCTTGCCGGCGAACCAGCCGACGAACCGCCTCTCGCTCGCGCGCTGGCTCGTCGCCACCAACCAGCCGCTCACCGCGCGCGTCACGGTGAACCGTTACTGGGGCATGCTCTTCGGCACCGGGCTGGTGAAGACCGCAAACGACTTCGGCTCGCAAGGTGAACGCCCGAGTCATCCCGAGCTGCTCGACTGGCTGGCGAGCGAATTCATGCAAGGCACTGACGCCTCATCGAACTCGCAGCCGAAGCCGCACGCCTGGGACGTGAAACATCTTCTCCGTCTGCTCGTCACCAGCGCGACGTATCGCCAGTCCGCGGTCGTCACCAAGGAGAAGTTGGAACGCGATCCCTACAATCGCCTGCTCACGCGCGGCCCGCGCGCGCGGCTGGATGCGGAACTCGTCCGCGACAATGCGCTCGCGATCAGCGGGCTGCTCAACGCGAAGATCGGCGGCCCAAGTGTGAAGCCTTACCAGCCGCCCGGCATCTGGGACGGCACTGATCACAAGTATGAGCAGAGCAAGGGCGCGGACCTCTACCGCCGCGGCATGTATGTCTTCTGGAAACGCGCGGCGCATTACCCGAGCTTCCAGACGTTCGATGCGCCGAGCCGGGAAACCTGCACTGTGCAACGTCCGCGCACGAGCACGCCGCTCCAATCGCTCGTGGTGATGAACGACCCGGTTTATGTCGAAGCCGCGCGCGCGTTCGCGACACGCATCTTGCAACAGCGCGGTCTCAGCCTGGAGGAGCAACTCGCGTTTGCGTTCCGCGTCGCGCTGGCGCGTCCGCCGGAGAAGAAGGAACTCGCCGTTCTGGAGAAGACCTATCGCGAACAGAAGGCGAATTTCGCGCAGGACAAGAAGGCTGCGGAGGATTTGCTCGCCGTTGGCGAATCGCCACGCCCGAAGGACATCGATGCCGTCGAACTCGCTGCCATGACCGGCGTCGCCAACGTCCTACTGAATCTGAACGAAACCATCACCCGTTGACCGCCATGAACTGGATCGAAGACTTGAACACTCTCGCGTCGCGCCGCGCGTTTCTGGCGCGTAGTTCCACCGGGCTCGGCGCGCTCGCGCTCGGTTCGTTGTTGAACGGAAAACTCGGTGCTGCCGAAACGAAGCCGTCAGCAAAAACTTCCGGTGTGATTCAAACGCTGCACTTCGCGCCCAAGGCAAAGCGGGTGATTTACCTCTTCATGTCCGGCGCGCCGTCGCACATCGATTTGTTCGACCCCAAGCCGAAGCTGAAGGAGCTGACGAACACCGAACTGCCGGCGTCCGTGCGCAAGGGCCAGCGCATCACCGGTATGACGAGCGGCCAGAAGCAGTTGCTCTGCGTTGGCTCTCCCTTCGAATTCAAGCGCCACGGCAAGTGCGGCATGGAGTTGAGTGAACTGCTGCCGAACACCGGCAAGATCGCGGACGACATCTGCCTCATCCGCTCGATGTACACGGAACCGATCAATCACGATCCAGCCGTCACGTTCTTCGCCACCGGCAATCAACAACCCGGCCGGCCCGTGATGGGCTCGTGGATCACCTACGGTCTCGGCAGCGAGAACGCGAACCTGCCCGGATACATCGTTCTCCTCAGCGGCGGCGGCGGCCAGCCGCTTCAGGCGCGTTACTGGGGCAACGGCTTTTTGCCGGGCGACTACCAGGGCGTTCAGTTTCGAGGCGCGGGCGACGCAGTGCTTTACCTGTCGAATCCGAAAGGCATCAACACCAGGTCACGCCGCCAGCTCATCGATTCGATGCAGGAGTTAAACCGACGCCAGCTCGGCGTCATCGGCGATCCGGACATCGCGACGCACATCGAGAACTACGAGCTCGCGTATCGCATGCAGACGAGCGTGCCGGACCTGATGGACATCTCGAAGGAGTCGAAGGCCACGCTCGAAGCCTACGGCGCGGAGCCGGGCAAGGCGTCCTTCGCAATCAACTGTCTGCTCGCGCGCCGGCTCGCGGAACGCGGCGTGCGCTTCATTCAGCTTTGCCATCGCGACTGGGATCACCACGGAGATTTGCCCAAGGGCATCCGCACCCAGGCGAAGAACACCGACCAAGCCAGCGCTGCGCTCGTCGCCGATCTCAAGCAACGCGGGTTGCTGGATGACACGCTCGTGATCTGGGGCGGTGAGTTCGGGCGCACGTCCTACAGCCAGGGCGAAATCAAGAAGGACAGCTTCGGTCGCGACCATCATCCGCGCTGCTTCTCACTGTGGATGGCCGGCGGCGGCATCAAGCCCGGCATCACCTACGGCACGACGGACGACTTCGCCTACAACCTCACGGAGAACCCGGTCCACGTACACGACTTCCACGCCACGATGATGCACCTGCTCGGCATCGAGCACACGAAGCTGACGTATCGCTTCGAGGGCCGCGACTACCGTCTCACCGACATCGCCGGCGAACTGGTAAAGGGGATTCTGGCCTGAGCACGTCTTTCGTGTTGCCAGCGACGCCGGGCTTCAGGCATCAATCGACATGGCAATTTCGCGAGAGTTTTCAGACATCGACAGCCGCTTCTACAAAGCCGCCGACCCGTTCTTCGCCGCGCACCTCGACCAGGCGCTGACCTACGACGACGTCACGCTGGCGACGCTTTACTCGGACATCCTTCCGCGCGACACGCAGCTCGACACAACTCTCGCCGACGGCCTGAGCCTGAACATCCCCGTCATCTCGGCGGACATGGACACCGTCACGGAGTCCCGCATGGCCATCGCGATGGCGCTCAACGGCGCGCTCGGGCTCATCCACTACAACATGGAGGAGAAGAAGCAGCTCTCCGAGGTCAGCCGTGTGAAGAACCACGTCCACGGGCTGATTCAGGAGCCGATCAAGGTCGGGCCCGAACAGCTCATTGGCGATGTGTTGAAGATGGTTGAGGAACGGCGCTTCGAGTTTCGCACGTTCCCGGTGGTTGATGACTCGGGAAGGCTGCTCGGACTGCTCCCCGGCCATGTCGTGAAGCAGCGCTACGCGAAGCGCAAGGTCATCGAGGCGCTGACGCCGCGCGACCAGATTCACACGATCCGCAAGAAAGAGATCGCGAAGGATCCCATCGCGCGCGCAGATAAGTTTTTCACGGATCATCCTGGCATCCACAAGCTCCTCGTTGTGGACGACGACGACAAGCTGCACGGCCTCTTCACCATGAGCGACGTCGAGCGCATCACGCAGGAGAAGAAGGCTCAGTTCAAGCCCGCGCGCGACGGGAAGTTCCGCCTCATCTGCGGCGCGGCAGTCTCCGCCACGCGCAACATGTTCGGCGAACTCGACCGCGACCGCATCGTCACGCACGTCGGCGCGCTTGTGGAACGAGGCGTTGATGTCGTCGCTGTTTCGACTGCGCACGGCTTCAGCAAAGGCGTCGGTGAAACGGTGGCGATGATTCGCGATGCGTTTCCGAAACTGCCGATCATCGCCGGCAATGTAACTAGCGCGGCGGGTGTGGAATTCCTCGCAGACGCCGGCGCGAACGCGATCAAGGTCGGCCAGGGTCCAGGCTCGATTTGCACGACGCGCGTCGTGGCGGGCGTGGGCATTCCGCAGCTCACAGCGCTCTACATCACTTCACGCGCCGCAGCCGGGAAGAAGGTCAGCATCATCGCTGACGGCGGCATCACGAAGTCCGGCGACATCGTGAAGGCACTGACGCTGGCGCAGGCGGTGATTTGCGGCGGCATGTTCGCGGGCAGCCCGGAAGCGCCCGGCCAGATTCTCGAAATCAACGGCAAGCTCTACAAGCAATACCGCGGCATGGGCAGCCTCGCCGCGATGAAGGCCGGCTCCGCCGCGCGCTACGGGCACTCGACGAGCACGCCCGCGAAGGTCGCGCCCGAGGGTGTGGAAGCGTTGAAGGAAGCGACCGGCTCCATCGATTCAATTCTCACCCCGCTCATCGGCGGCATCCAGTCCGGCATGGGCTACCTCGGCGCGGTGAACCTCACGCAACTCCGCGACAAGGCGCGTTACATCCGCGTGAGCCCAGCCGGCCAGCGCGAAGCCGGCACGCACGACATCGTGGAAGTGAAGACCGGGCGCGCGGAGGGCGCTCACTGACCTAACCAGTGCCCCTCGGGGATTCAGAGCTTACTCGTGACCGCATGAAGAGTTATTTCAGAAGCTCATGGCAGACCGCTTCCAGAAAGCGGCCGCCAAACCAACCTTCCGCCATCGGGCTTGGAGCAGTCCTTTCCAACCTAGCGAGTGCAGTTCCGCCTCCGTGGGCGCCGCTGCCCTGCTACTAAGCTAGCCCGCTCCCTCACCTCGAGACCCGACACGACACTTTTCGTCTGAGCGAGGAAAACCTCGTTCTTGAACCTGTAAACGGTGACATGAACGCCCGCCTTCAGTCCGCGCATGGAAACTCCATTCAGCTCTTCGAGCTGAACCAATTGTTTCAGGATTGGGTTAGGAGATTCATCCTTTATTCCAAATCCCCAGCAAACAGTGGTCGGGGCGGTGAGATTCGAACTCACGACCTCTTGCACCCCAAGCAAGCGCGCATACCAGGCTACGCTACGCCCCGACCGAGATTCCCATCAGCTTTGTCGGCTGAAAGGAGTTAGGAGTCTAGGTGTCCACCTCTTGAATTCAACATCTTTCCTCATTTTTCCTTCATCGTCGCCATGGATTCCGCGTAAGATCACCGCGAACTTTTGAACGAACCCGCATTCCGAATCAGCATTCTTGTCGCATGAAAGTGAATCTCGCCTACGGCCAGGGCCATCTCCCGGTGGACCTTCCCGACGATCGCACGACAGTCATCGAGCCGGCGCACATCGCCGGACTCGCGGACGAGCAAGGAGCCATCATTCGCGCGCTGGAGCACCCCATCGGTTCCAAGCCACTCAAGTCGCTCATTGGCCCCGCCAGCAAGGTGTGCATTTCCTTCACCGACATCACGCGGGCGACGCCGAACCACCGGCTCATTCCCTGGCTGCTCGACCATTTGCGCGATGTACCGCGCGAAAACATCACGCTACTGAATCAACTCGGCACGCATCGTCCGAACACACGCGCCGAGTTGGAGAAGATGCTGACGCCTGAAGTTGTGCGCGATTATCGTGTGCTGAATCACGAACCGGAGAATCCGGCCGCACATGTGCAACTGGGCACGACACGCGACGGAACACCGGCGCTGATCAATCGCCACGTTGTCGAGGCAGACGTGCGGATCATCACCGGGTTCATCGAGCCGCATTTCTTCGCGGGCTTCAGCGGCGGCATCAAGGGCATCTGCCCGGGGACGGCTGCGTTGGAGACGGTGATGAGCAATCACGGTGCGAAGAACATCGGGGATCCGAACGCGACCTTCGGCATCAACGAAGGCAACCCGCTTTGGGAAGAACTGCGGGACATCGCGCTGCGGGTGGGGCCGAGTTTCGTTCTGAACGTGACGTTGAACGAAGAGCGGCAGATCACAAACGTCTTCGCCGGGGACATCCTTCAGGCTCACAAGGCGGGGACAGAGTTCGTGCGCCGGTCGGCCATGCAACGAGTCGCCGCTCCGTTCGATGTCGTAGTGACAACCAACAGCGGCTACCCGCTCGACATGAACTTGTATCAAGGCGTCAAGGGTATGAGCGCCGGTGCCCGCATCATCAAGCCGGGCGGGACGTTGATTCTCGCCGCTGAATGTCGCGAAGGTGTTCCGGCGGGGAGTCCGTTGGACAAGTTGCTGCGAAGCGCGGCTGGGCCGGAGGAGATTCTTGGAATGCTGGCGACGCCGGGATTCGTGAAACCAGAGCAATGGCAGGCGCAGATTCAAGCGCTGGTTCAGCGCAAGGCGCGGGTGCTGATTCACAGCGCGCTACCGGATGAAATTGTGAGTGCGTGCCACCTGACGCCGTGCCACGACATCGCGGGAGAAGTGCGGAAGTGCCTTGAAGCGATTGGGCCTGACGCCCGGGTCGCAGTCCTGCCACAAGGGCCGCTGACGATCCCTTATCTGAACTGATTTCCGGCCGCCGCAGCTTTACTACGCCGCCGCGACGATGATTTGGTAGGATCTGATCTTGTTGTAAAGAGTCTGGCGTCCGATACCGAGGCGCTTGGCCGCCTCCAGCTTGTTACCGCCCGTCTCTCTCAGAATCTCAATGATTTTGCTGCGTTCCATCGCTTCCATCAAAGTGAGGTTGTCACAGCCCGCCTCGCCCTGCCCCGGAATCGTGCAACCGATCGACAGGTCCGAAACTTCAATCGTCGCGCCATCGGTCATCAATACCGTGCGCTGAATCTCGTTCTGCACCTGGCGGACGTTGCCCGGCCAGTCGTAGCGGCGGATGCGGTCGCACGCCTCGGAGGAACAATCGGTGGTGCCGCGGTTCGCCTGTGCGGCAAAACGTTTCAGGAAGGCCCGTGCCAGCGGCAGGATGTCGTCGCGACGCTCGCGCAGTGGCGGCAGGTGAACCGAGATGGCGCAGATGCGGAAATAAAGATCCTCGCGCAGCTTGCCCTCTTTGATCGCCTGATCAATGTGGCGGTTCGTTGCGGCAACGACGCGGCAATCAATCTTGTAATCCGTGCGGCCGCCAACGGGACGAACCACCTTCTCCTGAAGCACGCGAAGCAGCTTGCTCTGCATGTCGATGGGCATCTCAGACAATTCGTCGAGCAACAGCGTGCCACCCTCGGCTTCGCGGAAGAGACCTTTGCGATCCATCACAGAGCCCGTGTAGGAACCTTTCACGGACCCGAAGAGCTCGCTCTCCATCAACTCGCGGGTCAGGGCCGCACAGTTAATCTTCACGAACGGACCTTTGCGCGCGCTGAGGGTGTGGATCATGTCAGCCACGACTTCCTTGCCGGAGCCGCTCTCGCCAGTGATCAGCACGGCGGCCTCGCTCGTGGCCACGCGCTCGATCGTCCGGAGGACGGTCTTCATCGAGGCGGACTGGAATATCGGGGCACCATCGCCGCTCATCAGCTTGATGGTGCTGACGAGCTTGAGCGTTTCCTGCGACTTCTGTTTCCGTTCGAGCGCCTTCTCCACGAGATTGAACAACCCCTCGTTGTGCGGCTTGGATTGGAAATGAAACGCACCGCGCTTGGTCGCCTCGACGGCGAGATCGTAGTTCCCGTTGCCGGTGAGCACGATGACTTCGGTGTCGGGCCATTGTCCCTTGATGGCTGTCAACAACTCGAGGCCGTCGGCATCGGGAAGTTGCAGATCGAGCAGCACAGCGTCGGGCTGCGGCCCAGTGAACGCGGCCTTGAGACTGGAGCCGTCGGCGGCTTCCTGCACCTCAAACCCGCGCGCCTTGAAACATTCGGCCAGCACGGCCCGGAAGTCGGGCTGGTCGTCCACCAACAAGATTCGTTGCTTCATGTAGTACGTCTTCGCCGCTCAACACGGCTGGCACGGATTAACTCTCTGAATATGTTCAGGTGCTCGACGTGCCGGTCGAACAGCCTTTCCGGGTGGAA
>SXGR01089643.1_pt1 | contig 12199 bp, 13 predicted proteins | sample 3174711 | NCBI WGS metagenome assembly SXGR01 (sample SAMN11356860, study PRJNA531348) | freshwater metagenome | isolation source: freshwater sample F1-60 | place: China: Fuxian Lake, Yuxi | collected 2017-12-25
GGATTGGGACAAGTTCAACGTTTGGCGTTATCAGTCCAAAGTTGATGAACAGACGATTCGCGCCTACTCGATGGCGAACTATCCAGATGAGAAGGGCATCCTCAAGTTCAATATCCGGATCGCCAGCCCACCGCCGGGAACAGATCTGCCACCAGGCAAAATTTCGTCGTATACCTTCAACTTGAAGAAGGGTGACCGCATCACGGTCTTCGGACCGTACGGTCACTTTTACGTGAAGCCGACACGAAACGAGAAGATCTGGATTGGTGGTGGTGCGGGTATGGCGCCGCTGCGTTCGCAAATTTTCGACGAGCTCAAGCGCAAGAAAGCCAATTACAAGATGAGTTACTGGTATGGCGCTCGTAGCCTGCGCGAGATGTTCTATGTGGAAGAATTCGATGAGCTCGCCGAGCAGCATGAGAACTTCACTTGGCACGTCGCGTTGTCCGATCCACTGCCTGAAGACAATTGGACCGGCCTCAAAGGCTTCATTCACCAGGTGGTGCTTGATAGATATCTGAAGAGTCACCCGGCACCAGAGGATTGTGAGTATTACCTCTGCGGACCACCGCCGATGATTGCGGCGGTGCTGAAGATGTTGGATGACCTGGGTGTCGAACCCGATAACATCTTGTTTGATGATTTCGGCGGTTAATCACAGCTGATTGCGGTTTTGGTGATGAATTGCATGTGGCCGTGGGTCCTTTGACTTGCTGCCTTCTGTGAAAAGACTTAGCCTTGTCTCAAACCTTGTTTTTGAACGGGATTTGTGAACTTCTTCGCCCTGGCAGCCTTTTTCGCCCTGGTTCCGCATGGCTGACGACGATCACCGTAAACCTGCGGCCATCGGTGTCTGGGAACACAATGGGTGGGCCGTTGTGGTCACCATCGGCATAGAAGTCGGCGAACCGGTCATCCTTGATCGCCGTCATCTCGATCTGATTACCCCCGGTCTTCCTGCCCAACCCTATCACCATGAAACGCTGAAGATGCCTACCGATGCCGCCCAGGCGTTGGTGGGTCAAGTTCGTGCCGATGCCATAGCCCACGCGAAGGCCGGTCTCGAAGGATTGTTCAATGACCTTGATCTTGATACCTGGAATCCAAGCATTCTGACGTTGCGTGATCCGGCCTTTCCCGGACTCCCCAGCTCTATCGCTGAAGTGCACGCCAACCAACGGGCTCTTTATGCCGCTGATGGCATGATCTATCACGATGCGTTGATCGCAGCGGCGTCTGCCCGTTCCCTCGAATTGGTTCACTTTCACAAGAACGACGTCCTCAGCATCTGTTGCGAGCGCTTGGACTGTGGCGCAGACGAACTCGAAGAGATCCTTCTTCAATTTGGTAAAGAAGTCGGCAGTCCGTGGCAGAAGGAACATCGTATGGCCGCTGCCGGTGCCATCGATGCATTGTTCCGCTGAACTTGTTCTGCTGACCTCACTCAAGGCTCACTGTGATCCAGCTCTACACCTCCTCGACGCCCAATGGCTGGAAGGCGTCCGTTTGTTTTGAAGAATTGGCGCTGCCGTATGAGCTGCACGAGATCGATCTGCGTTCCAATCAGCAGAAACTACCTGAGTTTTTGGCCATCAATCCCAACGGCCGAATCCCAGCCATCGTGCATGATGGTTTTGCGGTGTTTGAGTCAGGTGCGATCCTCATCTATCTCGCGGAATTGGCGGGCAAGCTCTTGCCGACCGATGTCAAAGGCCGTTCGCAAGTCATCCAGTGGCTCATGTTTCAGATGGGTGGTGTGGGCCCGATGATGGGTCAAGCGAACGTCTTCTTTCGGGCGATGGAAAAGAAGATTCCGGAAGCTATTTCTCGATACCAGAACGAATCCCGACGTTTGTTCGAAGTACTCAACGGGCAGCTCGCTCACCACGAGTTTCTCGTCGATGATTTTTCTATCGCCGACATCGCCAATTGGTGTTGGGTGCGGTTGTATTTCTGGTCGGGTGTATCACTGGACGGGCTCGACCATCTCAAACGATGGATGGAGACGATGGAAGTGCGCCCTGCCTGCCAACGAGGCGTCGCAGTGCCTCGCCCCTTGGTATTACCCACTGATCCGGCAGGTGTGGAAAAGGTCTCTGAAACGTCCCGTGCGATCCTGCAACGATGAACATCTAGCGACAGCTGCCGGACATCGCTGCTATCAATCAGAGCCATGTTGGAACGGCGGTTGCGCAGCTCGGCATTGAGTTCATCGCCGCAGTCATCAGCTCGTATGCATCGTTCTCAACAGGACCACTCGGCGCGGCACCGGCAGCGATGCCGACTTCAAAGGTATATCGACGAGACGCACAAACCTGGATAAACCCGCCGACACAGGTCCCCGTGCCGCGATAGATCTTGAGAGCGCGATCACCCGAGGGTGGTGTGTTCGCAGAACCTGAAAATCGCTTCAAATCCGTGATGACCGGTGAAAACGTATTGGTTTCGTGGCTCATGCCAGCGATGCCGATCAACACCTTCAAGCCTCCGGAAAAACGCAGGTCGGACAATTCGGATCTGCTTCATCCCGATCTGCATCTAATTGATATTGCGGAGTATCGAGGCGAGCGGTGCGGTCATCACTTGTGACCTTGCGCCCGGTTTCATCTTTGCGTGGTCGCATCGCAGTCTCTTTCCATTCGTCATCGTCGCTCCACCGATACTTGAGTGGCACGATGGTGCCAGGCACCTGAATCGTCTCCAGCGCACGTAAGGTGTCGATCATGACGTGGCGTTGACCGGCCAGGTCTTCAGCCTTTCCAGCGGTATGGCCCAAGGGGAAGTCGAGGTAAACGGCTCGCGGTGGGTTTACCGATGCGGTGATAGAACGTGCGCTCGACATACAGATAGTGGCGATGCCTTTGGCTTCGAGCTGACGGGCGATCAATCCAACGGATTGATGACAGACGGGTCAGACTGGGACCAGGACGACGACATCCACCTCATCGCGTACACATTCCGCCACCAACGCAGGTGCAAGTTTTTCGCGCACCTTCCGAGACGAATAAATACCACCCATAAACGTATAAGCGTTGTCGGCTACACTGCCGATGGCACCGGCGTCTGCAAGCGCGGCGAGTGTCTTTCCTGGATAAACAACCGCTGGATCTTTGCGTGCATCACGCAGGTCATACGCAAAGTGGGTAACCCGAAGTTCATGAGCGGGTGCTCGCATGGGCACCTTGCGATAGCTGATGTCGTCCTTAAAGTGAAAGGCGATTTGGCCACGCGAATAGATTCCACCGGAACAGATCAAACCCACTTTGGCGCGATCGAGTGCCTTGGCGAGGGGTGTGAAGGGTGGGGAGTCTTCGTTCTTTACCCAACCATAGGGTGGGTATCCTAAGGCGTCATATTGGCTGCGGGTGCGTTCGATGTAGTCAACAGGTTCGGACATCAGCGATGAGCTCGCAATCAGGAAAAACTGACCTTACACGCTGAACTTTCGTCCGGAAAGCACTTGCCGGACGTTCAGTCGGAAGAACGGACTTCAATCTTGTGGGGCCCCCTCCTATAGTCGCGGTTCGACCCCAAAGCTGTTTCCATGGACGCTGCCCGCAAACGCCACGCCCTGACCTTTGTCACCATCACACTGCTGATCGACTCTGCGGGTTTCGGAATCATCATGCCGGTGATGCCGTTCTTGCTGGCTGAACTAATGGGGACTGGACTTTCCGAAGCTTCTGTCTGGGGTGGTTATCTGCTCTTCAGTTATGCGGTTTTGCAGTTCTTTTTTGCACCGATTCTTGGCGCGGCGAGTGATGCGTATGGGCGACGTCCAGTGTTGCTGCTGTCCCTCGGCTTTTATGCCATCAACTATCTGTTGATGGGGTTCGCGGAGACGCTCGTACTGCTCTTTGTCGGCCGCATTCTCACCGGACTTTCCAGCGCCACCTATGCGACGGCGAATGCGCTGATCGTAGACGTGAGTGCACCGGATGAGCGTGCGCAGAACTTCGGACTGATGGGTATGGCCTTTGGAATGGGTTTCATTATCGGACCGACACTCGGTGGGCTGCTCGGTGAATGGGACATTCGCGCGCCGTTCTTCGCTGCAGCGGCGTTCGCGATGGTAAACACGATTTATGGTTGGCTTGTCTTGAAAGAGACCCTGCCGGTGGAGAATCGTCGACCGTTCGACTGGCGGCGTGCGAACCCTGTGGGCGCGTTTTTGCAAATCCGACGTTATCCGGTACTTGGTGGGCTCATCGCCGCGGTGTTTCTCTACAATCTCGGGCACCACGTCTATCCCGCTAACTGGAGTTTTTACACCATCGAGAAGTTCGACTGGACGCCTCGTTACGTGGGCCTGTCCATGGGTTTTGTCGGCATCCTCATGGCTATTGTGCAAGGCGGGTTGATTCGTATCGTCATTCCCAAAATCGGTGCGCCACGTGCTGCGTTGCTCGGCTTTGCATCCGCAGCCATGGCCTACATCGGCATCGGGCTCGCCCCGAATGGGATGACGGTTTATTTCTGGTGCTTCGTATCAGCACTATCAGGTTTCGTCATGCCCTCCATCCAGACTTTGCTTGCGGCGCGGGTTCCTGCGAATCAGCAAGGTGAACTGCAAGGGGTGATGGCGAGTGTGGCGAGTGTTGGTGCGATCATCGGGCCGCTCTTGATGACACAGACCTTTGCGGCGTTCACCGGTCCAGATGCCATCACTTATTTCCCGGGTGCGGCCTTCGTAGTTGCGGGCATGTTGTCGATCCTGGCGATCTGCGTGTTCCTTGCCAACGTACGTAGTTTTGCACCGGCACCGGTAGCAGGAGGGTCCTGAAGTGCATTTGTTGTCATTGGCTGCAGGGGTCTTGCCGGAGTTTTCTCCGGAAGAAATTGCGCGTGCTGCTGTCGAGTCTGGTTTCAAGGCGACAGGCTTTACGGTCAAGCCCGAAGAATGGACTGCTGAAACTACACGACGTGTGCAGGACATCCTGCGTGGCACCGGTGTGGAGGTGCTCGACGTTGAACCCGTTTGGATCGGCGCAGATGGCAAGATCAACGATGGGCACCGACTCATCCTCGACGTCGGCGCGGCGCTTGAAGCGAAGAATGCGCTGATCGTCTCTTCGTGTACGGATGAGGCACTCAATCGTCGTGCCTTTGAGGAACTCGCGGTGTATAGCGAACGGTGTGGACTTCGCGCATGTCTTGAGTTCCTGCGGATCACCGCCATCCAGAAACTGAGTCAGGCGCTCGCCATCGTCGAAGACGTGGGACACCCCGCAGGTGGTGTGCTGGTTGACAGCATTCATCTGGCGCGTTGTGGTGAATTCAATCTACTCCAGCGTGTTGATCCCAAGAGGATGCCGTACACCCAGTTCTGCGACGGACGCGCTACGTGCGCGGAGGACTATCAGAGCCTGCTTGCTGATGCGGTGGATGAACGCATGTTGGCAGGAGAAGGTGCGTTACCGCTGCGCGAGTCGCTGAAGATTTTCAAGTCCGATATTCCGCTTGCACTCGAAGTTCGATCAAAGGCGTTGCGCGATCAGTATCCTGATCCCGTCGCTCGCGCCAGGCGAGTACTCGAGAACGCCAAGTGTTATCTCGGTTATCGGTAAGTCACTTCAAACAAACGGCTGCACTTAGCTTCAGGGGGAGTCATGAGCGAACTCGAAATGTTGTACGAAGAGAAAGATCACGTGGGTGTTATCACGCTGAACCGGCCAGAGGCCATGAACGCGTTGACGTATCAGTCTTACCGATTGTTGGAAGACTATGTGCGTAACAGTAAAGCGCGGGCGCTTGTGATTACAGGCAGTGGACGCGCGTTCTGCTCGGGTGACGACGTGAAGCAGATTCTTGGATCCACGGCGCCCGCACCCACCGAGTTTCGAGATCGTTCCAAAGCCACGGGTGGTCTGACTCCGGCAGCGGATGCGTTGCTACATACCAACATTCCGGTGATCGCCGCAGTAAACGGTGCAGCTGTTGGTTGGGGGATGGAACTTGCGCTCATGGCAGATATTCGGGTTGCCTCGGAGAAGGCGAAGTTCGGCGAGCTCTTTGTATTGCGTGGACTCTGTTGTGACGCACCGGGCCTCGGTCGGCTGGCGGCGTTGGTGGGTCGTGAGCGCGCGGCAGAGATGCTCTTCACCGGTGATTTGATCGATGCCAAGACCGCTCAGGCCATTGGCCTTGTCTCGCGTGTTGAATCCGCAGAGACCTTCCTCGAAGTGGCGATGGGTATCGCACGCAAGATCGCCGGCAATCCACCACTCGCCGTTCAGGCCTTAAAAGAAGGATTGCGTCGAACGGTTGAGCCCGATTGGAGAGATACCGGTCGTTGGGCGATTGAACAGATCACGCGCCTGCGACAGACTGAAGACTCGAAGGAAGGCGTGCGTTCGTTCCTCGAGAAGCGGCCGGCGGTTTACGTCGGTCGATGAGTGGAGGGGCTAGAGCCCCATCCCGGCCTTGATGGCATCGAGCTTCTCGCTCCGCACGCCTTTGACTACGTGCGGAGCCTTGTCAAAGACCAGGGTTTGCTTCTGATCATGATCGAAGCGTGGCCACGTGAAGCCCGCATCGGGATTTCCGGTCTTCGCAAACTGCGTCCAACAATCCGCCATTTGCTTGGATAACCGATGGTCCTCTTCATCCCAATAGAGGCCGATCTGACGAGTGTTGCCGAACACATACGCCAGGTCACCAGAGTGATAGACACCAACGCTCCTCGGGCCGTCGGGTAAATCCAGAGCAGGATTGTCCGGGTCATAGAGTCGGAATGCGGGTGGAATGTGCTTCATCTGGTAGAGATAAGTCGGTGCCCCTGTCGCCGCGTGCAACTCCGCCCATTCACGCATCCCTAGGGTCAGAAACTGATCGGCATTGACAGCGCGCTCGACATGACCTGGCGAAAGTTTGAGGTCCTCTGCATAGAGTCTGAGGAGTTCCTGCGCGGCAGAACCAAATCGTTTGTTGAGGCGCTGCTCCAGCTCGGCGGTGGTGATCTTTTCGTTCAGAGGGAGCAATCCAACCCCTTCGTCGGCGGCTGAACCCACCAGGAGTGGGATCTTCGCCTGGTCACCGCGCAGCAACCGGTTGCGCGCCGGTTCGGGGACGACCCAGCCATCGATGACCGTTCGGCTTTGTGTGTCCCAGCCACTTGTCAGTTCGGCAGCGAGCAACTGGTCAGCCGGAATTTCCCGAAGGGCTTGTGCACTGAGTAACGGCGCATTCGGGGGGCGACCAAGCGCAGACTGAATCAGTTTTGCACCACGCTCCTGACCGTCGGCATCTTTGTCAGGAACGGGCAGGGCACAACTCGCGGATTGACCGATGGCTTTGTGAAGAAGCCCCGCCGCGAGCGGTGAAGTCATCAACAAGCAGGTTGTTTGTGAACCCGCCGATTGACCAAACAGCGTGACGTTAGCTGGATCGCCACCTAGCGCACCGATGTTCACCTTGACCCATTCAAGCGCAGCGATGACGTCGAGCAGACCATAGTTGCCCGAGGACCGATAAGGGCTTTCTGCGGCAAGCGCAGGATGCGCAAGGAAACCGAGTGCGCCAAGACGATAGTTCAGCGTGACGACCACGACGCCTCGACGCACGAGTTCTGTCCCATCAAAAATGCGCGCATGACCAAAACCCGTGGTGTGACTGCCGCCATGCACCCACACCATCACGGGTTGTTTTTCGCCGCGCGATGCGCCACTCCAGATATTGAGAAAGAGGCAGTCTTCGCTCTGTTCGAAAGGCCCTCGCGACCAGACGAACGCATCAGGCGCGGGATGTTGTCGGCAGGCTGCGCTCGGCTGCGTCGCGTCGCGCACACCTGACCAGGGTGGCAGTGGTACGGGCGGTTGAAAACGCAGAGGACCGATCGGCGCCTTTGCATAAGGCAGACCCTTGAAGGCACGAATGCCCGCATCACGATCTGCCCACAAGCCGTTGACCTTGCCAGTCGGCAGCTCTGCGGAAAGGGCTAGCGCTTCACTGCTCATCAAGATCAGCAGCGTGAAAATCCAATGCGCCTTGATCACGCGCTACCAGGCATCCGCTCAAACGAGGGCAGCCCGTCAGCGATGGTGTGATAGGTCTGTTTATCCATGGTGAAGATAGCGATCTGCGGAGTGCCGTACTGCTTTGGTTCGTCCATGGAGCCCACCTTGAGCACGATGCCATCTTTGAGCCCTGGAGCTCGCGTCAGGATGTGCGTTCCGCAGTTTGGACAAAACTCGCGTGTCACGGGGGCGGCGAGGTCACTGCGGGTGAAGGATTTGGTTTGACCCTGGCTGAGTTTGAATCCGGATGCTGGCATGACCATGAAGAAGTTGGGGCCACCACCTGTGATGTACTGACATTCTCGACAGTGGCACTGGGCTTTGAACGATGGGTCGCCATCGACCTCGTAACGCACACCTCCACAATAACAACCACCGGTCACTTTCATCTCAGCGCTCCCCTCGAAAAAATAGTGGCCAAACTGTGCCCGAATCCCGTGCGTGCTACCAATGGAGAACAATGGAGATTCGTTCAGTACCCGACGGCGGAGCCCTCTTTGCGATGGTCTGAACCCGCGATGTAGGTTCCATCTCCCCGGTAGATGAGCTGGGCGCCACCAAAGGCCCAAGGGCGAGTTTCGAATCGAACCTTGTGGCCACGTGCTGCCAGCGCATCCAGAACTTCCGGCTTAAACCCAGGTTCCAGTCCGACACTGAAGTCCTCGTATACATGCCAGCGGGGCGCGTCACTTGCGGCCTGTGGATTCTGGTGGTGATCGAAAATACGCGTGACCATCTGCACGTGCCCTTGATGCTGCATGTGCCCACCCATGACACCGAAGCTCAGGCGTGGTTCGCCGTGCTCGGTAACGAAACCCGGAATGATGGTGTGGAACGGGCGCTTCGAAGGGCCAACACAGTTGGGATGAGCGGGGTCTAGCACGAAGCCACGGCCACGGTTCTGGAGGCTGATACCGGTTCCTGGAATGACGATGCCAGAACCAAAGGCCTGATAGTTCGACTGGATGAAAGACACCATCCGACCTTCTGCGTCAGCCGTCGTGAGGTAGACGGTGTCGTGACTGACAGGAAGGCTTCGTGGCGGTAGTGCGCAGGCTTCGCGGCCAATGCTGGCAGCGACACGCTGAAGGGAGCCGGGTTCGAGCAGCTCCTCAGGCGACAAGCGCATATAAGCAGGATCTGCAAAGTGCTCAAACGCCGATCGAATGGCGATTTTCATCGCTTCAATTTGTTGATGCACCCAATCCACCGAGTCAACGGGTGCGGGCTCCAGATGCTGCAGTATTCCGAGGGCGAGCAAAGCCGCTAATCCCTGCCCGTTGGGTGGTATCTCATGCAGTTCCACCTGGCGGTAACGCTGCGAAACCGGATTGACCCAATCGGCCTGATGAGCCTCGAGGTCAGTTCGTCGCATCGCACCACCGGCAGCCATTGCAGTGCGTTCGATCTGGTCAGCGAGTTCACCTCGATAGAACGCTTCGCCATTGCTGGTAGCGATCAAACGCAACGTTTGTGCAAGATCGGGTCGACGGGCAATGTCGCTCGCCTTGGGTGCGGGCATGAAATGTTGAATGAAGTCGGGAAAATCAGCGTAGGTCTGCTCAGCGAGTTTCCAGAATCGCGCAGTGATGGGTCCAACCGGAAAGCCGTTCTCCGCATATTCGATTGCGGCTTCAAACAAGCGCGCGAAGGGGAGGCGACCAAAACGTTCTGACAGAGCCACCCATGCACTGACTGCACCTGGCACCGTCACCGTATCCCAGCCAAGGTCGGGCATACGGGAACGCCCGGCAAATCGATCCATTGTCCAGAGCGCAGGCGATCGACCGGATGCGTTTAGTCCATGCAGTTGCTGGCCATCCCAGAGAATTGCGAACGCATCTGAACCCACGCCATTGTTGTTGGGCTCAACGACCGTCAGTGCAATGGCTGTCGCGAGTGCCGCGTCGATGGCATTGCCACCCGCACGCAGCACGTCTAGTCCGGCGGCCGCCGCAAGGGGTTGTGAAGTCGCCACCACATTGCGAGCGCATAAAGGTGCTCGTTGGCTGGGATAGGGTTGGGAGAAGCTAAGCATCGATCGCGACCGTTTGAGTTGAATAGGTCGTTATAGAAACGCGGCCGTGACGAACTTAGTTGTGACTCAAATCGTGCCGTTCACGTACCATCTCGGGATTGACGCCTTTCGGGTCGCGGCTTCGATAGATCTCAAGTTGCCGGTTAAATGCTGCAGCGATGGCATGCATTTGATCCACACCGTTGTCGTGAAGCGCAACGATCCTGGCGCGTTCAGCTGGGGTCCCCGCCTCCATGGTTGCCACGGTGTTTAAACAATCGAGCGAACGCTGCATTTCACGAATGAATCGCCGGACGTGTTTTTCCGCCCGCCGCATCGCGGCATTGACACCGCTGGGCACGGTGGGTGGTGTGGCAAAACGGCATGCCAGAAGTTGTTCCTGGCTGGACGGTGTGTCGGCAGCAGCCAATCCGGGAAGCACCTGCAGCAATCCGGCGATCAAGACGAAGCGGAGTAGTTGCATGGTCAGGTACCTCCCTGGTCGGAGTGAATTGGCGTGAATGAACTCAGTGAGTGATTCGCTCAAAAACAATGGCGATACCTTGACCGCCACCAATGCACAACGTCACGAGTCCGTATTTCCCGGCGATGCGATTGAGTTCATGCAGGCACTTGGTGGCGACGATGGCTCCGGTCGCGCCCACCGGATGACCGAGTGCAATGGCGCCACCGTTAGGATTGGTCTTTTCCGGCGGAAAACCGAGTTCCTTCGACACGGCACATGCTTGAGCTGCAAACGCTTCGTTCGATTCGATCACGTCCATATCAGCGATGGAGAGCTTCGCGCGCTCAAGGGCTTTGCGTACGGCAGGAATCGGGCCGGTGCCCATCAGTGACGGTTCAACTCCCGCGCGTGCGTAAGCGAGCACCCGAGCGAGGGGCTTTTTGCCGTTGGCGCGCGCCCATTCTTCCGATGCCATGACGAGTGCTGCTGCACCATCGTTGATACCCGATGCATTGCCTGCTGTGACGCTACCACCATCGGGTTTGAAGGCAGGCTTGAGTGCAGCGAGTCCTTGTACCGACACATCACGGCGAGGATGTTCATCGGTATCCACGTATTCGATACCTTTACGGGTCTTCAGCGGCACCGGAATGATCTGTTCTTTGAAGTAACCCGCATCGATCGCATGGATCGCGCGGCGATGGCTCTCTTCCGCAAACGCATCTTGCGTGGCGCGATCAATCTGGAAGGCTTCCGCGACATTTTCTGCGGTGATGCCCATGTGGCCTGCACCAAAGGGATCATGCAGCGTCGCGAGCATGTCATCGTCCAGAGCGAGCGCGCCCATGCGATTACCAAATCGTGGTGCGGAGCTTGAATAAGTCGCCCGACTCATGGACTCCACGCCGCCCGCGAGACCCACCTCCACTTCACCGAGCTGAATCTGCTGAGTGACGTTGACGATGGCTTCAACGCCGGAGCCACAGAGGCGATTGACGGTGACCGCACTCGATTCTTTCGCCATGCCGCCGTTAATGGCGCACAAGCGTGCAATGTAGGAGTCGTTGGATTTGGTACGCAGCACGTTGCCGAAAACGGCAGAGCTGATCTCCGTCGGCTTGATGCCAGCACGTTCGGCCGCAGCACGAACTACAAGTGCACCGAGGTCCTCCAGCGGGACATCTTTGAGTCCACCGCCGAAACGGCCAATGGGGGTACGGACAGCGCTGAGGACTACGGCGGTCTGAATCTCGGACATGATCGGGTCGCTGGTTACGAAGGGTGGGGCAGTTTAACCCAAGCTGTGCCACCCGCTTCCAGAAGGTTATCGCCGGCACCCGGTTGCCGACGTTACACTTCGGCTCAAACTACAAATCCAGCCAACCTGCGGTCTACAAGGCTGCGGCGACTTAAGAACCAGGGGAGCAAAACAACATGGGCAAACTCGACGGAAAAGTCGCCATCGTCACCGGCGCCGGTGGTGGTCTCGGCCGATGTCACGCCATTGGCCTCGCTGCTGAAGGCGCGAAGGTGGTGGTTAACGACCTCGGCGGCAAACGTGATGGCACGGGCGAAAGCCACTCCATGGCCGATTCGGTCGTCGCGGAAATCAAAGCGGCAGGTGGTCAGGCTGTGGCCCACTATGGCTCTGTGACCAGTGAAGCCGATGCCGCCGACATGGTGGCGTCTGCGGTGAAGCAC
>SXGR01070345.1_pt1 | contig 12198 bp, 11 predicted proteins | sample 3174711 | NCBI WGS metagenome assembly SXGR01 (sample SAMN11356860, study PRJNA531348) | freshwater metagenome | isolation source: freshwater sample F1-60 | place: China: Fuxian Lake, Yuxi | collected 2017-12-25
ATGGGACAGGACGACTCCAAACAGTTTCAAAAGAGAGTAATGAATTGTATTATAGTTTGATCAATGAGTTTTACAAATTAACTGGAGTTCCTGTTATTATTAATACATCAATGAATGTGATGGATGAGCCCATAGTGAACACTTCTAAGCAAGCTTATGCTATGATTGTTAAAACTGACATGGACTGCAATGTAATGGGAAATTATTTGGTGAGAAAGTGATGTCAGTTTAAGTTAGTTACAAGAAACAGGGGTTATTTTTTTTACTATTGTTTATAGGAATTTTAATTTTGTTAGAAAGTGGTTCAAGAATTTATGAATATTTTGAGCCAGATTGTTATCTAATTGGAGCAGATGCAACAAAAAATATCAATATTATACAACAAAAAGAAATGTGTAATGAACACGATAGTTTACAAATAATTGAAAATCCAGTATATCAATATGAACCAAATCAACATACAAGTACAATCAACATTAATTCTTTAGGTTTTAGAGGTAATGAATTTAATTTAATTTAAAATAATAATACATACAGAATTATGATGGTTGGAGGTTCAACAACATTTGGTGCTGGCTCAACATCAGATAATACAACAATTCCTGCATTTTTAGAACAAAAATTCCATGGAGAAAAATTCAACGAGATAGAAATTATTAATGCAGGGGTTAGTGCAGTTAACTCATTAGAAGAAGCATACAAAATAAGAACTGAATATAAAAAATTACAACCCAATTTATTTATTATATATGATGGTTGGCACGATAGTTTTACAAAAATACATGAAAAAGAATTAGACCCTCAAGTTACTCGTACAGATTTAAAACAATCTAAAAAATCTGTAATTCAAATATGGATTTCAGATAACTTAACCATGTATAGAACTCCATATGTGATATATCCAATATTATCTCACATATTTATCGCAAACTCATTAACTGAAGAAGTCATGAACACAAATTCTGATATTTGGAGTTCTCGTTGGAATAAAATATGTGATGAAAATAATGATGTTGGAATTAAAACAATTATTTTATTGCAGCCGGTAGTTGGAACAGGAAACAAAACATTATCTTCAGATGAAAAAATTCATGCAGAATACATCAAAGGTGTAAAAACAATAGAACAATTAAACCATTATGCCAAAAAATTACCTATTTCTTCATGTACTCTTTCTATAGATATGAGAAACACCTTTGATAATATGAGTATTCCAATTTATTTTGATGGAGGTCATATGACAGATATTGGAAACAAGATAATTGCAGAAAAAATATATGAAAAAATTCTACCAATAGTTGTTGAAGATATTTCAAAATAAATTTCTCGGTATTGATCATTTTAAACATACAATAAGATACTAGTTAATTTATCATAAAACTAACATGAGTTATAATAGAAAGAGATTTTTTTAGATATTTTCTAGAACTTAAAAAATAAATGCTCAAAATCCTTCAAAATGGATGGAGTAATCAAACATCGATAGTTAAGGATGGATAGATTTGTCAACAACACTTTTCAGATAATTTTACTGGATTTCTCCATAATTTTTTCAATGGTATTCTTTTTAATGCTTGACTAAGGCCATTAACAGTATTACCAAAAATGTTTATTTTTTCATTAACAAAAGTAAACTGTTCATTTGTTAATTCAAAAGATATTTTCTGAGGATTCACAAAAAGGAAATTATCTAATGTTTCATTTTTAGTTGATTTTAACCATTTTTCAATATCATAATGAAAAATAGACTTATAATTATTTTTCATTCTCTCTTGACTGATTGGATCAAAAGATAGACCAATACAAAAATTAGAAATATCTAAAAATTGTTTTTCAGTTTGAGGATCAAATTTATTTTCTTCTTTAAGTAGATTCATTGCTAAATTCAAGACAGATTCAGTCCACCTTTCTAAACAAGTGACAATAACAAGGGCATGATAATAATACATAATATTTACACCATGTTCTCCAGAAAGTAGCTTATTGAAATTTTGTTCGTCTTGATAGAATTGTTCTATTTCTTCGGGTGAGTCCCATAATTCATCTTTGGTTGCATTTTTGACTAATTCAAATACTTCTTTAATTTCAGATGGAAGTTTATCAATATTTTTGATGAAATTATAGAATAAATTAAAGATATCAATGTTTTTTTCACGTAAAAATTTTATCATTGGTTCATATATGATTCCTTTATTTGTTACCCACATCGAGAATGCAATTAAACGAGCTTCAAGATATTCGTCAAATGACATTTGTTTTGAAGTTACAACTATTTCTTCAATTTCCATAATTTTTTTCCCACTACTTAATTTTACAAAATCTCTAGGTAGGATTCTAAATTTTGTATTAAATTGCCATTTGTTTCTTTGTTCTGTTGTATTTAATTCAGAACCATCTAACATCATACACTGAAATACTTGGATATCACTTATTTGAGCTTCTACGAGTTTTCTTAGAGTTTCAAAATAGCTTTGAATAGTTTCTCCAGGTAGTCCTAGAATTACTTCAGATGTTGTTTGTAAACCTGCATCTTGGATTGCAGGACGAAGTTTTATCATTTGATCGATACTAATATTATCACGTTTGATATTTTTTAGAACATTTTCATCCATTGATTGCACAGACATATAGAATCGAATAGAATCTTGGAGTTTTTTGATAGTTCGGATAATTCTATCTTTTGAATTTTTTCCAGTTGTTACTTGAATTTGTTTTGGATAATTTTGTTTTTGTTGTAATTCATAGATAAAATCACATATTTCATCATCTCGTGGAATCATTCCAAAATTAAGATCTGTGATTATAAGACTATGGTTAGTTTTTGAACGATCAGCAATATACTGCATCTCATCAAATACTCTTTGAGTGCTAAAACGATTAACCTGATTTACTTCTTCAGATCCATCAACACAGAATGTACAGGAAAATGGGCAACCTCTGTTTGTTTGTAACATAGGAGTTAATTTACCATCAAAGAATTGATCAAAAGAATGATTAATGTAAGGTGAAGGAATTAAATCAAGGTTTTTGAATCTTTTTGATGAGAAATTGTACTTGATTTCACCCACTTTATTACGTGTTACACATGCTTCAATGCCATTTTCAGGAATAATACTTGGTAGTTTTTGCTTAGTTCCAGATTTTAAGATTAATTCAATTATATTTGAGAATCCAACCTCACCTTCACCAGGAACATATACGTCTACATTAGTATATTTTTTCAGAAATTTTTGTTGTTCACTAAATTCAACAGGAAAGTTTGGGCCACCCCAAATATTTAGTATTGATGGATTTCTTTTTTTAGCAATTCTGAACATTTCAAGACTTATTCTCTTGCACCATACATAATTACTAAGACCTAGAATGTCAGGAGGTTTTTCATTAATTGCTTTTTCAAGTTTATCAATATACTTGAATAATTTTATTTCAACTTTTTCATTAAATAATGATTTACAATAAGATGAAATGTATCCAATATTCAAAGGAAAAGATTCTGTAGAGATAGTTACAGTATCGTATGTCAAGTCACCTAGATAAATTAGCAACGGTTCGTTTTGAGTCATTCGATTCATGATAATTCTCTAGTCATAATAAACATTATTTTAATTTAAATTAGAAGTATCATGATTTTCATGTATTTTGAAAGGTCGTTAGGATCAACTTTGGTACTAAGATTTTTTTTAACGGTTAAATGTAATTCTTCAATAGATTTAATTCTAAATACGGATGGAAAATAGGAGTAAAATATATCTGAAGAAATCATAGAAGGTTATTCATAGAGTTGCTTGGAATCCTGATGTTCCAGCAGTGGTAATTAGAAGAGAAGAATTTTTAATTAATTTGTATTCAGAATTATCTATTTTTATATTAATATATAAATGATTATTCAAAAATCAACCACCTATAAAAATAAATAATCACATTTTATTACAGAGTTAGTTTGGCAACATTATCTACGATTAAAGAAATTTTTGAATTATATGTTCATCGAAGAAAATTTTTTATGTTTCCAATAATTATATTGATGATTGCTCTAATCGGAGTTACAGCTCTAGCACAATCAGGTCTAGTTGCATTTATTTACCCAATTTAGATTTATGGACACATCATCACCTAGATTCAAATCAATTGCTGTAACTGCAGGATTATCATATAGTACTCCATTTTTATCAAAAGGCCTTTTTGATTCAGTATAATCAAAAGAATCTACTTTGGATATATCTTGTCCTTCTAAATTACAATGAGACCAATTTATTGAACTTTTTGCTTCTATTCTATCAGGAATTCCATCTCCATTCTTATCAATGATACGATTACATTTGAGATCCAAGTCTTGAGAATATGCATCAGCAAATATTGAATTTTGAGATAGAATAATAATACTTGCTAATAATAATATGTGGACATACATGAAATAATTTATATTTAATTAGTTTTAAAACTTGTCGTAATTTTATGAGTTTAGAGTTAAGATATAATATTAACTTTCAATTATTCCTGATTATTTTTTTTAATTAAATTTTTTAATATTTTGGTAATTGATAATGATGCATTTCCTTGATTAGACATATAATCAGATAAAAATTGGGATGAGTTTTTAATTAAATTTTCTCGAAATTCAGAATCATAAATAATTTTTTTAATAGCATCTTCACAATCAGGTATTTTAGAGACACTAACTATTGCATTAGATTGAGCAATATCATCTTCTTGTGCCCAAGTTTCAGTTTGTAAAGAAATAACTGGAGTTCCAAGTGAAATTGCTTCTAAAGTAGTAGTGGAATTGTTAAAAGTAATTAATAATTCACAGTTACTGAATAATTCTTGGTTAGTTGAATTTTCAATTATTACTATAGAAGGATCAATTTGATTTACAAGATCTTTAACAAATTTTTTTAAAATTTGACTAGGATGTGATTTGATTACAAGTTTCTTTCCAGGTAATGATTTTACAATTCGATAAATTTCTCTAATATAATCATCGTATTTTATTTGAGACCTACTAATACACGAATCCGAAGAAAGAAACATTGTACCAGTAGTTGCCAATACAATTATTCCATTTTCAGATTTGGGAGAATTAAAATTAAAAAAAATATCATGGCGTGGACTTCCACCAATTATTACATTTTTTTCTTCATGATTATAGCTAAGTGCATATTGTTTAGTGATATTACCCCAAACAATTTGTTTATCGCTTAATAATGGAGAAGGAAATTGGCCTACATATTTTGCAAATTTATCCCAAATTTTAGAGGTTTGAAATCTTCCATGTTGTAACATTACAGATTCAATAGAAAATGATTTTCCAACTAGAATGCATTCCTTTTCTTCTTGACCCACATCAATCCAAACAAAAATAATTGAAATATCATATAATTCATAAACTTTGTTTAAAAGAAGAATTCTTTCAAGGGATTCATGAAATCTAGAAAGACAGATAAAATATAATGAGTTTTTGATAGAATTCCAAAATGAAATATTATTAATTGAAAAGAATTTTTCAAAGTAATTTTGATTATTGAAAATACTAATTAGTTTTTTTTCTAATGAATTTTTTTCAAAAATGATTTCCTCTTTTTTGAATTTATAAAATTTATTTAAATCTAATATTTTGGAATTAGATTTTTTGATTATATCTAATGATTTTTTATTAGTAATTGCAGGTTTTCTAGTATTAAGTAAAAAGAAATTTACATCATTTTTATCAAATTCATGGAGTAAATCAGAATATTCTAATGGATCAAAGTTTACAAGAAGAATATTATTTTTAGAATCAATTTTAGGTTCAAAATTATTAGTCATATCAATAAATTTTTGAGTGAATTTTTTAGCTTGAGAAAATCTTTTTCGAGAAATTTCGAAATTAAGTGGAATTTTTCCTAAATTTAAAGTAAATTTAATTTTGTCATGATAGAGGCCATTCGTATAATTATTTTGAAAAGTAAAATATTTAATTTTTAAATTATTTGTTATTTTATCTATGAAATCATGAAAGTTAGTGAAATTAAATATTTGATCACTAGGATAAGTTTCAAGTATTTTAAAAATCACATATGGTTTAAGAAATTGAATTAAAAAATATTGGAAAAGTTCATGTTCGATTAATTCAGGTAAAAAAATATTTTTAATTGTTAATTCATCCTTAAAATTTTTAAAACAATTTTCAGTCAGATCAATTGAACATGAATCGATTTTTTTAAAATCATCTTCTGTTAGAATATCTTCTCCCAATTTATGGAAAATCCCATGTTTTTCAAGTAGTAAATGTATTTCATAGTCTAGAGTAAACACCAAGGAATTAGGGAATTCGAGAATTTTTGATTTTAATTCATTGATATTTGCCCCATGATCAATTAAAAAAAGAGACTTTTTCATTATATCTATACTCAAGAATAACTAAAAAATAGGTAATAAATCATTTCTACAAAATGATAATAATTATCTTATTATTATAAAAAAATTAGAGTGACATTATGAATAAAATTTTGATAGTGGGGTATGGTTCAATAGGTAAACGCCATTTAGAAAATATTTTACTACAAAAAAATGTAAAAGTAATAATTTGTACAAAAAGAAAAGACTTGGGAAAATTACAGGATAAAGGTATAGTGATTGTGGATACAATTGCTAATGCATTATTACATAAACCAAATATTGCATTTATAACTAATGAAACAAGTTATCATGTCAAAACTGCAATAAAATTAGCTGAAAATGAAATAGATCTTTTTATTGAAAAACCATTATCTCATTCAATAAAAGATATTAAAAAATTAGAAAAAATAGCAACTGATAAAAAAATAATTGTTCAAATTGGATGTGATCATAGATTTCATCCATGTATTAAAAAAATTAAAAATATTTTAGATGATAATAAAATAGGAAAAATAATTTCATCCCATGTTGAAAATAGTTCATATCTTCCAGATTGGCATCCATATGAAGATTATAGAAAAGGTTATGCAGCAAGAAAAGAATTAGGAGGAGGAATTGCATTAACAATGATACATGAATTAGACTTTTTGTATTGGTTTTTTGGAGATATAAAAAAAGTTTTTTCAATTACTGGTAAATATAGTAATTTAGAAATTTCAGCTGATGATTTATCAATGATGACATTAATTTTTAATAAAAATATTATAGCACACTTACATTTAGATTATTTTTCACGACCAGAATTTAAGAGTTGTAAAATTAAAGGAATAGATGGAACAATTTATTGGGATTCAAGTTCAAATGAAGTAAAAATTTATTCTCAAAATAAAAAAGAATGGAAGACAGTTTTTAGAGTTAAAAAATTTGAAAGAAATTTAATGTTTATTGATGAATTAAAATATTTTTTGAAATGTGTTAAAAATAAGAAAGATAGTTTTAATAATATTAGTGATGCAAGAAAAACAGTTCAAGTTGTATTAAATGCTAAAAAATCATCAAAACAAGGAAAATTAATTTAAAAAAAATTTAATTACTGGATTAACTGTTAGTATATTAGTTCTTGGACTTGGTTTAGGAATAATTGGTTTGGCATACGGTCTAGTAATTGTATCACCCTTAATCATGGAAAAAAATAGGAATTGATATGGAAGAGATATTAAACTGGAAAAATATTTTTGAAAATTCACAGAAATTTAAAACACAGACTCCTACCAAGTGGTGCTATATAGAGAATTTTTTCTCTAAAGAATTGTATGATGAATTATATAAGACATATCCCGTATTCGATGAATCGTGGAAGAGTGAAGATTCTTATGATAAATCTGCTTATAGGAAGTATTGGGGAAAAGTTGACAAAGATAAAAATATCACTCAAGAACAAGCTAGTGATTATAGTCCAGCATGGAATAAATTTGTAAAATATTTGCTTAGTGAAGATTTTTTTCAGAATATTAGAAAATTTTCTGGTATTCCAGTAACAAAGCTAAAAAAATTTCAATTTACATTAATTAGAAAAAATGGATTTCAATTGCCACATATACACAATAAGGGTCCATCTACAATCATCATTATGACATATTTTTCAAAGAATTGGAAAGAAGGAGAACCAGGTGGAATATATGTTGCAACAGAAGAAGATGAATCAAAGATAGTTTTTGAGCCTTACAATCTGGATAATTCGGTAATGATTTTTCATGATGGTCCATTTGCAGCACATGGTGTAAGAAGAATTTTGGAAGATGTAGAGAGAAGAGGAATCCAAATTTATTTAGAAGAATTTTCTACAGAGAATGGTTGGTCAGGAGATAAAAACGAAAAACAAGAACTGATTGAATTATAGACAGTAATCATCTAGTAAAAAAGTTCAAGTAGTTAGAAATAGGATTTTGGATATGATAGGATGCATAATACAAGCAAGGATGGGGTCAAATAGATTACCTGGTAAAGTAATGGAATTATTAGATGGGAAAAATCCAAGTTTGTTTTATACGATAAATCAATTAAAGACTGCATTAAAATTAGATAAAATTATTATAGCTACAACACAAATATCTGAAGATGATAAAATTGAAGAGTTTTCAATAAAAAATGGAATTGAATGTTTTAGAGGAGAACCAGATAATGTCTTAGATCGATTTTACAAGTGTGCAAAAAAATATAAATTGGATGCAATTGTAAGAGTAACTGCAGATTGCCCTTTAATTGATCCTGAAATTGTGGATTTAGCAATTCAAATTTTTAATTCTGATAAATATGATTATGTACATAATCAATATCCAAGAACATTTCCAGATGGATTGGATATTGAAGTTTTTACATTCAATGTGTTAGAAAAAGCTTGGAAAAATGCAGTATTGCCTTCAGAAAAAGAACACGTGACACCATATTTTAGAAACCACAAAGAAGAATTTAAAATAAAAAGTATGAATAATGAAAAAAACCTGTCATTTCATAGATGGACATTAGATTACAAAGAGGATTTAGAATTGATAAGAAAAATTATTCAAAAAATTAATCATAGACCAATTTTAATAAATGATATCATCTTATTGTTCAATAAAGAGCCAAGTCTTTTTGAAATAAATAAAATGTATTTACCAAATGATGGTTTCCAACGTTCTTTAGAAGAAGACAAAAAATTTCTTACTAAATTAAGTGATTAATTATCAAATAGAATTAAATTTAAACTAGTTAGGGTTAGAAAAACAATGAGTAAAGGATTTTTTGCATTATGTTATCATTACATTCGTCAAAATAACAATGATCCATTTCCAAGAATACTAGGCACAAAATTGAATGATTTTAATGAACATGTAAAAATGATTAAAAATGAATTTGAAATTCTCTCTTTAGATAGAATTTATTCGCTGTATACAAAAAAAATTGAATTATCAAAAGATAAAATAGGTTTACTAGTTACATTTGATGATGGATTGGCTGATCAATTTGAAGCTGCAAAAATATTATCAGAGAATGATATTTCGGCAATATTTTTTATCCCCACATGCATCATAACAGAAAAATTACCAGCAAATCCAATAATATTGCACTATGCAATTGCTGTACTCGGAATAAAAAAATTCATTGAAGAATTAAAACAAATTTTTGAAGAATTAATAAAAAAAAATCAAAATAGCATTCCAGAATTTAGTAAAGAGAATGATAAAATTTGGAAAATAATTGATGATATCAAAATTTTATTATATTATAAAATTAAACCAGAAGAAACTAGAAGAATTTTACTTGAAATATACAAAAGATTGCTTATAAAAAATAACATTACGATAAATGATATGCATCTTACAAAAAAACAAATAAAAAAATTATTAGAAATGGGTCACAATATCGGTGCACATTCACATACACATATTTCTGTAGCAAATTCAGAATTAACTAAATTACAATTAAAAAGAGAATTAATTCAACCAAAATTGATTTTAGAATCAGAATTTAATACAAATGTAATATCTATGAGTTATCCATTTGGTGAATCAAAAGATTGTCTTAGCGCACAAAGTTTAATTGAAAAAACAAGTAGTTATCAATTGGCTTTTACTATAAAACATAAATTAAATACAAAAAATAATTCACCTCTGGAAATTGGAAGATATATGGTTCACAGTTCAGATAATTCCAGTAAATTAAATAAAATACTGAAAAGGAATCAAACACAATGAAAGCTGTAATATTCACAAGTAATTCAATTAGGCATAAATTTTTTGCAAATTCATTAAAAAATTATCTTGATGATTTGTTAATAGTTTCTGAATGCAGAGAAAATGATGAATTTAATGAATCATATGGAAAAAATGATGAAATTACAAACCATTTTAAAAATAGAAATAAAATTGAAAAGGAATTTTTCAAAGGTAATGATCAATTTAATAGTAAATGCATACCAATTTTGTATAAGGAAGTTAATCATAATTTTATTTATGAAAAAATTAAAAGATATGATCCTGATGTTATGATTGCTTTTGGTTCATCAATAATTAAACAACCACTTTTATCATTAGGTAAAAAAAATAGATTTTTAAATTTACACTTAGGATTATCTCCATATTACAAAGGTAACGCAACAAATTTTTGGCCATTTATTAATAATGAATTAGAATTCTTAGGTTCAACAATTTTGCATATTGATTCGGGTATTGATACCGGTGATATAATTACACATGTAAGACCGAAAATTGAAAAAAATGATAATGTACATACAATTGGATGTGAAATTATTCAAGAAAGTGCAAAAAAAATGAGTATGATTTTAAAGTTAATTGAAGAAAAAAAAGAGATTAATCGTATCCCACAGTGGAAAATTGAAAATGAAAAAATTTACAAATTAAGAGATTTTAATGAAGAAATACTAAAAGATTATTTAAAAAAAATTGAAAATGGTATAGTCGAAAATTTTCTTACTAAAGAAAAAAAAGAATTTAAAATAATTAATTCCATTGAATTATAGTAATTAAAAAAATAGTACAATTTACCATGCAGTCCATCCACCATCTACTATTAGATTGGAACCAGTCATATACGATGAAGCATCAGATGCTAAGAAGATAATTGATCCAACATATTCATTTTTTTTTGCCATACGTCCTAGTGGAGTCTTTTCAGAATATTTTTTTATAAAATTTGGATCTTGGTTATTTTCTACGCCTCCAGGAGAAAAAGTATTAACTCTAATTCCAGTACCTTCCCAATATGTAGCCAAATATCTAGTAAGATTTAGAATTGCACTTTTAGTAGCAGCATAAAAAATTGCTGAATTTTGACCACTTTTTCCGTAGATTCTTTGATCTGGACCAACTAATCCGTATGTTGAAGAGATATTAATGATATTACCAAATTTTTGTTTAACCATTTGTTTGCCAATACTTTGACAACACAAAAAGACACCTGTTAAATTTACATCGATTGCTTGATTCCATGTTTCAAGTTCAAGATTTTCAAATCCAGAAGATCTAATTTTTGAATTACCTTGATATGCTGCATTATTTATTAAAACATCAATTTTAGAATATTTTTTTAAAATTGAATCAGTCATAGATAAAATAGATTCTTTATTGGTTAAATCCAACTTAATAGACATTGGTTTTGTGGAAAATTTTTTTTTGATTTGTTTTTCTGTAATTTTTGATTTAAATATATCAATATCAGCTAATATCACATGGGCACCACATTCACTTAAACCATATGCATATTGAGTACCTAACATTCCAGAAGCACCAGTGATAACAACTACCTTATCATGAAGATCAAAAATTTTTTGAATTTTCATGTTAATTCAAATACTTTGTTACTATTGAATATTTCCAAAAGTTATTAACATAAATAATAAATTGAATGTTATGCTAAAATTTCCTAAAAAAGATAAAATTCAATTTGCATTATTAGGTTCAGGTTATGATTTATGTAATATTTCGAACATATTATTAAAAAATAAATTTAAGAAACCAATTATTGTTACACATACAAAAAAATTTCATGTAAGAGATAAAAAATTAATGCAAAATACAGAAAGAAATTTGGATGTATTTTCATATTCAAAAGAAAAAAATCTTAAATTAATTGAAGAAGACGATGTAAATTCACCGAAATTAATTAAAAAACTTTTAGAACTGGGAGTAAATGTGATTTTTTCTCATGCATGTAGATCAATAATTAAAAAAGAATTTTTATGCCGCTCCGACGGCGATGGTCAGGCCGCCAACGAGGACGAGGGTTCCAAGCACTGTAAGACGCTTCACGGATTGATCC
>SXGR01383707.1_pt1 | contig 12197 bp, 10 predicted proteins | sample 3174711 | NCBI WGS metagenome assembly SXGR01 (sample SAMN11356860, study PRJNA531348) | freshwater metagenome | isolation source: freshwater sample F1-60 | place: China: Fuxian Lake, Yuxi | collected 2017-12-25
AGGACGACGAGAGATTACCGACCACTGAAAAGCAGGCTGTTCGAATCAGCGCCGCACTCAAGTTTGGGATCACACACGAATGCAGCAGAAATCGGCCCATCTCCGAACCGGTCAACAACGTATCGGTCGCACATCTGGCGCGGAACGACGGCTCCCTTATGGCAAAGTCATCCCCCAATTCCGTATCGTGTTCGTCGACCAGCAGGCTGCGGCAAAACGTGATGCCAGCCGTGGGATTGCCGGTCATTGCGTCGACCAGACGCTGAATCATTTGGGGATCGCATGCGTCATCGCAATTGGCAAAAATGATGAACTCTCCCGCCGCCATTTCAAGTCCCTGATTGCTCACCGCCGCCCAACCCCCATTCACTTCCCGCACGATCAGAGTGACATTCGGATGAGACTGATACCGGCGAAGGACTTCGAGACTATGGTCGGTCGAGCAATCATCGATGACTAGAATCTGCAGATTCTCATACGTCTGAGCAAGCAAGGTGTCCATCCGCTGCGCGAGGAACCCAGCATGGTTGTAGCTAGCCACGACCGCCGTTACCCAACCTGTTTTCATGGAGCGACTCACTTCAGCAGCCCTTTGGCACCGAGCTCTCTCAGGCTCTCTTCATAACGATCTTCCTGAACCCGTTCGCTGCCCACCCACTCGACAAACAAACGAAGACCGGCTTTGATAGAGACCACCGGCTCAAATCCGAAGGTGCCCCGCACCTTCCTAAGGTCAGCCACATTGTGACGAATGTCTCCGATCCGAAACTGCCCGGAGACCGCAACCGACACCGTTTTCCCCAAACTGTGCTGCAGCATCTGCGCCATAGTCAGAACATCGGTGGCCTTACCAGATCCTACATTGAACATATCCACTACCGGCGCCTCATGCTCAATGCCCTGTACTGTCGCAGACACGACGTCGTCGACGAACACGAAATCCCTGCTTTCCTTGCCGTCTTCAAAAATGTTGATGTTTCCTCCGTTCCGAATTCTTGTTGAGAACACGGACAGAATGCCGGTGTACGGATTAGAAAGTGACTGACCTGGTCCATAGACATTCTGGTACCGAAACGCGATGGCGGAAATCCCGAGCGCTTTGCCGACGGTAAGAACCAACTGTTCCTGAGTCAGCTTAGTGATTCCATACACGGAAGCTGGGCAAACAGGCGATTCTTCATCTGTACAGACCATCCGGACTGGCGTGCCACACACGGGGCAATGGACGTCAAAATCACCCCTGGCCATATCCTGGGCAGAACGTGATGATGGGAAAACAATGCCATGCTGCGCACAGATGTACTTCCCCTCCCCATAGACTGCGCGCGAAGAGGCCACCACAATCTTACGGACGGGAAAGGGTTCATTCGCAATCAAGTCCAGCAATAACGCCGTGCCTCCGATATTCACATCAGCGTAGTGCCGGATGGCAGACATCGATTGCCCCGTCCCTGTTTCTGCGGCCAGGTGCACAACCGTATCCACTCCCGGCAGGACCTTCATCAGGTCTTCACGGCTTGTCACACTGCCGCGAAAGAACTCTACCTTGCCCTGAATGGAACGAAACAGCGCCGACCTCTCTGCATCGGCTCCATGAATTTGAGCGGAAAGGGTGTCGAGCACCCGCACATTGTGCCCGTTGGCAAGCAGGCGAAGAGATAACGCAGCCCCAATAAAACCAGCGCCACCAGTAATCAGGATATTTTGTGCCATGTTCTTTCCTGGATTATGCGTGAGCCCGTGGGCGGGCGGCCCATCGTTGCAACTGCGGATCAAATGCTCTGATCACAACGGCAGGAATACCTACGGCCACGGAATAATCTGGGATATCATGAGTGACTACTGCGTTCGCCCCGATCACGCAATTTCTTCCAATCCGAGCGCCTAGAATGCTGACATTCTCACCGATCCAAGAACCGTCTCCGATAGAGACCTCTTTTTTGAATCGAACCGGCTGATGCAAGATAGGGCGGGAAACGTCCTCATACTCATGAAGGTTGTCTGAAATATAGACGTTGTTCGCGGTAAGCACATGGTCTCCGATCACTACCTCGCGCACAGCTACAATGTGATTGTTGTAGCCGAGGACGCACCCCGTACCAATCTTCAGGGACGCAGAAACCCCTTCAATTCCGACACAGTACAGCCAACTGCCACCTTGGATGGTAGCTCCCGCTTCAAGCTCGATCCTCTCCGGGCCATCGATCCGAAAAGGCCTATACATAAAGGCGTCTTTCCCAAGCACATGGAACGCAGACCGAAAACGAAGCTGGAACCATATCCTGTCAAGCTTGGAAAACACTCGGGAAACAAATCGAATCACTTGCGCGACTCCAGCGCCGCGAGAAATGACTCGGGGTCGGCAACCAATGCAGCGAGCTTCTCCAGCTCTGTCTCACTGAGTTCCCACCATCGTGAATCAAGTAGTCTTTGGGAGATACTCTCTGAAAATCTGGGACGGATCGGCCGGCACGGGTTACCAGCGGCAATCACATAGGGAGGCATATCCTTTGTCACAATCGCACCGGCACCGATCACGGCCCCAACTCCAATCCTGGTGCCGGCCTTGATCATCACTCCTTGTCCAATCCAGACATCGGCTTCAATACACGTTTTAGGGAGATTGTTTGGAAACAGTCGATCCCTGACGAAGAACTTTGGCAAAGGCTGCGCGCCATCATAGAACACCGGACTGGTGCTCACCATCGAGGTTGGATGCGCCGCGAGACCTATGATCACATTCCCGGCGATCGAACAGAACGCACCGATGTCCGTATTGCAGATGACCGAACCTGCCTGCACATAGCTATACGCCCCCACACGCGAGTCCTGCAATTTCACGTCACTGAACAGTACGGAAAACGCCCCCAGCCAACTCTCCTGATCCACCATGGCCCCTCGGTGAATGACACTGCGAGGGAAGCGGTTGCGTACCCGATACTCGGAGAGCACTCGCCTGACTAGATCAAAGCCGGGGATCACGTCCCGTTCCCCTTTTGATCCTGCGAGAGAAGCTCATAGATGAAGGCCATGTTTCGTTCGAGGTTGCCCCCGTCAAGAGGCCCGATATATCGCTCCATCACTGCGCGCTTCAAGAAGGGATCGAAACGCTCATGGCCTGAACGGAAATCCGCAAACGCGGTCACGAGCGCACCGACACTATCGACGGTGACGAGCTCGGATTTGCCATCGAACGGAGGATCCAGAACCTCCCGATCATTCTTATAATAAAGGCAGGGAATTCCCAGACAGGAAGCCTCGAAAAGAGTCTGAGAATAGAGGGAAATGTAAAAGTCGGTCCTCGCCAGCACGGAACTAATCGGCACCGTGTCCAGAATCTCATCGACCATCCCGGGGAATAATTCATCCGTAAAGGCACGATACTGTTCGCGGTAGCCATTCACCCTCACCTTGAGGACAATGCGCAGATTGACGCCTTGCTCCTTCACGATCCGCAAGGCCGACAACACATCGTTCATGAAGTCGAACTCCACCGCGAGGTAGGAATTCAAATCGATGATGCTGTGCGCCGATGTTCCAATCGTGACCGTCGGACTCTCTCTATTGATGAGACGCGGCGGGCAATCCCGCACATAGTGATCCATCCGCGGATCACCGAGACAGACAATATTATCCATCCCACGATAGTAATGTTCACGAATACTACCGGAGTACGCATTGATGACGGTCGCATATTTACTCTCATCCAAAAAGTCGCCTGACATCCAGCCGTTGATGATCAAATACCTGGGGATACCGCAGGCTCGTGACACACAATCCACCAGAGTGGCAATCTGCCCGAGGTTTGCGATCAACACCGTCAGTTTGACCGGACTGCGCAGCAGATAGCGAATCACGCAATCCAATGCGCGCAGGTATTCCATGATGCGGCTGGAAACTCGCTCTTCAATAATTCTGTACACGTTGGTCGTGACGTCGACCTTGCCCGTCAATATCAAGCGTGCCGTACGCCTCTCGCGAAATGCCTGCATTAAACGATCCGCCTCATTCTGAAACTTCTTCAGTCTTCCCCATACAGGGATGGGACGCTCAGCGAGGTACTTGACCCATCCGGCGGCCCAAGAGAAGTGCGCAAGCACCAGCCTTACACGGCCATCGGCTTTCAGACGCTGCACCACATCACGAGTCGGATAATACTCCTGGATAAAGACGGCCTGTTTTTCTTGCCGGCAAAAGGCTCGATCAATCCACGCCATGACGATGCCCTGACAAGCCGTGACAAAATCACGAAAGTGGTGTTTGAGGCTCCGATGGCGTATCCGCTCATCCATCCAGCGATGAATGGGAAAGAAATACGCCGCCTGTCCCCCATTGCCACTTGGGGCAACCGGAGAGAACGGCAGCCCTATTTCCACGAGAATGTCCTCAACAAGGCCATGCTGAGTCCCCACAAACAGCTGCGCCACATTCAGCCCCCTGAGCTGCTCAAGAGAGATTCGATTGCGGACGTAAAAGATGAAGTCGTTCCAAATCTCAAGACGAAAAGCCAAGCCGAATGGAACGCCTCGATACGTGAAGATATCTGCCCCGTGTTGATCCAAATGCCAGTCTCGGAAAAACCGGTAGGCCAGAAAATTGTTTTCCTGCATGACCGCCTGGCTCAGGAGATGGTCGATGTATAACGCTTGTCCACCCAGGCGCTCCACCTCCTGCAGAAGCCCGAAATCATAGGTCAGCACCAAGTCGTGCGCGGGATCAAACTGATCGCGACGGCTTGGCCACCAATCCCTGGACTCCAGGATCAGAATATGGCGATACGTGGTTTTGAGGCCTTCGCGAACCATGTTTAGACTTTGGATGCTTGTGGGAGAACAAACGAGAACGCGCTATGAGTACGACCCGACACCACGGCGAGCTACTCAGATCCTATGGAGGAATCCCAATTCTGCTGTAAAAACTCCGCTCCCAAGACCCCAACTACAGACTCAAGACGTGAGGCCAAACGGTACCGCTCCACAGAGTCATAATCGTCGATGTTTTTCCGATAATAGAGAGCGACATCCTCCCCTTGAAACATCTTCGCACTTAAAAGCTCCCTCCCCCTAAGGGCCCGGAGCTCGTTGAATTGACGTTGCAACTGAGTCGGCTCCCATTGTTGCTTACGATTAAAATATTCATTCACAACCGACCTCAGCTCATCAGGTGTATTCTCATAAAACGCGTAATCATCCCCTAATTTGTGAGCGTGCGATACAGCCGCCCATGGCTCTACGACCCATTCACGAACTGAAAGAAACTTCTTTTTCGATTTCGAGTACACGTGTTTGAGGATACCAAGATCACATGCCAACTGAGGAAACGGCCACATCCAATTATTCATATTTGCCAAGATGATCGGCCGCTGGAACAACCGCGCCACGTCATAGATTCCGGATGACATCCCGATATAAAGACGACACTGACTGATCAGATACACGTCCATCAAGGGACTCTTGACCGCGGTAAAGGGGTAATCGATGACCTGCTTGAGCATGGGGAGTCTGGTCATACTCGAATCACCCATTCGAACAACCCAACCACCGCGATTTGTGATTTCCTCTATGGCCCCCAGATAATTGAGGATATTGGCATTGCGATAGACATACTCGTCTTTATGAAATCCGGACTCCCGAACATGCAAACACACAAACCAGGCATCAGCAGGAAGTCCCAGCTGCTCCCGTTGGCGTTCCGCGATCGCACGTTTTGACTCCGCTATATATACCGGAAACGGAGTTGCTAACTGGATCTTCCAGTCACACCTTTCAACCACGTCCCACGAAAATCCAGAAACTCCGTCCGGTTGCCATAGCGTGCTTTCGCCGATGATGGGAATTCGATACACATTGTTCAAATGCACCCCGACCAACAACCATCGCAACAAACTCAGCGTGCGAAATACCGCAAAATAAACCGTCAAAACGATACGACCGGCGATGGTCATGAGGCTATCATGAGCTATCGCCCTATATTCCGACTCGACATTCACAACCTCAACATTCGTGAGCCTAAACTTCAGTCGCCAGGGTAATTCATACGGCCATAAGATGATGAGCTTCTTCCGTTCCCTACGGGCTTTGACCAAACCGAAATACACATCTTCCGCACAGTTGCCTACCGCAGCCAAGTGGGGAGTGAGAATGATTGTCCCAGTCCATCTCCCAACCCATCTACACAGATTATATAAAAGTGAGTTTGGATGAATTTCATAGTCTGTCGCCAATTCCGCAGTCGTCTTCTTCCCATGCAACACCCACAAGATATGCTTTGCTTTTGAGAGCACGTTGCGAATCCTTTCACCGACACGATACGACATCCCCTCACTCCTCCCTCATGGTACAAGACACCGCCAAAGACTGGCTCTCAAGAAGGTTGTCTGGTGTTCTGAGAGGTTGCGCGAGGGAAAAGGGCCGCCAATGCTATGTGGGATAGGCCTGGCAAGAGAATTCCTGCCAACTATGCAAGTCAAGTATCAAGCCAGGAATGCTGGAGCTAGCTTAGCGCTGGGGGGCCTTACGCCTGACCATCAAGGATCAAGCCGGTCAATAAGTCGGTAACTGATTGGGCGGACGGCACCACGAGCATAGGTTAAACTTCAGCGGGTACAGGCTACGCTTCGGTTTATTGTCCTTCTAGTAGACAGATGGAAATGGCCCTGTCAAGAGAGGAAAACCTCCAGATCACCGTCACAGAAAGTTTACGTGCAGCGGTTTTTCCTCAATACCCGGCTGTATCCGCGCGATGCCTTTGGCATGATTGTCGAGCGCCACGCTGACATAGTGCTGGATCGGCAAGGTCCCCATCATCGTCTGCGCATCGAACGCGGGAGACGCCAGGTAATTCATTGCCCGCCAATAGCGCTCGGATTTCCAAATGTCGACGAACCGCTCTTCCGTGAAATTGCCGATATGGAGCTTGGAGTATCGCGCGTTGAAAAACATCCCTGAAGGAGCCACGAGGCCGCTTCCGCTGATTTGCAGCAGAAACTGGGGCCCGTAGAAACGCTTGTACGAGGGCTTATCCCCGTCTTTGATTTTGTTCCATTTGACGATGACTTTTGTGCGCTCGTTGCTCATCGACTCTGCCTGCACAAGCAGGTCGTGAAGGCTCTCATATTGGCTGTAGTCGATCCCCAGCGTATGCTGCTCATCATCCGAGCAGTGCTTGATCACGGCATAGTCCACCCCGAGATCAAGGCCAAGCCGGGCGAAGGGAATAATCTCCTCGCGCAAACTCGGCATCAGCACCATCTGGATGCCGAGCGTGACGGGCAGAGACTTGCGTCGCTTCAACTCCACCGCATACCGGATATGCTCCATGGCCCGGTCAAAGACCTTCGTATGCTCAGGCCCTTTGTACATGATGTTCGCATAACTTTCCGGCCTGCCGGCAGCGACCGTGAAGCGAACCCACGTGAGATGGGGCAGGACCTGCTCGATCTTTTCCGGTTCCCACTCCCACCCGTTCGTCGCGTTGCCGACATCAATGTCCAGCTTGGCTGCATGTTGAATGAACGGCACATAGGCATTCGACAAGGTGCTTTCCCCGTCCGAGACCAGCGAGACGCTCCGTATGCCGACCGCCGCGAAATCATCGAGCAGATTGAGGGCCAGGGGAACGCTGACGCTGCTCCGTGCCTGAGACTCCTGCATCATGGCATAGCAGAATGAGCACATCGCTCCGCACGCTCTGGTCAATGCCATATCCACACTGACCGGAGCGATACGCTCGCCTGCCTCCCAGGCCTCGACCCGGTCCATATGGTATGAGAGTTTATGGGAATCGAGGATCAACGCGCCTTCCCGTGTCTGGACGGCAACACTCATGCTTTCACCTCAATCCCGCGCAGATTTCGCAGCGAGTTACGATCGCCCAGCGGCTCAAGCCATACAGCAATGCCCGGATCAATTGACTCTTTCAAGAGAGACTCAAGATCAAGCAGTAAGGTCCCTCGCTTATCCGCAGGAACGGGCTCACGCAGAACAAGAATCACCTGGCCATCCCTTTTCGCTTCCACGAACAGGAAGATGTCGCCTGCGGCTCCTAACTTCCCGGCTACGGTGCTCTTCACCAACTGTAGCCGCTCGTCATCACGCAACCGGCTCCAGGCAGGCCCCGGTACGGGTGTAGCTTCGTTCGCATACTGAATTGTGCCGGTCATAATTCTCTATCCCTATCTAGCCGCGGTTATACCCTTGATGCATCATTTTAAAACGGCCCGGTGAATCCAAGATTCGGCGTATCGTGAGGCCCCTTCCTGGCCATCCGACCGCACAATTCTTGATACTGAGCGGTACTCCTGTCGACATGAAGCAGATCAAGCACCTGATCGGCAATTGTTTGAGCCCAAGGATAATACTCCTCCGCCATGAACGGAGAACTGGGCACCGGGTGATCGGGTGATGCGACGCGCACCGGTTGCGCCTTGAGTGCACCAAACGCCTGCTCGACGACCTGGCTGATAACTTCTCCGGCGATACTGCCCGTTCGAAACCCTGTGTCCGCGACAACCAATCGACCGGTTTTCTGAACGGAACGTATGACACTCTCCAGATCGAGCGGCCGCACGCTGCGCATGTCCAGGACGTCGGCTCCAATGCCCATCATTGCCAGCAGCGCTTTCGCCGCGATCAACGACTCGACCGCCATATAGGAAAAAGCGGCAACCGTCACGGCGTCGCCTTCGTGCAACAGCTTTGCACTGCCGATCGGGACTCGATAGTAGGCTTCCGGAACATGGTCTTTGATTTGATGCAGCCACCGGTGCTCAATAAACACGACCGGATTGTTATCTTCTATCGCGGCAATCAGCAGCCCCTTGGCATCATAGGCCGTCGTAGGCATGACCACTTTCAAGCCGGGCACCTGGGCAAACATCGCCTGGAGACTCTGCGAGTGCTGCGGCCCCTGCCCCCAACCGCGTCCTACGATCAGGCGCACGACCATCGGCACTGAAGCTTTCCCGTCGAACATGTAATGCCACTTTGCCGCGTTATTCACCAACTGGTCCATCGCCAGCAAGGCAAAGTCGATCCGCTGGTGGATCATGACGGGACGCATGCCCGACAAGGCTGCACCGATGCACACACCGGTGACCCCGTTTTCCGACAACGGCATATCAAAAACACGGCGCGCGCCATGCTTTCCCTGCAATTTGGCCGTGGTGTTGAAGATGGCCTTGGGGTCGGGGACGCCCTCTCCGATCACAATGACCCGGGAATCCCGCTCCATCGCCTGGTCGATGCCTTCACGAATCGCCTGCGCGAAGGTGATATCCCGCTCTGCCGAATCACGCATAGAGCCGTTCCTCTGCCGCTTTGGGCGATGGCCTCACACTGGCAAGGGCAAATTGGAACGCCTCCTTGATTTCATCGCGTATCTCCGCTTCGAAACGGCTGACCTCCGAAGAAGCGATGACGTTCCCGTGCTTCAACCTTGTTAAGAGCTTCGCGATCGGGCAATCTTTCAGCCCGCTCTCGATTTCAGGCTTGGATCTGTAGTTGAGATCGTCGTCAAAACTGGGACCGCAATGTTCCCGCCAGCGGTAGGTTTTCAATTCAATAAACTGCGGCCCCTCACCCTGCCGCGCCTTGGCGACCGCAGCTTGCGCGATGGACAACACGGCTTCAACGTCATTGCCATCACCCGTGCAGGCCGCCACCCCGTGCGCCTCAGCGACTCGATAGATCGGCCGATCCGGCTGCCTTTCGGTCAACCGCGTGTAGACGGAAAATTCGTTATTCTCGCAAACAAATACCACGGGAAGCTTGTGCAACGCGGCGAAGTTGAGCGATTCGTGCACGACACCCTCTTCAAAACACCCGTCGCCAAAAAACACCACGCTGACCCGCGGCTCTCCCATGAGCGCGGCCGCCCACGCTGACCCGACGGCCAATGGAACCGTGCCTCCGACAATCGGCGTCGCCCCCATAAACCCGACCCCTAAGTCGATCAAGTGCATCGAGCCTCCCCGCCCGCCGCAGCACCCCGTTACCCGCCCGTACAGCTCAGCAATCATGGCGTTCAAGTTGCCGCCTCTGGCAAGGTAATGCCCATGCGCCCGATGATTACCGAATACGACGTCGTTCCCGGATAGAGCCGCGCACACTCCTACGGCGATCGCCTCCTGTCCGATACACAAGTGCATCGGACAGCGCATTTCCTGTTCAGCATACCGATCGGCCAAGGCTTCTTCGATCCGCCTGATTCTCAACATCGAGCGAAACAATGCTGTTTGATCAGTTTTTTTCATCGCCAGTCCCGTGCTATTTCAACAAGGTCGCCGCATACTTATTCAGTGCCACCGGATCGACCGGCTCCCGGTTACATACAATCTGGACATCCATGGCAGCGGCGACGCTTCCGACAAATGCCGCCACCTCAGGGTCCAACCGTTTAGCCGCACAGAGTCCGGCCAATGACAGAAAGGCATCACCGGCCCCGATACGGTCCACGACCCTTGTAGAGAGCGCCGGCACCTTATAAAAGGTCTTGCTCTGCCGATCAAACATCATGACGCCTTTCGTGCCCCGCGTCACAGCCAATTGCCTGACCTGAGCCCGCTCGCCGACCTGTCTCGCAACGACTTCGAGCGAGTCGTGGCGATTGTGAGCTGCCATGCGCAGCTCCGGCTCATTGAGCGAAATAAAGTCCGCCCTCGGGTAGCGGTGAATCACATGATACCCACGATTGCCGCTGTTAATTTGGGTATTCACGGCAAGAAATTTTGCTTTCTTGTCAAGAAGTGCGATCATAGCGGGAGTAATGAATCCATTGCCGAAATCCGGCACCACCACCACGTCATACGAGGCAAGATGAGCCTCAAGCCACTTACAAACACTGTCTTCGGTTTCCTTCAAGAGCGGATCTTCTCTGAAGAAATATACTTCGAACAACTTCGCCAGGTCAGAGTCCACGAAACGTCGCTTTGTGACAGTCGGCGCATCCTCGAAATAGAAAAACACCGGATTCACGTTCTTCAGTAATTTTTCGCGAATAAACTGTTCGTGGCTATCCACGGCGCCCAGACCTGTGACGAGGGTCACGGAAGCCGTAAAACCAGCGACATGGTTCGCGACTGCGATCGCCCCTCCGGCAAATTGCTCCTCAGAGTCGTACCGGACCGCAAACACATTTCCCTTGCCGGTCTGCCCCAGCGGCACGGTGTAGTGATACTGATCGACGATCGCGTCGCCCACGACCAATACCTTCAGGTCGGAAAGAGACGCGATCTGGCTTTGAATCGTTTTGTCTGACCAACGGCTTCGAAAGCTTTGCAGAAACTCCTTCGTTTCAGGAGAGAACACATTGAAGTGCTCATTCAGTAAATTACTTGAGCTGAAAGTAATCTCGTCGGTATAGAAAATATGGCCGCCGTGGGCTTCGACCGCTTCCTGCTCCCGCGCAATGTTTCCGGTCACGTCATCGCCGTGCGAACGATAGTCACTCCCTTTCGCATAGATGTTCGGTCGAATGTCGTGTAACGCTTCGACCGCCGCCACAGCGTGATTGATCGCCACAAAGTCCACACAGGCCAGTGCGGCAATATTTTCCGCGCGCAAATGCTCACTGAACACAGGGCGCCCTGGCCCCTTATTGACGAACGCATCACCGGTCACCGTCACGAACAACACGTTGCCTTCCTGCTTCGCTCGTTGCAGGTACCGAATGTGCCCCGTGTGCATCAGATCAAAGGTGCCGTGACAGAGGACCACGCACTTCCCTTCCGCTCGTAACCGCCGCGAGCGCTCGGCAAGTTCTTTGACGCTGATGATCTTGTGAGTGGTCATGACCTCGCCAACTCTCCGCCACTGACCCCGAACCGATCCGCCAGATTGTGCAAAATAAACTGGTGTCCAATCTCCACCTGGCCGTAACTTCGTGAATCCAGCCACACATTGATATCACCGAGTGATCGTAACGGATTATCAGGCGCAAATCCGCTGAACGTCACGACAAACATTCCACCGGTCGCCGCCTGCACAGCCGCATTGCGGATATTCTTCGAATTCCCGGAGCTACTCACCGCAATGAGCACATCTTTGGGACTCGCGACTTCCGAGAGTATGCGGGCAAACGCATTCTCATATCCGTAGTCGTTGGCCATGCACGTCAGGAGCGAGGAGTCGTGCAGAGTATAGGCCCGCAACTTCGCGACATTGACGAAATCGTTTACCGTATGACTTGCGATAGAGGCA
>SXGR01213137.1_pt1 | contig 12185 bp, 15 predicted proteins | sample 3174711 | NCBI WGS metagenome assembly SXGR01 (sample SAMN11356860, study PRJNA531348) | freshwater metagenome | isolation source: freshwater sample F1-60 | place: China: Fuxian Lake, Yuxi | collected 2017-12-25
ACCAGGATTCTGCCCATACCCAAACAACGCTTTCTGCGTTCCTGTCTGATTGGACCCAGTAAGCCCATACCAGAACGTTCCGGTCCAGTATTCCACATTTCCAAATGTCGTATTATAGCGACTCGATGCCGTCGCAGGACTGGCGGGACGCTGTGCGGTGGTACCGCTGGGTAATGTCAATGAATCGGTAATCGTCGGCGCACGAATCGTCGGAGAACTAATCGTCGGAGTCCCACCGAGAGTATAGGTACCCGTGGTGGTGCCAGACAAGACCGGCGCACTCATCGTCGGAGCACTGATCGTTGGCGTTCCACCGAGCGTATAGGTGCCTGTGGTGGTGCCAGACAAGACCGGCGCACTGATCGTCGGACTGGTGGCCAGGACCACGTTCCCTGTACCGGTCGTCGCGGCCAATTGTGCGGACGTGATAACTCCCGTAATCTGTGTATTGGCGACGGACGCAATCTGTGCGGCGGTCATGACTCCCGTGATCTGCGTATTGGCGACCGTGGCAATCTGTGCGGCCGTGATGACTCCCGTAATCTTGGTATTGGCGACCGCCGCAATCTTCACATTGGTGACGGCGCCATCGACGAGATCTGCCGTGGTAATCGTGAGATCTTCGGGCCAGCCCGAGGATAACCCGCCAATGGTGCCCGACCCATAAATGGTAATGCTCATAGTACTCCTCTAGACAATGGTCCAGGTACTGCCCGTGGGCACGGTGACCGATCCGTTACTGGTCATCGTAATCGGTCCAGAGGACAGACCATTATTGCCCACGCTAATCGTATAGGCAGCCGTAATCGTATTGGCGTTCTCAAAGAGTCCATTGGTCGTAATCGACGACGATGACCCTCCAATCGCCGTCCAATCGGACGTGTAGACTTCAAAGGCACCAGTCGTCGAATTATACCGAAACATCCCCGTGTTCGGGACGGCAGGGCGTTGCGCCGTGGTCCCCGAGGGCACATCGAGGTAGCCCGTGCCACTCATGAGGATATTGCCCGTGACCGTCATGTTACCTGTGACCGTGCCACCCGTCGAGGCAAACTTGGTATTGGCCGCATCAAACGCCGCAATCGCATAGGGCGCAATGTTCAACGAGGCGATCGTCGCATGATCAACGGTCAGCACTTTCGTGGTCGAATTGAAGGCGAGATTGGCCGAGGATCCAAAGTTGCCGCCGGCATTAAACTGAATTTCACCAGCCAGTCCCGTGGGTTCTCCGCGAATCGACTCGACGGAGCCGGCCGATGTGCGATAGTAGAGAATGCCATCGGCATAGTTGAGTGCAATTTCCCCGTTGGCTAAATTTTCCAGCGCGGGAATATTTGCAGTGGTGCCAGAACTTTTGAGTTGAATCGTGGTATTTGCCATAGACTAGAAGTCCCCACCTCCTGCAGTGAACAGCATCAGATCAGTCATGGAGTCCGATGGACTCGTGTTGGGAGTCTCGATGACGGGATCATGTGCCCAGGGCAATTTCTTTTTCTTTCCCTGCGGAACGAGATCGAGCGCATCGCGGAGTTGTTGCTGAAGTCCCTGTAATTGATGGACCTGCGAGTCCAGCGTCGTCTTGAGTTCTTGCTGTTCGGCATCCTTCGATTTGATCACGCGCATGAGTCGATTCACTTCCTGTTGGAGGCGATTGACGCCGACCTCATCCAGACGTGTCTCGACTGGCCGAGACCGAAGTGACATAATCTCAGATTGTAGGAGTCCTTCGCGTTCGGTGAGCTGTTGCTGCAGGCGCGTCACCTCCTGGTGTGCCGCATCAGCGATGCGCACACGGGCCTCAAGCATCAGATTCACCTTGAGACTGGCATCCAGATGTTCCTTGACCACTTCGAGATAGGTATTAAAAAATTTCACATCATCCATGATCTACTCCTCATGTTCTATCATCAATTTAGTCCGCAATCCCTCCCACGAATCAACCACCAGGCCAGGAAAGGTCCAACGGCAGACCGACTATCATCGCGCTAGAATGACCCACCTTGCAGATGGCCAAAGATCGGCACCCCAGAAGCATTAATTTGCAGCACATGACCCAGCGTTCCAGAGGCCAGCGACGAGAGCGCCCCAGTCGACGAGGAGGTATCAGAGACAATCACTCCCTTGATCGTAAACGCGGACGCCGCGGTTCCACCGTTGGCTACAGGCAAGGTTCCCGTGACGCCCGTGGTCAGAGGGAGTCCCGTGACATTGGTCATGACACCAGAGGCCGGCGTGCCCAAGGCCGGTGTCACCAAGGTCGGACTGGTCGCAAAGACTAACGACCCCGTGCCGGTTTCGTCGGTGACGGCCGTAATGAGATTGGCACTGGAGGGTGTCGCCAGAAAAGTCGCAATTCCCGAACCCAATCCACTCACGCCCGTGGCAATGGGAAGTCCCGTCGCATTGGTCAGCGTCCCACTTGCAGGAGTCCCCAAGACTGGCGTCACCAAGGTCGGAGACGTGGAAAGGACGACACTCCCCGTACCGGTTGACGTCCCGGTCCCTGTTCCTCCATCGGTCACGGCCAGGACGGCGGCCAGACTGGAGACCGTCCCGCCACGGAGATTGGAGACCAGTGTGCCGATCGTAAAGGCAGCAGTATTGACGGTATTGCCCGAGGACGGTTCTTCGGTGCCATCGATCAGAATCTTAAAGTACCCCGAATCTGAGGCATCACGGAACAGACCGGCATACTTGGCACCGGACGACGTATATTGTCCATAGAACCCGACATCCAAGGCATCTGCGGCGTTATTGGCCGCCAATTTAATGAGTGAATCTTCTGTGGTAATCGTCGTGACATCTTGCGTGACGGTCGTCCCTGAGATGACCAAGTTGCCCGTGACCGCCAGGTCACCGGAAATGGTCTGCGCCCCAGACGTGCGCACGACCGTATTATCGACATCGATCATCAGCGTCGTATTGGCTGAGACCATATTGGTCGTGACGCCATCGCCGCCCTTGAAGGTCAACGTATCCGTGGCCAGCGCGATCGAGTCCGTACCCGAATCACCGGCCGTCGAGAGAGTCGTTGAAATCGAGACGTTGGCGGCGGCAGTCAGACGGCCTTTTGCGTCGACGATAAACGTCGGAATTTGTGTGACAGATCCATAGGAGCCGGCCGTCACGGCCGTGGCCGCCAGAGTCAACGGAATATTGGCATTGGCCGCACCCGTGACTGAGACGATTCCCGTGGCATCACCCGAGACACCCAGATCGCGCGCCGTCTGCCAGGTCGTCGCGGTCGTGGCATTGCCCGTCAAAGCGGCAGTAATCGTACCCGCGACAAAGTTGCCACTCCCATCACGTTGCACCAGGGTATTCGCGGTGTTCAGCGAAGCGGACGCATCCACCTTGTCGGTGTACATCTTGCCGCCAATGGTAATGACCTGATTGCCGGTCTGCCCCACAAAGAGTTTGTGAGATGTATTTGAATAGGCGGGTTCTCCGACATTAAGTGATGGCGGGACTCCCGTGACGTCACTCCATTTGATCTGAATTACGGTATTGGCCATTAGAATGCTCCCCCTTGAATCTTAATTTGTACATAATCGAGTAAGTTTTTTGCCTGAAATTTCTGCGCGACTTCGTCAAACAACAGGCCGTCTTGATTGACGGGGATCACACTCATATCGAACTCTGGAATCTCACTCAGAGTGAGTACGGGATGATTCGGAATTGAGGTCAGAATCGTAGCTGGAGCCATTAGAAGTTACCTCCAAAGACTACTGTATCCGTTAAGCTGAAGGGTAAGACATTGACATCTTTGTTTTGATATTTCCCCGTCGCCGCATTATACACAAAGGTCTGATTGTTCGTGGGTGCGGACGTGGAGAATTCTTGAATATCGTCCACATGGACAATGGGATCGGCGGCCGTCTGGACCCGCGACGCCAATTGCTTCTGCGGTTGTTTGACCGTGGCTTTGGAGCCTCCAGTCGTCATGACGGTGACCTGGGTTCCTAGGCTCATCGGGTCACCGACGGCATGACGGTCACGACTCCCTCAATCACGCGAGTGACCACCGTGGCAGATGACGTGGTGGTGAGATCATAGACGTATCGACCCGCCTTCAGGAGGGCAGTGTTCGCGGCGGTCATCGAGAGAGTAATTTCTCCTTCTGCGGCATCCGTCACGGTAGACGTAAAGGTATTGGCGGTGGCAGATCCATAGGATTTGCGCAGTTGCGAGGCCGTGGAATAGGTGGCCAGATTAACGGCCACGCCAGCGGCATCGGCAACATTGATGACCGTCGAAAAGTTGGCCCCCTGTTCAATGGTCAATTCAACGTATCCAGCCATCAAGTCCTCGTCTGGTTAGGGCCCACACTCAATGACTCTATTTATACAAAATACTTCTTGCCCGCCGGTGCAGGTGTACGGCGTTGCCCGTTTGCGTCCTACGAGAGATCCTCATAATATCGCACCAGACGGCGCGCCTCCTCCAATTGCAATTGGAGGGATCGATAGTCCTCAATGGCCACATAACAGGGATCACCTTGACTGCTGCCGCTTTGGGGATCTAAACAACTATACTGTATCGGCATAGGAATCCTCTTGATGTATTTAGTCGAATCTATTTACTGGTAGCGACGAAGACGCCTGTCCAATTCGACGGGCATCCCTTCATGAGACGAGCCACCATGATGGCATAATATGCCTGTAAGAGAGTGGACGATCGAGACAGGGCCTCGGCAAGATAGAGGGCTTTCTTCCATTCTCCTCGGTAATAACAATCCAAAAACTCCTGATGCACCTCATCGGAATCGGCCAACGTATAGATATGAACTCCCTGTGTTTTTCCTTTGACCGCCAAACAATCTAATTCGGTGACCCCCAGTCGAGATTTGACCGATGCCGCAGTCTGAGGTCCTAGAATCACTGCGACTCCATAGGCTTTACTCTGTCCTTCAAGTCGAGACGCCAGATTCACCGTGTCGCCCAGACAGGTATAGTCGAAGCGTTGAGTGCTGCCCATATTACCCACAATGACCGATCCCGTATTGATTCCAATACCCATCCCAAAGGGGGGAATTCCTTCTGCGACCATGTCATCATTGAATCGTTGAAGGGCTTTGAGCATGAGTTGTGCCGTCTCGACCGCATGATAGGCATGGTCAGAGTCATCCAACGGGGCATTCCAAAAAGCCATCTGCGCATCCCCAATATACTTATCCAATGTTCCCTGTTGCGCTAGAATGGGGGTGGTCATCGCGGTCATGTATCGATTCATCACGGCAGTCAACCCCTCCACATTGTCGCCATAGTGTTCAGAGATCGTGGTGAATCCACGTACATCCGTAAACATAATACTCAGGTCACGACGTTCGCCGCCCAATCGTAACAAGGTGGGATCATGCTGGAGTTTCTCGACCATGGCGGGAGACAAATAGGTGCCAAATTGTTTCTTGATTTGTTGTTTCTGAAGAAACTCTGAGAGAAACTTGATTCCATAGGTATGGAGCGCAATCAGAATCCATCCCGCATCTGTCAACGTGGCATCAATCAACCATTTATCATGTAGATATGCCCCATAGGTGAGCACGGGCCATCCAAGAATCAGGACGATCGTGACTCCCAATCCCACATAGGTCCATCGACTTATCCCAATAATAATCAATCCTCCCACACATACGACGATCAATTCCAATCCTGTAGCCCAATCGGGGCGTTGGATGGTCACGCCATTGATCATCGTGCCAAGGACCGCAGCCTGGACATCTTGTGCCCAGACGGAGCCAAGACTGGTTGGAACAGGATTGGCCACACCCGTGGCGGTCACTCCAAGAATCACGGTCGCCCCCCGAAAGTCGGGCAGAGGATCGAGAAAAGAATGCGAGTGGGCTCGTTGAGTCCAATCAATCCAGATACGTCCGAGCGCATCCGTGGCAATTGGTCCAAATTGGGGAATGCGTAATTTTTCAATACCCCCATCAAAGAGTTTCACCTGAATGGTACTATCCTGGGCTAAGACTCGTAATGTTTCAAGTGAAAGCGCAGGATACAACACGCCCTGAGAATTTGCCACCAAAGGCATTCGACGCACCACGCCATCCACTTCAGGAAGCGTATGAATGGTCCCGACGCCAGTGGCAGTCGATTCTAAGAGAGGGATATTCGCAAGAATGCCTGGGTAGGTCACCAGTTGACCGAGATATTGCGCATTCAAGACGACATTCCCAGGATGTCGAGGAATATTTTTCTGTGTGGTGGCTGGAGCATTGGCGAGAATCACTGGATGTCGGTCAAACATTTTGGCGAGGGCCTCATCCCCACGCATCGGATCTTTTTCGGGCATCAGAATCGTACTCACCACCAATCCAGCATGATGTTGATAGAGTTGGTGAATATAGTCTGCATAGAGATGACGGTCAAGGGGATAGTGCCCATACTGGGTAATTGTGGCATCATCGATGTTGAGAATATGGATGTCATTGATCACTGGCGTGCCAGATGTGACCAAGGTATCAAAGTATCGAAGGCGTACGGATTCAACAAAGGAGGGGTCAAGTGCTCGGACCAGTAACACGAGACACAATGTCAGTACGACCCACCATATCGACAAATAGATACGCATTAGTGCCCCTGCACAATAGAGGTGGAACACCCCGCTGGATTCATACAACTCTGAAGAATCGAATAGGTTTGATTGAGAGACCCCTGCTGAGTCATATTCAGAGTGGCAGGGCCTCCCGCATTGGTCAATCCGATCGTGGCAGAATGATTCCCGGTCCCGCTTTGATGCGTGGTGACGCTATGCGAATTTCCCGTCAAATTCAAATCGAGAAAGTGTGCGCCAGTGCCCGTTTGAGTGGTGGTCACGGCATTCGAGTTCCCGATAATGGTCGTGAATTGAGTCTTGGCGGTATTTTGAAGTTGTTGAAGAGTCGCGGTATTATAGTTGCCGGTAATCGCTAGATTGAGAAAATGCCCCGACTGACTCCCTCCCAAATTATCCTGCGCCGTGGTAAGACTATTGGAGAGTCCTGCGATATTGATAGATTGAAAATGCCCCCCACTTTCACTGCCATCGGCAGTCCCGAGAGTACTGCGCCCCTGATTGAGATTCAGAGTATTCACACTTCCATTCACATCTAATTGTAACACATTACGGCCAGTGGTATCAATAGTATCTCCCTGACGTGTGGTGATCGTATTGGAATCCCCATGGATAATCGCATACTGCCCCGTCACGCCCTTCAGCGTATTATAGCGTGAGGCTTGCAGCACCGTGATGGTATTGTTATCCCCCACCTGGTCAATATAGATGGTATTGGTCCCTGATCCCAACACGGTGGCATACCCTGCGGCACGTGCGGCACTTTGCCCTCCAGAAATACTGGAGACATAACCGCTCCCTGCGGTGCCATCACTATTAATACGTTGCCCAGTCAAGATCGTATCTAAGAATGTCGTGACAAAGGCGACTCCATCACTGATCCCAACGGACGTGGTATTACCGCCTGGCGTGACCACAAAAAAGACATCGAAGTAGGAAGCGTTTGGATAGAAATGTACTTCCCAGATATTCGGATTGGCGTGATTGGCAAAATCCACCCCCTCCTGTCGAATGACAAATTTCTCATTGGCAGTGCCCACATCTAATGAGGCATAATAGAGTTTGTGTAATCGACGGTCTGCGGGGAAAATATTGAGATGGGGGCCTGGAGGATTTGAGGCAGACAATCCCGAATAATTTGGACTTCCAGCGGCAAAGGTAATATACCCATTGGTGCCCACATAGATGGTGCTGTAGTTGACATTGAGAAAGGTGATGGGAAACGGCAGTGCGACGGCATAAAAGGAATCATCCACGTTACCATTCACGACGAGATTTAATCCCGTGGTGCCGTGTGGTGCGTAGGAAATCGCCGCCGCCATCGTTGGGGTCATCACAAGGCACACCAGAAATATGAGAGATCGTAGAAGGGTGTACATCTTAGTCCGACTGAATAAGGGTAATCGTGGTTGACCCGCCTGCATTGACGCGATTCTGTACACCCACGACTCCCTGAATCTGAAGAATCGTGGCATTGGTATTTTTCGGTACCTGAACACATTGACGATTCGACCCGTCCGTTCGACACAGTTCCACTGCATCATCTTCTACAGTGGCAATCACTCCCGACTCTTTTGTATAATCGGGAAGGAGTGAATTGGATTTTGAAAACACGGCGGCACGAATCGCCATTTGCGCTTCTACCTGGTCGAGAATGTTGGCGAGAAAATCCACATCCAATGCATTCTGTTCGAGTTTATTGGCGTAGAGTTTACGCAATTCTTCGGTGGATTTATCAAATCCAGAGGTCAATCCCGATGTCGCCAGAAAATCGATATCCAAGACCGATTTATTTAAATTCTGTCGTGAGTCTTTTTGGGGGAGAAGGAGTTGCGGTGGTGCAAACAGAATCATATTATTAATATCGGATTCTGACAACGAGAGAATCACGGGTGATTTCGGTTTGGTTTCACGAGACGCCACTGTGGTGGCCTGAAACGCCTGATTCATAATCACCACGCCCTCTTGCGTCTCAACACTGATCTCCCCCGTCTTACAGTCTTTCGTAATCGAGGTCCATCCCTTGGGGCAGGAAGGAAGCAGAATAATGGTACTCCGTCCGAGTTCATCGACTGAAGTGGTAAAGTCGGTTCCTCGTACACCAATGGTGGCGGTGGGGGTGGTAATCGAGACGGCTTGAGGATTCGTTTTGGCAATGGCACCTGAGGCGTAGCGCACCGTCCCGATGGCGACTCTGATGGCTAATTTGCTGCCCGTTTTCTGAGCGGGATCATAGACGAACTCATCAATCACCAACTTGGAATTTTCGGTAATCTGTACTTTGGTCTGATCCTCAAAGACGATGCCAATGTTTCCCTGTGACGTTTTAATCGCATCCAACATTTCCACCCCCGTTCCCTTGAGTCCTTGAAGTGACTCGTGGGAACGTTTGATGGTTGGAGGCGTATGAATCTGTTCGGTGATGGTGCCCACTGCAGCGAAAGCCGAGGATGACGCCAGAAGAAGACTGCCAATGAGCATATGCACACTCTGACGACTCATACACATCACCTAATTGGTGGTTGTAATGGTAAAGGTATTGCCGCTTCCCACCGACGTTACGCCCACTCGCGTATCAATCGTACCCCCCTGAGTGATGTTTGCCGTATTAGATGAACCCGTCATCGACAAGGTCGCATTATGTCCTAGAAGTCCTGCCGTACCGCTTTGAGTCAGATTGACCGTATTGGACGCTCCCACGGTGGTAATGGACGAGGTGCCATTGGTACTGGTCAGATTATAATTGGCCACATTGGACGCCCCACCCGTCATCGAGGTGGTATTGGTAATGTTACTTCCTGTGACGACCCCCGTAAAGGATTGATTGTTGCCACCCGTTTGTGTGGCATTGATATTATTATAGCTTCCAGTGATTGTTAATGAAGATAAGGCGGCGTTCCCACCTTGAGTCAGACTCACGACATTATTCGTCGAGGTCGTCAATCCCGCATTGTTCAAATTCAACGTGGCAATCGCATTGGATCCGGTCACGTTATAGGTCAGCGCATTCGTAGACCCCAACGCCCCCGCATTGATACCGAGAGTCAATAAGTTTGATGTACCCGTTTGGGTGATATTCACAATATCGCTGCCACCATAAATTTTGGCTTTGGTGTCGTTCGCGGCCCCGATACCTTTGACTGTATTGCCCGCCCCCGTTTGAGTCACATTGATGGTAGAGTTGGATCCACTTTGATCCAAATAGATGGCATTATCAGCCCCCAAACTGGTGTTGGCGGTAATCGAGAGGAATGCCAGAATAATGGAACACTGACGAAGAAAGTTAAACATCTGTTCTCCTTATGGGTTAGGAAGAGGTTGAGGTGTTCCCCAGACCCCCTTGCGTAACCCCTCTTTGATAAGTTCTAAGACTGCCGCTTCAATCGTATATTTGACAGCAAAGGTACCTGGTTCATTCACCGTCAATCCCAATTCTCCTTCGAACGCGTGGGTACCCTGATCAAAGAATCGTAATGCAGTCACACTATCCGCCACGGACAAGATATTCTTTTGCACATTGACCGAACAGAGAACTTGCCCAGTGGCGACGGAGACCACTCGAAGGCTGATGGTCACGATATCTTCTGAATACTTGGTACTTCCCCCAATACCCAAATAACGCGCTCCTAATCCCCCACTCTTAGAGGAGGCGTCATACCCAATAATGCCTCCTTCAATCAAAATGCCCGCATAGAGTAGGGGAACCAGAGGTTTCGCATCGGGTCCATCATAGGCATCCCGCATCTGACGAATTAATTGGCGTTCACGAGTGAGCCCATCCACATCAATACGTTCCAGTACCGTAAACCATTCTCCACGCCCCACATCGTGTAGTGCTTTCAAGAGAAAAACTTCGGGGCCCTGGGTGAGCGCGGTGCTGAAGGACGCCATATTACTTGAGGGGCGACGTTGCCCCGTCTTGTCTAAAAACGAATACACCGATACCGTCATCGGTTTCCCCATCGGAGGCCCAGGAATGGTATCAAATTGCTTCTGTAATAAATTCTGAGATACCTCAGGCTCTTGGGGATTGACCATCGCATTTAGTGCGCAGCCAGATACACTGAAGATAAGAAGAATCGCCCATAGAATTCTCATTAGAATTGGAACGATCCTAGGGGAATCGTCACCGACGTTTTGGTTCCTGCGATATCGGTCACATGCAAGGTAATATTCGCGGCATCTTTACTCCAACTGATAATACTTCCCTCAAAATTCAGGGTGCCTGAATTCGACCCACCATTGGCAAACATCGCGGTGGCGAGATTTTGGGAAATCTGCGCATAGATGCGAGATTCAAGATTGTTGAGAAATTTAGAAAGATTGGTGCCGCTTTTTTCTGCCTTCTCCTTGGCAAGTTTCGCTTCAATCTCTTGCTTGAGTTTTTCTTTGCGGGTCTGTTCAAGATTCTCAATGGTGAGAACATGGCTTGAATACCCCACTCCATTAAAGGCTGGGGACGCAAATCGAAAATCATCGATGGGGGCGGCAAAGCCGTTGGAGACGAAGAGGAGAAGGGAGAGAACCAGCGAGACGCTTGTTGAGGTGAGCATGAACATGTGAATGGCTCCTTATTTCATGATCACCTCACCCTACCCATCACTCGTGATGTTTTTGTTTACGCAACTCTAACACAACGTTGACTTTTTGCTGCAATCGAATCAGATCGTTATCGAGCATTCGTATGCGATCAATTAACCCGACCAACGTCTTCTTGGTGTCATCGAGAACGGGGTCAATCGTTTCTGTCACCCAGGCCCACACATACCAGATCATGTAAAACATTCCGCCAGCGGCGACAATGGGAAACCCGTACTTATTGATGAGTTCAACGGGATTGGGTTCCATCAATCCTTTCGCGCATCCTCTTTCCCATCAGATCGAGCTAATCGATCTAAATCAGGATGGAGATGCAGCGCGTGGGAAATTAACGTATCAATTCGCACAATATCCGAGTTCATCGTTTTGACACGATTGTCCAGTGCCATAATGATGCCGCGCATACTTTCGACGGTATGTTGAACCCCCTCCAAGAGAATTTTAATCGTCAAAAAGACGAAATACCCCGCTCCACAGGCCGCCGCAATCGGAAATCCGACTTCTAATAATGTAAGAAATAGCTCCACTACTATATTTATACAGGAAAGAGATTAGAAATGAGGACCATGACCCTAGATATAGGTCAGTTTGTGAGAAGAGAACCCGTCAGGGGGGATGGACGAATCTCCGGCGCAGAGACCGCTATGGACACACAGATGGGAACGCATTGAGTCTTCTTCCTCTTTCAGGATCCAACAATGCATCCAAAGACTAAACATGAACGACAGACTCAGACCGACGAGAATACTAAAGAACATAATCCATTTGTTCATAGAGGAGGTTCTCACTGTCCGATTAACGAATTACCACTTAGTCTTTGATAATCCATTGCTGTTGCGCTTCATTCCATATATATGGACCGCCAACAGATGGATATGCAACTGGAGCAGTCCAAAGGCACGTAGTCTCATTCAATGTCCAAGAGGAATAGGGTTTGGGACCAATAAACGCGTCCTTAGTATGGTCATACGTGAATCCAAGTCCTGCGTAGTTCTTTCGCAAGGGAATACCGCCGGTGGCATGGACTC
>SXGR01606476.1_pt1 | contig 12183 bp, 20 predicted proteins | sample 3174711 | NCBI WGS metagenome assembly SXGR01 (sample SAMN11356860, study PRJNA531348) | freshwater metagenome | isolation source: freshwater sample F1-60 | place: China: Fuxian Lake, Yuxi | collected 2017-12-25
AGAAGATCTCCAAGTCGCTGGGCAACGCCATCGATCCGGTCGCAGTGAGCCAGGAATTCGGGTTGGACGCCGTGCGATACTTCCTGTTGCGCGAGGTCCCATTCGGCAACGATGGCGACTTCCAGCGCCGCGCCCTGATCGGCCGGCTCAACGCCGACCTTGCCAATGCCTACGGCAATCTTTGCCAGCGCGTGCTGTCGATCGTGGCCAAGAACTGCGGCGGCGCAGTTCCGCCGAAAGGCGCATTGACCCCCGATGACGATGCATTGTTGGGCAGAGCGCGCGGTCTGCTGGCTATCGTCCGTGCCGAAATTGACGAGCAGGCATTCCATCGCGCGCTGACCTCAGTCTGGGAAGTAATTGCCGATGCCAATCGCTATGTCGATGCGCAGGCTCCATGGACGCTTGCCAAGACCGATCCTGCACGGCGCGACACGGTGTTGTGGGTGTTGGCCGAAACGATCCGGCGGGTGACGCTTCTGGTACAGCCGTTCATGCCGGGATCGACGGCAAAGATTCTCGATCAACTCGCCGTGCCCGCCGAATCGCGCGGGTTCGACAGGTTTGACGCCGAGCTCAGTGTTGGCACTCTGCTGCCCGTGCCGCAGGGAGTGTTCCCGCGCTTCGTCGAGGCGGCTACAAAGCCCCCTGCATGACATGCTGATCGACAGCCACTGTCATCTCGACTTTCCCGAACTGGCGCAGGACGAGCCCGGTGTGCTGGCCCGCGCCCGCGAAGCGGGGGTGGCCGGCATGCTGACGATCGGCACCCGCCTCGACCAGTTCGAGCGGGTTCGTGCCGTCGCCGAACGGCACGCCAATATCTGGTGTTCCGTGGGCGTCCATCCGCACGAAGCAAAGGATGAGGGGCAGCGCGCGCCCGACCGGCTGATCGAAGCAGCCAGGCATGCGAAGGTCGTTGGCATCGGCGAGACCGGTCTCGACTTTTTCTACGAGCACAGCCCGCGCGATCTGCAGGCCGAGAGTTTCCGGACGCATATCGCCGCCGCCCGGCAGACCGGCCTGCCGCTGATCGTCCATACTCGAGACGCAGATGGCGAAACCGGTGACATTCTTGAGGATGAGTACGGGAAGGGGGCTTTCGCCGGTCTCCTTCACTGCTTCAGCTCGGGCGCCGACGTCGCCCGGCGTGCCCTCGCGCTGGGTTTTTACATCTCGATCTCCGGCATCGTGACGTTCAAGGCTGCCGACCCCTTGCGGGCGATCGTCCGCGACATCCCCTTGTCGCGGCTTCTGGTGGAGACCGACGCACCGTACCTCGCGCCTATCCCCAAGCGGGGCAAGACCAACGAGCCCGCGTTCGTGACCCATACGGCGGCGAAGGTGGCCGAGCTCAAGGGCATTGGCATCGCCGAACTGCACGCCGCGACAACCGACAACTTCTTCCGACTGTTCACCAAGGCGGAGCGCGGCCTGTGCGCGTGACTATCCTGGGCTGTGGAACGTCGGGCGGCGTACCGCGCCCCGGAGGCAAGGACGGCATGGGCGAGTGGGGGGCGGCCGACCCCAAGAACCCGCGCAACCGGCGGCGGCGTTGCTCCATCCTCGTGCGGGAGGCCGGTAAAACAGTGCTGGTAGATACGTCCCCCGATGTCCGCGCGCAGCTTCTGGACGCCCGGGTTGAGCGCGTCGACGCCGTCATCTGGACCCATGAACATGCCGACCAGGCTCATGGGATTGACGATCTGAGACCGTATGCGATCCGCCAGGGGCGGATCGAGGCGTGGGCCGACCGCCGGACCTACTCCATTCTCGGGCGGCGCTTCGACTACGTCTTTGAAGAGGACACAACCGGCGTCTATCACCCGATCTATCGACCGAATATGATTGAAGGACCCTTCCGCGCCGCGGGCATCGACGTCATCCCGTTTCCACAGGATCACGGCACGATACCGACTCTTGGGTTCCGCTTTGGCCGGTTCGGCTACGCCAACGACGTAGTCGCATTGCCCGAGGAATCCTTTCGCATTCTTGCTGGCGTCGAGGTGCTGATTATCGATGCGATGCGCTACCGGCCTCATCCCACGCACGCCCATCTCGATCTGGCGCTGGAATGGATTGCTCGCATCGCACCGAGAGAGGCGTTCTTGACCAATCTCCACGTCGACATGGACTATGACGAAGTTGATCGCCGAACACCTGATCACGTGCGCCCGAGTTATGATGGATTGCAGATTGATATTATTTAATTAAATCAATGTATTATAAATGAATTCTAAAGAATTAGGCGAATTGAGACAAAACGAGTCCGCGTGGCTGCGCCGCAGCATTGCCGGAGCCGTGTTGGCGATCCTGGCCCACTCGCTGCAGGGAGCATACGCCCAAGGTCTGGATGCGGGTGGATTGAGCTTCCGCGATTTCGGCAACGCGGACAACGGGGCGAGTTACAGTCGTGGGAACGCCACAGGCCCCCATGGGGAGACAACCAATCTGCCGACGGCGCGGCTCCTGGGCGTCGATGCCGAAAACGGTCTGGCTCGAGTGCGGTTCGAAGCAATCAAAGTCGAGGTTGCCCTGCCACTGGGCTGGCAGGCCTTTGAGGACTGGGAGCGGGGTACGGCGTTCAGCGAGGACCGGAAGTATCGGGTTATCGTCTGGCGCGTGGATTTCGCGTTCGAGGGCGTTCTGAATGCCGAGCAGTACGCCGCCACCAAAGCGGGCACCATCAAGGCGCGGCGGCCGGGCATTCAAACCGATGTCCGGAAGCTCCCTGACGGGACATTCCTGATCGCCTACAGCAACGTAACGGATGACGGTCGCCGACAGGGCGAGTTGCGCAGCGTGTTCGACCTTGTCGTCCCGAAACCGAGTGATTCAAAGGCCGGCGTTCTTGTTACGTTGGGTGTGCCTCAGGCGGACAGCGAGCGTGGTTTGAAGCTGCTTTCTCTGTTGAGAAATAGGATTGTTATCCAATGGTAAATAATAGTTATTTAATCATTAATATATATTTGTCATAATATATATTCTACGATCTTTACAGGCTACACTTTCGGCCAGCCATTTGATTCAGTGTCATCTTTCAAGGCGTCCCCCTGACTCACAGGCATTATCGTTCGGTGTGCGTTCCAACCACCTCTAGGGGCTCCTCCATGTCCGATGTCGTTATGGCAAATCCGATTCCCAAGCGCCGCCTGTCCCGACGGCTCGGCAAGGAGCGCTACGAGCGCCTCTGCGAAATCTACTTCATCGAGGCGGTCGGGCTCGACCTGATCAAGATCGGCTACACGCTCAAGGTGCTGGAGCGGTTCAAGGGCATGCTCACCATGAGCCCCTGCCCGCTGTCGCTGCTCGGCACCATCGAGGGCGGCCCGCAGAAAGAGGTCGAGCTGCACGCCCAGCTTGCCGAGCATTGGTCCCACGGCGAGTGGTACCGCAAATCGCCGGCCGTCATGGCGGTCGTTGCCACGGCCACGCCGAGCGGCGCCGAGTTCCTGAACCAGCACGCCAAGCGCCGCGGCGAGGCCCTCCAGGCATATCTGGCCAAGATGAAGGCCGGCGAGGTCGTGCGACCGACCCGCGGGCCGAACCGATACTAGACCGCAACCAACGAGCCTGACCTATGACCGACGCGACCCGATATCCTCTCTCCTGGCCCTTCGGCTGGAAGCGCACGCCGAGCAGCCAGCGCAAGCGCGCCAAGTTCGGCAAGAGTTACCAGCGCTACGGCGACGGCGGGAGCAACTGGCGCGACCGTCAAGTGCTGACCGTGCGGCAGGGACTGGACCGCCTCTATGGCGAGCTGGGCCGCATGGGCAGCGTCAGTCAGACGCTCGTGTCCAGCAACGTCACCGTGACTCTCAACGGCGATCCTCGCAGCGGCCAGCGCGAGCCGGCTGACCCCGGCGTCGCCGTCTACTTCAAACTGAAGGGCAAGGACCGGGTTCTGGCGTGCGATTGCTGGGACCGAGCGGCCGACAATCTGGCGAGCATCGCCGCGCACATTGAGTGCATCCGCGGGATCGATCGCTACGGCGTCGGCACGCTCGACCAAGCCTTCGCCGGCTACGATGCCCTGCCGCCCCCAGGTGCCACCAACCGGCCGCCGTGGCGCAAGGTGTTCGGCATTCCCGAGGACATGCCAGCCACGCCGACAGCGATCAACACGTTCTATCGGGATCTGGCCCGCAAGTACCACCCTGACGTGCCCGGCGGCAGCCACGAGGCCATGGCCATGCTCAACGAGGCCCGCGATGCTGCTCTGCAAGAGATTGCAGCGTAAGGAGGCACAGCCGGTGAGACGCGAGGCGGAGCCACGAATGAATTATAGCGTAACCGCAGGTGCCGGTTCCTTTCGATCCTGACATAGAGCGAGGTCTTGCAATGAACTTCGATGACCCTGAGGTTCGGCGCATCTTGCGGAAGAAGTCTCTGCAGGCCGCCATCGCGTGGGGCAAGGTGCATTACGACAGCCTGGCCGGCGATGCCTGCTTCCACATGGGCGCGCTGATCCTCACGACGCAGCAGACGATCCGCGAGGAGTTTGGAGAAGAAGCTTACCGCGACACCCTGGGGAACTGGCCCGCCCCTTCCCCTTCAGGTCGAGCCGCGTAACCTGTGCGAAGCCAGTTTATAATTCGCCCGCAGGAGCGGCCCCTTTCCTGAATTACGTAGGACGAGGTACGGCAATGAGTGACAGCATGATCGAGAGAGCTGCCAAGGACACCCCAGGTGTCACCGTCTTCGACTGCTCCTGGCTTGGTGGGGGGGCAATCCACAACTGCATGTTCGATACCGGCCGCGTGCAGCGTGACGACTACGGAACGCGGGATTCCGACTGGCTGCAGAACGCCCTGAGAGAAGAATGTGCCGTCATCGTCGGCGAGCGCATATGGCTGGACAAGCCGTTCACCATCGCAAGCGGGTCGATCTTCACGATTTCGGACTGCTTGTTCGACTGCCCCGAGGGGTTCCGGTCGATGGATGCTGTCCGGTTCCTGCGCGACGGCGTGCTGGCCCTCGGATACCCCGTCTCCAGCATGGGCGACTCCACCCTGGAGCAGCTCTAATCGTCCGCGGCCCGGCGCGCCGCGGCGATTGCATCGTCGACCAGGCGCATGGCCTTGACGATGACCTCCTGCACGCCCGCGCCCTCGATCTCTTCCTCCACGATCGTGCCGTCGGGCGCGTAGACGATGCCGTTCGGCCCGCCGCTGATCTCGAGCACGGTGATCCGGTAGCCGCGGTAGGGTCGGGTCCGGGTGGTGAGCATGCCAGGATATGGCGATCGCAGCCCTGGGCGGGCAGCGCGGCGGGATGTCGCCTTCAGGCCCGCGTATCGCACGGCGCGAAGCACAGCACGTAGCCGCCCCGCTCGCAGACGTGGCACCTGCCATCGGGCGCCCGCGGGACGAGCTTGTTGGCCGGCACGACGAGTTCCCGCGGCCCCGCCCGCCATAGTCCGTCATCGCCCTTGTAGGCCGTCGTGGGCCGGCAATCGCCATCGGGCCTTGCCTCGCTCACGCCATGGCAGCAAGGGCCGCCGACGTCGGGACGCTGCCAGTTCATGTACTGGTCGTGCCCGCGCGCCTCGCCGCACCACGCGACGGCGCCGATCGCCAGGGCGACCAGCAACACGATGGCCGGGATCCTGTCGGAGGAGGTCACGGGCCCTGACCCCTCACCCACTTCGAGAGGTCGGCATGCCGGCGCTTGCAGGCGAGGTAGGCCTCCATCACCCGCACGCGCTCGGCCGCGATCTCGTTGTCGCTCGCCGTCTCCTCGCCGACCAGGCGGGGATCAGCGCACGGGAGCATCAGGGCCTCGCCCGGCTGGGGCCTCACCACCTCCGGCACCAAGGAGTTCCCGCAGCCCGCGAGTAGCAGCACGCATGGCAGGAGACTGAGCGCATGCCGTCGTGACTTCGACACGGTGGATCCTTTCGATGATGGTGTCCGACTTGCCCCGCAGCGCGCCGAGCTCGGCCGCCTGCTCGAGGATGATGGCGTCGGCCTGGCGGCGGGCCTGCGCCAGCGCCTCGTTCTTCGCGCGCTCGGCCTTGGCCGGGTACTCCGCGATCTCGGTCTGGCACCATGACAGCCGCAGGCTCTGCACGCCCAGCAGGGCCACCAGCACGCCGATGGCGGCCAGCGGCAGCCACGATGGGATCAGGAAGCCGAGGAACTTCACCGTGTCCCCTTGCCGGTCCAGTAGCTGATCATGAGGAACATGCCGACAGCAGCGGAAAACCCGACGATGCCGCCGATGATGCCGGCGGCAATCAAGCCGAGGAGGAACTGGGTCACAGCAACGCCCCCAGGAACCCGGCATGGATGGCCGCGATGTCGTGATCGTGGTCGGTGCCGTTGATCACCTTGCGGGCCCCCACCGGATCGTCCCGCGAATCGCTGAAGTACCTTGGCAACCCGAGCCCGGTGAACAGCCCGCCCTTCATGCCCTCGAACATGATCAGCGCCGCGATCTTCGGCTCGAGCGCCAGTTCCGGACGGCCCACGAGATCGACCCCGGTCAGCGCCGCCATGCGGGCGTAGTTGGTCGCCCAGGTGAGCTGCACATACCCCCGGCCGTAGTAGACCTGCCCGTTGACCGGCACGCCGTAGGCCCGCCCCCGGCCCTTCCCGTACTCCTCGATCGGCTGCATGGTGTGGGCGGTCTCCCACTTCGCCGTGGCCAGCATGTAGGCCAGCCAGCGGATGTCCTCGCCGTCGGGCCACTTCTCCCAGGAATTGAGGATGAAGTTGCAGCCGTCGACCTGGCCCTGGCTCATGCGGCCGCCGAAGGGCTGGGCGCGGGCGCGGTCGAAGAAGCGGGCGCGGTCGATCATCGCCGCTTCGCCTCCTCCACCGCCTTGTGGGCATCGATCAGGCCGCCGAGGGCGTTCATGTAGGCGTCGGGCTCCTGGCCTATCGCCTCGTCGAGCAGGGCCTTGAGGCGGTCCAGCGAGGCATCCTTGCGCGCCTCGGCCGCCTCGGCCTGTTCGCGCACCTCGTGCGGGATGGGAATGCCGCAGGTCATTTGCGCAGCGCGGTCAGGGCGGTTTCCACCACCCGCTCCAGCCCCTCCAGTGCATCGGCCATCTTGTTCTCCGATTCGATCCGCTTGATGGTGATGTCGAGCATCTGGGCATGGCAGGACTTGACCTCGGCCAGCAGGGCGGCACGCGAGGCGTGCAGTTCGCGCCACAGGTAGACCGCGATCAGCCCGAGCACGATCACCACGGAGCCGACCATGCCCATGCCGGCCCACGGCGCGATGGCGGCGTCTATTGCCTTGTCCATCAGGGGCCCCTCTTGCATAGCGGGCGAAACCTTCTCCCCTTGCCGGGGGCCCGGTCAGGGCGAATTCTGCACACAGCCATCGGCGGGTTCCTTCCGCTTGTGGTCAGAGACCCGGACTCCACTCCGGGCCTTGGCGGCACGCTCCTTCGGGGGCGTGCCGTTCTCGCTCAAGAGGGGCTGACAGCCGCGCCAGCCGCCTGTATGGTGCCGCTTTCGGGAGGGGTTCATGGGAAGCAAGACCGCCGCGCCAGTCCGCGTATGTGACGCCGAGTCGCGATCGCAGACCTTCGATTTATTCGTGGAGTTCTGCCGCAGATGACGCGCGGAAAAGGAGCCGGCGACACCGGAAAAGCCGCGCCCCACCCAATAACGCCCATGCTGCCCGAAAGGCACTTCTGCAACACGTTCGGCTACTACGAACTTCCCCTCCCGGGGAGGGTTGATATCTTCCGCGACTTCGAGGACGGTATGGAGGAGTTCGCAAAACTCCCGCCGCTCACCGACATCAGCGTCGCCCGAGAAGATCAGGAAGGGCGACGGCACAGCATCCATAACGCGGTCTTCCGCGCCGACGCCATCCACGCCGTATTCTACAACGATCTGGTTCTTGCCACGCTCAAGCGCCTGATGGGCGATTTCGTCGTGTTGAGCGCGATGGAATCCTTCTATCTCAAGGAGAGCCCGATCCACAGGGACTTCGCCGGGGAGATCAAGGCCTACAAGGTCTCGTTCTACCTGGACGACACCAGTACCCCGGACCTCGGGCCGCTGTGGTGCATTCCCGGGTCGCATCACATCTACGATCGATTTTCCACTTCGATCGCATGCAACGTGGCGTGGCCTCCGCCGCGCTTTCGTGGAGACAGCTTCCTCGACCATCACGAGTTCTTCAAGAAGAACGCCCCGGTGCATCACTTCCTGTCGAACGCCGACAAGGTCGTAATCTTCAACATGGCGTTGCTGCACGGATCGAACGGTCACGTTGCCGATCCCAAGAGGCTCCGCCGCGCCGTCTGCATGACGGTCATTCCAGTCGATCGCTCCGATGATCTTCTGATGCGGAAGGTTGATCTGTTCTTTGACGCCTATGGCATCGATACCCACGCCACCTGGAGCTATCTCTACTGCCAAGGCCACAACCCGGCATGGCTGCATCACTTCCGTCGGCCGGCGGTTGTCGAGAGGACCGGGAAGCACAACGAGGACAGCTCCGACCGGCAGGCCCTCGTTCTTTCCGAACAGCGGCAACGATTCCGGCCTTACCTGGCCAACATCGACCGGCACAAGGACGAGATCCTTTCCGACCTGATCCTCAACTGCTACCGGGATCAAGCCGAGGACGCCCTGAGGCCCGACACGCCCAACGGGATATAGCCACGGGCTAGTCATTATTGGGACTTTTCGGCGGTCGCGGACTAGCACCACGATCGCTCCAAAGGCCCGTCACCCGCTCGACGGACAGACCTGATGCGTTCGCCGCATCGTCGAAGGAGCAGCCGCCCCTGAGCATCGCAAGGGCAACGGACTCCATGGCTGTCATCGCTGTCGCGAGCGGGTAAGAGGCATAAGGGCGGCCACCAGCAACGACGCGAAACCGCCGCAGTTCGGCGGCGCGCTCGGCAAGTAAATCCTCCAGCGGGTTGCCCATAGCATCACTCCGTCAGTTAGCCATCATGATTTGCCAAGCGGTTCCGTTGCTAACCAGAGCCGCCCACTTGCCGGCGGTGGCAGCGAGGATGTCCGTAGCGGCGGCGCCACCCGCGAGCGGCACGACATTGGAACTTGCGGAGACCACGGCCTGCGCCTGGATCGTCAGGAACGTAATCGCGCGGTTGGTGTAGACCGAAGCATCCGGCAGCGTGACCGTGATGGTGCCCGCCCTGTTCGCAACGACGTGCGTGTCAGTATCGACGATGGTGTAACTCGCGCCTGTTTGCGTGTTGACCGTGGTTGCCGAAACTGGCGCATAAGCCGTGGAGCCACTGACGTTGAAATAGGGGACGCCGTTCGAGCGGGCGTAGATCGACCCCTGCGCGGCCGACAGCGTCGGCGCCCCCGACCCGCCGAATAGTCCGAAGTTCGTCGTCGAGAACATGGACAGCCCGGCGCCAGCCGTGCCGCCGGCCGGAATCGCCGTCCCCGGCAACGCTTTCAGGCCGTGCGTGCCGGCATTGCCATAGGTCGTTCCGCCGCCGCTCGATTGCCAACTATGCGTCGTTGCGTAGAAAAAATTATTGCCGCTGTTGAACGCCGCGCACACTACGCCCGCCGCATCATAGATGCCGGTATAGGACGTGGCATAATTCTGCATGGCCACGGTGCCAGCGATCTTGTAGGCCGCCGTAACGTTGATGTTCGGCCACACCGCATTGTCAAACCATCCCGACGCCATGTTGCCGGTGCCGAACGGGCCGAAGGATGTGACCTGCCCACTGTTGTAGGTGATGCGGCTCGCCGCCCCACCATTGATGCAGGTCACGTCCAGGCCAGAGACGTTCGTCTCGACATAGGTCGTCGTGGTGCTCGTGTAGACGACGCCCAGCGTGACCTTGCTGGCGCCGCCCGACACATGCGGCGCCACGCGGCCCGCTGTGTTGGTGTTGGAAAACTGGACGGCCGCATCGGCACCCGCGGTGTAGTTGGTCGACCGATCCTCGACATTGAAGTTGGAGCAGCCATCGATCGACGTGATGTAGGTCGCGCTGTCGACGCACAGGTTGCCGATCGACGTGAAGTTGGTCGAATTGACCGCCCACAGGCTGCCACACAGGGCGTTCGGTCCGGCGATGGTCTGGTGGCCAATCATCGTTACGGCACCGTCGCAATTGTCCAAGTAGCGGCCGGCGATCACCGAAACGGACGACCCATCCGGCGCCGAATATCCACCAATCACGTTGATCGCGCCGTACTTGGAAACGTCCTTGAGGCGAATCCCCGACACCTGGAACCCGTCGGGGATCGCGTTGTCGAGTATCAGGTCAAGGTTGCCGTAGTTCTGGGAGGTCGAGCCAGTGCCGACCGCCAGAATACCATCGCCCGTCAGAATGGAGATGTGATTCTTGACCGCACAGTCGGTGAATGTGTTGTCGAGATAAACTCCCTGGGAGTTGGAAAGCGTGATGCTGGCGACACCCGTCAAATTCTCATTCAGGGTCAAAGAAGCATTGCCGCCCGACGCACCGATGTCTGTGTTCCCGTCTACATAAAATCCCCGAAAATAGTCGCTGCCGCCGCCCGTACCGGCCAGCGATCGGAAGGCGTAATTGTATTCCGCCAGTTCGTCGATGGTGCCGCGGAAATGAAAGCCGATCATGCTCTCGACGGACTTGCAGCCGCGGATGCCTCCATAGATAGTGAACTGGCGCACAATGCCAGCGCAGCCGCTCGATATGACTGGCGCAGCCGTGCGAGATGCCTGCAAGTCTTCTACCCAAATCCCCTGCATAAAGTCGTTTTGGGTCGCCGGCTCCGCATCGGGGCCGCACTGGATGGCGTTGGCCGAGCCGCCCGTAACGACAATTCTCGTCGAAAGCGTACTATCTCCCGTATAGTTTCGGCTCGCCCCCCGGAGCGTGCGGTTGGCGTACTGAATTTTCAGTATGGACGAGATGTAATAGTCGCCGCGTCGGAGCTGCGTGACCGGGCAGGCGGCGATGCACGCCAGCAGCCCACTCAAGCAATCGGCGCCGCCAGGGAACGCGCTGAACCATTCGGCGTAGCCGGTGATCTCGTCCCACATCCGCTTGTAGCGGCCCGCCGCACCCGAGGTGCATTGCACGACCAAAGCGTCATCCGCCGTCGTGCTCGATCCCGAAACCCACACAAAGACACCGCCCCAGCCGTCGCCGATCGCGGTCTTACCCTTCACCAGCACCGATTCCGGTCGGTTGGTCAGGGCCTTGAGCGCCGCCAGGGTCGCGACCGTCGCCGCGGGAGACAGCCCGACCGCACTGAGGTCCCGACTGGCCGAGCGGATGCGGGAGACGATGTTCATCAGGTGCCCTCGCCCGCGCAGACGGTGACGATGGCCTCGCCGGATTCCGTGATTGCCGCCAGATAGACCGGCTGGGTGCCGATGTTGGGGGGCCGCAGAACCTCCTTGGTGCCGGGAAGAATCGCGTAGCTGGCTGTCCCAGCCGCCACGCTGCTCCCGCCCAGCCGGATCTTCACCGAGACGGCGCCCTCGTTGCACACCATGACGCGGCTGTTGTCGCCCTGCTGCCCACCTTCGAGCCCGGGGATAGCCACCCGCCCGCTCGAATTCGTTGCGGTGAGCCGTGCGCCCTGCCCGCCGCCGTAGGGCGCGAAGGAAACGAGGTTGAGCAGTGATGCCTCGGACATAGCTAGTTCTCCGGCGGCGCAAACACGCCGTCTTCATAGGTCCAGCCCACGCTGGCTTGGTTGTGCTGAATCGCTCGCAACGCGGTCAGGTGCTCAAAGCCCGGCACCGGGTAGCTGGGAGCCTGCTCGTACTCGATGCAGTTCACGACCTGCTCGGTGCCGGTGTCGACGATGGCGTATCGCTGGAGGCTCACGAGTAGTACTCCGTGACGATGACGATCCCGGACCCGCCGGCTCCGCCGGTTGCCGCGGCGGTCCCGGTGCCGACGCCGCCCGCGCCTCCAGCGCCAACCGCGTAGCTGTAGGAAGCCGAGGGGGCAGAGATGAACAGCTCGCAGTATTCGCCGCCGCCGCCGCCCTTGGCCGATTCGGTGGTGCCCTCTGAGCTGGAGCCGCCGCCACCGCCGCCCGAGTTGGCCTTGGCCGCTATGCCCGTCGCGGCACCCGAGCCGGCCTGCGTGTTCGGCGCTCCGGGGCCAATCCACGAGCCGCCGCCGCCGCCCCTGAACGTGCCCGCGCCATTGCCCCCCGAGGCGCCATCGCCGCCGGCCCTGCGCACATCCGCCGAGCCCGCGCCGCCGGTGCC
>SXGR01395826.1_pt1 | contig 12182 bp, 14 predicted proteins | sample 3174711 | NCBI WGS metagenome assembly SXGR01 (sample SAMN11356860, study PRJNA531348) | freshwater metagenome | isolation source: freshwater sample F1-60 | place: China: Fuxian Lake, Yuxi | collected 2017-12-25
GGGGCCGGTGATCTCCACGCGACGGTCCTGCAGGTCGGCGGGAACCGGGGCCACCTGCCATGAGGCGTCGTCGCGGATGTGCTTGGTCTCGGGAAGGAAATCCGGGCGCTCACCAGCCTCAAAGGCATCTTGGCGCACCACGCGGGCGGCCAGCAGTTCGGCACGCCGGGCGCGGAACTCTCGGTGCAGGCCGGCGACGAACGCCACGGCCTCCGGGGTGAGGATCTCCGCCATCTCTGGCGAGACGACCTCCAGGATCTCGACGCCTTCCGGAAGCTGCTGATCGGACATTGGTCCTCCGTGACCGTGTTCTCGGGGATCGGCGCGCCTGATGGCGCGGACGCGGAACCCTACCCACACAGACGCACCGTGCGCCACGGTCAATCGAACTGGATGACCACCTTGAGGGCTTCCCCGGTACGAGCGAGGCGAAATGCCTCGTCCACATGGTCAAAGGGCACTTGGTGGGTGATGATCCCATCGCAGCGAACGCGTCCGCTGGCGAGAAGGTCGAGCGCATCGCGGATATCGGCCGGGCCCGCTGAGTACGTCGATTGCAACTGCACCTCGTGCCAGAACACCGCGCCCAAGTCGAGCGGCACCATCTCCCCCGGGGGCGTGGGCGCGAAGTACTGCACCACTCCTGCAGGGCCCGCCAGATACAGGGCGTCATTCATGGCGCCGTGATGATGCGTGCACACGATCACCTGATGCGCCAATCCACCCCCAAGCGCCTCGCGCACCGCATCGGCATTACACGCGGGCAGCACTGTGGCCCCGAGCGCAGCCGCGGCGGGGCGGCGGGCCTTGTTGGGCTCAATCACCACGATGGTGCGCGCGCCCAGCACCCGCGCCAGCTCGGCCTCCATCAGACCCATTGAGCCCGCGCCGACGATGACCACATCCAACCCCGGCCCGACCCCGGCCAGTCGCTGGCCACGCAGGATGCAGGCGAGAGGCTCGATGAGCGTGCCGGTGGCGTCACTCATGCCGTCGGGCAGCACGTGCATGTCAAGATTCACGTTCTCGGCTGGCACCCGGATGAACTCAGCCAGCCCACCCGGATCAATGCGCGTGGCACGAAACTGTTCGCACAGGGTGTCGCGACCGCTGACGCACAACGCACATTCGAGGCATGGAACATGGTGGTGCACGAATACCCGGTCACCCACCTCGAATGGGGCGCCCTCCCCTACCTGCACCACGTTGCCGACGGGCTCATGCCCCAGCACCACCGGTGCCTTGGTGTCCTGATACCACTGCATAAGGTCCGTGCCGCAGATTCCGCACGCCCGGGTGCGGATGACGATCTCACCCGGACCGGCTGACGGCTCGGGGTGATCTTCGATCGAGAGGCGTCCCGCCCCGTGGTAGATCGCTGCTTTCACGCCGGCGATGCTACCCATGCCGGCGCAGCGCGATGAGGCACACTCCCTACATGTCCGACCGCCCGCTGCTCGTCATCCGTCATGTGCCGTGGGAAGGACCGCACCGGATACTCGATGCCTTCGCGGTCACCCCGGTGGTGGAGGTGGATGCGCTCGCCCCCGGGGCCACCCTTCCTGCAATCGATGATGTGCGCGGTGCGGTGATCATGGGTGGCCCGATGAGTGTGAATGACGGGGCTTGGCACCCGGGGCTTGACGCCGAGGTGGCCTGGATTGGTCGGGCGCTGGCTGCGGGCCTGCCGATGCTCGGCATCTGTCTCGGGTCGCAACTCATCGCGCGGGCAGCGGGCGCACCTGTGGCTCCGGGCCCGCGGAAAGAGATCGGCTGGCTGCCCGTGGAGATCGCCGACCCGCGTGATCCCGTCGTCGGCCCCCTCGCGCCCATGACCGTGGCCCTGCACTGGCACGGCGAGGCGTTCCCACTACCCGACGGCGCCACACCACTCGCGCGCTCGGCGATCACACCGGTACAGGCCTACCGATTGGGCAATGCATGGGGCGTGCTCTTCCACCCCGAGGCCGATGAGGCGCTGGTTGACTTCTGGCTGGCTGAGCGTTCGATGCGCGCCGAGGCCATCGAGGCAATCGGGCCAGACGCTGACGCGGCGCTGCGCCTGGGTGCGGAGCGGCATGCTGCGGAGCTCATCGCACGCTCAACACAGGGGTTCGCCGCCTTCGCGGCACAGACCGCCTGATCTGCATCGGACCCCATCACTGGATCAGTTGCCCGCGATGTGCAGATTGACGCAGGTGTCGTAGCCGGCCGTCGTGGCGGCAGCCGCCAGCGCCTCGTCAGCCGTGGCGTCAGCCTTGCCGACGGCGTCGGCGAAGGTCGCCCCACCGTCCACGTCGGTCTTGAATGCCTCCACACTGGCGTTCGCAGCCTCAACCGCAGCCAGTTAGGCCGCCGCGTTGGCGTCGTCAGGTGCGGTCGCAACCGCGTCCGTCACGCTCGACGCGTACGTGTCGAATGCCGCGACGAGTGCATCGGCATCTTCCGCCTCGGCGGCAGCAGCAATGCCAGCCTCATACTGCTTGCAGGCGTCATTGATCGCCATAGTCACATCGGTGCCCGCGGCGGTGGTGTCCACAGCGGCGGTGCTCGATGCGGAGGAGTCGGACCCCCCGCAGCCAGCAACGAGGCCGATCGAGAGGGATGCAGCGGCGATGGCCGCGGCGATACGAACTGACAACTTCATAAGAGGCCTTTCATAGGAATGCACCGACTGTGAGAGGTTTCGGCGCCGAGAACAAGTAAAGGTGCGAACGACCCTTTGGAGCGACAACGGTCGTACGATTGACACCTGTGACGTCGACCGATGCGAGGGCATGACGCTTCCCCGGCTCCTCTGCGATCAGGCGCCCCACATCATCGATGCTGCGCCGCGCGCCTGTGACGTGCCCGGGAGCGATCTCGAGCGTGAGCGCCGCGCCCGCACGATGGTCGCGTGTGGGCCGTGTTCGATTCACGCCTCCTCGCGGCACCCAATGGCCGCGATCGCCGTCACACGCGGATGGCCTGCCCACGGGCGCAGCCCGATGGAGGCGGCGATCCGACAGAGAGAACCGCGGGCCGAGGTGATGGAGTCATCCCCGGCCCGCACGGCCTCACAGTGGTGCTACTCGTCCCCGCACTCGGGGAGGCCTGCTGCCACAGCGGCCTCATCGGCAGCGGTGTCCAACGCGTCATTAGCTGTGCTGGCGGTCGACGTCTTGGCGACGATATCGTCAATAGATGTTGAGACCTGCACGTCTGCGGCTTGCGCGACTCCGTTGTCCACAACGGCAGCCTGCGCATCAACGTACGTCTGGTAGGCATCGGCCATGGCAGCCGGTGGGGTAATCGCCCGCAACTCGGCCATGGCGGCCCTGGACTTATCCGCGACGCTGGCAGCAAAGGTCTGAAGGCTCTCCAGGCTCGTACCGTCGATGCTGGCCTCCGCATCCTTCTCGAACGCCTTGACGTCGGTGCAGACCTTGGTGACGGCAGCGACGAACTCGGCCTCGGTCATCTCTGGAGCAGCAGCGGTGGTGTCGGCAGCGCTGCTGGCCGACGATGAATCAGAGCCGCCGCAACCGGCGAAGCCGGCAACGGACACCGTGGCGGCAATCAGGCCGATGGCGGTCAGACGAGTGATCTTCATGGGGAATGGTCCTCTGGGTTCGGGATATCGGCAGCTTGGGCGCACCGATGGGGGCCTTTCAACACGATCCCCCGTTGACGCGCCACCGTTACATGCCGGAGCGATTCACTCCCGTGACCTCACCCGATGCCACCGCGTGGATCTCTCCTCTGCGCTCCACCTGCAGGCGTCCAAGGTCGTCGATGCCGCGGCACACCCCGGTTATCTCCCCCGCCGTGGTGCCCACGGTCACCTGCGCACCCGCAAAGTGATCACGTTTGGCAAATGCGGCAACCACCGCAGTTGGCCCGTGATCCACCCACGCCGTGTATCGGTGGCCGATTGATGTGAGTGCCGCAATTAGCAGGTCGCCACGCCGGGGACGTGGCCCGATGGAGGCGAGCGACCCCGGGGTCCAGCGGGTGCTTGACACCTCGGGCACCGGGCCCACGTTGATGCCCATGCCGGCGATGGCCCAGATCACCCGCTCCTGATCGGCGGAGAGCTCACACAGGATTCCGGCCACCTTGACGCCTGCGGCGATGATGTCGTTGGGCCATGCGATCTGCACGTCGGGCACACCGACCTCGTCGAGTGCGCCGGCGAGGCCCACAGCGATGACGAGCGGCAGGATGCCTGCCTCAATCGGGCTCACCCTCGGCCTGAGGATGACGGTGTACGTGAGCGCCTCACCCGGGGCGTCGACCCACGAGCGCCCGCGCCTGCCACGGCCAGCCGTCTGATGGTCCGACCCGATGACAGTTCCCTCGGGGGCGCCCTCCCGGGCCAGGCGGGCGGCATCATCGTTGGTGGAACCGATCTCCGCCGTCCAGGTGACAGGGCCTGCAAGTGGCCCAGAAAGCCGTGGCATCATGACCGACGCAATCACCGGGTCGGCAGATGGGTCGAGCACATACCCCGAGCGGGTCGCCTCAATCGGCAGGCCGGCAGCCCGCAATGCATCCACGTGCCGATGCACGGCGGCCCGGGAGCAGCCGAGGTCACGCGCGATGGCTCCGCCCGACACCCGCGTGCCCTGCGAGGCAGCCAAGGCCGCCAGCACCGCATCTCGACGTGCGGCTGCGTCGTCTTCTGCGTGAGACCCCATGCGGGCAGGGTAACGCCGTTTGGGCACCACAGGAAAGCGCGCCCGGGTGGATTCGAACCACCGACCGTCGGATTAGAAGTCCGGTGCTCTATCCAGCTGAGCTACGGGCGCCGATGCGGCCAGCGTAGCCGCATCGGCGCCCATGCCCGAGGACTACTTCTCGTCGAACGCCGGGGTACCCGGTCCGTAGGACGCGCTTTTGAGCCCCTTGCGGATGTCCACCAGCATCTGGGTGTCCACATCCTTGTGCTTCGGGCGGTGGAGGAACAGCAGGCTGTCGCCGAGGCCCACACGGAACTTGCCGTTGTGCTCCTCCTCACCGGTGCCCACGGCCTCCAGCAGCGAGATGACCTCGCGCCACTCGACGTTGTGGGCCCCGCCGCCGTGATCGAAGACCTTGTGGAGAGTGGCGCGGTGATGGCTGGTGAGGTGATCGGTCACGCGGAGATGCTCCTGTCGTGTGAGTGAGGGCGGCCTGCGGGGGCGAGCCTAGTCGGGCCACGGGTGAAAACGACGTGGGCCCCGCCACCCTTGGGGTGACGGGGCCCACGACGACCATCCGATCACGCAGTGACTACGACAGGTACTTGCTCGCGTCGATACCGTGCTCGGTCATCAGCTTCTCGAACGTCTCGCGCATCTCGTCCGGGTAGTCCGGGAGATCGCCGTCGGCGAGAACCTTCTTGGCGTGCTCGTGGATGTTGGGGCCGAAGTCCCAGTCATCGTCCTTCATCAGGCGCTCAATCTCCTTGGCGGGCCAGGAGACCACACCGGGGTCGCGAGAGAACTCGGCCGCAAGACGGTCGATCTCCTCGAAACGGCCCGGCAGCGGTGCCTGCGCCTGGATCATGTTCTTGCCCTTGAGTGCGTCCTCGAGGCCATCGGCCATCTGGAGCCCCTTGCCGTGCGCGCCGTCGTGGAACAGGCGGTCGAACTTGATGCGGGCACGCTGGCCACCTGCGGCCATGTCCTCGAGCGGGTAACCAACCGCGTGACCCCAGGTGAAGCGGTAGTGCGGGGGCAGGTTGAAGGCCTTCTCCACGCCACCCGGCTTGCGGCCGAAGGCGATGAGAATGGAACCGACGTCGAGTGCGGTACCGGCGAGCATCGCTTGCGCAACAGCCTGACCGGACTCGAAACGGAGCAGGTTCTCGGTGCGCTCAGTCGGGAAGCTCATCAGGCGCGGAACGGTCTGCGTCATGGTGAACTCGTAGTTCCACCCGTGGTACTTGGTAAGAGCACCCGAAAGCGCGAGGGTCGAAAGACCGTCGTTGGCGCGGCCATACCAGGCGTTGAGGTTGGTCAGCCAGAAGATGAGGTGCGACGACTGGTTGATGATCTGGACATTGAATCCAGAAACGCACTCCTCGATCTCGTCCCAGAGGTCAGAATCCTTGGTGACGACGATCGCCTCAGTGGCGTTGATGTTGCCCTGGCAGGACGCGAGGCGTCCGGCCTGCAGCATTGTGTGGATCTTCCAATCTTCGACCGTGCGTGACGGGTCGTAGTAACGGAAGCTTCGACGGTTACCGATCGCCTCGAGGACCGGAACGTCGGGGATGTCGGAGGCACTCACGGCCATGGAACGACGTCTCCTGGGAATTGCGGACAAGGAACGTGCAAGCGGCATGCATGCCGCCGAGAAGTCAATCTACACGTACGGCGGGTGCGTTGCATGCATAACGAAGTGGAATCGCGGATCTGCGCGATCCGGGGCGGATGACCGGGCGAACGCAGTGCCTCGCTGTCTACCCTGCCCGCCATGCCTAATCTTCTTCTCGTAACCGTTTCCACCGACGAGGTCCTCAACAAAGAGGGCAAGGTCCGCTTCCCCGGCACTGATGCCGCGGTCGCAGCTCTCGCCGAGGCTGGCTGGACCGTGGAGGTCATTGACCCCATGTGGCCTGGCCCGCTTCGTCGTGTGGAGGAGGGTGGCGTCGACGCCGTCCTCGTCTCATGCTTCAAGGCCGTCCCGCGTTCGCGCGATGCAGCCTCAATGCTCTCCCGAATGGCGGAGGTCCCGGTGTTCACCGTGGGCGTCCTCCAGAAGGATGACGCGTTCCGCACGATGGCCCCCACGGTCGGCGTGCTCAGAAACGTCGGGGAACTTCCGCAGGACTAGCCCGCGCGGGGCCGAACATGGCCCGGTCGGCGGTCCATGGGGGCCGCCGACCGAATTTCCTTCATCTCGATGCGCGCCCGACTCGCCATCGCTGCTGCGGCCCTCATAGGGACCGCGGTCGCATCCCTCGCCCTCGCTGGCCCGGGGGCAGATCACGCACGCTCGCGAATCCGTGTGCTTGAGCAGCGTGTGATCAGTGCGGCTCAGGCGATCCCAGCCGCACGGCTTGCCGAGCAGAACGCCAACCGCAGGCTCTTTGCAGCACGTGATCGTCTCGCAAAAATTCAGCCCGAACTCGACCGTCGAGCCGAAGCGCAGCGTGCGCGACAACTGGTACTGGCGGGTCGCCTGCGGGACATCTACCGATCGGCCGATCAGGATCCGCTCCTCGCCGTGCTGCTCTCGGGTGGCAACCTGACGGCTCTTGCGGCGAGTCAGGCCGACCAGGAGCGTCTGGCCCGTGAGGATGTCTCACTGGTGGAACGCCTGCGCGATGACCGCCGACAGGTTGCCCGACTTGTTGCAGCTCGCGCGCGCGACCTCGACAAGGAGGCGGCGGCGGCGTGGAATGCTGCGGCCCATCGCGCCAAGTTGATGATGCTGCGCAACCAGCGCAGAGGAGCCCTCCGTCAGGCACGGCGCGAGTTCGCCCGCCTCCAAGCACGGGAAGACCGCGCAGACGCCCGCGCGGCCCGACGAGATGCTGCCCCCATCGCCCAAGGCGCCTCCAGCTCCGGCACACCGGCAAATGGCAAGTGGCCCCCGGTCCAAGGTGGTCCGTCGAAGGCAGTGCTCAACAAAATCGCCCAGTGCGAGTCGGGAGGCAACCCACGCTCAATCGGCGGCGGCGGTTCATTCCGCGGCAAGTACCAATTCATGACCTCCACCTGGGAGGCAGTGGGAGGTCAGGGGGACCCAGCGGCCGCGTCAGAATCGGAACAGGACTACCGAGCAGCACTGCTATTTGAGCGGGCAGGCGCAGGCCAGTGGCCAGTATGCGCCGCCTTCGCCAACTAACCCATCCCACCCCCGGCTGACAGGCACCCTGTCCACAGGGTGGGGTGTGACGCGAGCGTTAAGAACGTTGCAGGGTCGTGACCTTCGCTTACACGGGCCAGTTGGCGCGCCCTCACCCGCGGATAGCCAGCGATATCCACCCTGTGGACAAGGTGCCTGTCACCTTTTCCACAGGGTGGGGTGTGACTAGAGCGTTGCGATTGTTGCGCCGTCGCCACCCTCACTTGCCGGGGCCAGGTCTCTCCCCTTCACGAGTGGATGGGCTGCGAGCTCCTCGTTGATGACCTCACGCAGTGCACCGGTGCCGCGGCCATGGATCACACGCACTCGGTCAAGACCGGCCTGGGCTGCCATATCGATGTGATCACGCACCATGCGTCTGGCGGGCTCGGCGCGCTGGCCCCGCACGTCGACATCTGGGGTGATGGCATCGAACACCGGTCGGGCCTCGGCCCTGGGCGGTGGTGCGGCCGTGGCGGCCGGGGTGCGATCTGGCGCGAGGCGGGCCAACGGCACTCGAATCCTCGCTGAGGGGCCCTGCAGCTCGGCCTCGTCGCCCTCGATTGAGATGACCACGCCCCGGACTCCAAGGACGACGTCGACGGCGTGCTCACCCACCTCTGGGGGGCGTTCAGGCGCCACTGGCTGCGCGAGCCCATGCAGGCGCTCTCCCGCGCGGCGTGAGGCGTCGTCGGCGGCGCCCAGGCGGCGATCCCGGTCCTTCTGCTGGTCACCCGACCGCCGATCGCGGTCTTCAATCTTCCGGCCTGCTGAAATCTCGCTGCGCAATACTCCGAGATCCCGGCGCAGCTCGGCCAGCTCCATCTCGGCCTCTGCACGCATCCGTGCGCGTTCCTCGTCGGCCTTCGTGCGCAGTTTCTCCCGCTCGCGTTCGGCGTCGCGTCGCTCGCGCTCCGCGCTGACCCTGGCGTCGGCAGCGGCTGCACGGTCACGCTCGGCTTCTGATCGTGCCCGCTCCGCATCCTCCGTCAAGCCCATCAGCGCGCTGCGCTCAGGCCCCATGGCCGCTCGGGCGCGGTCGAGCACCGCTGCCGGCATACCAAGGCGCTCAGCGATGCCGATGGCGTGCGAACCGCCGGGCTCTCCGATGATGAGACGATAGGTAGGCGCCAGCGAGTCGGGGTCAAGCCCGACGGCGGCGTTGGCGGCCCCCTCGGTGCTGACCGCCCAGGACTTGACCTCAGGAGAATGCGTGGTCGCCAGCACCAGCGCACCGCGCCCGAGCAGTTCCTCGAGCACCGCCTGCGCGATGGCTGTGCCCTCGGCGGGGTCGGTACCGGCGCCCACCTCGTCAAGCAGCACCAGTGATCTCGGCCCGGCATCGTTGAGCACGCCAATGAGCGTGCGCACATGGGCCGAGAATGTGGACAGGCTTTCGCTGATGGACTGGTCATCGCCGATATCCGCCACGACGGCGTCGAACACCGGCAGGCGCACACGGGCAGCCGGCGGCTGCAGGCCGCACTGATGAAGCATGGCGAACAGCCCGAGGGTCTTGAGCGACACCGTCTTGCCACCGGTGTTCGGGCCACTCACCACCAGCGCTCGGATATCGGCCAGATCCAGGTCGATGGGCACGGCCGTCGCGGGGTCGAGCAACGGATGCCGGGCGGATACCAGCAGCGGGTCGCCGTCCTCCACCGGTGTTCCCCGCCACGCACGCGACAACGATGCGCGGGCCAGACACAGATCGATCTCGCTGAGAGCCCCGGTGGCCTCGTCAAGCAGATCGGCGTTGTCTTCGACCAGTTGAGTGAGCTGCCCCAGCACGATGCCGAGCTCTTCGCGCTCGCGCGCGACGGCCTCCCGCACCCGGTTGCTGGCCTCCACCACCGCAAGCGGCTCGACAAACAGGGTGCCACCGGAGTCCGAGGTGTCGTGCACGATTCCGGGGACCGACGAGCGCGATGAGGCCTTGACGGCCAGCACTGGTCGGCCACCGCGCTCGGTGATGAACCCCTCCTGCAGGTGCGGCTTGGCCGCGGTGGCCACCTCGCGAAGCGCCTCCTGAGCCTGCCGACGCAGTTCGCTGATGTCACGCCGCGCACGGGCGAGGCCAGACGATGCATCGTCACGGATTCCGCCACGGCCATCGAGACACGTCTCCAACCGGGCGGTAACACGCTGGAGCGCACCGGTGGTGATGCGATCCGCCGCCTCAGCCAGGATCGGCGCCTCCTCGGCACGCTCATCGATGGCAGCGCGCATCTCACCCGCCACCTCGGCGGTGGCGCGGATGCGCTCAAGCGCCGTGGGCTCCAGACGCGAGCCGCGACGCGCATCCTCCACATCGTCCGTGATGTCGTGTGCCCCACCCGGGCCTGAGAGTCCCTGCTCCCACAGATACACCGACTCCGCAGTGACATCGCGCAGCGCGGCCACGCGCCGCGGGTCGGTCGCGGGCTCCAGTGCACGCGCCAGCGCCGCGCCGCCCTCAAAGGCGGCCATGCCGGCCAGGCGATCGCGCACCGTGGTGAGCTCGAGCAGTTCGATGGTGTGTTGATCCACGAAGTACATGGTGCCTTGTCGCGGGGCCTGATAGGAAACCAGCATGCCAAAGACTCCGATTCCCGAATCTGTCGCCCGCTTCCTCGATGCCCCCAACCTGTGCGTGATGGCAGTGCTCCGACCCAATGGGTCGCCGCACACCACCGCCATCTGGTACCGCTGGTTGGGTGACGACCGCGTGCTGGTGAACATGGATGACATCCGCCCGCGTCTCGAATGGCTGCGACGCGACGATCGCGTGGCCTTCACCTGCATTGACCCCACCAGCTTCTACCGACAGGTGAGCCTCATGGGTGTCGTGGAGGAGATGTACGAGGACGTCGACCGCACCGATATCGATGCCCTCAGTCAGTTGTACGCGGGCAAGCCGTACCCGCGCACGGCGCACCCCCGCATCTCCGTGCGCATTCGCGTGGACCGCTGGCATGGCTGGGACCGCGATCCCAATGAGGCAGAGAACCCCGACCGACCCCGTCTCCCCGTCTAGTTCCACGACATCGTCACCTCGCGTCGACGGACCCCCGTACGGGCAAACGGGCACTGATAACAGCGCGTATTTACCCATGCTGCCTGTGGGGTAAGGTCGCGTCATGAGTTCACGCACTGTTCTAATCACCGGGGCATCCAGCGGCATCGGACGCGACGCAGCGATGCACCTCAACGCCGAGGGCTACGTCGTCATTGGCACGGTTCGGAGACCAGCCGACGGCGACGCCCTCATCAGCGACGCGGCGCACCCCGACCGGATGCATGCCGTGCAGTGCGACGTCACATCAAACGCTGACGTCGCGGCACTGGCCGAACACGTGCAGACCCTTGTGGGAGAGGAGGGCCTGCACGCGGTGTTCAGCAACGCGGGAGTGGCGAACATGTCGGGACCGGTCTCGGCCGAGGATTGCCCGGTCGAAACCCTCGAACGTCTCATCTCAATCAACTACCTGGGATCAGTGCGCGTGATTCAGGCGCACCTGCCGCTCCTTCGCGCGTCACACGGCACTCTCGTGATCAACTCAGCGCTCATGGCGCGGACCGTGCTCCCGTAGAACGGCGGCTACGCCCCGTCCAAGGCGGCCCTCGAGGCCTGGGCCGACCAACTGCGCCGCGAGATCCGCCCGTACGGAGTGCGCGTGGTGTGCATCCGGGCAGCCGCAATCGCAACGCCCCTCGAGGCCAAACAAGACGCATCAACGGTGCCGGATACCGGTGCGTATCCCGAGCAGCGCGCATATATCGAAGGGGGCCTCACGCTCATGCACCGCGAATCGGCCAAGGCCCACGTGCAACCACGCCGATTCTCCGAGTTGGTGCAGAAGGTCATCGAGCGACGCCGACCACCGCTCAAGCCGATCGTGGGCGGGATGGCACGGCCCATCTGGCTTGTGGGCGGCATGCCGGAGCGCCTGCAGGATGCCGTGATCGCCCGCCTTGTTCGCCGCATGACCAAGGCCGGAACCGCCGGCAACTGACCCGCCGCCAACCCGACCAATGCAGGAAATCGGGCCTTGCGCACTAACGTGGATATGTCGATCGGTATCACGCCGGTCGAGAGGTCCGCTTCCTTGGGTCCCGCCACACGGCGGTTCGGGTGAGCAGTACCTCCCGAATCGCGTCCGCCCCATGCGGCCGGCGCACCCACAGGAGCAATGCATTGTCACAGCAGTCTTTCGCCGATCTCGGCGTTTCGAGCGCGGTTGCCCGCGCCCTTGAAGACCGCGGATTCACCGCGCCCTTCGCCATCCAGACCAAGGTGATCGGCGACGTGCTCGCCGGTCGCGACGTGCTGGCCAAGTCGCCCACCGGATCGGGCAAGACACTCGCCTTCATGGTGCCGGTCA
>SXGR01458082.1_pt1 | contig 12181 bp, 21 predicted proteins | sample 3174711 | NCBI WGS metagenome assembly SXGR01 (sample SAMN11356860, study PRJNA531348) | freshwater metagenome | isolation source: freshwater sample F1-60 | place: China: Fuxian Lake, Yuxi | collected 2017-12-25
AAAACGCGCCATAATTCGAGAATACAAAGGTATCTTGTACTGCACAAAAACCTGTGTAGCAAAGGCTAAACGCCAAGAAATAAAAACCAAAACGGTATAATATTTTTGTAAGGTACCCTTTTCAGTTGCCAGGTACCCCCTGCTTTTAAAAAATGAATCAGAGGGACACGGCCCGATGCTATTGTGCGTGCGTAGGGTCGTACCCCCACCACCACCCCCCTACCTTGTGTTACATAGTGTTGCGCCTCTCTCTTATTGTCGACCCGACGCCCACACTTCCTTCGTGTCATCGTTGTATGCTCTCGTAGGTATCCCCGCCTGTTGAGAATACAAAAACATTAGGGCGCCGACCGCTAGCCCCCAAGGGGCGCAAACCCCCGCCCTTCCGACGCCCTCGAGCCTCGCGACACAGGGGCGCCCCATTGGGGGACTGCGCGGTCTTCTTGTGCTTAGGGAATTCCCCCTAACATAACAGAAAGTGAGCCAAGCAATGCGAGTAGGTACAACAGCAGGTGGTACGCCACCAGTAACGCTTCAAATTTGGAGCATTACCCATAATCCCACACCTAACAAGGCTGGGCAGTTAACATCAACCATCAACTTCTGGAGCGAGACACTTGGCGGAGAGCAACTCTTCACCTTTATCGCAACTGAAGCCGTCATCGAGAAGGGTCTAGTTGACAATGACTACATAACTGTAGCAAAGTTGACTCGCGGAGCGACAGTTCCAGCAGGCACACCCTACACGGCGAAAGATGGGCGCACAGGCACATCCACCAATGACCGCACCATTTGCCAGATTGAAACCTTGCTCAGCAAGAAGGCTGGCAAAGCACGCAGCGGTTTATCCACTCTCTAGATTCCCCCTTCTAGAGCGTTGGTTAAAGAATGGGCAGTTGGCGTTCGCGCCAACTGCCCATTTCTCATTTCACTTAACCTTGGCAACTTGCCACACTACTCGAACAATCTCAACCAGTCGGTCAGCGCAGACAAGTCTGCGCTGACCGACATCATATCGGGTGAACACACCCAAAGGAGCAATTATGGAAAAGATAATTCTAGAAAACACGCAACTAAGTAATAATTACTTCCACTTCATAACAAACACAATAAACAATACAGAAAAACCAATCGTAACAATACAACTCACAACAGCAGATATTACACTCGCAAACTTTGGCAATATGCCAACCGGACACAATGCCTAACAATACCCAATCGGGTGTTGATAAACCTAACAAAAGGAGAATCAAATGAATGAAATATGGTATTCAATAATCAAACTACAAGACATTCTTGGAAACGAATTTCCCTGGCAACAATACACGACAAACAACGCCATACTCGACACCAAAACAATAGAAACAATAATCGAAGCAATACAAAACAATCAAACTTCAAACCAAATAAAAAGCCGAGCAATAAACTCATTACTAAACTGGCAAGCACCAATGGTGTTGAACGAAGAAGAACATACCAAAACCTGCCTATTCGTGTTTAAATATCCAGAAACACTAATACACATAACAGCATGTATTGAACGAGCAAACAATAAATCTATAGGTAATTGGAAAATATTAGATGTCATCGAATATCCATGTACGCGTCCATTTGATGAATACCAACAAATGTACTCGTAAATCACCGAAATCCAAATCGGGTGTCAAAACCCCCAACGAAAGGAAAAAAAATGCCAAGAAATAGAAACACATGTCAAGAGTGCGGGTCGGATATCGCAAGAGATGAACAACCACTAACATACGAAGGTAGAACAATATGCGGAAACTGCTACGACCAAATAGAAAATTATGAAAACGAAGACGAAGACGATGGAAACTATACAGAATCGTACGGCATCAATAGCTATTCACACAAACCAGATAATATATTCTATTCAACAACAAGCCATCCAACAAGACACAGTTCAGTAACAAAAAAAGAACCGTTCTTCGGTATCGAACTAGAAACAGAAAACCACACATCAAGAGAACGAAGTTTTGGTGAAACAGCCAACGAAGCCGGACATCTAACAGACGGATTTGTCTACTCAAAAGAAGACTGTTCACTACGGAACGGGTTTGAAATAGTTTCACATCCCGCAACATTGAGTTATTGGCAAAACGAAACTTCGGGTTATGTAAAAATGCTCGCAATGTTACGCAACGAAGGATATCGGGCGTGGACTACATCAAGATGTGGGCTACATATACACATATCAAAAGACTCGTTCGTAAAACCAGCACACGATATGAAATTCATTTACTTCATATTCCGAAACAAAAAACCAATAATCAATCTAGTTGCACGAAATTCACCGTTTGCACAATTCAATTTAGACTCGTTCTTGGGACTACCAACAGACGAAGATGAATTTGAAGGATGGAGCAGAACATACAAAAAGCCAACATTAATAGAAGTAGCAAAAGGTACATGTGACGATGGTTCGCCAATTTCAAGACAATCGGAACGCAACCTGGCAGTAAATAGATTGCCACTAGACACGTACGAACTAAGAATATTCAGACCATCACTTCGTTTCGCAACAATTCTTGCCTACATAGAATTCCTACACTGCCTATTCGAATACACAAAACAAATAACAGCAAATGATATTCTACAAAAACAAGCAATTAGTACATTCGAACCACTCGCTGTTTACGCAAGAGAAAACAAAGAAAAATACCCTAACTTTATTTGGAAAATGCACACAAGACCAGAAGTATCAAAAGCACCACAAAACTGGGTAGACAATCCACACCCATATAAAACAGGAGAACAATAATGTGTTTATTAACATTCATGCCAGAAAGCACAAACATATCGTTTGAGAAAGCCCTCGTAGCATCAAAAGCAAATCCAAACGGGTTTGGATTTGCGATAAAAACAAAAACAGACATCATCAAAGACCACGATATGGATTTCGCAAAACTATGGGACAGATGGGCAAAAATAAGAGCAAAAGAACATGGACCAGCACTATTCCATTTCCGTGTCACAACACACGGAGAAACAAATACAAAAAACTGTCATCCCTTTGACATTGGCAATGACACAAAAAGCGTCATTGCACACAACGGGATACTTCCAATACGCATGCCAGTGTATGAAGAAAGGTCAGACACAAAAATATTTGCAGAACTCATACTTCCATCAATGGGTGGCATAGAAGCACTAGACAACAAAAAAACATGGGAAAGAATAGAAAATTGGGCAACGGGTTCAAAACTGGTTGTTTTATCATCTAACCCATATTCAAAATACGACTGGTATATCATCAACGAACACCTAGGTCACTGGCACGAAGATATGTGGTGGTCTAACAAATCATACATCAATTACCTACCCATAACAAACAGAACAAACTATGGCTACTCGTATGGAATGTATTCAAATTGGTACCCGGAAAACAAAGACTACAAAACACAAGACGAAGAAATGAACGACACCGAAATTCAAGAATACATCGAAGAAGAACTATACGAAGATGAATTTTTTGACAAAATTATAGTATTCACAGAATATACATCCAAATACATAGCAAAAGTTACTTGCTACAACTGCGCATCAGAATTTTACGTTGACTCAATCGAAGTATCAGCAACACATTGCGGAAATTGTAGACATTGTTTGTACTGCTCACAAGGACCAGGATTACGCAATTGTTCTTGCTGGAACGATTACGAATACGGAGAATCATATATAATACACGAAAAACCACAAACACAAGGAATATTAGACATATGAGTAAAAAAAAATTAAACCACAAACGACGCAGAAAAATGCGCAGAAAAATAATGCGCAGAGATGTCGGATGGGAAGAAACACTAATATCACTAACAATTGAAGACATGTTCACAGACATGTCTTCAAAACCAACCAAGGGAGACACAAATGTCAATACGACTCGTAACAAATGAAGTACTAAGACTAGATGTAGACATAGAATCATACAACCGAATAGTAAAACAAATAACAACAGACCTAACACCAATGATAGAAAGACACATCACACAATCTCTAACCAACAAAATACTAGACGACATAACAGAACGTGTAATCAATAATTTTGACATACAATCAATAGAATACAGAGTATCACAACATCTGGAATACGGACGGATAGTTGAATACATCAAAACACCAGTAGCAGATTTGCTAATAACAAATGAAAGATTCAAGACACTAATAACACGCAATATCACAGCAGCAACAAATGGAGTAATTGATGAAACGATAGAACGGGTTATCGCAAGAATGACACCAACAACCACCAATGAAGGAGATATATAAAATGACCGGAAAAACACTACAACACGCAATAGAAATGGAAAAACAACTAAATATCAGACTGAAAAAAGAAAAAAATCCATTCCATTTAAAATACGCAACAATATGGACATTAACAGAAAACAATAAACTCGAAAGAATAATGGCGGGCAGAGACATATACACACTGCTAGAAAACAAAAACGCAAAAATCAAACTAACAAACAAAAAATCATTCGGAATAATAACCTGCGGATGGGCAGCACCAATAGATAATATGAAAAATAATGAAGACTTCCCAAGACCAAGCGAACACCCGGAACGAATCAGAGTTCGCCTAGTTGTGTGCGCAGACTACAACGGAGTCGCATCAGTGATGAGATTCCAAAACAAAAAAAACGAAATCGTTACAGACGAAGGACAAGCAAAAGGTTCGCTAGCAGACGCAATTAACAAACTAATGGAAGAAATAATCACAGCGCAAATAAACAAAATTAAGCAGGCTTAATGGATATCAAAAAATCGGCAACCTCGAAAGAAAATCAAATCCACAAACTCCTAACCAAAACAGGTCAGGAGTTTACGGAAAACCAACCATCTATATGGATTAAAAACAAATCAAGAAAAATGCAAATGGTTCTAAGCAACAATGACATATACAAACTGCTCAATAACGATACAGCAACAAACATCGCAAAAGAAAACAACACAATTTGCCTAGTAATCAACGGATGGGTTACAGCAAAAATTGACCCAACTGAAAACAAAACAATGTCAAGAATGACAATAGTGGCGTCACCTGACGGATGGTACACAATCATCCGAACAGCACAAAATCCATCACTACAAATACACGACACATACTCACTAAATTCACCAATACATGAATTACTCATGGAAGTAATAGCAAATGCACAAAACCAAAGGAGAATATAAGTGAATGAAAATACATCAGAAGAAGCAACCAAGGGCGACATCTTTGGAATCATTGACTATTTATACAACGGGCTTGGTGAATATATCAATAATCCAGGCGGTCGTCCCTACGATGATGATGAAATAATTGACATCAACAATTGGGTTGACAGGTGCGCCAAATGGCTCAACCAAAAAATAAAGGAGATGCCGTGACACCAAATCAATTAGTAATTAGATATTTCATTGTTGTAATGATTTTAATTGGAACAGTTCATTGGATGACCAAAGGAGATAAATAATGAGTGGTAACAACATAAGCGTTAGTTTCACTAACGAAGACATAGAACAAGCAGCACCACACCTACACGGACCATTGGCTTGTGTAGTATTAGAACACATTGACGAACTACTTACTTCGTATATTCGCGAAGCAGGATGCGAACTAATATTCCAAGTACTACACATGACGGGCTGGGACGAAGAAGGTCACAATTACATAGAGTCACAGGAAAAACAATATTATGCCAAATAAATCGGCAGAACAACAACAAATCCTAAGAAACGACATGATAAAAGAACTAAAAGAAATCAACACAAATTCAAACTGCAAAGGCGCACCATCAGAATGGTTCTTTCCAGAACAGAAAAAAGGAACACCATCATGTAAACCAGGAACTAATCTGTACAAAGCATTTACAACCTGCAACAATTGCACAGTCAAAGAAAAATGCCTAACCTTCGCGGTAAAACACAACTGCGTAGGTGTATGGGGGGGTAAATACCTCTCATACAGCGGTTTATCCAAACTCAAAATAAAGGAGAAAAATGTATAAAATCATCGTCACGGTTCTGCTAACAACAATAACAACAATAACACTGTCAGAACCAATCATGCCAGAAACAGGAATAAACCTAGAAGAACCAGTGTACCAATCGACTATTACACCACCACAAACGACACAGCCAAAACCAATTATATTACTCACACAATGCGAAAAAGTGCGCAAATTAGCAGAAACCGTTGGTTGGCCAAAAAGAGAATTGGACGCACTAATGAAAATAATAAATCGAGAATCAAGGTGTATGCCGAACGCACACAACACAACACGCAACAGCGATGGTTCACAAGACTACGGGTTGCTACAAATCAACGACTGGTCTTGGTGTAAACCAACAAAATACTACCCAACCGGCTACCTACAACAACTCAAAATAATCAAAACCTGCAACGACCTATTCAACCCAATCCTAAACCTAGCAGCAGGTTATGCGCTATATGAATACAGCAAAAACACCTTCGAGCAATGGAATTCATAACAAATACTTGACAACAAAAATAAAGTGCTGATACAATGTTCTTTACGGGTAACTTGGCAAGCCAACTAGGGTTGGCTTGCCAATAACCCGATTGTATTCTCACTAGAACGACTTAAGGAGAAAACCAATGAGAGTAGATGAAATAACAAACAGAATTTTCGTCAGACAATCATGGCTGAAAGACATGATGCTTTGTCCAGAACGAGCACGCCTCAATGTCGCAAAACCAGAATTCAAAACACAAAACGACAGTGCCGCAATCGGAACAGCAGTACACGCTGGCATTCAAGCAATCTTAGACGGTGATGTCGGAACAAGCGACGCACCATATGTCTCTCTAACTAAATTCAAAGAACTAGAAACTGCGGGTATCAAACACACCAATGTCAATCCTGACCACTGGCATCACCATGTAATGGACCTAACAGAAGCATGGGTAAAAGACATCTTCCCAAGTGTGCCAACGGGTGGAAAAACAGAAGTTCCGTTCTCTGTACCAACAGGAACAATCGTTGAAGGACGCGAACTTTGGTTCGAAGGAACAATGGATTATCTTCACGAAAGCGGTGTGTGGGATTGGAAAACCGCAGCCCGAAAATACTCAATCTTGGAAAAACAACAGCAAGATATACAATCGTCCATATACACATTCGCTGCACAAAAACTTGGAATGGAACAAACTTCAAACACATTCAAGTTCGGAATCATGATTCGGGTATCAAAATCCTATGGACAAATAGTTTCCGTAAACCGCACAAAAGGTCACGGAGAGTTCGTTATCAAACAAGCAGCATCGGCAGTAGCAAATGTACTTGCCATAACGAAAAATACAGGAATACCAACGGATGAACGTTGGCTAATAAATGACCAACACTACTTGTGTTCACAACGCTGGTGTCCGTGGTGGTCAGTATGCAAAGGTGCTCACATAAGTGAGTCCGACAATAAAGCCGAGGAGGCATAATATGGATAAGGAAAGAGCAATCATAACCCAAGTAGCCGCAAAAATTGCGGCAGATTTGGTGGACAAACAATTACCCACAGAACAAAAAGTTGGAGAGTTTGCAACTTTGTTCACCAGTGTCAAAGATATTATCTTTGAAGCAATTGAAGCAACACCAAACGCACAGTTGTATCAGTTCACTGGAACACATCCAGAAAGCAATTCAACCACAACCTCGTCAACATCGTCTGAAAACTGGCCAATTCAAATTGTCGGCAAACAACATGGCGACCTACCAGATTGGCTAATCACTGCTTGTAGACGTGACGGAACAACAAAAATATATGACAACCGTGACGGTTTGGCAATCAATCCAAAACGCCCATGGTTCAAATCAGTAGAAGGTGACAAAGCATACTGGGCACCAAAAAATAAATCAGCAAGATGAAATTAACCGCAGACCAAATATCTGCGGGATGGGCAACGATTGAGGGTCACGAAGACCCTCAATCAAACCCAACACAAGCAGAATACAAAATGTATGAACCGCTTTCAGAAGCGGTTCATTCGTTCGTGCGATGGGCACAAACACCATACGAACGAATCCACCTCGGGCTACCACGTATAGACGACGAACTACGCGGAATAGCACCAGGAGAACTAGCAATGATGATTGGATATGCGCACGGTGGTAAAACATTGCTACTGCTTCATTGTCTACAACAAAACAGAGACAAACATATTGCAATGTTTATCCCCGACGAACCACGCCAACTAATCCTTACGAAACTAACCTGTATGTTTCACGGAATTGATGCACGAGAGCTAGAACGCAGAGTCGGAATTGATGACCCATCAGCAATCGAACTACTGCGACAAACAGCAGAAGAAAACTTTCCAAACCTTGCCGTGTTTGACCAACCACTAAATGCAAACGACATGGAACGCGGATACAACGAAGTTTGTGACGCGTGGAACAAAATTCCAGACCTCGTAGTAGTTGACTACCTAGACCTGGTTGACGCTGGTGACACAGTACCAACAAAAGCAACATTTCTAAAATCATTCGGCAGACGACATGACATACCACTACTCATATTGCATCAAACATCAAGACACGCTGGTGCGGATGGAACAAAACTAACAATGTCATCGGGTGCATTCGGTGGCGAACAACAAGCCACATCAATCATTGGTGTGCGCAGAAAAAAATACGCAATCATCTCAGAAATGAACGAATTAATGTTCAAACTAAACAAAACACATTCAGAAAGCGGAGCAGACAGACTCGAATCCTTGCGATATGACGCAAGGATTCATGAATACACAATGACGGTAAGCCTATTAAAAAACAAAAGACCCGCAGGACAACTCGTAGACGACATTGACTTTGAAATAAATCTAGCAACCGGCCAACTCTCACCACTACTCAATGGCGACCTACCCGAACAATTTTTAAGGAGCGTTCGTGATAGACACCCTAACTGAAAACTTCATCAAACTGTTCTCTGGAAGAACAGATGCCTATGGTACTTGGGAAGGCGGAAATATTAAAACCGAAGTAACAAGCAGCCAATTCTCAAAACACCTATGGGGTCAAGAATACATCGGAATATATCCACTAATGGACAACTCAACAGTTAATTGGGGATGTTCGGACATTGATGTAAACGAAATAGACCAAGCCAAAAATATACAACTTGCACTAAAAATGAAAAACATTACAAGCTGGATTGAAAGAACGGTAAAAGGATACCATGTTTGGGTATTCGCAACCGAACCCACAGAAGCATGGATTATGCGCCGAGCACTGCTCGTCGCACACCTTGTAGCCAAAGTACCAGCAAAAGAAATTAATCCAAAACAAGAAACGGCATCGGGCTACGGAAATTATGTACGACTACCGTACCCAGGATACAACATCGAACCAGTCAAAGTTCGCTACATACTTGACAACAACAACAACCAAATGAGCCTTGAAGACTTTGTTGCAGATGCGCTCAACAACAGAACGCCAATAGAACTACTAACACCATTAGCAAAAATGTATGTCCAAAAACAACAGGATACACAGTACACAAAAACCCTAAACACAACATCAGCAATAGCCACACCATTAGAAATTGCACTTGCATCAATCAATCCTTACGCTGCAAAAATATTAATCAACGGACCACTCGAAGGTTCGGACCGCTCTTCAATTCTCTGCACACTCGCATTCTCACTAAAAGAATCAAACATGCCAATAGAAGAAGCATTCGGAATAGTCATAACCGCAGACCAACGATGGGGTAAATTCTACAACAGAAAAGACGGAATGGAACGCCTAGCAAAACTAATGGAGTGGGTTTATGCCTCGTAAACTTTTATACTCACAAACCTTCCCAATACGCCCACAATCCAAACAACGCCCACGAATGACCCGGACAGGACGAACATACACGCCAAAACAAACCGTCGAATTTGAAAAGAAAATAGCATCAATGTATAAAGGACCTTTATTTAATAATGATACGCATGTACGGGTGGGCTTAAAATTTGATTCAGAAAAAATAGAATTAACAATAGAAGAAATCGTACCAAATCCAATAAAATCCAAACTGCGTGGCGACATTGACAATTATGCAAAATCAATATTAGACGCACTAAACGGCATAGCGTACATAGATGATAAACAAATAACGATACTAGAGTTAAAAAAATCATGAAAGAATCAAGATGGGACATACCCGCTACGGGTAAATACAATTTCAAAACAGACTTAAAATATGGCCAAAAAGGAGAAAAACAAGTCAAACAATTCCTTTCGGGAATTGTTGACGAATCTTTTGAAGTCAAATCTGACCGTTACCGCAATGGTAAAATGGTAGTAGAAATAGCACAAAACCCAAGAAAACACGGCTGGAAACCATCGGGCATATTAGTAACGGAAGCAAAATGGTGGGTCTATGTGTACACAATGAACGAAGCAATGATAATAATTTCCACCGACAGACTTAAAAGATACATTGATACCTTGCCGCAATCTAGAATACGAATGTTTGCGGAGCACAGCAACAACCCAGCAAAAGGCTACCTCTTACTACCAGAAGAAGTAATGCCACTACTGTACCACTCGGAATACGACTCAGATGTCAAAGAATAACATATCACAAAACAACAACGTATTCATAACATCATACATAAACAAAACACGCCCACAAACACCAATGGAAGCATTGATGCTTTCAATATCCGACACAATAGAAGAATCCGTAGAAGAACTACAACCACTACGAGAAGCAGTAGCAATATGTATTGAACAACTAAACGAAGAAGAACAATTCATAATCAATGCGGTTAACAGCGAATTTATATCATTTGAACAACTCGGAAAACGCCTTGGTGTATCAAAACCACATGCATGGCGTCTAAAAAACAACGCATATGCTAAACTAGAACAACTACTAACAATGCAACCACTAATAAGAAAGAGGATTCGAATGGTAAACACATGGGAACAATCGGCAAACCAATGGGTAATTCACATTGCATCATTAGCAACAAACGAAAAAAAAGCAGACACAGAAAGACTTACTGCGCTGTGTGAATCAGGAAAAATATGCCTCTTTGATAACAACGAAACACCAATATCGCTGCTCTGGACAGAAATAGCAACAGAAGCAATTGAAGAACTACGCCTCAAAAACGAATGGGATTCAGGAAAAATGGGCACACTTCTAGCCAAAAAACAACACGACTACGGACATAAAAATATAACTAAATTCGGAATGCAAGGCGTGCTCGTTCGCCTATCAGACAAAATAGAAAGATTGATAAATCTAAAAAAACACAACTCACAAGCCAAAAACGAATCCACAATAGACACACTCAAAGACATTGTAGGATATTGTGTGGTTGCGCTAATGCTAAACGATGAAACATTTAACCTGAAACTAGGAAACAACTATGATAACAAACCAAATGATTCCGGGACCTAAAATGTCTAATAAAGAAAACAACAACAAATGGATATATGACATCATACCAACAAAACAAATAGAGGAAATAGAAACAAAAGCAGAAAACCTAGAACACAACCTAATGAACGGAATCAACGTCTTGCTAAGTGCAAGCAACGACAGCGCAATCCGTCTTTGCAGGTCCTATGCGTTAAGCAAAAACGGAAACATAGAACATTGGCTAGAAATCCAAGAATTTCTAAACACACTAATTGAAACAATAGAAGAACACCTCATTCGAGAAAACATTAATCCATACGATGAATGAGACAACAGAAATAGAGCGTCACCTACGCATCAGAATAGAACAACTAGAAGCAGAACTAGAAGCCATGCGAGCAGAAATTCGAATGGCACAACAAGAACTGTGGAAACGGGAACGATAATGAAACCAGTAATCGTATTGTGGACAGATGCCTATTCGGAAGACGAGTGGATGAATCTTGATTCCTTCATACCAAAACCAGAGACACCCAACATCTCTATTGGTTACATAGTTCAGTATCACAACGGATATGTCCATGTGGCATCCACGATTGACCAGGACGGTAATAACTTCTGTGGTGTCATGGCAAACCCTAACGACATGATTGTGTATTTATCACCGCTACAAATTCATAACGAAGCAAAAATGTACGGAAACAAAGAAGAGTTTGAGCGATACTTGCATGGCAAGTTCGCTCAACGTCCTGATGTGTTTACTTTTACTGAGCCTGTGGAAACAGTCTCAGAAACG
>SXGR01437516.1_pt1 | contig 12180 bp, 13 predicted proteins | sample 3174711 | NCBI WGS metagenome assembly SXGR01 (sample SAMN11356860, study PRJNA531348) | freshwater metagenome | isolation source: freshwater sample F1-60 | place: China: Fuxian Lake, Yuxi | collected 2017-12-25
ATCCGCTGAAAACTGCAAGCCATAAAATGATTTTCCTATTGCAACAGAATCAATTACATTTTCTGACTTAGCATCAATTAGTTGTATGCTTTGCGTACTTTGACCATTATTCGTCACTGCCAACAAATTGCCGGATTTACTCACAGCTATGTTTAAGGGTAAATCCCCCAAAGCAAACGATTTTCCTACAGGCGATAATTTCCAACCATTGGGTAAAGTAATTTGTGATGGAATCACTTGGGCATTTAATAATAATGCAAAACACATTGTTATTAATAGTAAGATTTGTTTTTTCATAGCTAATCGTGTATTTTCAGAGATAAAATTACGCATAATTACACAACATCCTTTATGTATTGGCGTAAAAGCAAATTAATAAATCATTAAACTATTGACTTATGAAATTCAGATTTACACTTTATTTAATATTAATCATAGGACTATTGCAAGCACAAAATAACAGCTTACAATCCAAAGTATATCAATGGGATATCAATAATAACGGCAATTCCGCTAAGGTGCAAAAATCAACCATTTTCGGGGGCGAAGGGGGTGTTTTAGCAAAGCATGCTATGATAGGTGTCAGTATTCCTACAGGAAAAAAATGGGAAGGAAAAGTGTCTGTAAAAATAGAAAAATTTTACGTCATTAAAACCGGTATTGCCAATATTGAACTCAATGACCAAAAATTACAATTAAACAGAGGATCGGTTGTGTGTGTATTACCTGGCGATAAAATACAAATAAAAAATAACAGTACTAACTTACTACAGATATACGAAATGAGTTATTCCGCAGGGGAAAAAATAAATATTGAAAGGGGGGTAAAAGCTGGAGGATCCTTTATTACCCTTTGGGACAATATCAAATTTAAGCCACATGAAAGAGGTGGTATTCGACAATTTTTTGATCGCCCAACTGCTATGTTAAATCGATTTGATATACATGTTACCCAATTAAACGTTGGTTTCAAAAGTCATGAACCGCATACCCATGTGAATGAGGAAATTATATTAATGCTAGATGGCAATGCTGAAATGCAAATTGGTACCGATCATCAAAAGGCGAACCCAGGAGATGTTGTATTATATGGATCAAATATATTGCACAATCTTACCAATGTTGGCAATACCCCATGTTTGTATTTTGCAATACAATGGAATTAAAGATGCTGTTGCACAAAATCAGCACAATACTTTTTGATTAAATCTCTGGTTAAAGCAAATGAATTATTGATTTCTTCTTCTGTACCTGTTGCTTTAGCAGGATCCGGAAAATTATAATGAAACTTGATTGCATTGCTTGGGAAATAGGGACAACGCTCCTTTGCATTATCACAAACAGTAATAATAAAGTCAAAAGGCACTTCTTGGTATTCTAAGACATTATTGGAAGTATTGCTTGATATATCAATCCCATCGGCTTTCATGGTTGCAATCGCTTTTGGGTTTACACCATGAGTTTCAACACCGGCACTGTATACATTTGCCTTTCCTTTAGCGAAGTGTTTTAAATAGCCTTCTGCTATTTGACTACGACAGCTATTTCCTGTACATAATACTAATATATTTTTCATCCTAAATTATTTTAAATTAAATCTTTTATTAACAACATCCGCCCCCAGGTACACATTTTTCCGCCATTGGTTTTTTTGCAAATACGGTTACACTAAAAATACCACTGGCCCCATTATTAAATGCAGCAATTTGATCTGCAGATAAATAATTAATTAAAATATCATCAGGAATGATGATTACTTTTTCCTTTTGGATGGTTACTTGTTCAAAACCATTCGCATGAATTAATTCCATATACACTTCCTTTTGAATAGCCCCTGAAACACAACCCGCATACATTTCAGCATCTTTTCTTAATCCTTCAGGCAAAGCCCCAACCAAAACCACATCCGAAATGCTAAAATGACCTCCTGGTTTTAACACCCTATAAATATCTTTAATAACGGCATCCTTATTGGGTACTAAATTCAAAACACAATTACTTACAATAACATCTGCTGTATTTGCTGTTATAGGCATAGACTCAATATCACCTTGTCTAAATTCAACATTATTAAAACCTCTCACTTCCGCATTTGATCTTGCTTTATCAATCATGGCAGGCGTAAAATCAATACCAATCACCTTACCGGTTTCTCCTGTTTCGTGACGCGCAATAAAACAATCATTCCCAGCGCCACTTCCTAAATCAACGACTACATCCCCTTTTTTAATTTGCGCATATTGTGTTGGCAGTCCACAACCCAATCCTAAATCTGCGTCTGCATTATATCCATTCAAAGTGGTATAGTCCTCAGACATGATATTATATACCTCAGTGGAACAACCCCCTGCCCCACAACAGGATGACATATTAATTTCCTTGTCTTGTAAAGCAATTTCGCTGTATTTTTTTCTTACGATTTCTTTTAATTGTTCTTCAGTTTGCATAAAATTTATTTTTATTAATTATAATATTAGGAGCAGCATTTTGCTGATTTAACTTCTATTTTTTCAAATAACACATTCAATTGTGCTTGGGCTTTGACCCATTCTTTTTCATCAATACAATAACATACTGAAGCGCCATCAATATTACCCTTAATCAACCCGGCTTCCTTTAATTCCTTTAAATGCTGTGATACCGTTGATTGAGATAAAGGAAGATTGTCCACTATATCCCCGCAAATACAGGTTTGCTTTTTTAATAATAAATTTAAAATAGCAATTCTGGCTGGATGCGAAAGCGCTTTTGCATATTTTGCAATACTTAATTCCTTTATAGAATATTCGGCTGTTTTAGTAGTTCCCATATTAATCGTAAAATTACGATTAATATTTTTAATTGCAAAAAATATTATTTAGTGATTATGTTGCCGTCTAATATTAAAGGAAAGCTTAAATTAGGCTATAAACAATGATGCATATTAGTGGTAGTACTAATATGCATCATAAATAAGACTTTTAAAATCCCCCTTCACTAATATTGAATCTTAAATACCAATGCTTCCGTGTTTGCATTCAATTTTTTAACTGGGGTAAAAATGGATAAACTGGTCGATGCTTGTTTAAAGATTATTTTTTGATCGGTGCCTAAAATTTGAATTTTTTTAATTGGGCTTTCCGTATTAATATTCAGTTTATAAATTTCACTGATTGCTTCTTTGGCTGCAAGTTGGTAAATTGCATAAATACAATCCTGCTTTTTGGTAAATACCCACTTACCTTGACCTGGTAATGAAGCATCAGCTTCTGCATCATAGATAGCTTCCCCATTCACTTGTATCCATTTACCAATATCTTCTAATCGTGCATAAGCGTTTGGATCCCACTCGCCATCAGGTGCTGGCCCTATATTTAAAAGCAGGTTGCCATTTTTGGAAACAATCTCCGTTAATAAATGAATCACTTTGCGAGAGGTTTTATATTCATCATTGGGCACATAGGACCAAGAGTTACCAAGTGTCATACAACTTTCCCAAGGATAAGGCAAGTAAGTAGCTGGGACTTGTTGTTCAGGTGTAACATAGTTTTCATATTCACCATGAACCGTTCTGTCAACCACTAATAGCCCAGGTTGATGCGTTCTAGCCATCCGCGCAATATTTCCCATATCAATATCTTGATTATGTTTAATAGTGCGTTGCCACTCTACAGAGGTATCTACGGAACTAAATGGACGAACCCATCCACCATCTAACCAAAGAATATCGATTTTGCCATAATCGCTCATCAACTCCTCAATTTGATTGTAGGTAAACTTTTTAAATGACTCCCATTTCTCAGGGTATTTTTTTGGGTCATAGGATACATTACGATCTTTCGGTGGAAAATATTTCCACCAATAATCAGGCGTATTCCAATCTGGCTTGGAAAAATAAGCACCTGTCATAAATCCTTGATCACGGAATGCATTAAATATTTCCTTAGCAACATTTGCTTTTGGATTATTTGCAAATGGTGATTTAGCGCCAGTGATTTTATAATCAGATTGTTTGGTATCAAACATATTAAACCCATCATGATGCTTGGTCGTAAATACGACATATTTCATGCCAGCATTTTTTGCAGCTAACGCCCATTTTTCTGGATTAAATTTAATAGGGTTAAAGGTGGTCTGTAAATTTTCATAGGCTTGCTTATAGCTAAACCAATCCTTAGCGTATGGCCCTTTTCGTACAGTCCAACCCTCATCTTCAGGACATAAGCTCCAACTTTCAACCACACCCCATTGGCTATAAGTACCCCAATGCATTAACAGGCCAAATTTTATTTTGCCCCATTGAGATAATTTCGCTTGTACTAATTTATCGGCGGGAAGTGTGTACTTCAAACTTGCAGTGTGTTCTTGTGCATTTACCGACAGGAACATAAAAGCAAAAAATACGAATAAAAGTTTTTTCATTGAAATAGATTTTTTAGCAATTGTAAATTAACACAAATCCTAAAACAAGCCCTTCTTAAATGAAAAAATAAAAATTAATTAAGCTGATTTTCTAATAAACTTGGTTAAAATAACAATAGTTTGTTCATTCACCTTTCCTTCAATTTGTTCCGGGTTATCAGGAACTAGCATTATTTTACGCACAATTGTTCCTTTAGGTGCCATGAAGTTTGCCCCTTTTACATTTAACCCTTGTGTTAATACAATTGTATCCCCATTTTGTAATTCAGTACCATTACTATCAACATGTAGCGCTTCGGTTTGATAAGCACTTAAAACACAGTGCAACTCCTACTTATTATATATTTCGATGCTGATAGTTTTAGCAGGGATTGGGCTATAGGCTTTACACTGCGCACAGGTTTGTGCTACTGGATTTTTGGGAATGGTGAAATAAAATTCATCCCCTTCTTTAATATTAGATGGAAAAGTGCAGATACTCGCTAAACCAAATACATTTTTATAGGTAGTGTTTGTGAATGGATTTACCCAGCTTTGTTCATATAAGGTTGAATTAACCGAACCTTCAACAATTTGTATCACATAATTCATACAAATACCTTGTAAAACTAATTTCCCTTTAAAAATTTCAACAGCAGGTTGGTCCGCTTTATTACAAAGTATATTTAAAAGAATAAATAAAGTGAATAAATATTTCATAAAATAAATTATTAATTATTAATCATTACTCAAAAATAAATAATAATATGCTCTCTTAAAAATTATCTCCTTCGATTAAAGCCTTTTTTAACAATTGCTTTTGGATTGTAGGCTGGGGTTGGTCCAAATTCAGTTGGTACCGTTCCTTTAAAAATTGGGGCGCCTAAAAGTTGTTCTATAACTCCACATTTGCCTTGTTCATTTTCGCTAACAAGTGTAAATGCAGTACCTGAAGTAGCCGCGCGCGCTGTTCTACCTATTCGGTGTATATAATCCTCGCCATCATTAGGCACATCATAATTAATCACTAAATCAATGTCATCAATGTCAATCCCCCTGCTTAACACATCTGTTGCCACTAAAATATTAATTTTTTGATTTCTAAAATCTTGTAAATATTGTTCCCTGCTTTTTTGATCTAGGTCGGAATGAATTTCTGCAACTGCTAAGTTCGCGTGCTTTAATTTTAAAGTTAATTGCTTGACATTCAATTTTTTTGAACAGAACACGATTACTTTTGAAAACTTTTTTGAGCTTAACATATCAATAATAATGGGCACTTTTTGTGCTTCATATACAATGAATGCTTTTTGAACTATTTGCTCAGGAGGTTTCGATATTGCAATATTTATTTCAATTGGATCGTGTAATAATTTCTTTGCTAACACGCGCATCTTTGCTGGCATAGTAGCTGAAAATAAAAGGTTTTGACGAACCGCGGGTAAAAAAGTAACAATTTTAGATAGGTCATCACTGAATCCCATATCTAACATACGATCAGCCTCATCCAGTACTAAATATTTAAGTCCTTTTAATTTAACATAGCCCATATTTAAATGTGCAATCATTCTGCCTGGTGTACAAACCACAATATCAACACCACTCGTTAATGCCTTTTTTTCTGTGACAAATGAATTCCCGTCACCACCGCCATAAACGGCAATGGAGCTAACATCGGTAAAATAAGATAGGCCTTGAATACTTTCAGCAATTTGTATGGCTAACTCACGCGTAGGTACAATAATCATTGCATTAATGTCACCAGCATGATGTGGAGAAGTTAGTAATCGGTGTAATAAGGGTAATAAAAAAGCAGCTGTTTTCCCAGTGCCTGTTTGCGCAGCAGCAATAATATCCTTCCCTTCCAAAATGGGAACCATTACCTGTTGTTGCACAGGTGTCGCATTTTCATAACCCATTGCGTCAATCCCCTCTAAAATGCGTGGGTCCAACCCTAAATCTATAAACTTCAAAATAAAATATTTAATACTTGTATGCCTCGAAGGTACGACAAAATTAAAGCTATGCCTATTAATTAGATTTGTTCAAAAACAATAGCTTGGCTTGCACAAATGTGGCAATAACTTGAATGATACCCATGGTTAAAAATAAAGCATCAAAAGAGATGTAATTAGCAATTAAACCACCAATTGCAATGGCTATCCCAGATACAAAATGGGTGTGCCCACTTGCTAAACTCCAGTGAAAAGTATTTTCCGTGTCTTCTATATTACTGGCAAAAAGTGAATCCCAAATGGGTGCACTTAAGGCTTCCGCTATACTCAGTCCTATTTGTAAAAGAAACAGTTGGGTAGGATTTGACACAAACATATAACCAAAGGTGAGCAAAGCATTTAAACCATAACCCGCAATCATTACATGTTTTTTATACAATGAATGATTAAAATATTTTCCGATGATAAAATAAAAAACACCGGTAGTTACCAAATAAAAGGCCCAAGCCCATGTGATGTCTAATAAATCACCGCCAATTTTTTCAGCGTAAATTGCAAACAGAGGACCAAATAAACCTTCACCAAAATACCATAAGCTGGATGCGATTAATAATATTTTAGTTGTTTTAGTTAAGCGCATTATTAAAATTTATAAGTAACCCCGATTTGAAAAAATAATTGATTATTTAAATGTAATTCGGAATACGGTGTTGAATTCACTTTATTTGTGGTAGTGCCAGTTGCTGAAGTAATTGTGTTTGTAGATATGGTTTCAATTTTGTTGAAGGGTATTGAATACGTGGGTGTGAAGGTAGCAAGCCAATGCGTATTCTCATAAGATAAGGGCATTGAAAAATCGGTATTCAATAATTTAAACCCTTTATTTTGAACTACTGTGGTACTTGTTAGTGGGGGGCCGATTGCTGGTCCTGCCCTTGGGCCTCTTGGACCATTTAAACGACGAGTAACGTTGGATTCATAATAATTAACTGTACTAAAATTACAATATAAATAAGGATTTATACTCCAGCTACTATTATCAGCATTACCAAAATAAATTGTTTTTTCAACGCCAGGCGTAAATTGAATGTCAGATTTATTGGTAAAAAAAACATCTAGTAGATTATTAAATTGAAAATAAGTAAAATCATAATTGAAACTTGCACCAATATCACTAGTAATATTTCCATTGATTAAATTAGAACCGCCGGAATAAAAATACTTAGAGCCGTATATTTCTCCATATATTTTTTTACCAATTTTATATTCATACCCCAAATCCAATTCAAAAAAATCAAAGCCTTTCATTCCTGGGGTTAGTAAATAACTAGCACTAAAATTTGAAAAAAGGCCATTGGCTAAATGTAAGGAAGCTGTGGTTGTTTGATAGGGGTATTTAATTGAATCAACCCTGCCATTATAGCTGTAGTTACTCAAATAATCAACCTGTATGGAAAAAGTGGTCGAATCTGATGATTTTTTAGTCTGTCCTTGCAAAATACTTACTATAAAAAGAGGCAGTACAAAACTGAAATATTTTATGGCGGCCATTTTCATACTATTTTAATAAGTTAGACCCTAAGGTAAGTAAAAAGTTTAAAGTGTATATCAAGCAATTTTAAGTATGAACATTTTATTTTAACTTAGTTCAAATGTATTTCATAATTTATAGTTACCATATTGTAAGATTATTAGCCAGGATGCTATTTGGCTTGACTTTATCTGAAAATAAAGCTGATAAATTATTAAAAAAAATTGAATTGCGATTTAATGGGAAGTTTGCGCCTACTACTTTCAAAAAAAGTAAAAAATTTCAAGGTATTCAGCAATTTATTATCAATGATAGCTTTACAAATTTCGAAGACAGGACAACGAATACAAAAGAAAGGGAAAATAATAAGCTATATTTTATATTAGCCAGTTTATACGATGACTTGATGGATGAAAATATAGTAAGTCAGGCCGTTTTAAATGAAATGTTTTTAAACCCCGAGAACGCTAAACCTAAAAGTTTTAGTGAAGTAGTATTAATTGATACTCATTTAAAGTTACTTAACCTTGTTCAAAATAAAGAAGCTTATCAAAAAGTGCTGAATAATATTCATCAAGCACAAATAGATTCATTAGAACAATTAAAAAATGATATTTCATTAGAAAGTATTTTATCTATTACTGAGCGTAAAGGCGGGTATAGCTTATTAATGTGTAGGCATTATATTCAAATGTCGGCGAATGAAGTTATTGATAATTGCTGGTATCAGTTAGGCGGCTTGATTCAAATGACAAACGACTTATACGATATATATAAAGATACTATGGCGGGCATACATACATTTGCCAATACACAAAACGAATTCGATAAAATAAGGGATCAATATGTGTCTCAAGTGCACAAGTACAAACTAAGCATTGAAAAGTTAGCCTACGATGATACAAAAAAATTAAAATTTCAAATTAAATTATCACTGATACCAGCGTTAGGCTATGTTGCATTAGAAAATTTAAAGCAACTACAAGGAAAGGCTGATAAATTAAAGCCGTTTAAAGAGTATGCAAGAAAAGATTTGATTGTGGATATGGAAAAAGTGAGCAATATTTTGAAGCTGTTTAAATACAGTTATCAAATTGCAAAAAATAAAACGATACCTATTTAGTTATTAACGATTGCATCTTAATATGCCAGATTTTGCTTTTTGATCCATTGAATTTTTAAAGGCATGATTCTTCATCGCAATACAAATATTATAATAGTCAATGGCTTCCTTAAAATTCTTATTGGCCTCGTAAATTAATCCAATTTGCAAGGCAGCTCTTGATGCAAAGTAGGCTGGCAATTGGGCACCTTTTTGAATGGTTGACTTATAAAACTTTATGGCTTGTTCGTGATCACCCATAATATCATAAATACGTCCTAACCGATAGGGAAACTCCGCCTTATCTGCTTGGGTATTAAAATCAGCCGTGGTTTTATCCGATAATGTCGCTAATGCTTGCTTTTGATAGCCACCATCACTTAAAATTCGCGCTTTCAACAAAAGCGCGTTTGGCCAAACACCCGATTTTGCATTTTGTTGGGCGAGTTTATCTGCATCTGTTATTTGTGATCCCTTCGCGATAACCTCACCACGATAAAATTCGGCTTGTTTAATATTGTTTTGTAAATAGGCAATCCAACTCAATTTTTCATAGGCATCTTTGATATAAAAATTGCCTTTAAACTGATTAGTAAAATAGGTAAACTCCTTTTGAGCCAAATCAAGTTTCATTTGATTAAAATAAGCGAATCCTTTTTCATAATGCCAAAATGGAATGTTCAAATAAGCAGGGGTCATTTCAATTCCATTAGCAATCTCAAGCGCTTTCGTTGAATTTTGATGATTTAGGTACAAGTTAGTTGCCATGTAGGCATGAATATGATTTTTTTTGAAATCGTAATTAATATTTTCAATAAAGTCAAATGTTTTTTTAGCATTCCCTTCAAAATTCATAATTAAATAGGGGTAAACGAGCAAAGCTTCATTTAAACATATTTTTGCATATGCATCCTTACTATTTATATAACTAAGTACAAGCTCATTCCCTTTTGTAATATTGCCATTAAACCCCAACAAGTTTAACATCCATTGATAATTAGTTGGCGCAGACCCTACTAATGTCGTTAATAAACCAAAGTATAAATTATTAGGACTAAAATTTGGATACTGCTTGCTATTATCCTTAAAATTAAAATAAGCTTTTCTAAAGTCTAAAGCCGCCTCCCAATTTCGATCAAATCGAACAGCGGCAACTGCTTTATGTAAGTGCAATAAACCTAAGCTGTATAAATAAAATGGAGAATTTTTAGGGCCTTGTTTAAATAGATTTATTCTTTTTTCAAATTGCGGGTATAATGTATTGTAGTCAGTGGTAGATTCATTAAAAAATAATTGATATAAATCGGCATAACTATCTAGTAAGGCATATGCTAAATTATTGGGGTTCTTTAATTTTTCAATCGCAATTAATTTTCGCGCTTCAGGAATTCTTAAAGAGGTAATTGATTCATAAATGGTTTGTACTTTATCATTCCAGTTATATTGTTGTTGTGCTGATAAAATAAAAGGGATCAAAAAAAAGAATAACACTAACAATCGCTTCATAACTGTAAAAATAATGAATATGACCTTAATGGTCCTAATGCTATTTAATGGCCCCTTATACTATTGATTTACAATACGTTATGCTAAATCGCCAATTGTCCAAGATCAGAAATTTATACAATATTTTTTTGAATCAGCTTATCCTATATAACAGAAGTAAATTACTTTTACTTAGTTAAAATATTATTTATGAAAAATAGGATGTCAAAAATTATTTTGTATTTATTATTGGCGATAAGCTCCAATGCGCAAGTGTTGCCCTTAAAAGAACAAGCAAAAGTGATTGATGCTGTTTTGGACAACAGACTGAATCAATTATTGCCATCTTTGATGGAAAAAAATAATATTGATATGTGGGTGGTTATATCAAGGGAGTATAATGAAGATCCTGTGCTTAAAACAATGCTTCCTGCAACCTGGTTAAGCGCTCGACGTAGAACTATTCTTGTTTTTTATAATAACCCAACCACCAAAGTATATAAAAAGTTTGCAGTTGCTAGGTACAGCGTTGGTGATAATATTGAAGCTAATTGGGATATGAAAAAATTTCCTGACCAATGGGATGCATTAAATAATATTATTGAAACTTATCGTCCGAATAAAATTGCATTGAATACCTCACAAAATTTTGGGCATGCAGATGGTATTGACCATACAGAATATGAACAATTCACACAAAAGCTTTCAGCTAGCAATAAAGCGAAGGTAGTATCTGCTTCAAATTTAGCAGTCGCATGGCTTGAAACAAGAACACCTATGGAGATGCAATATTATTCTCAATTGAATAGTATAACACATAAAATAATTGCGGAAGGCTTTAGTAGTAAAGTGATTACACCTGGCATCACGACTACCGATGATATGGTATGGTGGTTTAGACAAAAAGCGAACGATTTAGGATTAACAACTTGGTTTCATCCATCTGTAGAAATACAAAGAAATGACAATGCCGTATTTGATCATCTGAAAGCATTTACAAATACAGAAAAGGATAACATCATTAGAACAGGCGACTTATTGCATGTTGATTTTGGCATTACCTACTTAAGATTAAATACGGATGTGCAAGAACATGCCTATGTACTTGGTCCTGATGAAAAAGAAGCACCTTCCTATTTAAACGATGGACTAAAAACAGCAAATAGGTTACAGGATATACTCACACAACAATTCAAAGAAAATAAAACAGGTAACAAAATTTTATCTGACGCATTAGCGCAAGCAAAACAAGAAAATATTAAAGGAGTGATTTATACACATCCTTTAGGTTTCCATGGTCATGCAGCTGGCCCCACCATCGGAATGTGGGATAATCAAAATGATACACCAGGTAGTGGTGACTACCCAATGCATTATAAAACAGCCTATTCTATAGAATTAAACGCCGCTACCTTCATCAAGGAATGGAATAAAGAAGTACGATTTATGTTAGAACAAAATGGTTATTTTGATGAAAAAGGATTTTGGTACCTCGATGGCCGTCAAACTAAGTTGCATTTAATTGGTGGGGGTAATCACTAAACACAACTTTTTATCAAACGGCATATATATAAGTAATGCTATTTTATTTTGAATCGCCATCCAAAATAAATCATTCTTCCAGAAGTTGGCCCCCAAATCATGGAAGCATCAAAATAGGAATTGTATGGATTGTCTGCTGATAAAATAGCATCTGCTTGAAAGAAATTAGATATGTTTTCTGATCC
>SXGR01209143.1_pt1 | contig 12177 bp, 14 predicted proteins | sample 3174711 | NCBI WGS metagenome assembly SXGR01 (sample SAMN11356860, study PRJNA531348) | freshwater metagenome | isolation source: freshwater sample F1-60 | place: China: Fuxian Lake, Yuxi | collected 2017-12-25
CACCCAGCACCCCGGAGAGCGGCAAGAGGTGGATGACGCCTGTGATCACCAGGGTGGCCGAAACCACGTGCCGCGCCGCAAACAGTTCAGAAATGCTTGCCATGCCAGCTCACGCGGCGCCGGTGTCGTTCTTGCCGGTGAGCAGATACAAGAGCGGGCCGAAAGAGCCTAGCGCCAAGGTGATCACCAGCCACGGCCAGGGGTTGCGACCACTGGCCTTGGCATCGCGAAACATCCAGACGAGAAACAGGCTGAGGGCGATCACCAGGTCCACCAGCACCTGGGCGCCAGCGAAGCTTTTGAGTTGCGGCTCGAAGATGCCCCAGTACCCGTGCTGCCACAGGGCCAGGCCGGTGAGAATGGAAAAGCCGATCAGGATAAGGATGAGGATGGCGCGTTGCACGGCAACTCCTTGAAGGAAGGGAAGGCCGCAGTATTGCGGCCGCCCGTCATTCAGGCAATTACGCGCGAGGTAATGGCGCAGCCCGGCCGGGCTGGTTACGGCCGTTCGATTCAGGCAGCGGCAAGCAGGTCTGCGGCCTTTTCACCGATCATCAGGGCGCTGGCATTGAGGTTGGCCGAGGGAATCATCGGCATGATCGACGCATCGGCCACGCGCAGTGCGGCAATGCCGTGGACACGGAGCTTATCGTCCACCACGCTGTCGGGCCTGGTGGCCGGCCCCATGCGGCAGGTGCCCATGGGGTGATAAGCGGTGTTGCCGGTGCGGCGTGCATGGTCGAGCAATTCTTCATCACTCTGCCGCTCCGCTCCGGGCCAACGCTCCTCGGCCACATAGGGCTTGAACGGTTCGCTATGCAGGATGCGGCGGCTCCAGCGCATGGCGGCGAGCAGCACGCGACGGTCTTCTTCTTCCCCCAGATAGTTGCCCTGAATCTCGGGCAGAACAAAAGGATCGGCCGAGCTTGCGCGCACGTAGCCGGCGCTGGTGGGCCGTTGCTGCCAGCAGGCCACGGTGGCGCCGGGAAAGCGGTCCAGACCGGATTGCACGCCATCCGGATAGCTGGCCGGCGTGAAAGTGAGCTGAATGTCGCCGTGCGCCAGGGCCAGATCGGACTTCCAGAAGCAGTACACCAGCGTTGGCGTGAGCGCCAGCGCGCCCCGGCGCGTCAACGCGTAGTTGAGTACCTCACGCACCAGCGGCAGGCCGCGCACCCGGCTGTTGATGGTGGGCATGTTCTGGATGCGCACCACGGAACGCACGGCGAAGTGGTCACGAAAATTTTCACCCACGCCTGGCAGATGGTGCGCAACCGGGATGCCGAGCGCCTGCAGGTGCGCACTCGCGCCGATGCCGGAAAGCTGCAGGATGTGCGGTGATCCCATCGCGCCGGCGCAGAGGATCACTTCACGCCGGGCCGTGATGGTGCGGCTCGGCGCATCTCTGCCACCCACCTTGAAACGCACGCCGGTGGCGCGCTGGTTCTCCAGAACGATCTTCTCTACATGGGCATGGGTGATGACGCGGGTGTTGCCGCGCTGCACGGCCGGCGTAAGGAAAACCCGCGCCGGGCTGACGCGGCGGCCGCGCAACACGCTGCGCTGCGCGTAGGCAATGCCTTCCTGGGTGCGGCCGTTGTAATCCGGGTTGTGCGGGATGCCGAGCGATTGCGCGCCGCGCATGAAGGCATCGCACAGGGGATCGGTTTCTTCAATATCGGTAATCGCGAAGGGGCCGCTGTCACCGTGATAGCCGGGGTCGGCGGCGCCGATCTTGCGCTCGCTCTTCTTGAAGTAAGGCAACACATCGTCGTAGCCCCAGCCGCGATTGCCGGCTTCGCCCCAGGCATCGAAATCGCCGCGCTGGCCCCGGTTGTAAATGTGGCCGTTGATCGAGCCGGAACCACCCAGGGTCTTGCCGCGTGCGTGGGTGATGGCGCGCCCGTTCAAGCCCGGGCTGCCGACACCCGGATACATCCAGTTGATCGCCGGGTTGCGCAGGGTGTAGAGCACGCCTGCCGGAATGTGGATGAAGGGGTTGCGATCCGGCGGCCCGGCTTCAAGCACGCAAACGCTGTATTTGCCGTGTTCGGAAAGGCGCCCGGCCACCACACAACCGGCGGTGCCGGCACCAATGACGACGTAGTCGCAGGATTCTTCAACCATGGGGCAATGGTAATGCAGGCAGGGTGGTATCCGGCTGCGGGTGACGTGCCAACCGATTGCCCCCCGTGACCGGCTATAGTGACCAACGTTACGCAATGGTTTGGGGACTTGCACGCGGCAACGATTCGCACCGCGGGTTCGCGCCCTTCATTCGCATCCATCCATTCGCCAGGAGACCCCGCCCCATGACGCCCTCAGGCTCACGCCCGCAAGCCACACCTGAAGTGCAGGTGGACACCGAACGCCTGCGCGTGACCAAATGGTCGTTCGCACCCGGCGCCGAAACCGGCTGGCACCGGCACGGGATGGACTACGCGGTGGTGCCGGTGGTCAACGGCACGCTGCTGATCGAGACTCGCAGCGCCAGCCAGACCTTCGAGCTGGTAGCGGGGCAATCATATGCGCGCCCCGCCGGGGTGGAACATAACGTGGTGAACGGCTCGCCGCACCCGATTGCGTTTGTTGAAATCGAACTGAAGTAGCCCTCGGCTGCTCCCGACCATGACTGCTGCACACGCTCCCCTGGTTTCAAAGACGGCCCTGGCGATTCCGCTGGCCGCCATCATGGTGCTGGCGGGGGTCTGGGGACGCCAGCCCGGTACCTTTGCCGCAGTGCTGGTGGCGTTGACACTGGTGGCTGCGGTGCTCTCGGCGGTGCATTACGCGGAGATCGTTGCCCACCGCGTTGGCGAGCCCTTCGGCACACTGGTGCTGGCGATCGCGGTCACGGTGATCGAGGTAGCGTTGGTGCTCTCGATGATGCTCTCGGGGGGCCCCGCCACCAGCGCGTTGCCGCGCGATACGGTGTTTGCCGCCGTGATGATCATTTGCAATGGCATGATCGGCATCTGTCTGGTGGCGGGCGCGCTGCGCCACCACGTGCTCTCTTTCCGGGTAGACGGCGCGGCCCCGGCCTTTGCCGTGCTCGCCACGCTCGCCACCATGACAATGGTGCTGCCCGCGTTCACCACCAGCACCCCGGGGCTGACGTTTTCGGTCTCGCAACTGGTGTTCGCCGGCACCATGTCCCTGCTGCTGTACGGCGTATTCGTGTTTGTGCAAACGGTGCGCCACCGCGATTACTTCCTGCCGCTGGACCAGGCGGAGGAAGGCTTTCTCGAACCTCCGTCCACGCGCACGGCGTGGGCCAGCCTGGTGCTGCTGTTGCTGTGCCTGGTGGCCGTGGTGGGGTTAGCCAAAATGCTCTCGCCGCTGATCGAATCAGGGGTGCGTGCCGCCAATGCCCCGCCAGCCGCCGTGGGGGTGATCATTGCCATGCTGGTGCTGTTGCCTGAAACCCTGGCCGCGACCCGTGCGGCGCTGGCCAACCGGATGCAGATCAGCCTCAACCTGGCCTTAGGCTCGGGGCTGGCGACGATTGGCCTGACGATCCCGGCGGTGATTGTCCTGTCGCTGTTTCTCGACATGCCCCTCACGATGGGGCTGCCGCAGAAAGAGTTGGCCCTGCTCGCCATTACCTTTGTGGTGGGTACGCTCACCCTGAGCAGTGGCCGCGCTTCAGTGCTGCAGGGTGCGGTGCACCTGGCGATTTTTGCGGCGTTCCTGTTTCTTTCGATCGTGCCCTAGACCCACCTTTTGCGGTCAGGATGCCTACTTCAACAACCACTCCACCGCATGCAGCACCAGCATGCCTGACACAATCGCCGGAATGGTGGCACGCCACAGCAGCGCAATGCCGAAGCTGATGGCACCGGCAATCAGCTTGGCGTTGTGGATCGAGAAATCGATCACGCCGTTGGTCACAAACAGTTCCGGTACGGCAATCGCCGCCAATGCGGCGGCCGGCGCGTAGCGCAGGGCGTTCTGCACAATCGGCGGCAGATTGATGCGCCCGGCCAGCACGATCAGCGTGACGCGGTTGATGATGGTCACCAGGGCCATGCCGGCCACCACCAGCCAGAGATACCAGCCGCCAATGCTCATGTGGCCTTCCTCATGTGGCCTTCCCCCGGGCCGGGGCATAGTGGTCAAGCAACGCGCCACCGACGATGCCGCACACGGCGCCCAGCACCAGACCCAGCTTCATCGGCATGCCGGAAGCCGCCAAGGCCACGCCGCCGCCGATGATGGCGGCAGCAAATTCGCCGCGCGAGCGTACCACCGGCGCCACCAGCGCGAGGATGCCGAGGGTGGCGGCAAACTCCAGGCGCCACGCCGGCGGCACCTGGGTGCCGGCCAGCACGCCGAGCACGGCAGAGAGGCACCACACCAGCGCCAGCAACATGCCGCCACCCAGAAAGAACCAGTGGCGTTGCGGCCAATCGGCCCGGCCCTCGATGCGGCGCATGAACATGGCAAAGCCGGTATCGGTGACGAAATAGCCGATCAGAAGGCGCCAGCGCAACGACAGATGCTTGAAGTAAGGTGCCACGGTGGCGCTGTAGATCACGAAGCGCAGGTTGACGATGAAGGCGGTGAGCAGGATCACCAGCACCGGCGCGCCGGCCGAGAGCAGGGGCAGGGCGGAGATTTGCGCGGTGCCGGCGAAGACCATCAGCGTCATGGCGATGGAAGCTTCCGCCGACAGGCCGGCCGCCTTGGTGGCAATGCCGGTGACCATGCCGAAGGGGATGGTACCGGCCAGAAACGGCGCTACCGATTTGGCCCCGCCCAGCCAGGCGGCCAGCGGGGTATCGCCTTCCAGGTGCGGCTGGTCGCTCACGCCGCCGTAGGCTGCAGCTTCTCTTTTCTGCGCCGTGCGGCCAGCCACAGGACAGCCACCGAAACCAGCACCAGGAAGGGCAACGAGCCGTAGTTGAGCAAATCCCAACCGCTGGTGGTGACCAGCGCACCGGAGGAGAACGACGAAAGCGCCATGGTGAGGAAGATCAGGAAATCATTGGCGCCCTGAGCCTTGTTCTTCTCTTCCGGGCGATAGGCCTCGGTAAGCAAGGTGGTGCCGCCAATGAACATGAAATTCCAGCCGACGCCCAGCACGAACAACGCCACCAGAAAATTCATCAGCTGCACACCGGATAGCGCCACGCCGACACAGGCGAACATCAGCACGCAACCGACGAAGATGATGTTGAGCACACCGAAACGCTTGATCAGGCTACCGGTGAAGAAGGACGGTGCGAACATGCCGATCACGTGCCATTCGAGCACCAAGGCGGCATCGGCAAACGGCTGCTTGCAGATTTGCACCATGGCAATCGGCGTGGCCGTCATCAAGAGGTTCATCACGCCATAACCGATCACCGCGCTGAGCGCGGCCACAATGAACACCGGCTGCAGCATGATTTCGCGCAAGGGGCGGCCCGCATTTTTCTGCTCGGCCACGGTTTGCGGCGGAAACTTGACGAACTGGATCACCAGCAAGGAGAGCAGCGCAAAAATGGCGAGCGAAGCGTAAGTGCCGGCAAAGCGCACCGAAAGAAAATCGACGGACAACTTGGTCAGGTTTGGGCCGACCACCCCACCGATGACGCCGCCTGCCAGCACCCAGGAAATGGCACGCTCTTTCAGCGAAGGGGGCGCCACTTCGGCAGCAGCGAAGCGATAGAGCTGGCCGCAGGCGTTGTACACACCAACCAGGGCGGTGCCCAGGCACAGCAGCAGGAACATCTTGTAATACGCGCCGAGTGCGGCGGTGAGCACACCCAGTATGCCGAACAGGGTGCCGACCGAAAAGCCAACACGGCGGCCGTAGATCTTCATCATCTTGGCAATCGGTGCGGAGGCCAATGCCGAGCCGATCACGTAGGAGGTGACGGGGACGGTGGCCATGAGCGCGTTCGGTGCCAGCGCGAGGCCGGCGAGGCCGTTGACGGCAATCATCGAGACATTGTTGGTAAACAGCAGCGCCTGGCAAGCCACCAGGAGGAAAACGTCGCGCTTCGATTCAGGCGCTACGGCCGGTGCGGTGGTGGTCACGAGGAGGCTTTCAGAAGAGGGAAAAAACGCCAGAAGCGTTGGGGGACAAGGGTTTCCGGGCAGTCGTTTGGATGGTGGCCGGTTTCACTCCAGGCACGCGCAAGACAAGCTGGTTGAGGCTTATTCACCTTCATAAGCCGTTTGTGCCGCCTCGACATAGCGGCCCTTAACCAGTTTCAAGACCTTGAGGTTGCCGCCGGCGTAGTAGCGGGCGCGCAGGAGAATTTCGTCAACGCCATCACCATCCAGATCGACCACGCCGGCAATTTGGCCGACAAAGCTGCCACGGCGGTTGCGTTCGAAGCCACCGGATGGCCCGGTTTTATAAAGCGCTTCGGCGCCGGCTGCTTCCTGCACATCTTGCACGATCATGTTGAGCGTATTGTACGCGGCGGCCGGTTCGGCAATTGCGCCCAAGAGCAGCAGGCGTTGCGGCGCGGCATTGGCGAGGAGCGTGGCCGTAAACGCCTGGCCGAACACTTCGGCTGCAGCCGGTGCAGGTTGCGGGAGGGCGGCCTGCACGCGCTGGCGCCACCCTGCAGGCATGGTGGCCGGCGCCTCAAATCGCGCATCGGGTGGTGGTGCCGGCGGCGGCGCAATCACGCCTGCCCCCGCACTTGCCCCCGCACTTGCCCCCGCACTTGCCCCCGCACTTGCCCCCGCACTTGCCCCCGCACTTGCCCCAGTACCTGCACCCGTACCTGCACCAAGCGCGCCATAGCTTTTCCAATCCTGGACAGGCACCCTCAACACCAACACTCTTGCTGGAGGGGCGGCCACCGCAAGGCGGTCTTCGTGCACTACGTATCCTGGTGCATCAGCGCCGGCTTCGGCGAGGTACGCGCAGGCGCCCTCGGGCTCATCGCGCACCAGGGCCACCACCCGCGTGAAAACACGTTCGGCGGAGCCGCGTTCATCGGCCACAGTGAACAGCAGGCGCGCGCCAGCAGGCAGAAAACTCTCCGGCTTCAAAGCGAGGGGCAGTACAGCCCCGTTAGCGGTGGGCGCCCCGCGCGCCTGCCTGGCCTGCGCGGCAAGCCGGCACAAGCGAGGATCATTGGGCAGCTCCAGGTAAGCCTTGCCGGCTTGGTCAATCAAACCGACCCACCACTTTGTGGCGGCCGGCGTAGCGGTCTGCGCCGCAGCGGGCTGGCTTACGGCCGGCCTTGAACCGAAGATCAGACCGAAGTTCAAGCACATGACCAGGCCAAGCGCCCACGTCCTGGCCAGCGCCCGCACACGGCAACGCAAGCCGGCGCCCGCACGGCCGACGCTATGCCGCATCGTCTTCGACAAACAGGGCGACGGTGAGGCGCGCCTTTTGCAGCCACACCACCCAGCCTGCCCACGCCAGAGCGGCGAGCATCATCGCGCTGCCGATCCAGGCCGAAAACATGCCGATGCCGCGCGATCGCTCCAGGAGCCCGAGATCACCAAAGATGTTCTGCCAGTCGTGGCCATCGCTCTCGGCGCCAGTGCGCCCATCGAGCAACATCAGCTTGGAATCGAAGGCGTCATACATGTAGATGCCCATGTCGGCCACCGAGAAGCCGAGCAGCCAGAAGCAGATCGCGGCACCGAATGCATCGCGCCGCTTGACCAGCAAGGCTGCACCCAGCACGATGGGCAAGAGATGCTGGCCGAGCGTGCCGCCCAACGTCATGATGAACTGCCCGAACCAGCGAAAGATCAGGTAATGCCCGGATTCGTGGAACGGCAACAGCACCCCATGCAGGAAGCCGCTGCCGGGGTTGCCGTCCTGGATGTCGAAGTCCTTGAGGATCCACAGGCTCCAGAGCGTGAACAGCACCAGCAGGGCGATGCGCCCCTGCCAGTGCAGGCGCGAAACCTGATTCGGCATGCACAGGAGCCATCCACGCAGGCGAGCCGCCAATCCATCATGCACTTCCTCTGCGCTCTCAAGCTGACGCACGATTTCCGCATCTTTCCTGGCGACAATGGCCTTGAACTTGGCCAGCACCAAGCCGCAGGCCGGGCACGCCGCCGGGAATTCCTGTTTCTCGGGCAGAGGGGCGTGGGCACACTTCGGGCAGACGGTGAACATGGTCGCGGTAGGCAATCGGGCGTGCAGGATAGTTGGCCGAACGCGCACAGCAAGCGCGAGGTGATTAGCCCGATTGTAGAGTGTCAGCGTGGGCAATCCGCGCTAAAATCCGACCTCCCACAATTCAACATGCGCTAAAAGCATTCATTCGGAGAGATCAAGATGTCGATGGCGGACCGTGACGGATTCATTTGGCATGACGGCAAGCGGGTGCCCTGGCGCGAAGCCACGACGCACGTGCTGACCCATTCGCTGCACTACGGGCTGGCCACGTTTGAAGGCGTGCGTGCCTACAAGACCACGTCCGGCACGCAGATTTTCCGCCTTGCCGAGCACACCCAGCGCTGGCTCAATTCCTCCAAGATCTACATGATGGAATTGCCCTACACCAAGGAGCAATTGATGGAAGCGCAAAAGGAAGTCGTGCGCGCCAACAACCTCGAATCCTGCTATCTGCGCCCGCTGGCGTTTTACGGTTCTGAAAAGATGGGGGTCTCGCCGGTTGGCGCCAAGGTGCATGTGTCGATTGCGGCCTGGCCTTGGGGTGCCTACCTGGGTGAAGACGGCCTCACCAAGGGGATTCGCGTCAAGACCTCCAGCTACACGCGCCATCATGTGAACGTGAACATGCCGCGCGCCAAGTTTTCCGGCACCTATGCCAATTCGATCCTGGCCAACCGCGAAGCCGTCTCGCACGGCTACGACGAGGCGCTGCTGCTCGACGTGGACGGCTTCGTTGCCGAAGGCGCAGGCGAGAACCTGTTCATCGTCAAGGACGGTGCGCTGATCGAACCGGAAATGGGTTCGGCGCTGATCGGCATCACGCGCGCTTCGATCATCGAACTGGCGCAGGATCTGGGCTTGAAGGTGCAGGCGCGCCGCATGACGCGCGACGACATTTACATTGCCGACGAAGCCTTCTTCACCGGCACCGCTGCCGAAGTCACCCCGATCCGCGAGCTTGATGGTCGCGCCATCGGCGCCGGCCGGCGTGGGCCGATCACCGAGAAGCTGCAGAAGGCGTTCTTCGATGTGGTGGCCGGCAAGAACAAGAAGTACGCCAAGTGGCTGACACCGGTGGGCAAGCTGGGCGCCCCTGTGTCCAAAACGGCCAAAGCAGTCAAGGCCGGCAAGAAAGCCAAGAAGTAGGGAGCCTTTTGATGAACGCTGCAACCGAAGAGAAGCCGGTACGCGAGATGCCGGTCGTCACCCTCCAGGGCAAAGACCTCCCGGCCTTCTGCCCCAGCCCGGCAATGCCGCTGTGGTGCTCGCATCCGAAGGTGTTTCTGGATGTGTCGACCACGGGAGAAGCAGCCTGCCCGTACTGCGGCACCATTTATCGCCTCGAAGGCGGGGCAGCCGGGCACGGGCACTAGGCTGGACGGTACGGTGTACAGGCCCGCCGCTGGCTGCGGAGCACGCTGAGCAATCATGAAACTCATCATCCTGGATCGGGACGGGGTCATCAACCAGGATTCCGACCTGTACATCAAGAGCGTGGCCGAGTGGCTGCCAATTCCCGGTTCGGCCGAGGCAATTGCGCGCCTCAATCACGCCGGCTACCGCGTGGTGGTGGCCACCAACCAGAGCGGCATCAGCCGTGGCCTGTTCGATACGGCCACGCTGAACCTGATGCACGACAAGATGCACAAGCTGGTCGCACAAGCTGGCGGGCGCATCGATGCGGTGTTCTACTGCCCGCACAAGAATGATGACCACTGCGCCTGCCGCAAACCAGCCCCTGGCATGTTTGAAGAGATCGCCAAGCGCTTTCGCATGAGCCTCGCAGGTGTACCGGCGGTGGGCGATTCGTTGCGCGACCTCGTCGCCAGCGCGGCCTTGGGTTGCCAGCCGATGGTGGTGCGTACCGGCAAGGGCGCGAAAACCCTCGCCGCAGGCGGCATGCCGGAAGGCACGCTCATCTTCGACGATCTGGCTGCCGTGGCAGAGCACCTTTGCCCGCGGTGAGGACCAACGCGAGGTCCAGCGCCAGTCCTGTGGCGGCACGCGCAACACACTGTAAGTGCCTGCATCAGGGCACCATGCGTTCGCTTCGGTAGAATCGCAGCATGCTGGCCCTGCGCTCCGCCGTTTTCCTGCTGTTCCTGTTTGTCACCGTTGCGCCCTGGGGCCTGATGTCGTGCCTGGCGTTTCCGCTGCGCATGCCGCAGCGTTACCACCTGATCACGTTCTGGACCACCATCGCGATCTGGGGCGCGAAGCACATCGTCGGCATCGATTACAAGGTGATCGGCCTGGCGAATGTGCCGGACCGCCTCAAGGAAGGCGGCGTGATCTTCCTCGCCAAGCATCAATCGCGTTACGAAACACTGCTGTTTCGCAGCTTGTTCAAGTACATGTGCTACGTGTACAAACGCGAACTGCACTGGGTGCCGTTTTTCGGCTGGGGCATCGCGCTGTGCGACATGATTCCGATTGACCGCGCCAAAGGCAAGGAAGCGCTCGACCAGGTGGCGCTGATCGGCGGCAAAAAACTGCACGAAGGCTGGAACATGGTGTTGTTCCCGGAGGGCACGCGGGTACTGCCCGGCCACAAGAAGCGCTACAAGATCGGCGGCACCTACCTTTCGCGCGCTACCGGCGTGCCGGTGGTGCCGATTGCGCATAACGCCGGCGATGTGTGGCCACGCAATTCGTGGATCAAGAAGCCGGGCACGGTAACGGTATCGATCGGCCCGCCGATCCATCCGGAAGACATGAGCCCCGAAGAAATGATGGCCAAGGTTGAAGCGTGGATTGAGAACGAGATGCATACCCGCTTCCCGCACCAGTACACCAAGGCTGGCGCGCGCGCGCCAGCCGACGCACACTCCGAGTAAGGACCGATGTTCGGCTTTCTCCAGCTTGACCTGCCGTTTCTGCGTGGCGGAGCCACGCCGGAAGCTGCGCGCACCGGGAAGAGCCATCCGGAACCAGCGGCAGGCCCAGCCAAGGCTGAGGACCGTGTCCAATCCGGTGATCAAGCCAAGAGCCGCTCCAGGAGCCGTTCTCCGACCAACCAGCTTGAGGCGCCACCGGAAGAGCCGCGCAGCATCCATATGGGCGGGCAGGAAGTGGCTTACATTGTGCGGCGCTCCGCCAAGCGGCGCACCCTGGGTCTTCTGGTCGATACCCGCGGCCTGCGCGTGGCAGCGCCGTTGCGGGCGCGGCAGGCGGACATCGACAAGCTGCTCCTGACCAACACCCGTTGGGTACTCGCGAAGTTGAAGGAATGGCAGCAGCCGCACCACCAGGCGGCGCGGGCCTGGCAGCCCGGCGCACCGCTACCGCTGCTGGGCATTGCACGGCCGCTCAAGGTGGCGCCGGGACGGACTTCCCTGGGCAAATTCGATGATCTGCTGCTGCTTACGGTGCCACGTCCGGATGACGAGGCACACATTCGCCAGAAACTGCGCGAGGCCTTGAAGGACGAGGCGCGCAGTTTGTTCCTGCGCCGCGTGGACCACTTTGCTGCACGCTACGCCGTGCCGGTGCCAACCCTGCGCCTGACCCAGGCGGCAACCCGCTGGGGTTCGTGTGCGCGTGACCGCGAGGGGCAGCATCGGGTTTCGCTCAACTGGCGCATGATCCATTTTGAGGAACGCCTGATCGATTACGTGGTGGCGCACGAAATTGCGCACATCAAGCACATGCACCACGGCCCGCGCTTCTGGGCCGCGGTGGAAAAGCTGTACCCTGATTACCTCAACGCCCGCGACGAGATCCGCCGTCGCGCATTTGAACTTCCTGAAATCTAGAAGGGATCGCCATGCCAAGAATGCTCCACACCATGCTGCGCGTCGGCGACATGAAGCGCTCGGTCGACTTTTACACCCGCGTCATGGGCATGCAGCTGCTGCGCGAAACCGACCGCCCGGACCAGAAGTATTCGCTGGCGTTTGTTGGCTACGACAAGGAAGACAAGACTTCCGTGATCGAGCTCACCTACAACTACGGCGTTGACAAGTACGAGATCGGATCAGCCTTCGGCCACATCGCCATTGCAGTCGATGATTGCTACAAGACCTGTGACGCCGTCAAGGCCGCGGGTGGCAACGTGACGCGCGAAGCGGGCCCGGTCAAGGGTG
>SXGR01117385.1_pt1 | contig 12170 bp, 8 predicted proteins | sample 3174711 | NCBI WGS metagenome assembly SXGR01 (sample SAMN11356860, study PRJNA531348) | freshwater metagenome | isolation source: freshwater sample F1-60 | place: China: Fuxian Lake, Yuxi | collected 2017-12-25
ACCACCGATGTCGATGTTCTCGATCGCCTCCTCGAAGTTCACGTTTGGTTTCGCGACCGTTGCCTCGAAAGGATAGAGGTTAACGACCACCAAATCGATTAGCTCGATGGCGTTGGCTTTCGCCTGTGCCAGGTGCTCGGCCTTGTCGCGTCGACAAAGCAATCCACCATGGATCTTTGGGTGCAGCGTTTTCACCCGCCCTTCCATGATTTCGGGAAACCCCGTGTGTTGCCCGACCTCGGTTACCGGCAGGCCGTCCTCGGCGAGTAATTTGGCCGTGCCACCGGTTGAGAGGAGCGTGTAGCCGTGCGTGTTCGCGAGCACTCTGGCGAATTCCACCAGACCTTGTTTGTCACTGACGGAAAGCAGGGCGAGTTTGGCCATAAGTGCGCGTTTCTGCTCGGCGCCACGTCCAGCGGCAAGGCCGAAAACGAGCCGTTACATGCCCAGGCTTGCTCAGCACAGATTTCCGCATCTGTTCGCATCGTGAACTGTGCTTCCTGTGAACTTCCGGGCCTCACCGCTCGGCTCGACAAACTCCATTACCACCACGGTGGCGCGAGTCTGCCGGCCGACAAACCCCACGCTTTCGTTTACTTTATCACGATTCAAAACCGATCCGAACACACCATCACCTTGCTCGGCCGAAAATGGGTCGTCGCTCACGCCGACGGCACGCGGCTGGTTATTGAGGGCGACAAGATTATTGGCGAGACACCGCGTCTTACGCCCGGAGAAGAGTTTTCGTATAACAGCTATCACGTCACCGGCACCGATGCCCAAGCCCACGGAAGCTTTCACGGAGTGAATGAGGTCGGCGAAAAAATCCATGTGCTTCTGCCTCCGTTCGACATGACACTGCCCAGGAGCTGAAAGTGCGCAGAAATTCGTCCTCGTTCTCTGCTGTGATATCGTTTTTCCTGTCCGGTTCATGAAACTCACAGACCTGAACCGCGATGGCGGCATTGGAGCCAATTCGCTGTTCGTCCAAATCGGCGACCTCAATATTTTGGTCGATTGTGGCCTGAATCCGAAGAGCGTCGGCCGCGCCGCCACTCCCGATTTGTCCAAACTTCGCGGCGTTACACTCGACCTGATCATTATCACCCACTGCCATCTCGACCACATTGGCAGCCTGCCCGTCGTGATGCGTGAGCACCCGAACACGCCCGTGATTATGACCACGTCCAGCCGCATGCTGATCGAGCGAATGCTGCACAACTCGGCCAACGTGATGATGCGTCAAAAGGACGAAGCCAACATCCCGGACTATCCTCTTTTCACCCACGATGAAGTGGATCGCATCGGCAAACGCCTCAACGGCCTGCCCTACGGCCACGCCAAACACTTTCGTGGCGCGAAGGATGAAATCGAAATCATCTTCCATCCCGCCGGGCACGTCGCCGGTGCGGCAGGCGTCGAGATCCACCACAAGCACCGCCAAATCTTCTTTACCGGAGATGTGCTTTTCGAGAATCAGCGCACGCTCCTCGGCGCCAAATTCCCTTCCGGTCACTTCGACACGCTGGTTACGGAAACGACGCGCGGCACCACCGAACGGCCGGTCGGCAAGGAACGCGTCAACGAAGTCGCCCGCCTCGTCTCGACGATCAACGATACGATTCAGCGCGGCGGTTCGTTTCTCCTCCCTGTCTTCGCGCTCGGCCGCATGCAAGAAGTGCTGGCGATTATCCACGATGCCCGGAAATTTGGCCGGCTCGTCAATTGCCCGATTTTTGCCTCCGGTTTGGGCATGGATCTGGCCGACTATTTCGACGAAATCAGCCGCAAGACGAAGCACGTGAATTTCAGTCGGAGCATCATCAAGGATCTGAAAATCAAGCCCACGCCCCGCAAACTCGTCGCAGGCGAAGATCCCAAACAAAACGCCCTCTACATTATTAGCTCCGGCATGTTGGTCGAACGCACTCCCAGCTACACCCTCGCATCCGGTTTGCTCGGCCACGCCCACAACACCATCGGTTTCGTCGGGTACTGCGACCCCGATACTCCTGGCGGCAAGCTGCTCGCCTCCAACGCGGGCGACACGTTCGTTTTTGAAACCGCCCACGTGAAGGCCAAGATCAAGGCCCGCGTCGAGCGCTTCGAATTGAGCGGCCATGCCGACCGCGAGGAGCTCCTCGAATTCGCCATCCAGACCGGCGCACGCAGCATCGTTCTCACCCACGGCGACCAAGCTGCGCGAGATTGGTTTTCCCAGCAGCTCGCCGAAAAAGCCCCGAAGTCCAAGGTGCTCGATCCCGTGCCGCTGAAGACGTATCAAGTGTGAGCTGGGGGGGGCGCTCTCGCCGGTTCAACTGCGCGCCTGGTTGAGGTCAAATTCGGTCGCGGTCTGTCTCGCCGAGTCTTAGCCGCACCGGTGTAAGTGTGGGTATTTAGGGGATACACGCCACGAATGTCGCTGCTCTCCTGGTGAAATTCAGCGGCATCGCGCCCGGATCAGAGGCCCCTTGCTCGACCGCATCGCCATCCACATCGAGGCCCCGGCTCCCTCCATCGCCGATTTGCGCAATGAAAGGCTTGGCGAGCCTTCCGCCCCGCTACACGACCGCGTCCAAGCCGCTCGTTTACGGCAGCAGCAGCGATTTTCCGGCACGACGGTCACCGCCAATGCGCGCATGACCAACGCGCACATCCGCAAGCATTGCGTGATCGACTCCACTCTCGGTAACCTGCTGCAACGGGCCATGGCGCAACTCTGCCTATCCACCCGCGCCTACGATCGCATTCTCAGAGTCACCCGCACGATCGCCGATCTCGCATCCTCCGACCGCATCGAGGCCCCTCACCTGCTCGAGGCGATCCAATACCGCCGTCTCGACCGGAATCTTTTTTACTGATCGCGGATTTCGCTCAGCCCTTCGCGGGCAATGCGACGAACTTTGGCAGGAGGTATTCGGCGGAACTGTCGAGCGACGCCAGCTGCAGATAGTCTTTCTCCGGCACCTCGATTCCGTGGCGTTTGCGCAGCTCCATGACGATGTCGAGAAAGTCCATGCTATCGAGCTGGAGTTGGTCGCGCAGGCGAATCTCGGGTTTCACGTTGGACAGGTCCTCGTCGGGCGCGATGTCGGCGATGATAGCTAGCACCACTTTCTGGCACTGTTCTTTCGTCATGGGTTCGGTAAGTGTGAAATGAAACAGGGCACGGCCGGCGTAGCTGCACTCATGCCGCGGAGCGGGCCACGACTATTTTTCTTCGGCTGGCGGGGGTGACGGCGGTTGCCGCGCGAATAGCAAGAGACTGAGCGAAAGTGGGGGACGCCGCATGCGCGCGCAGAGTGCGGCGAAGATGACGAGCGTCAAGCAGGCAACGACGCGGGCAAAACAATCTGCCGCTTCGGCCCGATTTGAGCTTTACGTAACGATCGGGAGGGCTGCTCTTGTCGAGCATCGGCGCGCTTCACGTTCGGCCCGGTCTTCCCATCATGAGTTCCCCTCCGTCATCCACCGTAGCACTCACGACCGCCTCGTTCTCGTCCGCGCCGTTCACGGCGGTCCGTCCACGCGAGCCCTGGTGGAAGGCGGCCGTGATCGGGCTCGCCCTCGCCTTTATCACAGTGCCGTTCGTGGTCCCGTTGATCGGCGTCGTTGAGGCCCCCATCAGCGCCGGCGTCTGGTCACTCGTGTTTCTCTCAGCGGTGCTCAACCTGATCGTGATCGGATATCATTACGCGGTGCCGGCGCATCCGAAGTTTTTGATGGTCCCGTGGCGCAAGGCTGTCCTGCGGGTGCACATCATCTCCGGCTCGACCGAACTTGTCGCCGGCCTGTTCGCCTGCTTTGGCGCGCACGAGAATCCCTGGGCCGGGCGCATCATGGCGCTCGCCGCCTTGTGTGGCCACATCCCGTCGGCCAGTCTGCAGACGCCAATCGTCTTCGGCTCGAAGGCCGTGATGACGCCCGGCTACATCCTGTGCATCGCGGTGCATGCCTTCTGCGCGTTCAATCTCCTTATCCACCCCACGTCCACGCTCTGGGCGGTGAACACTTTTCTCATTTTCAACATTTACGTCTGGTGCCGCATCTACTTCTATGTGTTCGACGGCCTGAAGCTCTTCGCCTCGGAAAAATACACCATCTCGATTTTGGCCGCCGCGATGACCGTAGCTCCCGCTGTGCTCGGGCCGATGACCTTCATGGCCCTCGTCGCCTTCATCTGCATCTATATCGTTCTCTACCGGAAATTCTACATCAACTCGCCGTCGGAGTTTAACGAGTTCGTGCGCGAGCGCGCGCGGGACGCGGCCATCTCGCCCGAGATTCTCGCCCTCTGGGAGCGCCACGCCGACCCCGCCGAGGATGAAAAGAACTGCCGACGCTACTTTGGCCTCCTCGATGCCGACGCCGACGGTAAACTCGGCACCGCCGAGGTCGACGCCGCCCTTGGCACCACGCAGCTCCCCGCCGCCGTCATCGAGACCTTTATGCGGGACCGGATCGGCACCGACTCCGTCGATCTCGCCGCGTTTCGCGAGCACATCTGGTCGATCGACGCCGTGCGCCGCCGCGCCCGCCGCATCTCCGCCACGCATGAGGCGACGTCCGAACGCGACCGAGCTGAACTCGTCTTCAAGCAGCTCGACATCGACCGCAACGGTCTCATCGGCCCGGCGGAGTTGCGCGTCCTTCTCCTCGAATGGGGCTGCCCAGAGACCGAGGCCCGCCGTTATCTCGCCCGCGCCGACAGCAACGGTGACGGCATGATCGATTTCGACGATTTCTACACCAAGATGCGGCCCGTCTGGCGCTTCATCTACTACGACGTCTATCAGGCCGAGGCGTGCCAGAGCGAAACGGACATGATCAAACGGTTCGCGATGTCCGTGAAGGAGTCCGGTCGCGTAAAGAAGCAAAAGCGCACCATCCAAGAGGAACTGCTTTCCCGCGTCCCCTTCCTTCAGAACGCGAGCTCCAAGCTCATTGGCGAACTCGCCGAAGCGCTCGTGCGCGAAGCGGTCAAGCCGGAGATCGTCGTCTTCACCGAGGGCAGCCCTGGCGAACGGTTCTATCTGGTGGAGACGGGCACCGTCCGCATCCTCAAGGGCGCCGAAGTGATCACCACGCTGAGCGCCGGGGCCTGCTTCGGCGAAGGCGCGCTGATCTCGGACGAACCGCGCGCCGCCGGTGTCGCCGCGGCGAACGACTGCGTGCTCCACTCGCTGTCGCGCTCCTCGTTCAACTTCATCATCCAGCGCTACCCCGATGTGAAGCTGGAGCTCATGCGGCTCCATAAGGCCCGTGTCGCCACGTCGATCAAACGCAGCTTCACGAGCGAACTCCTCGGCCGCGTGGTCTTCCTTAAGTCCGCGGGTGAAGCGGTGCTGGACGATCTAGCCGCCTCGCTCGAGCCGCGCACCGTCGCGGCCGGGACAACGCTGATTCGTGAGGGGGAGGACGGTGACCGCTTCTTCGTCCTGGAGCGCGGATCGGTCCGTATCACCCGGGAGGGCAATGCCATCACGGACCTCGGTGCCGGCGCCTGTTTTGGTGAGGGCGCGTTGCTCTCGCAGCAGCGCCGGACAGCCACGGCCACGGCCGTTGAGGACTCGCGCGTGCTGACGCTCGACCGCGAGACCTTTCACCGCATTCTTTCCGCGCATCCCGGCGTCTACGAGGAGATCCGCCGTCTCAACGCAGCGCGCCAGCAGTAGGTTGTTGGTCTGTTCTAGCTGAGCTTCGCAAAGCAACCGCTACCTCCCCCGGCCACCCACTCAATGACCAATTCAATTCTCACTCCATGAAACGGGGTTTATTGCTCTTGCTGCTGGCTCCGTTCGCCGCGTCAGGTCAGCCGACCGTGCCACCGCCCGCACGTATTTCCGTCGAGCAGGCGGTCGAAATCGCCCTCACGCAAAATCGCCGCCTGCAGCAAGCTCGCCTCGGCAGCGCATCCGCGCGCGATCGCGAGACGCAGGTCCGCTCATATTTATTTCCGCAGATTTCTGCCAACGGCGTCGGTGCTCGGCTGTTTTCGCCGCTCGATTTCAGATTTCGCGCGGGGACTTTCGGCAACTATCCCGGCACCGGCCTCATCCCGGCGACGGACACAACGCTGCGGGCTGATGCGAAAAACATCGCCACCGGCACGATCACGTTAACCCAGCCGATTTCCCAGCTGTATAAGATTGGTCGTCGCTCGGATATCGCGACGCTCGCCCGTCAGGGCGAAGACGAGAAACTGCGTGGCGCCCGCCAAATGGTCATTCAAGGCGTTCGTCAAGCCTGCCTGGCTATCCTACGCACGCAGTCCGATCTTGCGGCGTTGGCGGAAGCCAAGGCGCTCTTGAAGGAGATCAAGGCCAACGTCGACGAAGGGGTGGCGGTAAAAACGCTGCTGCCAGAAGACGCCATGGCGGCAAACGCGCGCTACGCCGACCTCGAGACCAAGGAGCGCCAGTTATCGAGCCTCCAGATCAGCCAATCTGAGCAGCTCAATCTACTGCTCGGCCGAAGTCTGGAGACCCCCGTCGAGATTAACCCGACGCTGGCCGCGGTGCCCGAAGAGGGCTCGCTGGCCGATGCGCAGTCGCGGGCGCTCGCCAACCGACCCGAAATTCGCCAGGCACGCATCGAATTCGAACAGGCCAAGCACGGTGTGAAGGCTTCCCGCGCGGAGCGTTTCCCGGAGGTCGGACTAGTGGTTTCACAGCAATGGCTCGGGCATCTGCAGCCGTTGCCGAAATCAGTGGGCTACGCCGGCGTCGCGGTGCAGTGGGACTTGTTTGATGGCGGCCGCAAGAAATCGGAAGGCGCGATCGCCGCCCGCGGCGTCGAGCAGGGGAAGCTGAATATCGCGGAAGTGACGGATCAGATCAGGATCGAAGTCGGAGCGGTTTTCCGCAAGCTGGCCCTCAGTCGCGCCGCCCTCCAGAGCGCCGACCTCGCCCTCGCCGCGGACCAGGAAAAACTCCGCGTCCTCGTCGCAAAAAAAAAATCTGAGTTCGCCTCGACTCGCGAGCTGCTCGAACAGCAGGCCGCGTTTGAATCCTCCCGTAGCCGCCGCCAACAAGCCTACTACGACACCTGGCTGGCCCGCGCCGCCTTTGAAAAAGCCCTTGGTAACGATTGAACCATGTTCTCCAAAAATTATTCCTTCGCGTCGGTAGCCCTCGCTAGCGTCGCCGTCCTGCTCAGCTGCGGCTGCAGCAAACACGAAACCGCTGCGTCAGCCCCCAAGCCCGTCCAAACCTACGTGCTGAAGGTCGCCGACCTGACCGACCCGCAGAAATTCTCGGTTTCGCTTCAACCTTACACCCAGCAGACATTCGCGTTCAAGGTCGGCGGCTATGTCGACAAAATCGCCACGCGCACCGACGAGCGAGGGGAGGTTCATCTGCTCGCCGCCGGCGACCGCGTGAAAAAGGGCGAGATCCTGCTGGCCCTCCGGCAGGGCGATTTTGACGATCAGCTCGCCGCGGCCAAGGGACAGAACGCGCAGGCCACCGCCGCGTTTGACCGGGCGAACCTCGATTTTGGCCGAGCGGTGAAACTCCACGAGGCGGCCGCGATCACGGGATCTCAGTTTGAAGCCTACCGCGCGGGCCGCGATTCGGCGCAGGGCTCGCTGGCGAGCGCCACCGCGGCCGTTTCCCAGGCTACCCGCCTGAGGGAGGACAGCGCGTGCATCGCCCCATTCGACGGTTTCGTCATACAGCGCTGGGTCGCGCAAGGGGACCTCGCCAGCCCCGGCGCTCCGGCTCTCGCGCTGGCGGACCTGTCCGTGATGAAGGCGATTTTGGGTATCCCGGACAGCGTTCTTCCGCGCATCAAGGTCGGCGACCAAATCACGCTCCAATCCCGCGTCTTGCAGCGCCTCTTCCAGGGTTACGTCACGGCCGTGGGGCTCGCGGCCGATCCTGTCACGCGGCTATTTCCCGTGGAGTTGCGGATCCAAAACGCCGACTTCCTCCTCAAACCAGGAATGGTGGCGACCGTCTTGCTGCCGGGCAGCGAACAAGGCGGCGACGGCCCGGCTGTTCCCCTCACGATGATCACCCGCCACTCCACGGAAGCCGGCGCATTTGCCGTCTTCGTCGTGGAGCAGAAAGGCAACCACCTCGCCGCCCGGGAGCGCAAAGTGCAGGTCGGCGTGCTGTCCGCCAACAAGCTCACCATCACGCAGGGTCTGGCGATCGGGGAGAAAATCGTCGCCTTCGGCCTGCCCGGCCTGCGCGACGGCGACGTAATCAGCGAGGTTCCCTGAATTTACCCTTCCCATGAGCGAACGAACTTCTCACGCCCCGCAGGAGTCGCCGAAAGACGCGTTCAATGTTGCGCGTTATTTTGTCGAACATCCGCAGATCGGCTGGGTCCTGCTCGTGTTCACGATTTGCTGGGGACTGCTGGCCTACCTCGAGATCCCGCGCCGCAAGGATCCTGTTTTTCCGGTGCGTATGGGGCTCGTTCTGGCACCTTGGCCGGGGGTCAGCGCCCTCGAGGTCGAGCAGCAGCTCACCAAACCGTTGGAAGAGAAAATCGCCGAGAATTCGAGCCTGCATCCCTCGTCTTCGCACGCCTTCGGAATGAGGTCCATCAGCCTCCCGGGTCTCGCCGTAATCTACGTCCAGCTGGATGACACGCTCAAGGAAACCAAGCGCGAGTTCGCCGACATTAAGCAAAAGCTCGATTCGCTGGCCGGTCGCCTGCCACCCGGTGCGGGGCCCGTCCAGTTCTATAACGACTTTGGGGATGTGACGGCACTGATGATGACCGTCGCCAGTCCGCGCATCGACGATGCCGAGATCAGCCTACGCGCCCAGCAGGTAAAAAAGGCGATCGCGGTTCAGCGCCCGGCCGACACGGCGAACCGCGTCTCTATTGTTTACAGCTTCCCGTCGGATGTCCCGGCCGAACACCTCCGGAACGGAATGAGCCGCTTTGTCCAGTTTGCCGTGCGCGATGGCATCATCAGCGACCCCCGGCCTTTCAGCTCCGCCGGATTCATCGCCGTCGACGGCACCAGCGCGAAGACCGATGCCGAGATCGCAGCTTACATCCGCGACTATCTGCAGGCGAAGATCCAGACCTCCACACTCCATCCCGACGCCTGGGGGCCGGTCGTCATCCGCGATCCGGCGCAGACGGAGGAGCGCATCCGGCAGGCCGCCGGCAACAAATACACTTATCGCCAGCTCGACGATTTCACGGACATCATCGCGCGGGCGCTCACCAATATTCCTGAAGCCTCGAAATACCAGCGCAGTGGCGTCATCCCCGAAGAAATCCGCCTGGAATACTCGCAGGAAAAACTCTCGGCCACCGCGCTCAATCCCGCGCAGGTCATCCAAGCGGTGCAGGGTCATAACACGCTGTCGGCCAGCGGCGCGATGGAGGCGGGCGGCCGGTATATCTTCTTGCGGCCGGCCGAGGGACAGGGTGTGGTCGAAGGGCTCGGGGGCCTGATCGTCGGCCACGGCGCCACCGGCTCCCCGTTTTACCTGCGCGATGCCGTCGACATCGACCGCACCTACCAAACACCTGCCCGCTACCTAAACTTTTTGACGCAGCCCGAACCTGACGGTTCTTGGCGCCGTGCGCGGGCCATCACCGTGGCCGTCTTCATGCGCACCGGCTACCAGTCGGCGGCCTTCGGCGATTCGATTAACCAACGGCTCGAGGCGATCAAGCCGCTGCTGCCCTCCGACCTGATTTACACCCGGACCATCGATCAACCGCGACAGGTCAAGGACAGCATCAATCTCTTCATGAAATCGCTGATCGAGGCGGTTATTTTGGTGATCCTCGTCTCCCTGATCGGCTTTTTCGAATGGCGTTCCGCCCTGCTCATGGCGCTGGCCATTCCGATCACGCTGGCCATGACCTTCGGCTTCATGTGGGCGCTTGGGATCGACCTGCAGATGGTATCGATCGCCTCGCTCATTATCGCGCTCGGCCTGCTCGTGGACGATCCAGTCGTAGCCGGCGACGCCATCAAGCGATCGCTCGCCGAGGGCAAACCCGCACTCACTGCCGCATGGCTTGGTCCAACGCAGCTCTCGCGGGCCATCATGTTTGCGACGATTACCAACATCGCCGCCTACCTCCCCTTTCTCGTTCTCGACGGCAACAATGGAACCTATATCCGCTCGCTGCCGATCGTGGTGTCGTGCTCGCTCGTCGCCTCGCGCATCGTCTCGATGACGTTTATCCCGCTGCTCGGCTATTATCTCCTGCGCTCCAAGCGAGAGGTGCATGTGCCGCTGGATCAGATGACGGGCGTGCTCGGGCAATACGTGAGGAGCGTCCGCTGGTGCATTTTGCACCGCTGGAAAGTGTTGATCGTTTGCTGCGTCGGACTGCTCGCCTCCTTCGTGCCGACGATCCTCAATTTTCGCACCGAGTTTTTCCCCAACGACGTCCAATATTGGGCGACGGTAAACGTCATTTTGCCCAACAACTCCTCGATGGCGCGGACGGACGACGTGGCCCAGCAGGTCGAGCAGCTTATCCGGAAAAAAGCCGAGCAATTTGGTCGCGAGTATGCCCAGAAGGGCGACAGCTCGACCCCGTTGCGTTCGCTCTCGACCTTCGTCGGAGCGGGTGGTCCGCGGTTCTGGTTTTCGATCGCCCCCGAATTTCCCCAGCCCAACTACGCCCAGATCATTATTGAAATTAAAGACAGGGAGTTGATGCCCAAGCTGGCCGAGTATCTGCAACCGGCCGTGACGGCGATGATCGCCGGCGCGCGCGTCGAGGTGAACCAACTGGGCACCGGCATGGTCGAATATCCGGTGGAAATCATGATTTCCAGCTACGGGGCCGGCGGCCCGAGCAAGGAAGCGAGCGCGGCCGAGATCCGCACGTTGCGCCGACTGGCCGCCGAGGCGGAAGACATCTTTCGTCCTCTGCCCCAATTGCAGCAGGTGCGGACAGACTGGCAGGATGAAACCCTCGACTTGGTGCTCCACATCGATGCCGACAAGGCCCGCCTCGCCGGCTTCCGCGATGCTGACGTGACTGGCTCCGTTGCCTCAGCGCTGAACGGCCAGTTCATCACTCAGCTCCGCGAAGACGACAAGCAGCTCCCAGTCGTCGCCCGACTCGCGCCGGAAGAAGCCGCCCGGCTCAGCGACCTCAAGAATCTATATATTTTCTCATCGCAGGGAACGAAGGCGGTTCCACTCGCGCAATTCGCGGAATTCCGTCCTGAGATGACGACCCAGCGCATCGTCCGACGTGACCGGTTGCGGACCATCAGCGTCATCGGCCGGGCGAAGCCCGGCCTCTTAGCGGCGGATTTGCTCAACGCGGCCAAGCCAAAGCTAAAAGAATTCGAACGGCGCCTGCCTCCCGGATTCCGCATGGAGATCGGTGGCGAAAAGGCCCAGGAGATCAAGGGCTTCATGGAAAACGCTGTCGTCATGACGATTTCCACGATCGCGATCTTCCTGGTTTTGGTGCTCCAGTTTAACAACGTCTACAAAGCCTTGATCGTTTTTGCGACGGTCCCGTTTGGCGTGGCGGGTGCCGTCATCGCCCTTGATTTGAAGGGTTATCCCTTCGGCTTCATGGCGTTTCTTGAGATCATCAGCTTGATCGGTGTCATCGTGAGCCACGTCATCGTCTTCTTCGATTTCATCGAGGAAATGCACGAGACGGGGGCCGAGTTGGAAACCTCCCTGATCATGGCGGGCATCATGCGCATGCGCCCGGTCATGATCACGGTGGGCGCGACCGTTCTGGCTTTCGTTCCGTTGGCGCTGCACGGCGGTCCGCTTTGGGAGCCCCTGTGCTACGCGCAAATGGGCGGTTTGACCGTGGCGGTCTTCATCACGCTGATCCTGATGCCGGTGTTGTATACGATCGCGGTGCTGGACCTTAAAGTCGTCAAATGGGAGGAGAAGCCGGGACATCACGCGAGCATCCCGCCAACCAAACTCACCGATTGAGTTGCGGCAGGAAGCCCCCCTGCTCACCAAGCACGCGTTTCCGGTGGTCGCTCGTTCACGGGGCGGCAGCAAAAACCCAAATCCTTTCATTCATTTTCTCTTTCTATTCCGCCAGCTCGCCCTCGGCATCGTTCCTTCACAGCAATTCCCATGGACGATATCCGGGTGCCTTTGGCTTAAGGCGGTTTATAGCAATCCGACTGATCGGTAATCACACACCTGACGGTGCGGTCACAGCAACAGCAAACTCGGCTCACG
>SXGR01509539.1_pt1 | contig 12168 bp, 9 predicted proteins | sample 3174711 | NCBI WGS metagenome assembly SXGR01 (sample SAMN11356860, study PRJNA531348) | freshwater metagenome | isolation source: freshwater sample F1-60 | place: China: Fuxian Lake, Yuxi | collected 2017-12-25
ACGGACTTGCGCGAATCGAGCAGCGCCACCTCTTGCGGGGTGGTCACAATGACGGCGCCGCTGACTTTTCCCAGCAAATCGATCGTCGTGACCGACTCATTGCCGGTCCCCGGCGGGAGATCGATGAGCAGGAAATTCAGATCCTGCCACTCGACACCGCCGAGCAACTGATTGATGAATTCGTATTTATAGGCATCGCGCCAGATGATGGGATCGTCGGAATTCTGGAGGAGAAACGACATCGAGGCAATCCTGAGATTGTAGGCTTGAAAAGGGATGATCCCGCCGGACGTACTGATCTTGAGTTTTTGTCCTTCGGCTCCCACCATCTTGGGGATGTTCGGGCCATGGATGTCCATGTCACAGATGCCGACGTGCCAGCCCTTGAGCGCGAGACTGACGGCGATATTCGTCGTGCAGGTGCTCTTCCCCACCCCTCCCTTGTTGCTCATCACGAGCACGGTGTGCTCGATCCGTTCCATCCGTTTCATGACAAGCCAGCGGCTATGCCCTTCCTTGTCTTTCTGGCATCGCTCGTTCTCGTCACAAATGGCGCAGGCCCACATGTAGGTGCAGACGTCACTGCCCCCGTTGCTGATCACATTGAGTTCACGCGCCATGATATTCCCTTCCGACAGAGGCACTACGAAGCCTCGATCGCTAACGACCCCGCCCTCCGGGCACTCCGACATAGTCCTCGCCCGAAGACTTCGGAGCCGACACACCCTCCGCACCGGCTCCCGCGACCGCCATGGCAACCGGCGAAACGCCGGCCTGCCCGGATTCGACCGGCTTTTTCTTGCCGAAACATTTGGCGCCGAAAATGCCGACCCAGTAGAGCAGAAACATCGGGCCGGCCATCAGGCACTGATTGAACGGATCAGGAGTCGGCGTGAGAATCGCGGCGATGATGAACGACCCCAGTAACGCCCATTTCCAGTACCGGATCAAAAACGGCGCATCGACCCACCCCAGCTTGGCCATGAGCGTCAGCGCCAGCGGCACTTCGAAAATCAGTCCGAACACCAGCAAGAACCACAGGGAAAACCCGACGTATTGCGCAATCGAGATTTGCGGGACAAATCCGGCATTCACTCCGTATGAAATCAGAAAATTCAATGCAAACGGGAGCACGAAGAAAAACGAAAATGCCGCCCCCGTGTAAAACGCCGCCCCACTCACAAAAACAAACGGCCCTACAAACCGCCGCTCCTGGGCATGCAATCCTGGCACGACGAACCGCCAGACCTCATGCAGGATGTAAGGAGCCGCCAGGACGACGGCGAACAATCCCGCAACCTTGACGTTCTGCCACAACGCCTCGGCCGGCGCGAGAAAGACGAACGGCACGGTCGGCAGATCGGTTGGCTCCCAGGATAACGTGCTGGGAACGAACATGTTCTGCAAGGGCACGCGGAGCCATTTGACCAAGGCATCGGCATAGAAAAAGGTCCCCACAAACACAACCGCCGTGATGATCACCGCACGGGTCAGCCGCACCTGGAATTCCACCAGGTGTTCCATAACCGGCATCTTTTTGTCTTCCAGTGGCTTGAACACCGAATCTTGTAGCCACTGAGTAACCTTATTCAGCACAGGCCCTCACAAGATACAATCCGCCGGTCTGACATCTGAAAAACTAGCCCGCGCGACCGAGACGCAAGCAATGCGCCGCCCTCCTATTTCGGATTGACTGCGACGAACAAACTGTTGCCCTGCCGATTGACCAACAGCACCGCCAAATCCTCTTTCTTGATCTTGCTGACGGCCTTCTGATAGTCGTCCATCGTTTTGACCGGCTCGCGATTCACTTCTTGAATCACATCGCCGCGCTGCAATCCGGCCGCTTCCGCCTGTCCGCCCGGCTCCACCAAGGCAATGACGACTCCGGTAGTTTTAGCGGGAATATTCAGCTGGCTCATCACCGCATTGTCCAGGGCTTGCACGCGGAGCGACGCCAAGACGTTGTCCGGCGGCTTGATCGTTTCGCCCTGCTCTTTGGGCGGTGCAGGCTCTTTCTTCGCCAACAGCTCATCCGAGGGCCGTTCAGCGACCTTCACCGCGATCATCTGTTCCTTGCCGTCGCGCAGCACTTTCACCTGCGCCTCTTTGCCGACGATCGTCCGGGCCACAAGGTTGCGAAGCTGGCTGACACTGAGAATCTCTTTGCCGTTGAACGCTACCACCACATCGCCCCGCTTGACCCCGGCGGCATGGGACGGCCCGTTTTCATTGACGTCGCTGATTAAGACGCCCTTCCGATCTTCCGGCAACTTGAATGACTTGGCCAACGCCGGAGTAATCTCCTGAATGGCGACGCCCATCCATCCGCGCACCACCTTACCCGTCCGCTGCAGACTATCGACGATATCGAGAGCGATGCTGCTGGGAATGGCAAATCCCACTCCTTCGGACCCTCCCGTCCTCGAAAAGATGGCCGTATTGATGCCGATGAGATCGCCGTTCATGTTGACGAGCGCCCCGCCTGAATTTCCTGGATTGATGGCGGCATCGGTCTGGATGAAATCCTCATAGTCTGCGATACCAACATTCCCGCGCCCCAGCGCGCTGATAATGCCGAGCGTCACGGTCGAGCTCAGCCCGAATGGGCTGCCGACGGCCAGCACCAGATCGCCCACTTGCAACTTCTCGTACTCAGCCCACTTCAGCGACGGCAGATTTTTGGCCTCGATCTTGATCACGGCCAAATCAGTCTTAGGATCGGTGCCGATGATCTTGGCGGAAAACTCGCGCCGATCGTTCAACGTGACCGTAATCTGGGTTGCCCCTTCCACGACGTGATTGTTGGTCACGATAAAGCCGTTCGAATCGAACACGACACCGGACCCCGCGCTCTGCTCCGGACGGCCGTGCGGCGAAGGCGGACCATGAGGCATCGGCGGCGGAGTCGGCGCGTCCTCTCCACCCGGTTCTTCACCCGGAGGCTTGCCGAAGGGGCCTGGAGGAAGTCCCCCGCGACGGCGCCCTCCCTCTCCTCCACCGGTCACCGCAATATTCACAACAGCCGGAGTCGTTTTCTTGACGATATCTGAAAAGCCTTGGGCAAAGGCCGGAGGGACTCCTGCGGCTGAAGCCGACGTCCCGCCTTCAAGACCGGCGAAAGCGCAGAGCGCCAACAACAACCCGCCACCGATTGACCATGTGCCCATGTGCTGCATCCGATTGCCCATAACTGGGTTCCTCCAGAAGGTTGGTCTTACTTCCTCCGAAAACAGACGGCACCGGCAACAGCCGGCCCCGCTCCAACGAGATCGTACCATCATCGAGATCAGTCCGCACTCGCGGCAAACGATCGCCTACTCGATCGGTATATCTTACACTAACCCTTCCTTGGGCTTCAAAGAGGAAAAGTCCTCGCCAACGCCTGAATCACCAGCCGTGCCAGGCACGCTCCGGTTGCTTTCACCCGATATTTCCAGTACGGTGACGGCCATACGCTCAAGAGTTTCCCCATAGGCCCAGCATTGATCCTCTCCGGAAAAAAATCAGCCGGTCGAATCCGGCATGCCGCCTGCTTATCCCTCATCGGATACGCCGTGCTCATGATCGCCGGATGCACCAGCCACCTCCAATTTCCCCCGATGGGAGACCCGCTGCCCTCTGCGGTACAACTGGTGTTGCCTCCCTCGATCAAGGAGCAGTCGCTTCGCTACACCGATTCATGCGGACAGCCTGAAGAAATCCCGTTCGGCCGCCAAGTCGAGGAGGCGTTGCTCGAAGGAGCCCATCGAACTTTCCAAACGGTGATCTATGAAGACACGCCAAACAAGACCGCGACCCCGGATCATGTGGTGAAAATCGATTTTCTCGACTGGTCGTTCGATCTCAACAAAGATGCGCTGTATGACCGGGCTCCCGCCACCTTGCAGATGAACGCGATGGCGCGGGTCTATGACAAGACCGGCGCCTTATTGCGGGAAACCGAAATCAAAGTCTCCCGTCGGGAGCGGCTGCGGCTCGAACAACTCGCCAAAAATTGCGATTACATCATCGATCCATTCATTCGGGATACGGTCATCGAGTTCGCGTCGAAAACCTTCCTGGACGCGAGAGTCGCACTCGGAGGAGCGCCACCATCTTCTCCAGTAGCGCAGGCTTCCCCACCCGATCCACCGGTCCTTTCATCCAAGGGCTCCTCTTCCTTACCGATGGGAGTGCTCTCGACGTCGAAACTTCAGTTCAAAGCCCTGTTGCTCGACGAGAACGGCAACTTGATTTTGGAAAGCGGCGAGCATGTGCGCGTGCGAGTGGACATCGTCAACACCGGCATGAATCCGATTCAGAATGCCTCAGCCACACTGACTGGCACACCGTCGATCATCGTGCAATTCCCCGCGACGACCTTGTCGATCCCGCCGCTGCAACCGGGGCAAACAAAATCCCTGGAGTTCATCGCGACCCTGCCCCCGACAACCAGGCCGCAACAGGCCGAGATTCGCGTGGCTGTGACCGAATCGGGAGGGGCCGCAGCGCCGCCCCAAACGCTGTCACTCACGATTCAGCCGGCAGGAGCCGGAGCAGACGATGTGGACCAGATACCCACCCGAAGATCAGGCTTTCAGCAACCCCATACCTACCTAGTCTCGATCGGAGTCGGCGCCTACCGTGATCCCAAGCTCACGCCTCGCCGCTATGCGGCGATGGATGCGGAGACTGTCGCCAACTATTTCCAGTCGCTCGGCGGCCTGCCCCCTTCCAATGTCAAACTGCTGCAAAACTCGAAGGCGCTCCATACCGACATCGACGATGTGTTGTTTGACTGGCTCCCGCTTCATATGGCCGAGAACGCTGTCGTGATCGTCTATTTTTCCGGACAAGCGTTGGTTACTCCAACCGGCGACGTGCTCTTGGCTCCCTACGACGGAAACCTCGCCGCAACGGCACGGCTCTATCCGCTGAGAGATATCCAGTCGGCCCTCGCCAGGCTCAAGGCAAAACAGGCTATTTTCTTGTTCGACGGCATGGTATCCAGGCTTCGCGGGGATGCCAAGGGAAAGACCCTGTCACCCCGCTGGGAACTGGGGGGCGGAAATGTAGTTGGGCTGATCGGAGGCAACGACTTCACGAAGGGGGTAGAAGACGACCAGCACCGCCATGGCCTGTTTACCTACTATCTCTTGAAGGGACTGCGAGGAGATGCAGATACCAATCGCGACGGCATGGTCACACTCGGCGAAACGACCGGCTATGTCCGCCAAAAAGTCGCCTGGGCGGCAAAAACACAGTTTCACTCAGATCAACATCCTCAAACGGTTCCCCTCCTGAAACCAGAGAGCAACGCTGCATCCCTTGTGCTCTCCAAACCCGCCGCCATCACTGCTTCTGAAACACCCTGATCCGCGCCATTCATAACGGTTCGCACATCGAGAATCGAACCACAGCTCTCGCAATGCACGACACAGGACCAGCCCCCAACCTCCCCCTGCAAAACGAGCACTTGCCCTGGGGAAAGGCTGATAAATTTAAAGGAGGGTGGGGAGTTGCCTCCCCACCCTCCTTTACAGCCACAGGGCTGGAACCGATTACTCGCCCTTGCAGAAGCTCCGCTCGTAGTTGATGATGTGCCAGGCTTCTTCTTCCGTCACCGCAGCCGGAATCAAGGACACCATACCGGTGCCCGGGCTGCCGTTCTTGATGACCCACATCAGCTCGCCGTCTTTCCGCTTCTTGTGGAACTTGCAGTTGCTGAAATCACGCGGGCTCGGATTCAGCATGGCGCCTGCAGGACCATTGCCCTTGCCTTCCTTGCCATGGCAATTAAAGCAGGTGCCTTTGCCCTCGTACAACGCCTTTCCCTTGGCGATACTCTCCGGGGTCGCCTCGGCCGGATTCTTCGTGGCTTTTGCGTCGGCCATCTGTTCCGCCGGAACGCGCGGCTTGACCGGATCTCTTTCTTCCGCTCCGACGATTGAGACCGACAACAGCATCAGCGCTGCACTGACGCCCACAAACTTAGACAAATACCCCATCACTTATCCTCCTTTATGTTGAACCCACCGCACATGACTTCGGCATAATGCCGCTGGCTGAATGACTCGTCTCGTAAAAATCAGGCAAACAGACAGACTATACCAACGCCTTTTAATTCCTGTCAAGAAATCATCCTCCGCCCTTTCTCAATCCATTTTTAGAAGGCTTAGGGTAATCGGGAGGAACGAGAGAAACACGAACTCCTGGTACAATGAACGACGTTACCGTTTAAGGAGAATTTCCCGCGCGATTTTTCCACTGGGACCGAATGGCTTCTGCGGCTTTCCATTTAATTCAGCTTTGACCCCGCCGGCATTACCGAGCGTCAAGACAAACTGGTCTCGCCCCTTCCATTGGGCTTTCTCACCAGGACGAAGCAGCGACTCTTGTGGGCTCCCGTTGTCGATTTGCACGACAACCCAGCTCAATTCGGTCGCCTCCAAATCCAACACCAGCTGGGTATCCGCCATAGCGCCGGCCACTTCCAGCGAAATTCCACTCAACGGACCGTCCGTTCCAACTGAAACCGCTGATATGGTTTCAGCCTCCGGTTTCGAAGCGGCAATCGGTGGCGGGGTTGGCTCAGGCTGGCGAGCATCCGGCACTGAAGTCGGTGCCGCTGCAACTGCCGCGTTCGGCTTCGTCAATTCGGCAGCTGGTTCAGGCTCCTTCGTCGCGGCTGCAACAGGCACATCCTTGACCGTCTGTGTGCTCTGTTTGGGAGAAGCCGGCTCCGGCTCCGCCCGCTTCAGCGCCGTCGACTGTTCCCGACTCAAAAGGAAAATCAATGTCAGCACGGCAATGCCGATCGCAACGGCTACCGCTTTTCGATTGGACTGGCGCTTGCGTTCCTCTTCGACCTGACGGACTTTGAGCCGTTCCCGTTCATCCTGCTTTTCATAAAAGGTACCGGCCGACTTGGCAAACCGCTGGATCGCATCGTCCTCATCCAATCCAAGCGAACGCGCGTACGAACGGACGAACCCACGGGCAAACACCTGATCGGGCAGTTTTGAAAAATTGCCGTCCTCGAGCGCCTTGACGAAGTCGGACCGAATCCGTGTCTTCGACGACACCTCATCGACCGTCAGTCCCTTGGTCTCCCGGACTTGCCTGAAAAACTCGCCAACCGACTCCATAGTCCCCCTGCTACTTCAGTCGAGCCAATAATTCCGTGGCGGCCGCCGCATATTCCCCGCCCTTATCAACCGTCGTCACCTTTTTCAGCGCTTCACGCGCCCTCTCCGTATATCCCAATTTGTAGTACACCCGGCCCAACTCCAAATGAATCATCGCAGGCGGAACGTTCGAAGGACTTACGGTGATGGCATCTTCGAGCGCTTCCATCGAGCCCTGAAGATCGCCCTGGTGCGCCAACGCACGGCCCAGATGAAACCGGGCCAGATCCGGCGTCGAATAGAGCGGATTCGTCAACGCCTTGCGATAGGACTTGATCGCCTCATCCCAACGATTCTGGTTGGCGAGAACTTGGCCGAGATAGGTATGGGCTTCTGAATAATCCTCATCGATATGGATCGCCGCGCGAAACTCCTCTTTAGCCCGCGATAATTTACCCTGCAGCGCATACACATGTCCTAGGGCATATCGCGAATTCTTATTGTTGGGATTCAGCTGAACGGATTTTTGGAATGAGACGAATGCCTTTTGGCGGTCCCCCGAAAGACTGGCCACGCCTTCCTGATAATAGCCTTCTGACTTCGTGACCATCTCCTCGCTGGTCGCACAGCCCGCAAGCAAATTCGCCGCCCCGATACAAGCCACCACGCAGCACCGCCGTGCCGTGCGCGCGGCACACGCAAGACTCACCCCTTTTATCCACGTCATCGATGTCACTGAATATCCTCGAAATGCGTCAGCCGTTTGAACTCCCGGAACCGAGCGTGAACTTCTTTGTAATCCAGGATTCGCAATCGGTCAAGACTAAAGGATTCTACGGTAAATGACGCCATGACGCTTCCGAAGATAATGGCCTGCTTCATTGCGTCGAGAGACCGGTTCCCCGTTGCCGCTAAATAGCCCAAGAACCCGCCGGCAAAGGTATCGCCGGCGCCTGTGGGATCGCGCACATCCTCAAGAGGGAAAGCCGGCGCGCCGAACACGTGATTCCCGTTGAACATGAGTACTCCGTATTCGCCGCGCTTGATGATGAGATGCTTGGGCCCGCGGGACAGCACCTGCTTCGCTACTTTGACCAAGTTTGAATCTTGTCCCAGGGCACGCGCCTCGCCGTCGTTGATGATAAGCACATCGACCTGCTCGAGCACCTTCCAGAGCGCCTCGCGCTTGCCATTGATCCAGAAATTCATCGTATCGCAGGCTACCAGCGACGGACATTCGACTTTCTGAAGCACATCGAGTTGAAGTTCAGGATCGATATTCCCCAAAAACAACACATCCGGAGACCGGTAGGCGTCCGGAATTTTAGGCCGAAAGGTTTCAAAGACATTGAGTTTGGTGTCCAGCGTGTGGGCCTCGTTCAGCTGATGTGTATACTCGCCTTTCCAGCGGAAGGTCGCGCCAGGACGCCGTTCCAAGCCTGTCACATCGATGCCGCGGCTTTTCAAAAACGCGATATGCTGCTGCGGGAAGTCCTCTCCGACGACGGCGATGAGCGCCACGGACGTGAAAAAACTGGCCGACGTCGAGAAATACGTTGCCGACCCGCCAAGCACCTCGGTGCCTTCCCCGAACGGAGTTTTCACCGTATCGAGAGCCACCGACCCCACCACCAATAACTTCCCCATAATCAGCGCGCTCCTTTCATCGATGCCCACACCCGGCGAGTCAACAGTGCCAGCTTCCGTTTGGCGGCAGCCGGCACCTGTTTCCGATCCGTGATCACCGCATGGGTCAACGCCTGATGGCAGGCGCAGTCCTGCGTCTCCGCAACTACGGGCAGCACGGCTTGCAGAATCCGCTTGGCCAGCGCCACGTTTCGATGGAGCGTACCCAGAATGGCCTCGACGGTGACCGCCTCTTCCGTCTCATGCCAGCAATCGTAATCCGTCGCCAGCGCCATCGTCGCATAGCAGAGCTCCGCTTCACGCGCCAGCTTCGCCTCCGGCATATTGGTCATGCCGATGACATCCACGCCCCACTGCCGGTAGAGTTTCGACTCCCCTTTCGTTGAAAACTGCGGGCCCTCGATGCACAGATAGGCGCCGCCTCGATGGAGCGCCGCCCCCAGCCGTTGGCCGGACGAGGCGAGGGTTTCCACCAGGCCGGCGCAGACCGGTTCACCGAAAGCCACATGCGCCACCATCCCGCCTTCGAAGAACGTGGAGGCGCGCCGCTTCGTCAGGTCGATGAACTGATCGGGACACACCACATCGCCCGGCTTGATCGACTCTTTCATGCTCCCCACTGCGCTCACGGAAATCACACGAGATACGCCCAACGACTTGAGCGCATAAATATTGGCGCGATAGTTGATCTCACTGGGATTCAGCCGGTGGCCGCGCCCATGCCGTGAGAGGAACGCCACCCGCACACCTCCGAGCACGCCCACAAGAATGGCATCGGACGGAGACCCGAAGGGCGTGCGAACCAGAATTTCTCGAACCGATTGAAGCCCTTCCATCTCATAGAGCCCGCTCCCCCCGATCACTCCGACTGCCGCCTGTCCGCGCATCTGCTTCCCCTTCATCTCGATCCCCCGCCTCCTACAGCTGTCGGCATCACGCCGGGATCCAATGTTCCAAGAAATTGCTCGATGAGCAAGACGATACTCCGAACGATAGGCTCAAGCGGCTCATCGCGTTCCACAGAAATCCAACGGACCCCAGGCTCCTTTCTGAACCAGGTCATCTGCCGCTTCGCAAATCGCCGGGTATCCCGTTTGAACAACCGGACCATCTCGGCATAATCGTATTCTCCCGACACCTGAGCCGCCACATGCCGATATCCCAATCCTGTCATCGCGCCGCCGTCCCGCCGGTACCCGCGATCAAGCAGCGCGCGAGTCTCTTCTACCATTCCATGAGCCAGCTGCCAATCGATTCGTTCTTCGATCCGCCGGTACACCTCTTCTTTCGACCGCTGCAACCCGATCAGAAGCGTGGAGAAGGGGGCCTCCTGAAATCCATGATCCCGTTGCACCGCCGATATCGGTTGTCCCGACAACCGATAGACTTCCAACGCTCGTATGACCTTGGCTTCATCGTTGGGATGCAGCCGTGCCGCCGTCGCAGGATCAACCAGGGCCAGCTCCGCATGGAGGCGGTCCCGCCCCTGTTCTTGGCTCATCCGCATCAATTCTGCTCTCACCGTAGGGTCAGCTGGAGGAGCCGGACATAATCCCCGCACCAAGGTTCGAATATACAACCCTGTTCCTCCGACCACGAAGGGCAATCGGCTCTCCGCATACAATCGGTCGATTTCCGCAAGCGCCGCCCGCCGATACCATCCCGTGTTGAATATCTCATCCGGATCGGCCAAATCGATGAGCCGGTGCGGAATGCCTTGGCGCTCGTCTGCCGTAGGCTTGTCCGTTCCGATATCCATGCCGCGATACACTTGTCTGGAATCGGCCGTGAGCACCTCCGTGCCAAGGTGTTGCGCCACCTGCACGCCGAGACGGCTCTTGCCGACGGCAGTGGGACCGAGCAAGACGACAAGCGGACGGCGTTGGCGCACAGGGTCAGATAACTTTGGCATATTTTGCTGCAACGATCTTCCAGCGGTAACCGTGACCTTGCGCTTCTACCACCCGGCCCGCCCGAACATTTTCTCCAAGTCGTCCGTACCAAGCCGAAACACTGTGCGCCGGCCATGGGGACAGGTCGTGATCTCTCCTTCTGTTCTCCAATCCTCAACCAGCGCCTTGATCTCCGGCAACTCCATCGGACGTCCAGCCCTGACAGCGCCATGACAGGCCAGCGAGGCCAGGACCGGACGGGCTTTTGTCTCCACGGTAGACGCATGGTCCCATTGGGCCAAATCATCGAGCACATCTTGTATAAACACTTCCGGATCGAGCTTGCCCAGCCCCATCGGCACGGCTCGAATCAACACCGCCGACGTCCCGAACGGCTCAAGTCCCAACCCCAACTTCTCGAGCTCGCCATGATAGCGACGGAGTAACGCAGCATGGGGGGGAGACAACTCGATCGAGGCCGGGAGAAGCAGCGGCTGAGATTGAATGCCTCTGGCGGTCCAGGCGCGATACAGCTGTTCGAATAGGACCCGTTCATGAGCGGTATGTTGATCGATCACCGCCAAATCGCCTCCGACCTGAACGACCAGAAATGTCCGGTTGAGCTGTCCCAGCGCCACCACTTCTCCTGAGGGAACCTTGACATAGGGCTCCGCCGTCTCACTCACAAATGCGAGCTGGGCTCCTGGCCGGGAGGAAACATCGATCAGCCGATCCGTGACGATGGACAACGGGGTCCCCTGAGCCCCTGCGGGAAACTCCTTCGCCTGCTCCTGGGACAGGCCGGAGACCGAAATCCACGCGGACTTGTTCCCAGATGATTCGCGCGCCAACGAAGAGCCCGGCTCGATCGAGACTCCTTCCGCCGTTCCCATCGCCTGCCTGATCGCCCGCCGGACAAGCTGATGAATCATCTCGGCATCCGCAAACCTGACCTCTCGCTTGGTCGGATGGACGTTCACATCGACACGATCGGGGTCGACGTCGAGGAACAACACAAAAAGTGGATGGCGGCCTTTGGGAAGAAATGCTCCATACCCCTCTGCCACCGCATGCAAGACAGCGGCATTCCGCACAGGACGCCGGTTCAGAAATAGTTCCTGGGGCAGGCGTGACGCTCTCGCATGCAGCGGGTCGATCGTGTATCCGCTCAGTCGAACCGTCGGCAGAGCCGCGTGGACCGTGACACAATGGTCGAGAAACACACGCTGATACACCTGACTCACTCGATCTTTTTCCGACGACACCGCCGGGTAATTCACCATCTCCGTTCCATTATGCGTCAATCGAAAATGAACGGTTGGCCAGGCAAGCGCCGCCTGTTGCACAACGCGGCTGATATGGGAAAATTCTGTGGGAATCGACTTGAGAAACTTTTTGCGGGCCGGCTGATTATAAAACAACTCCGTGACTTCGATGCTGGTCCCGGCTACCGGAGGGGCCGCAACGATCGTGCCGAGCTTCCCTCCTGTCACCCGAAACTCGATACCGGCTTCAACGGA
>SXGR01139266.1_pt1 | contig 12166 bp, 11 predicted proteins | sample 3174711 | NCBI WGS metagenome assembly SXGR01 (sample SAMN11356860, study PRJNA531348) | freshwater metagenome | isolation source: freshwater sample F1-60 | place: China: Fuxian Lake, Yuxi | collected 2017-12-25
TATTTATTGAAGGCAGGCTTCAAACTCGCAAATGGCAAACCAAAGAAGGTCAAGATCGTTATACGACTGAAATTATCGCAGAGAGCATGAAATTGTTAGGCGGTCGAGACAGTAGTGAGCAGTCATCGAGTAACTCTTCACTTACCCAAAACCAACCACCATCTCAAGGCCATGACGAATTTAATCAAGCCCCTCAAAGAACAGGTGCCGCCTCTCAAGAAGTAGCAACTAACTTTGATGACTTTGAAGATGACATTCCTTTTTAATTTTTAACCGATGCCGATTTTTGATTTTAAATGCGAAGCTTGCGGGTACTCGAAAGAGTTACTGCGCAAAATTTTGGATCCCATTTTGACTGAATGCCCTGAGTGCAAAAAAAAGACTTTTAAAAAACAAGTCTCGGCACCAAGCTTTCAACTTACAGGCTCTGGATGGTATGTCACAGATTTTAAAAATAAAGCAAAAGAGGGTTCAGCAAAGGCTGATATAAAAACTGAACCCAAAAAAAATGCGACTGCATCTTCAACTTAAATAATTAAATTATGTTTAAACGATATTTTTTCACAGGCTTACTTGTTCTAGTACCCTTAGCAATCACGATATGGGTGCTTACTTCACTTATTCATTTCCTAGACCAAACGCTTATTTGGTTGCCTTACGATTACCAACCAAAAAATCTTTTTGGTTTTAATATTCCAGGCTTAGGAGTACTTCTGACTGTAGCTGTCATTCTGGGCATTGGACTGCTGGCTTCTAATTTATTTGGTCGTCAATTTTTAAAGCTATGGGAATTATTGTTATCAAGACTTCCATTTGTGAATTCTATTTATTCAAGTATCAAACAAGTCTCTGATACCTTATTTTCAGAATCAGGTCGGGCTTTCAATAAAGCCGTGCTCATTCATTATCCCAATCGCGATACTCGGACGATTGCATTTTTAACAGGCGAACCTAGCCCTGATATTGCAAAACATTTAAAAGGCAAACACGTGAGTGTCTATGTGCCTACAACACCTAATCCCACCTCAGGATTTTTTCTGATGGTCGCTAAAAAAGATATTGTGGAACTTGATATCAGTGTCGATCAGGCATTGAAATATGTTATCTCCATGGGAGTTGTTCCTCCTAAGCAAAAAAAACAAAAAATTAATTAACAAATTATTAAAGAGACTTTTAAGAATGATGCGAACGCATTACTGTGGTGATTTAAATAAAACTTATATTGGACAGACTGTTACTTTATGTGGCTGGGCGCATCGTCGACGTGACCATGGTGGCGTTATCTTTATTGACCTTCGGGACCGTCAAGGCATTGCACAAATTGTGATCGATCCTGACACGAAAGAAACATTTTCTATAGCCGAGTCGATTCGTAATGAATTCGTTTTAAAAGTCGTATGTAAGGTAAGGGCGCGCCCGGAAGGGACGGTCAATTTAAATATTCCAACAGGCGAAGTAGAAATGTTAGCTTCCACGATTGAAATTTTAAATCCTTCCCTCACACCTCCGTTTATGCTCGATGACGATTCCATTTCAGAAATGATTCGTCTTGAATATCGCTTTATGGATTTGCGTCGTCCGATGATGCAAAATAATTTACGTCTTCGCTATCGTGTAGCTAAAGTTTTACGGGACTTTTTAGATGAAAATGGATTCATGGAAATTGAAACACCCATGCTCACTCGCAGCACACCTGAAGGGGCTCGTGACTATCTCGTGCCATCACGTGTGCATGCAGGCGAATTTTTTGCGCTCCCCCAGTCTCCTCAGTTATTTAAACAGCTTCTCATGGTGTCAGGTTTTGATCGCTACTTCCAAATCACAAAATGTTTTCGCGATGAAGATTTAAGAGCAGATCGTCAGCCTGAATTTACACAAGTCGATATTGAAACTTCATTTATGAATGAAGAAGATATTACGAACATGGTCGAAAAAATGATTCGTGAGATGTATAAGAAAGTCGTATCCGTTGATTTGCCATCTCAATTCCAGCGTATGACTTACCAAGAAGCGATGCATAGATATGGCTCAGATAAGCCTGATATGCGTGTGACACTAGAAATTACTGAGTTGACCGATGTCATGAAAGATGTTGATTTTAAAGTCTTTTCAGGCGCAGCCAATATGAAAGGCGATCGAGTGGCCGCGATTCGTGTGCCTAATGGATCGGCAATTACTCGCTCTGAAATTGATGCTTATACCGAGTTTGTCAAAATCTATGGCGCCAAAGGTTTAGCTTATATCAAGATTAACGACATCAATGAACTAAACGAAACCGGTCTTCAAAGTCCTATTGTTAAAAATATTCATATAAATGCTTTAAAAGCTATTCTAGAAAAAACAGGTGCACAAAACGGCGACATTGTTTTCTTTGGTGCAGATAAAGAAAAAATTGTGAATGAAGCTCTGGGTGCATTGCGTCTCAAAATTGGTCACGAAAAAAATCATGTCGATGGAAGAGCATGGGCGCCTCTATGGGTGGTTGACTTCCCGATGTTTGAACACGATGAAGAAACAGACCGCTGGGTTGCAATACATCATCCATTCACAGCTCCTAAAGAAGGTCATGAAGATTTGTTAGCGACTGACCCGGGTAAGTGTTTATCTAAAGCCTATGACATGGTGATCAATGGCTGGGAAGTCGGTGGTGGATCAATTCGTATTCATCAAGAAAACGTCCAGTCCAAAGTATTTGATGCATTAAAAATTTCAAAAGAAGAAGTTAAAGAAAAATTTGGTTTCCTTCTTGATGCACTTCAATATGGCGCCCCACCTCATGGTGGCTTAGCCTTTGGCCTTGATCGATTAGTGACTTTATTAGCAGGTGCAGAATCGATTCGCGATGTGATCGCATTCCCCAAAACACAGCGTGCTCAATGTTTACTAACTAAAGCACCTAACGTTGTGGATGAAAAACAATTGCGCGAGCTTCATATTCGTCTTCGCACACCACAACCTACCTCCTAAAAAATAGCCTTATGATTTTATCCATCAATCACATTCAGCTTGTTGCAGAAAAAGATTTGGTGATTCAATTAAGGGATTTTTATTGTGATGTCGTAGGTTTAAATGAAGGCTTTAGGCCAGCATTTGAACGCTTTGGCTTTTGGTTATATATAGGGGATAAGGATGTGTTACATCTCATTACACCTAAAGAAGGTGATGGTCGCTCCTCTCAAAGATCGTCCTTTGATCACGTCGCATTTAAAACAGCTCACTATCAGGACGTTTTAAAAAAACTTAAATCTCTCAGCATTCCTTTCGAAGAAAAACTTATTCCAGGCATGACAGCCCATCAAATTTTTTTGCGTGATCCAGCTGGAAACCGTGTTGAACTTAATTTTGACTAAATTTATTCAAAAATGCTATGAGTAAAATTAGTAACGCGCATAAAATTCAGAGAATTTTAAAAGAGTCGCAATTGTTATGTCAAAATGGAAAAATAATTGAAGCTAAACCTCTTCTTCAAGAGCTTTTAAAATCAATACCATCTCATCCAGCAGTTCTTTGTAATTTAGGTTCCATTGAATTACAACAAGGGAATTTTGATATAGGTATTGAATATCTAGAAAAATCACTTAAAGCTAATCCGAAACAACCTCAAATAATTTGTAATTTAGCGAATGGCTTTTTAGATTCTGGAAGAGCAAGTAAATCTCTCGAATACTATGATTTAGCTATTAACCTCAATCCGTCCTCTTTTGAATTTTTTTACAACAGAGGAAGAGCAAAAAGAATTCTAAAAGATTACGATGGGGCCATAGAAGATTATAAAACTGCAATAAATTTAAATCAAAATTACTCTATTGCAATATTTAATCTTGGTTTTTTATTTAATGAAATAAAAAAATTTGAACTAGCTCTTGAGCAATATCAAAAAGCGATCATTCTAAATACCTCAAATCACCAAACTTATTACAATCGCGGTATTGTTTATGAAAATATGAAAAAATATCACGAGGCATTATGTGATTTTAATAAAGCTATAGAGTTAAACCCTAGATTTAAAGAAGCATATATAAGCAGAGGAAATATTAAATTTGCTCAGCAAGATTTAGAAGGTGCTCTGGAGGATTACTCTAAATCAATTAAATTAGATATTAATTCATACGAAGCAATTTTTAACTCATCTATTATTTACCTTATAAAAAATAATTTTCAAGAAGGTTGGAAACTATATGAAACTCGTTGGCAGACTCAAAAACATTCGAGACAACTTCTTACATCAAAACCTTTATTAGCAGATTTCAATTCCAATGGTGGGAAAATTTTTATTTGGGCTGAGCAGGGCCTAGGTGATCAAATCATGTACAGCAGTCTTTTAATTGATGCTCTTAAAACTGGCAATTATTTTTATGTTTCTTTGGATCCTAGACTTTTAAGCTTTTTTAAAAGATCATTTTCATGGGCAAAAAATGTAGAGTTTATTTCATCAGATGACACTATTGATGAGTCGCATTATGACTTTCATCTTCCGCTTGGTAGTTTGGGAGGTTTTTTTAGAAAAAATATTAAGGATTTTAAAAACTATCCTATTTCTTATTTAAGGGCAAATAAGGATTTAGCTTTAGGCTTAAAACATCAATTTACTAATGAAAAAAAAATTTGTGGCATCTCATGGTTGAGTAAAAATTTGGATATTGGCCCAGAGAAAAGTTTATCTCTAACACAGCTTCTACCAATACTTTCAATACCAAATATTACTTTTGTCGATCTACAATATGGCGACACTTCCAATGAAAAATTAAAGCTTTTAAAGGAATATGGTATTGAAATTAAAACAATCTCTGAAATAGACAATTTGAATGATATCGATGGATTGGCTTCATTAATAGAAGCGTGTGATTTTGTGATCACCATCAGCAATGTCACTGCTCATATTGCAGGTGCACTGCATAAGGAAACTTATTTGCTTTTACCTTATGCTTTTGGAAAAATTTGGTATTGGGGTCAGTCTCGCGATTACTCATTATGGTATCCTACTGTAAAAATATATCGAAATACTAAATCCCATTCATGGGATGAAACAATTGATGATTTATCAAAAAAAATAAGGGCAAGATAATGGGTGGGTTATCACTTGCTATTCAATATCATCGATCAAATAACCTCTCATTGGCAGAAGAGATTTATCACTCGTTTCTCGAAAGGAATCCGGAGCACCCCCTAGCCCTCTCATTATTAGGGACTGTATATATTCAAAAAAAATTCCCAAAAAAAGCAATTCCCTTATTTAATAAATCAATAGAACTTGATCCTAGCCAGCCTTTCTCTTTTTGTAATTTAGGGATTGCTGAATACGAGTTAAAACGTTATGAGTCGTCATGTAACAATTTAAGTAAGGCTATCTTATTAAAGGCAGATTATTTTGAGGCATTTAACGCGCTAGGCAAGACGCATATAAAACTTGGTTTTAATGAAAAGGCTTTTGAAAACTTTACAATGGCACTTAATATCAACCCAAGGTTCTGCGAGGCATATCTCAATAGAGCTGATTTATTTAATTCTTTGGAAAATTTTAATAAGGCTCTGGATGACTATAAAAATGCGATTAATATAGATCCGTCAGAGCCATTCTTAATTCAAAAATATGGGGCCCTTTTAATAAAAATTCATCTATATGACCAAGCTATTTCTGAGTTTGAAAATATATTAGAAATTTATCCAAATAATAAATCTGTACTTTTAAATCTTGGTATTTGCCTCCAAAAGAAAAGAAATTTTTTTAAAGCTTCTGAAATTTATAATACCCTCTTACAGTTGGATAGAAATAATTTGGAAGCACTTAATAATAAGGCTTATATATACCAATGTCTTGGCGAGTATGATGAGGCAATAAATCTATATAAAAAAATTATTAAAATTGATAAACATTTTCCCTATGCTCTTCTTAACACCGGTGTAATTATGCTAAATAAGGAAGAGTTTTTAGATGGCTGGAAATTGTACGAATATAGGACAAAATGTGAAGGTATGCTTCGTCTCTTAAAATCTTCAAAGCCAGAAGTGCAAAGCTTTAATACAATAGATAAAACAATCTTTATTTGGGCAGAACAAGGTATTGGTGATCAAATCATTTATGCTAGTTTGTTATTGGATGCTTTCAAAACGAAAAATAAATTATTCGTTTCCGTAGACTCCAGACTTATTAGTCTTTTTAAGCGATCTTTCTCTAAATTTGATAATGTCACTTTTATTTCAGTAGATGAAAAACTATTAGAGTCAAAATATGATTTTCATTTACCCATGGGTAGTTTAGGAAAATTTTTTAGAAATTCAATCCAAGATTTTGATACGCATCCCTTAGCTTATTTAAAAGCAAATCAAAGAGAAGTTGATTCTCTCAAAAAAGAATTAAAAAAAGAGGGTCTTAAAGTATGTGGTATTTCATGGAAAAGTAATAATAAAGAGATTGGGGAAGCTAAAACTTTATCCCTAACACAGCTTCTACCAATACTTTCAATACCAAATACTATTTTTATAGATTTACAATATGGTGATAATTCAGAAGAAAAAGAAAAATTTTTAAGTGAATATGGCATTGAAATAAAATCTATTAATGAAATTGATAACTATAATAATTTAGATGGATTAACTTCATTAATCGATGCATGTGATTATATAGTCACAATAAGCAATGTCACTGCTCATATTGCAGGTGCACTGCATAAGGAAACTTATTTGCTTTTACCTTATGCTTTTGGAAAAATTTGGTATTGGGGTCAGTCTCGCGATTACTCATTATGGTATCCTGCTGTAAAAATATATCGAAATACTAAATCCCATTCATGGGATGAAACAATTGATGATTTATCAAAAAAAATAAGGGCAGAATGATGGGTGAGAAGATTAATGTCGTTGTTGGTTTCGATCAAAAAGAAGCGATTGCTTTTCATACCTTTACGCAAAGTGTTATTGAAAAATCTTCGCTTCCGGTTTCTTTTATACCGTTGGCTATTAATACACTTTATGGATATACAGAAACTCATAATGATCGAAGTAACGATTTTGTCTACTCCAGATTTTTAACCCCTTTCCTGAATGACTTTAGAGGCTGGGCTATATTTGCTGATGGCGATATGATTTGTCAGGCCGATATCAAGGAGCTTTGGGATTTAAGAGATGAATCTAAGGCGCTTCTTGTTGTAAAACATAATTATAAAACCAAAGCCTCGCAAAAATATCTCGGTAACATCAATGAAAACTATCCAAGAAAAAACTGGTCAAGTGTTGTCCTTTGGAATTGCAGTCATCCTAGCCATAAAATACTTACTCCTGATTTTATTGCTAAACAAACTGGCAAATACCTTCATCGTTTTTCATGGTTAAATGATAATGATATTGGGGAGCTCCCTATAGAATGGAATTGGCTTGCGATTGAATATCCTGTCAACATAAGGGCTAAACTCATCCACTTCACACTTGGTACCCCGTGCTTTAAGGATTTTAGAGAAACAGATTTGGCGACTGAGTGGCTTGAGACAAAAAATAGATTGTTACAGGGTTTTGATTAAATTTTAGATGAAGGATATTCATGAAAAATTTTCGCAAAGAGTTATGGTTTAATGCCCCTGAAAGAATGCATTTTACAAACATCACCCCTGACATCAGACAATGCTTATCAGAAAGTGGTATTAATGAAGGACTTTTATTAGTTAATGCCATGCATATTACAGCGAGTGTCTTCATTAATGATGATGAGTTAGGCCTTCACCATGATTACAAACTGTGGCTTGAAAAAATCGCCCCTCATCAGCCAGTGAATTATTATCGTCATAATGATACTGGTGAAGATAACGCGGACGCTCATATTAAGCGTCAAATCATGGGAAGAGAAGTTATCATTGCCGTAACAAAGGGTAAACTTGACTTTGGTCCATGGGAGCAAATATTTTATGGTGAATTTGATGGACGTCGAAGAAAAAGAGTTCTAGTCAAAATTATTGGTGAATAGCTCATAGAGATTATTCAATTTTGTAAATTTTGAATTCATCGAATCAAAAAATTGGAGCTCAGCTAAATCAAATCAACGCTCTATTTAATCATCAGCAATTTGAACTCTATTTAGAGTGAATTAATAAAATTATTAGGTACTTTAAAAATAAGTTGCTCCTTCTATGATAACGGAGATTTTTTGAGCTTAAAAAAAAATTCAGTCCCTTGGGAGATTTTAAAAAAATTCGTATCTCATATACGATTTTTCCTGCAGGCTTTAACAATATAGGTCTAGCTAGCGTCGCTCTAAATCAGATGGATCAGGCTCCGTAAAAAAATGTAAATGATTTACTTTATAAATATAAAAAATCCTACCGACATTGAAATCTAATCTCTCGATGAATTCCAGAGCTATCTAATTTTTCGAAAAGTAATGTATACCCCTTAGCACAGGCCTCGTTTGCTTTAGCGTAACAGCTTCCAATGGTTTCAGCCATGCCACTGCAAGTTGTCATAAATATCTGTGTTTTATTATCCAACAACTTCACTGGCTGTATCTGATCTTTGCCATTTAGTAAACTCGCACAACCACATTGAAAAACGATTAAAATTATTATGAAAAGCCGACTCATTTTTTCCTTAAAAATAAAAAAAGGCACCCAAGAAGAGTGCCTTTTTAATTCATTTAGACTGCTAAGATATAAATCTTAGAAGAATAAAATAGCGCCTAGAGAAACAGTGCTAGACTGATTTTTAACACCACTATGCGCTTTTGTTTCTACTTGGTTAAATTCACCAACTAGATTTAAATGCTTAGTGAGTGGGTGATATAAACCAGCAGTTACTCTTTGATTTTCTGAATAGAGAGTATTAGATGCTTTTGCTTCACCATTCGCTGTATCAAGCTTTGATACACCATACGCTAAACCAGCTTTTGTTTTGGTTGGAAGAATATATGTACCTTGGAGGTAGCCACCATCTGAGTCACGGGTTTGTCCCGTAGCAGTTGCTCCGTTTGTGCCCCACATATAGCTACCAGCACCTTCGCCTCTGTAATAATACGCCGTAACACCCGCATTACCAGCATTTAAGTTTACACCGACATCAGTTGCTTCCTGAGTATACTCAATCGCTGTTGTTGGTCTAGCCTTGTAATGTGCGCCGCCAATCCAAATTTTACCGCTCACAGAATCACTTGCGAATGAGTAATTAGCTTGACCTTCTAAACCATAACGGTCTTGATATACACCGTTTGTAGCACTAGTTACGCCAGTTTCATTTAAACCTTGATTTGGATTTGTAATACCTAGGGTTACTTGAAAGCCATTGAAGTTAGGTGTTGTGTAAGCCACTTGACCTTTCCAACCAGCATAGATATAACCAGAACCGATACCACCAAGAGTAGTAGCACCACCGCTCGCAGCGCCACCAGCACCAACACCTAACAACGTCATGTCGTTAAGGATTGCATTTGATGCAAATATACCGATATCTTTACCAAGCTTGATAGAGCCCCATGACTTATCACCAAACGTTAAGAAAGATTGACGGAATAGAGGTGTCTTAGCATCACCAGCCTGATCATTAGCTGACACACTGGGTTGCATCGAAATTGTGAAGCTCACATCAGTATCATTCTGACGAGTGGTACCAGTGAAGCCTAACCATGCTGGTAAAAGTCCTGTGTTTATACCTTGAGAATCACCTTCCCCAGTAGAATCTTTTGAGTTAGCCAAACCACCAGTGATTGAATTAGAATCTTTAGCCTTACCCATTATCGCAAAAGCATTAACGTTACCGTTAACGTCCAGCGTCCATTCACCAGCTGGGATAACAATGCCAGCATTTGCTGATGCAGATAGTGCTAAAACAGCACCCGCTACAGCTAATTGAATATTCTTGTTCATATATTTCTCCTATTGTTTTTAAAACCTCATCAATTGCTTGATGAGAAAGTTCGCGAACTTTCCCAATGAATAAAAGCTTCATCAAGAAGGTTAAGAGAATTATGCGCCATCAAACTAGGCAATCGCAAGTATTTTTAGTGTTTTTTACGACATTTGTGAAGTTTTATAGGGTTTTGTTGCAAATTTACAACAAAATTAATCTAACTGATTGATTTATATGTAATTTTTCATGCTCACGAATCGCATAGCGATCTGTCATTCCAGCAATATAGTCAGCAATCACGCGCGGTTTTTCCTCTTTCCCAACAGATTGGTAGTCCGAAGGGATTAAGTTTAAGTCACCCATATATACTTTAAAAAGACCTTCAATGGTCTTCGCCGCCTTATCTGTCATCTCGGTCACTTTGGGGTGAAGGTACAAAGACTTCCTTAAGAACTGTTTTAACTCAAGCTGCTTTTCTGCCATCTGGGTCGAAAAATCAATCATGGGTCCATGAAGCCTTACTTCGTCCACATTTTTTGGTTTTGATACCTTTATACAGGAGAGGCTGGTTCGGCATAAATCATCGACCAAACTATGAATCATTCGGCGGATCGTTTCGTGAACGAGTCTTTTTTGAGGCAAATCAGGATAAAGAGCTTTGACTTTTAAGGCATGCCCTTTAAAAAGAGAAACTTCCATCAATTGATCAATAGATAAAAGTCCCGATCGAATACCATCATCAATATCGTGATTGTTATAAGCGATCTCATCCGCAAAATTGGCAATCTGTCCCTCGAGTGTCGTTTCGGTTTTATCCAAAAATCTTTGACCGACATCGCCTAACTTTTCCGCATTTTTAATGGAACAGTGTTTTAGGATGCCTTCCCTTGTTTCAAAGGTGAGATTAAGTCCATCAAATTCTGCATATCGTTGTTCTAGACGATCCACAACCCGAAGTGACTGAAGATTATGTTCGAAGCCACCATATTCTTTCATGCAACGGTTTAAGGCATCCTGTCCTGCATGGCCAAAAGGGGTGTGACCTAAATCATGGGCTAAGGCGATGGCTTCGGCTAAATCCTCATGAAGATTTAAAGTGCGAGCAATACTTCTTGCAATTTGCGCGACTTCTAAACTGTGCGTTAAACGCGTTCTAAATAAATCACCCTCGTGATTGACGAACACTTGCGTCTTATATTCAAGTCGCCTAAAAGCAGTCGAGTGAATGACGCGATCACGATCGCGCTGAAAATCATTTCTTAAAGTTGAGGTTTCTTCTTTAAATCGTCGGCCGCGAGATTGTTCTGGATGTGCAGCATAATATGCCAACTTCATCATGCTAAAAAATTTGAAGTTTGAAGTGTCGTCTTTAGATGTTTTGCATTGTAATCACTTGTAATAACAGAATCGCCAATCCCTTTTTGAAGAACTAATCTAATTTTGCCATCCACGACTTTTTTATCCATGCTCATGAGTTCCATGTATTGATCCTCACTTATTTTTGGGGGATCAGTTGGAAGTTTTGCCTCTTTTAAAAGTTTAACGATGCGATTAAATTCATTATCTTTTAACCAACCCATGAGTTTTGATAAATGCGCTGCCATCACCATACCGGTTGCCACCGCTTCACCATGAAGCCAAACTCCATAGCCCATTGCATTTTCAATCGCGTGCCCAAAAGTATGTCCAAGATTTAATGTAGCTCTAACACCGGATTCATGTTCATCCATCTCCACCACATCTGCCTTGTTTTGACACGAACGCTCTATAGCTTCAATCAAAAGGGATGGATTTAATTTCATAAGGCCTTCAATATTTTTTTCAAGCCAATTAAAAAATGCCTCATCACGAATGAGCCCATACTTAATCACTTCTGCCATACCTGCTGAAAATTCTCTCTGAGGTAAGGTTTTTAGAGTATCAATATCTGCGATCACACACTGTGGCTGATAAAAAGCACCGATCATGTTTTTACCTAAAGGATGATTAATACCTGTTTTGCCACCGACGGATGAGTCGACTTGTGACAAAAGTGTGGTCGGAATTTGAATAAAAGGCACCCCTCTTAAATAAGTTGCTGCGGCATAACCTGTCATATCGCCTATGACACCACCCCCTAACGCAATGAGTGTGACAGTGCGTTCACATTTTTCTTTTAAGAGTGCATCGTAAATAAGATTCAAGGTCTCTTGATTCTTATAGGACTCACCGTCGGGCAAGATAATTGGAAATACTTTTACATGATGTTTTTTTAAGAGGGCTAATAAGGGATCAAGATATAAAGGGGCGACGGTTGTATTCGTCACAACCGCAACATGCTTTTGTTTTAAGTATGGTTCAA
>SXGR01364773.1_pt1 | contig 12166 bp, 10 predicted proteins | sample 3174711 | NCBI WGS metagenome assembly SXGR01 (sample SAMN11356860, study PRJNA531348) | freshwater metagenome | isolation source: freshwater sample F1-60 | place: China: Fuxian Lake, Yuxi | collected 2017-12-25
GAACGCCTCCTCAGTGGCAGACGACGCGCGTGACGGCCACAGCAAATTCCGAACTTGAGCCCTCCATTTCCCCGGACGGAAAGCGGCTGGTGTGGGCTAGCAATCTCTCGGGCGAAGGGCAGTTTGACCTGATCGGCGCGAACATCGATGGCAGTGACCAGGTGGCGCTGACCCATACTCCGGTTGACGAATTCTATCCTAGATTTTCGCCAGATGGCAGCACTCTATTGTTTTCGCGCTACGCCGAGGTGACCGAAAGCGCCGGTACCGAGATCTGGACGTTGAAGGAGGGAAAAGAGACACGGGTGGTGGACAGCGGACTGTACGGTGCCTGGTCGGGGGACGGGACCGAAATCCTGTTTGCTCGCGTAGTTCGCACTGGAACTGCTCAATTGGTGCGCCGCAGCCTGATCACCGGGGAGGAACAGGGGATTTTAGAGTGGCCCGGTGAAATATGGAGCATCGATTGGGCCAAAAATGGCCAGGTCGCCGCGTTTGCGACCGCTCGCGGCGCGGTGGTCGTCGACCTTCCAACGGGTGAGCATCGCACTTTAAGGGAAGGACGTTGGATTTCGGGTTTGGCGTTTGCGGATTCGGACGGCGAAGTGTTGGTGGTGAGCCATTCGGGAAATGGCGGACAACCCGAGCTTTGGTGGACCAGAGTGGACACCGGCGAAGGTGAACGCATGACCTTGGGATCGGTAGGGGCGGTGGAGCCGGACGTGCAACCGCAGGGAGAAAGCGTTGTTTACCTGTCGTCGCAGCGATGGACGCGTCTTTGGGTCGCGGCCGATGGGCAACCCGCCGAGCGATTAACTGCATCGGACGGGATCAAGTGTTTCGATGTCGACGCCGCCGGATCCCGGATGGCGTGGACCGAAGTGACCCCTGGTTTGGGGGATACCACCCTTAGGGTCGCGGAATTACCCACTGGGACGCCGAGAGTCTACCCAGTGGAGGGGTGTCCCGCCTTTGCACCGGATGGGCGGCGGGTGGCCATGGTTTCGCAGACCGCGGGGACGGTGGTGGTGGTGGATCTGGAGACCTCGGCCGTGGAAGAGAAGTTCTCAGGGCTGAAAACGACGCAAGCGCAGGTCACCGCCGAGTGGTCGAACGACGGAAAGCGTCTGGCGCTGGCCGATACCGAGGGCCTGCGGTTGTTGGCGGCGGACGGGAGGGTTCAGCGCTTCGGCGAGGGAACACTGGTGGGACCGGCCTTTAGCCCGGATGATCGCTGGGTGGCGATCAACCGGGTGGATGAGCCGCATTCGGGGTTGTGGCTGATCGACGTGAACAACGGAGAGTTCCGGCGGCTGACGGAACAGCACAGTTGGTCGAATGCGCCTCGGTGGTCCGAGGATGGAAGCCGGCTTTGGATGCTCGTCGACGAACGGGAGGCGCCCGCCGAACAGGAAGTGCGCTTGGACGGAACCTTAGGTGAGAAGCGGGTGATCCCAGTGAACCGCGAGTCCTCCTGGTGGGGGGTGTTCGAGACCCGCACGGCGGGGAACCGCACTTATTTTGCACAAGGAACGGTGGATTCCGACCTTTTTTTGCTGACCCGTGAGTCGCAAAAAAGGTAAAGCGCTTTACCATGGGGGAGACGCCGATGGTAAAGCGCTTTACTGAATGAACGAAGTGGGCCGCGCGCCCCTAACCGCTATGGGTAGTCGGTATAGCCCTTCTCTCCTGGGGTATAGAGCGTCGAGAAGTCCGGCTGCGCGAGCGGAAGACCCTGCTCGAGCTTGGTGGCGAGGTTGGGGTTGCTCAGGTACGGCCGCCCGAAAGCGATCAGATCGCCGTATCCTTCGCGGAGATCGTGTTCGGCGCGCTGAGCGTCGTAGCCACCGGAAAGGATGAGGGTTCCTTTGAAGGTCTGGCGAATGGCGGTGAAAAGCTCCGGTGACGGCCGGGGGGCGCCGAGGGAGCTGTGGTCGACCAAGTGGATGTAGGCTAGCCCGATCTTGGTGAATTCCTTCGCCAAATGGACGTACAGCGCATCGGTTTCGGCGTCCGCGCGCATGCCGCCGTTGACCCCATATGGGGACAACCGAATGCCGACCCGGTCGGGGCCGATGCGGGCAGCGGTGCGTTTGGCGACCTCGACGGCAAACCGTGCGCGGTTTTCGTAGCTTCCACCCCAACGATCAGTACGTTCGTTGGAGGCGGTGTTTAGGAATTGTTCGATCAAATAGCCGTTGGCACCGTGGAGTTCGATGCCGTCGAAACCGGCCTCGATCGCGTTCGCTGCAGCGGTGACAAACTCTTCGATCGTGGTTTCAACTTCGGCGTCGGTGAGCGCGTGCGGCACCGGGTGGGGCTGTGGCCCTTGTTGATCGGTGAACATGGTGCCTTCTGCGGCGATCGCCGAGGGCGCGACGACGCGGGCTCCTTCGGGCAGGTTCAGCTCGTGCCCGATCCGACCGGTGTGCATTAATTGTACGAAGATTCGACTTTTTTTGGCGTGAACCGTGTCGGTGACCGCCTTCCAGCCGGCGACCTGTTCGGCGGAGAAAATCCCAGGGATACGAGCGTATCCGAGACCATTGGGGGAGGGGGCCGTTCCTTCGGTCACGATCAGGCCCGCGTCCGATCGTTGGCCATAGTAGGTGGCCACCAGGGTGGTGGGTACATTTCCGATGGCGCGGCTGCGCGTCATGGGGGCCATGACCACGCGGTTGTTGAGGATAATGCGGCCAAGTTGATAGGTGGAGAACAGCAGACGATCCGACAAGGCAACCTCCGCCGGGAGAGTTAGGCCCGAGGCTGGCGGGGACAAGCGTTGGGTATGTCTCGAAGCGTCACGGAAGTTCGCGGATTGTGGCGGTTAAGTGGCGTCGTCGCGGCAGCGTAGGGAGGAGCGAATGATTCGCGTGAAGGTGTGCGGAATCGTGAACGCTGAAGACGCTGCAGCAGCGGTTTTGGCGGGCGCCGATGCGATCGGGGTGAACTTCCATCGGGCATCACCCAGGTACGTGGGCAATGCGCTCCGAGAAATTGTTGATGCCGTCCCTCCATTTTTGCCGGTGATCGGTGTTTTTGTGGATCCGGCACCGGAGGAGGTCGGTCTGGCGCTTCCGTACCTCGATGCGGTGCAATGGCATGGCCAAGGGGCGGTTGGTGCGGTGGCATTGCCAGCGTGGAGGGCGATTCGGCTGCGTGCGGAAGCGGATCTAGACGAGATCGCGCGTTGGACGGACGTTCGCGGGTTTGTCCTGGATGGGCCGGGCCGAATGGGAGAGTTCGGTGGTGCGGGTTTTGACTACGGCTGGTTTTTGGAAGCTCGCCGACGAACGAGCAAAAAGCTGGTTCTGGCGGGGGGGCTGACTCCGGAAAATGTCGCCGCGGCGATCGCAGGGGTTCGCCCGGACGGTGTGGATGTGGCCTCGGGGGTCGAATCGGCGCCAGGTAAAAAAGATTGGGTAAAAATTCGAGATTTTGTTCAGGCGGTTCGTGACGCCGGCTGAGTATATATCGATATTGCACATCGAGGTGCTTTTCGGCCGGGTGGTTTGTGCGAATTCGAACGAATGATGCTCGCGGCAGCAACGGGGCCGCGTCATAGTGAGGGCGTGGGCACGAGGAGATGCGATGACACGTCATTCGGTAGTTCTGGCTTTGTTTTTGGTCGGTTGCGTGGAAGTCCCGGGCGTGGAACCCGGGGTGGAAGAGGCAACGCCTCGGGAAGTGACCGAACGAGGCGCGGAATTGGACGCCGTTCTGGACGGGGCCGACGCCTTTTCGGTGGACCTGTACGCGGAGCTCTCCTCAGAAGAGGAGGGGAATCTATTCTTTTCGCCGTATAGCGTGGTCTCTGCGTTAGGCATGACGTTGGCCGGAGCGAACGGGGAGACCCAGGATGAACTCGCTGCGGTGCTGGGCGTAAGTGGCGATGAGGGCAGTTACCACCACGCTTTGGGTGCGCTTACCCAAGATCTCAATGGGGATCTGGGTCGCCCCTACACGCTAGCGATCGCCAATCGGGTGTATTTGTCCGACGGCTTAGCGGTCGAGAACGACTACCTTGCAGTGACAGGGGAAGATTACGGGGCCGAGGCCCAATTGATGGGCTTTTCGGAAGACCCAGAGGGCTCCCGACAGACGATCAATGCTTGGGTTTCGGACAACACCGCGGGAATGGTCCCCGAACTGTTGCCCAACGGATCGATCCATTCGCTGACTCAATTTGTCCTCACCAATGCGATTTATTTCCTTGGCGATTGGGAAAGTGCGTTTGATCCGGCGGACACGGCAGTGGGTCCCTTTGTGACGGCCACCGGGCCGGTGAACGCGGAGCTGATGTCCCAGACGGCGCAGTTTGGGATGTACCAGGACTCGGAGGTTCAGGTTCTACGCCTGCCTTACAAGGGCAAAGAGGTCTCCATGTGGGTGGTGCTGCCCGTCGACGGCGACGGACTGGCGGCGGTGGAAACCTCATTAGAACCAACGCTGTTGGAGGTGTGGGCCAATGGAATGTCCACCGGCGAGGTGGAGGTCACCCTCCCCAAATTTGACATCGCGACGGAGCGATCGTTGGTCCCTTCCCTTCGGAATCTGGGGGTGAATGCGGCGTTCGACAATGCGGATTTCACGGGCATCACCCCCAGCGGGCACCAGATCTGGATTTCGGACGTCCTGCACAGCGCCGTGGTTTCGGTCGATGAGGTGGGCACGGAAGCGGCGGCGGCGACGGCGGTGGTGGGCGAAACGGATTCGCTTCCTCCGGAGTTTCGTGCGGATCATCCGTTCGTGTTCCTGATTCGGGATGACCTCACCGGGGCGATCCTGTTCATGGGCCGGGTGGCGGACCCGACCGCGGGCTGAGGGTTGTGTGGATCCCGGTCTCGACGGTAACATCCGTCGAGACCGGGAGGACCATGGCGAGCCATCCGACGATTGTGGCGCCGAACCCCACCACCCCGAAGGTGGGCGTCGTCATGACCGATGCACGGGACGAAAACGAGGTCGATCGCCTGCACCACCTGGATGCCGTGCGCCGGTTTCGCACGGCCCTGCCGGTGGGAATGGTGATCTGGGGGTTGGGTACAGCGTTTGATTTTGTGAGTTATGGCTTGGTTGGGCCATTTTGGGTGGTGCCGTGGGCGTTGTGCCGGGTGCTCCCGTGGCTGATGTTGTTGGTCGCCTGGGGAGTGTTGCGGCGTCCAGACATTTCTCCCAGAGCATTGCGGGCGATCGACATGACGATCTACACGTCGGGCTCGATCGCCGTAGCGGGAATGGCCTTGCTCGGTTGGGGGATCTACGGGCCTTATGAAGCGGCCGCGGTATCGATCATGCTGATGCGCCTCGGGACGAGCGCTGAGCCCTGGCAGAAGAGCATCGTGTCGTACGGCGTGATCGCCATTGTGTTTCCCTTGATGGCTGCGACCGCGGCGGTGGTATCGCCGGAGATTCGGACCCAGTTTGTTGATCTGCAGAAATTAAGCATTTTTGTCGTTTATACGGGATTTGGCCTGCTGACCGGGGGGCTAGCGGCATGGCTTAGCCATGTGTTTTGGAACCTCCGGCGGGAGCTCGTGGCGGCCAAGAATGTGGGTCGGTACGTGCTGAAAAAGCGCATTGGTGAGGGAGGAATGGCGGAACTGTGGACTGCCACTCACCGCTCGTTGAAGAAAGATGTCGCGCTGAAAATCATGAAACCGCGCTCAGCGCCCAAGGCCACCGATCGACAGCGGTTCGAGCGAGAAGCAAGGGCAACCGCGGATTTATCTCACCCGCATACGGTCCGAATTTACGACTATGGGTTGACTGAGGAGGGTCACTACTACTACGCGATGGAGCTGTTGGAAGGCCGGGATCTGGGCCAGTTGGTGCGCACAGAGGGGCCGCAGCCGGCGACGCGCGCCGCTCGTTTGGTGCAACAAGCGAGCTCAGCCTTGGCGGAGGCGCATGAGGCCGGGATCATCCATCGGGACATCAAGCCGGCAAACCTCTTTCTGACGAGACAAAAGGACGGTTCGGATTTCGTAAAGGTGCTTGACTTTGGGGTGGCGCGCAGTCTGCGGGACGCCGAGGCGGAGCTTACTCAGATCGGTCATTTGGTTGGAACTCCGGGGTATATCGCCCCGGAAGTGATCGCCGGCGAGGTGGCGGACAGCCGATCGGACGTCTATTCGCTGGGATTGGTGCTGTATACGCTGATCAGCGGGCACTCGGCGTTTCGGCAGTCGGATGTGGAGGCCCGGCTGGTGGCGCAGATGAACGCCACGGCGGTGCCGCGGTCGGCCGCGCTGGATTCGCTGGATTCGGACTTGGAACGTATTTTTCTCAGGAGTACGAACACCGATCCAGCGGAGCGCTATCCCCACGCGGGAGCCTTGGCTGAGGCGCTGCGGGAGTGGCTGGCGACTGCGGAATCGTCAACCGGTTGACGATTTCCCTATGGCGCACCCCAGGCTGCGAGAGTTTCTCCGCTTCCTCCGGCCTTTAAGGTGCCCGATGAACTGTCCGACGAGAAAAGCCCGTCGATGACGAGCGTGGTCTCCTCGCCGGCATCCCAGCTTCCCTCGAGATCGTCGGTTGGAAACTCAAGGTGGAGTGAGGCCGCCTCGTCGTATTCGTACAGTTGTACGGAGAATTCCTCCGCAAAACTTCCATCGGATGTGGAGAACAGCAGCGAGCCTTCGACGACGAGCGTGCAGTCGCCCTCTGCGCCATACGAGACTTGGCTGGGGTAAAGGATCAGCGAAAGCTGGACATCCAGCGTCGGGGAGGTGAGCGGCTCGCTCCACTGGCCTGAACCCAACAAGTCTTCGGCGGAAGAGCCATTTCCGCCGGGCTCGTCCCAATCCACCACGACTTCGCCATCTGAGCACACGCTGTCTTCCCCAGATTGCCCGCCGACAAGTTGGTGATCGGTGTCGCCTTCGGGCGAAACGCATCCAACGCTGAAAATCGCCGCCCACGCCCACCGCATCTCTGCCTCCGGCCCGTCCACCCGTCGAGAATGACCGATCCGCCCGGCGCTGTCCAGTCGATTCTGCACCATTCAGCGTCGCAGTGGCTCACTAATGTGCAATTGTGCTATAGGTCGGCGGGGGCCGCATGGACTTGGAACGGTTGTCGCGGGATTTTCTTCGGGCGCTCCGGGGGCATCGCTCGCAGACAGCGTTCAGTCGGCGGCTTGGATACAAGAGCAATGTCGCTTATTCCTGGGAGTCCGGACGGCGGGCGCCCTCCGCTGCTGAGGTATTGCGGGCCGCCGATCGGTTGGGATGGGATGTTCGCGGCGCATTTCGGTCGTTTTTCCGAGAACCGCCCGCCTTTGTGGAAGAGGGCGAGGCGCACTCTGCGGAGATGATCGCGCGGTTTCTGGATGAAATTCGTGGACAGACGCCGATGGTTCGCTTGGCCGCCTTGACGGGGTTGAGCCGTTTTTCGGTGGCGCGGATGCTCTCCGGCCAAACGGAGCCTTCGTTGCTGGATTTCTTTCGCTTGGTGGAAGCGAGTTCGCTCCGGCTGCTCGACTGGATCGCGTCGCTGGTGGATCCAGCGACTCTACCGGAAGCGAAGGAACGTTGGGCGCAAATTGAAGCTCAGCGAGGGCTTATCTATTCGCGCCCGTGGACGCAGGCAGTGCTGCGCGTGCTGGAATTGGAGGCGTATCGCCAGCTTTCGGGCCACACTCCGGGCTGGATCGCCGATCGGGTAGGCATTCCAATGGAAGAAGAGGTGGAATGCCTGAAAGCTCTGTCGACCGCGGGGCAGGTCCGCTGGGTGGACAACCGTTGGCAGCTGGAACCTGGGTTATCCGTGGATACCCGGCGCGATCCCGCTTCGGGGCGGAGATTGAAGGCGTGGTGGACCGGCGTGGCGCGGGAAAAACTCGAAGCCGGCGCCGAGGGACTGTTCAGCTACAATGTGTTTTCCGTGTCGGAGGCGGACTACGCGCGCCTGCGGGAATTGCACCTTTCCTACTTTTGGTCGTTGAGGGCGATCGTTGCGGCATCTGAACCGATGGAACGGGTGATCGTAGCGAATGTGCAGTTGTTTCCGTTGGACGCGCCGCCGGAGACGGGGGCGGGGAGCGACCGGTAGTGGTGGCGGCGGCGGTTCCGCAACACCCTGCAACAGCGACCCTGGGGGCGCGCGGGTAGGTTTGCGTTGTCAGCGCGTTCGTCGGTAGTCAACCTGTTTACTATTACGAGTGCGTGGCGACGTTGATTTGCCGTGGATTTACTTGTGTTTTCTGAAATTTTGAACATTCGTGATCTTTTCGTGCCCAAATGCCCACCATCAGGGTCTCCACCAGTGCCCAACCAATGGGCGAAAGGAGAGGACACGATGCGAGTTTCATCTTTGGTTCTGGGTTTTGTGGTTGCACCTCTTTTGGTGGCTTGTGATCCGCAGGCCGATGGGGAATATCAGGGCGAAGCGCTGTTCGAGCTCAGCGGGACGGTTACCAACGATCGCGAGGAAGCGCCAGATTCTGCGGAAGTTACCCTGGTCTGGGAAGTGACCTCGGGCAGCCCGGATACGGTGGTGGCCGAGGGTGTGCCGGTCACCGGCGAGTTCCCGGCGAGCTTCCACCTGGAATTGTTGGAGCCGCCTAGCGAAGACTCGCTCAACGACTACAGCTACAATGGGGCCAACGAGGCACGGATCGGCGTCGCGTACATCACGGTGTTGGCCGCCGATGTCTCCGCGGAAGAACTCGATGACGACGACCTGTTGGGGATCGCGGAATCCCAACTGCTGGTTTACGTCGACCGTGATGTGCAAGAAGGTACCTTTAGCGCCGAACTTCTAGGGGGCACGCTGTCCAAGGGCTACCACCTGATGGGTGTCGACCCGGTCACCGAAGAAGAGGTGGCGGCGGGCGATGCGTGTCGCGATGCGGCGAACGAAGCTCAAGACTGGGAGGCCTGGGAAGAGTGCGGAGGGATTTTCGATCAGATGTATGAGGTGGACGCCTCAACCCCGGTATCGGTGCGGCTCGACGAGTCCGACAACCTGATCTTCCCCAATTGGACCTGAGTGGACTGTGCAGCACCATCCTCAAATTGACGCCTATTACCGGCAACATGGAGCGATGGTGCTGCGCCGTGCGATGCGGATCTTGGGAGATGAAGGGGAAGCCCAGGAAGTACTTCAGGAATTGTTCATCGGATTGCTTCAGCGTCCGGCGCAACTTCCACCCAAGGCAGGTACTTCCTGGTTTTATTCGGCGACCACCCACGCTTGCCTCAACCGGATCCGAAACCGGAAAAACCGAGGTCGAATCTTAGAGTTCAAGGTGTTTCCAGCGCAAACGAACGTGCAGGCATCCGCGTCGGACGCGGTGATGGTACGCCAGATGCTGGCGCAACTGCCAGAAGAACAGGCCCAAGCGGCAATTCATTATTATTATGACGAGATGAGCCACGAGGAAATTTCGGAGATCCTCGGATGCTCCCGGCGGCATGTCGGCAATTTGTTGGAGCGGGTGCAAGCCACCCTGCAGACGGACGGAGGTGTGCGATGACCCATGGAATGGAACGGAGTCGAAGCGAAGGTTGTCTCTCGGATTTGAAGTTGGACCGCTGGGTGGCGGGCGAACTCTCCGAGACCGCGGTGGCGGAAGCCCAAACCCATGTGGATGGATGCGCCGCTTGTGCAGAACGAAAGAGGATTTTTTCGGAGGCGCAGCAGGATTTTGCGGAGACGGCTCCGGCGTTGGTGGCTCCGAAAGCGAAGCGAACGCCGTGGCTTTGGGCGGGGCCGGTCACGGGGCTTGCCGTCGCAGCCGCCGCGGCCCTCTGGTTTCAACCGACGGAAACCGTGCGCAGCAAAGGTGGTTTCGATCTGGGTTTCTACGTGCAGAGCGGTGATTCGGTTCGCCAGGGAGAGACGGGCGAAAAGTTGCTGCCTGGCGATCAGGTTCGATTTGAGTATACCTCCGAAACTCCGGTGCATTTGACGATCCTGAGCACCGACGGAGCGGGGGTGATCAGCACCTATTATCCGGTGTCGGATTCGACGGAATTGGCGGCGGGAGTTCAGGTTTCGTTGCCGGGCGCTATTCAATTGGATGCGACCCTCGGGGTGGAAACGGTGGTGGGGATCGCCTGTGCCGAGCCGGTTTCCATAGAGGTGCTGAAGGAGCAGGTGCGAAGCGGAGATCGGCTGTTCCCGGAGGGATGTGCGAGCACGGAAATCCAGTGGACGAAGGTGACCCCGTGAACGCCTGGATTCTGAGTTTCCTGCTGATGTGGTTTGGCGAGAATGCCTACGCGGGTGTGACCCGATTTGCGGTGTTGGTCGGTAATAATCAGGGACGTGCGGACGAGGTCACGCTTCGGTATGCGGAAAGCGACTCCGAGCGGATGTACGACGTGTTGAAGGATCTTGGCGGATTTCGCCCGGAGAACATGCTCCTTCTGCAAGGGGAGGATTCAGAAACGGTGCGCCAAGCGATCGTTTCGATGAATGAGCGCGTGCGCACCCAGACGGACTCGGAAATAGTAATGGTAGTTTACTATTCCGGGCATGCGGATGCAGAGGCGCTTCATTTAGGGCGAACGTCGTTGAAGATCGATGAGTTGCAAAAGCTCGTGCGCGGGTCGGCCGCGGAATTTCGGCTGTTGATGGTGGATGCCTGCCGATCGGGCGCGGTCACCCGTGTGAAAGGGGGGACTCCCGTTGCTCCCTTCGTGCTGTCGGTGGACGAGAAATTGCCAGGGGAGGGAGCAGTTTTTTTGACGTCGAGCTCTGTGAATGAGGATGCGCAGGAGTCCGACGCTTTGAAGGGGTCGTTTTTTACCCACTTCTTTGTTTCGGCGCTGCTCGGGGCTGCCGACGAAAACGGCGATGGGAATGTCGATCTCGCGGAGGCGTATCGCTTTTCCTACGATCAGACATTGCGGGCGACCAGTGCGACGGTGGCGGGAATTCAACATCCGACCTTTCACTATGACTTTCGGGGGCGCGGCAATGTGGTGTTGACCACCCCGGGGGCGTTCAGCGCCAAACGCGCGCAGCTGCAATTGCCGCTTGGACGTTCCTACATCGTATTTCGAGGCGGGGGCCGGGGCGGGCCGGTGGTCGGCGAGATCGACCTTCACAGTTCTTCTCGGAAGATGAGCTTAGAGGCTGGTCTTTATTATGTGGTGGGACGAGGCGCCCAGCACCTGCTGGAGGGCCAGGTGGTGGTGACCGCTGGAGAGACCCGGCTAGTGAAGGATTCGGAGCTTCGAAGGGTGGAATACGCACAGCTGGTGCGGAAGGGGGGCGGTGCGCGCGCCATGCATGCGCTTCAGGGCGGCTATGGACTACGGACCTCCGTCATTTCCGGAGGGACGGTGTGTCAGGGGGGATTTCTGGGGTACCAAGCGAATCTTCGAAGTCTGAGCCTGACCACGCGGGTGTACGGTTGTCATGCGGAGCATTCCAACGACACTCTGACCGCGTCCGATGACGAATTGGCGTTCACTGAACGCTTGTCGCATTTTTGGGACTTTCCGGCGATCAGTCTGGAGTTGGGGCTGGAGGTGGGCGGAGGGGTGCTGTTTCAGAAGTTTGAAACGTCGGGAGTCGCCCCCTCGCGGAAAACCGGCGCCGGCCAGCTTGGAGCTTCGTTTGGGATCGCGCGGGACTTACGTTGGGGATTGCATGTTGGCGCGGATGCCTCGCTGATGACCTATGTGTTCCCGGTGCAGGAGGACGGTAAGGTGAAGGTTGCAGGCCGGGTGGCGCCAAGATTTGGGTTGTACCTGGGTAAGCATTGGTAGGCAGCGAGGCGGCCGATGGGGAGCGGGCTTGCATCGGCTCAGCTCTCCGTGGTAGACTAGAACCGCGACGGCCCTTCGGTCGCGGCATGGTGTGTGATGCGCAAAGTGCAGGTAGGTCTGGGTCTGTTGGCGACGCTCTGGGCGGACGTCGCCGTGGCGGGCGAGGTGTTGAAACCGAAGGAGGTTGCCGCCGACGTTCATGAGATCGTCGGCCTTCATCGCAGGGGAATCGTTGCACTGGCGTCGGAAGACGCGGAGCGCCGGGAAGTACTCGACGTTGCGGGCGACATGGCGTTTCATGAGCGGCAGGCGGCGCTTTCCGAGCTGCATGAGGGGTTGCGGGCGGAAATTGAAGCAGCGGGTGCCTGCGGTTTTTGCCGGCCCCTGAAGGGGGTTTCGACTTTTTTGGACACGGTGGAGGCCGATAAGCGCTTGCA
>SXGR01139664.1_pt1 | contig 12160 bp, 8 predicted proteins | sample 3174711 | NCBI WGS metagenome assembly SXGR01 (sample SAMN11356860, study PRJNA531348) | freshwater metagenome | isolation source: freshwater sample F1-60 | place: China: Fuxian Lake, Yuxi | collected 2017-12-25
TAGAATTTGGGACGATACAAAGGCTGAATTGGATGAAGCTTTCTCCGTCGTGCTCTATAATCCGACGGGTTATCCGGATGACGTGGCGGAGGCAGACCGGATCAACCCCGCCCGCGCCAATAGCAGCGTTACGATCGGAGACAACGATTTCGCACCGGGTCGGGTTCTCTTCAGCCAGCCACTTTTCATAGCCAACGAATCGGATGGCACTGCGGTTGTTACAGTCAAACGGTCTGGTGGAAATTTGGGGGATGTATTTGTTGATTACGCTACTCAAAATGACACCGCGATCGACGGTGTGAATTATGAGGCTATCTCTGGGACTTTACATTGGGCCAACGGTGATATTCTTCCAAAGACTCTGCGCATTAATTTACGAGCCAATGATATCATTGACGCCAACAGAACCTTCCGACTGACGTTGAGCAACCCAAAGATCAACGGAGTCGCCAATGCTGAGCTGATCGGAAATATTCCAACCGCTACTGTCCGTCTTATCAACGATGACGCGGTCGGGTCATATACCTTCAGCCAAACTCAGTATGCGGTTGATGAGAACGCAGGTTTCGTGGAGATCACCGTGCTGAGGCAGTTCGGTCAGGCTGGTCAAACCTCGGTCAAATTTGCTGTGACCGGAGGAACCGCGGTGGCAGGAAAGGATTTCATTGGAACCGATGGAACGTTGACGTTCGGCTCTGGGGAGATCAGCAAGAGTTTTCGCATCAATATGGTGGACAACGCCAAGGTTGATGGTGATCGCACCATCAATTTGCGCCTGTCGTCAGCTTCAGAAGGTGCGACCATTTCGAATCCCAATTCTCTCCTCAGTATTATCGACAATGAGCAGGTGCATGAGCCTGCGGGATCGTTAGACACCACATTCATCGCAGAGGGGACGGATGACTTCATTTATACGATGCTCCTTCAGCCGGATAACGACATTCTGGTTGCGGGTGATTTTGGTTTCATCAACAGCATTGTGCGCAATGGGTTGGCCCGGTTGAATCCGGATGGAGCCATCGATTCCGGCTTCAATCCAGGGCAAGGAGCAAGCGGTTCTGTCCGGACGCTCACCCGCGAAGCTAGCGGCAGACTTTTCATCGGTGGACTCTTCACCAATTACAATAATGTGGTTCGGAATTTCGTCGCACGCCTAAATCTCGATGGAACGTTGGACGAGAGTTTTAACCCCGGTGCAGGAACTGATAACCCAGTATACACTATTGCGGTTCAAGCTGATCAAAAGGTGTTGCTGGGTGGAGATTTTGCCTCTTTCAACGGGGTAGATCAGAGTTCCCTAGTCCGGCTCCAAACTAACGGTGTGATCGATGCCTCATTCAGCATTGGCACCGGTGCAAACGGCACGGTGTATAGCCTTGCGTTGCAGAGCGATGGTAAGATTCTTGTCGGTGGGGATTTTACGACTTTTAATACTAAATCCAGCCCACGAATGGTTCGATTGAATCCAAACGGAACCGTAGATGCATCATTTAAAGTGGATTCGGGATTTGATGGCTCTGTGCGTTCGATCGTCATCCAGAGCGATGGTCGGATTTTGGTTGGCGGGTTGTTTAATAAGTATGGGTCTGCGGAAGCTCACGGGATTGTGAGACTTAATGCGGATGGTTCGTTGGACAATTCGTTTGAAACAGGGAGCGGAGCGGATGGTCCCGTGAACGCAATCGCGGTGCAAATCGATGGTCGAATCCTTGTGGTTGGTGATTTCACCTTGTTTAGCGGGGTGATTCGCAATCGAATCGTTCGACTGCTCCCGAATGGCCATTTGGATCCTACAGTCAATTTCGGAACTGGCGCGAACGCTAGCATTTCGGCAGTCGTCGTCCAACCAGATCGCAAAGCGGTTGTAGTAGGCGGCTTTACCGAATTCAACAAGCGACCAGCAGCCCGGATCGCACGACTTTACGGCGGTTCGATGGCGGGTCCTGGTAAGGTGGAATTTGCTCAAGCGAATTATCGAATCAGCGAAACCGTGACCAATGCCGAAGTAATGGTGATGAGGACTGGTGGAACGACGGGTGCGTTCAAGGTGAACTATTCCACGAAAGCCGTCTCCGCGACCGCCGGGGTCGATTATCAGGAGGTTTCTGGTGTCTTGGAATTTGCAGAGGCTGAGACAATGAAAGTCTTCATCATTCCATTGGTGAACGATTATTTGGTCGAAGGTTTCGAGCAGGTTCTTCTGACTTTGAGTAAGCCTGAAGCACCGGGTTCAGAAGCTTTAGCTCAATTGGGTGAACAACCCACCGCCACGATGACTATTGAGAGCGATGACAGCATGTTGTCCTTCTCTCAGCTCGATTATTCCGTAAATGAACAGTCTGCACTCGGGGGCGCGGTAATCACGGTCACCCGCCAAGGATCTACCTTCGAGCCCGTATCAGTCGATTACTTCACAACAGATGGCCCAACGAATGCGGCACCCGCTCGAGCCGGATTTGACTACACGGCCACCAAGGGAACCCTGTATTTCGCGGTTGGTGAAACCAGTAAGTTGTTCCTGATTCCGGTAGCCGATGACATTCTGGTTGAAGGGATTGAACGAGTGTCTCTAACGTTGACTAATCTAATCACGGCTAGAACCAACGCGTCAGTGCTTCTGGATAAGGCAGCTTCGCTAGCAATTATTGATAACGATTTTGCCCCGGGTGAATTGAACTTTGCGGCACCTGAATTCTCGATTAACGAGAGTGGTGGGTTTGGCGTGATTACTGTCAGACGAACGGCAGGGAGTGCGGGCGTGGTGTCTGTTTCGTATGCAACACAACCCGGAACTGCAAGCCCCGGAAGTGCCAATGATTATGATGACATCGATGGAATTATTTCCTTCGTGGATGGAGAAACGATCAAGAGCGTCCGAGTTCCGATCCACAACGATCTCTTAGTGGAGGGGAATGAAACGGTGATCATTACGATCTCTGATCCTCAGGGTGGAGTCGTGCTGGCTGGAAATGTGAATCAACTGATTTCCGTGCTGACGGTGGTGGATGATGATTTTGGTCCTGGAAGTCTTGATAAAGAATTCAATCCCGGAACGGGTGCCAACGGCACGGTTCGGGCCTTGACTCGGCTGGCGAATGGGAGCCTGCTTTTGGGAGGAGATTTCACCACCTACAATGGGACGAATCGCAGCAGGATTGCCCGCATTTTGCCGAGTGGCCAGTTGGATCTTGGATTTCAAGCGGGGTCTTTGGCAAAACCTGGGGTTGGCCCCAACGGTTTGGTGGCAGCGATTGCCCGACAATCAGATGGTCAAGTGTTGATCTCTGGTGGGTTCAGCAGTGTTGCGGGTCTTTTGAACAACCGAATGGCTCGTGTCAGTGATCAAGGAATTCTTGACGGTGGGTTCAAGCTTCCGCTTGGTTTCAATGGGGAAGTTTCCTCGATTGCTGTTGGTGACAATGGGAAGATCTTGATCGGCGGAAAGTTTTCGGTCGCGAGTGCCGCAGGATTCCAACACATTGCGATGCTTAAGTCAGATGGCACCGTGGATCTTGGGTTCTCCCCAGGCTTGGGTGCGGATGGGGATGTTAATGTGGTTGCGCTACAACGGAACGGTAAGGCGTTGGTCGGCGGATCATTTAATCGCTTCGACGGGGCACCTCATGCCGGGTTGGTGCGGCTAAATGTCAATGGATCGATTGATCCTACATTCTTAATGGGAACGGGCCTCAACGGAGCAGTGAACGACATCCATGTTCTCGACGATGGCAAGATTCTGATCGTAGGTGATTTTACTGCCTATAATGGAAAACTTCGTACCCGAGTGGCGCGATTGGAGAGCGATGGAACCCTCGATGTTTCCTATAACAAAGATGGAGGCCCGAACGCTGTGGTTTACGCTCTGGATGTCCAAACCGATGGTAAAGTTCTCGTTGTAGGCGATTTCACAATGGTCTCTGGTCAAGCTCGCAACCGGCTTGCCCGATTGAATGTGGATGGGTCTTTGGATCGAGAATTTCTCCCTGGAGACGGTGCCGACGCCGCAGTCTATGCGGTGAGTTATGACCCCGTCACGACTCGGGTGACGATCGGTGGTGCGTTTACCACAGTTGATCATCAACCTCGCAATGGTATCGCTCGTTTCAACGGCGATCGTCGATCAATGCCGGTTGAGGACATTAACTTAAATGTTACAGTGGATGGCAACGGGGCGTTGCGGTTCACGTTTAGCAGTCAAGAGGGTGTCTCCTACGTGCTCGAGGGTAGTTCCTCTGTGAGTGGATGGGGTGAATCTACGGACTTGCAGACGGTGACAGCTATTTCTGCGACCACAGAAGTCATTACAACGCCCGGCGTTGAATCGATCCAATTCTACCGGATCCGGCGCACATCGCCGTAGTCACAGTCGCTAGGTTTTTCAGTGAGGGGCTCCCGATTGCGGAGCCCTTTTTTCTATCTTGATTGAAAGTGACCTTAGGGAGTCCAAGATGTGGCACTTTTAATGCTTATTTTGCGCAAATCCGCATTTGAGCGGATCGTGTGGTGCATTAGGATCGGGTTCAGAGACGAGTTTGAGGGGAGTCTAGGGTGGTATATTCAATTATGTCTAGCGGGACAAAAAAAGCAGTTCGATGGCGGGGCACTTTTCAGGAATGCTTTTGTCAGCATTTCCAATGTCCACCTGAGGATTTTGAGCGATTGGTCTTCAGAAAGGCGGTTTCGTGGCATGCAGTTTTAATCAGCCAATGGTTATTGAAACGGGATCCGAGCCTTTTCCGTGAAGATTTCGAGGCCATTCGTGAGATCGCGAATGTTAAATCGGCTGGAGTATTTAAGAACGAGATCAATCGGTTTTATGGTAGGAACGTTCGCGACAAAGGATGGTTGCGTGGACGGTTGGGAGTTCGTCTTTCAGCAAAGCGGCTGATCCGACTCAAAAACCAAGTGGTTTTCCACAAAGCGAGCTCAGAGGATCTTGATTGAAGGAAGATTTGAATTAAAGAATGGTCGGGACGGTGAGAATTGAACTCACGACCTCGTGGACCCGAACCACGCGCGCTACCAGGCTACGCTACGTCCCGTGACCAAGTTTTTAAAGCGTACGGAGGCGCGAGAGGGATTGCAACCGTCATCTTAGTGCTTTCGCGTGTTTAATCGGTCTTTGCGGCGGGTTTCCTTTGACGACAGGATAAGGCTTGGGGCAGCGTAGGTTAGTGATCGGAACCTTTATCAATGTAGGGGCGATTTTTGTGGGAGGATCGGTGGGTCTGCTCGTGAGGAAGGAGCTTTCACCGAGGGCTCAACTACGACTCAAGCTGTTGTTGGGAGTCTTCATTATTTACGCGGGATTGAGCACTGCGTTCCACGCCATGCATGGTCCTTTGATTCATTTCGTGAAGCAGGTGGTGGTGGTAGGCCTTGCGTTGGTGTTTGGGAACCTGATTGGTCGTGCGTTAAAGTTGCAGAAGGGAGTCAATTATCTCGGGAGATGGGCGCGGATTCGATTCGAATCTAGCTTAACAACCCCAGACGCTCCTCATCGCGTGAGTGAGGGTTTTGTCACCTGCACCTTGCTCTTTTGCGTAGGTCCCATGGCGATTTTGGGTTCCTTACAGGATGGGCTTAGCGGCAAAATCGATACCCTTGTGCTCAAGTCAGTATTGGATGGCCTAGCATCTTTGGCTTTTGTGCGAACTTTCGGATGGGGGGTCCTCCTATCTGCAATTCCTGTTCTTGCGTATCAAGGATCGATTACTCTTGGGGCACGAGCGATTCAGCCATTCTTGGCGGATGTAGAGATGATGAACGCGCTGAACGCCACTGGTGGCTTGTTGGTCCTTTGTATATCCATGTTGGTGCTTGATGTCAGGAAGGTTCCGATTGCCAATTATTTGCCAAGCCTTCCGTTAGCGGCGCTACTTGCCAAGTTTGTCTGGCCTTAAACTAAACTAGTTTCTAATTGCACACTCGCGCGAGTCGTTTCAAATTGCAGGGCGTCAGCCTCGACTTCTTGATGGTTCGTAGTGTGAGGTTCGAGTCGGATTGAGTTATTATGGAAAAAATACGGCTAGGGGTAATCGGGCTAGGAAACATGGGAAAGTTTCATGCGGATTACCTTGTTCAGAATAAGGTGCCACGGTGCACGTTGGCGGCTGTAGCTAGTTCTTCGTTGGAAAAATTGGTACGCTTTCCTGGAGTACAACAATTTTCAACGGGCGAGGAACTGATTGCATCTGGGGCAGTGGATGCGGTGTTGATCGCTACTCCACACTATTCGCACACCACGTTGGGGATTGCCGCGTTCGATGCCGGTCTCCATGTATTAGTCGAGAAACCGATCTCCGTGCATAAAGCAGATGCCGAACGTTTGATGGCGGCGGCGAAGCGTTCGGGTCGAGTCTTTGCAGCGATGTTTCAATTGCGGGTTGAACCTCGCTATAAAAAACTCAAGAAACTGATTGAAGAGGGAGAGTTGGGAGAGATCGTGAGGGTCAATTGGATCATCACGGACTGGTTTAGAACGGAGTCGTACTACGCGAGTGGGGGTTGGAGGGCAACATGGCGTGGAGAGGGCGGAGGAGCGTTGTTGAATCAATGCCCGCATCAAATTGACCTGATGCATTGGCTGTGCGGGACTCCTCGGAGAATCCGAGGTTTTTGTCAATTTGGACGTTATCACGAGATCGAAGTGGAGGATGACGTGACCGTCTTTTTTGAGTTCGATTCAGGGGCAACCGGTTTGTTTGTAACGAGTACAGGAGAGGCACCGGGAACAAATCGGTTTGAGATCGCAGGCACTCGGGGGAGAGTGGTGTTGGAGAACGGACGACTTAGTTTCACTCGAAATGAAAGCGACATGCGGGACTTTAGTAAGAAGGCTTCGAGTGGGTTCGCCAGACCCGAGGTTTGGAATATCGAGATACCTTCTGACAATGCCAGTAACCAACACGCGGCAGTGGTGCAGAATTTTGTTGAAGCCATTTTGGATGGATCTGCACTGTTGGCACCGGGGAGTGATGGGTTGAAATCGGTTGAATTTGCCAACGCCGCCCTTTACTCAACGTGGACTGATCAGACGGTCACATTGCCGCTTAATGGAGGTCTCTACGAGGCTGCGTTGCAGGAGAAGATTGCGAAATCCACCCATCAAAAACGGATGGTCTCTTCCAGCGTGGCGAGTGACTTTGCTCAATCATTTGTGCGATAATCAATAATAATTATGTATTTCACTGGAATTGGAGATGAAGCAGGGAACACGATTGGTTCACAAATCAGCGCGTTGAAGGCGTTGGGATGGAATCAACTGGAGGCTAGGAATGTGGAAGTGCCCGGTTATCCAAAAGCCAATCTACACGATATCCCGGAGGCGGCGTTCGAAAGGGTTGTAGCTAATTTGGATGAGGCAGGAATTCGAGTTTGCTGCTTTGGTTCTGCGATTGCTAACTGGGGGAAGAAAATCCACGAACCATTTGATTCCTCTCGGGAGGAGGCACGTCGAGCCATTCCTCGGATGCAGCGGTTAGGAACAAAACTAGTGCGGATCATGAGTTTCGCCGTGGATGAAACCGAAGACCAAAGGGCTGCGGAACGGTTCAAACGGCTGCGGGAAGTGACAGCAATGTTTCTGGATGCGGGTTTGCAACCGGCGCATGAGAATTGCATGAACTACGGGGGGATGGGTTGGAAATATACCCAAGAGATGCTGGGCGAAGTTCCTAGTCTAAAACTTGTTTTCGACACAGCGAACCCGATTTTTAATGCCGATCGTAATCAGCCCAAACCTTGGCCCAAGCAGAACCCATGGGAGTTCTATCAAAACGTGAAGGGGCATATCGCCCATGTCCATGTGAAAGATGCGATTTGGAATCCAGCGAAGAATGATGCCGATTATACGTTTCCAGGTGAGGGTCACGGACAGGTTCGACGGATTCTGACTGACTTACTTGGATCAGGCTACGACGAGGGGATTTCTATTGAACCGCATTTGGCGGTTGTTTTTCATGATGCCACGGTCAAAGCGAAGGACAGCGAGATGTTCGAATCGTTTGTGGAGTATGGAAAACGACTGATGCGAATGGTGGATGAGATCAAACGGGAACAAACCCCAGTTCGACCTTAGTCTCCCACGACTGAACTTCGTGCTTAGTTAAGAACTACGCCGCGACGGATATAGGTCGGAACGTCGAGATCCTCGCCGTGGTGAATGGTGGGCTCGCTCTTTTCGAAACGGCCTTTGGAAACGATTTCTAGGTTGAACATTTCTTGTTTCAACCGTTTTGAGGAATGCCTCCGAGTGCGGTCAGACTGACCGTTGAGTTGTTGAAGGAGTAGTTCCGTGTTCTCTGGGGTGGTGGCGGGCGGAGGTGCTTTGAAACGCGACTGGGAGAGGTTGACGGTAAGTTCGTCAAAAAATGGGGCTTCAATTTCGCCTTTGAGAGTTGGTGGAGGTGATAATCGAGAGAGTTCTGGGACCGATTGACCTGCGAGGTCGCGATTGGGTCTCGAAGCAACGATCGTGAGTCTGATGCAACCCGTTTGAGTTGGGTCGATTGCGGCACCGAGGATCAACTGACCTTCAGTTACCCGGCGGTTGAGTTGCTCCATGATCTTGTTCACCTCAGTGATGGTCAGATCCGGCCCACCCACCAAACTCACCAGCACATCACTCGATTCTTGAAGAACACGTCCTTCCTCGAGGAGGGGACTGGCAACTAGACGATCAAGAACCTCGCGAACGCGAGCCTCTCCTCTCGCCTCGGCGGAGGCGAACATGCTTTCTGTGTGTCGGTCGTGGACGACAGATCGCAGGTAGGAAAAATCCACATTGATCAACCCTGTCCTAGTGAGCATTTGCCAAATGCCACGAACCCCTTGAGTCATCAAATCATTGCTAGCAGCAAATGTTTCCGTAACAGGGGTCTGTTCGTCGAGGATGTGGAAAAGTTTCTGGTTTGGGAGACAGATCACAGCATCGGCAGCGGATTTGAGATTCACGAGACCAACTTGAGCCTGTTTAGTGCGACGATTCCCTTCAAAATCGAATGGGAGAGCGACAACCGCAAGTGCAAGTGCTCCCGAGTCTTTTGCTACCCTTGCGACGACGGGTGCAGCACCTGTCCCAGTTCCTCCCCCTAAGCCTGCCACGATAAAAATCAGATCTGCTCCTTGGCAAAATTGTCGGAGTGGTTCCTCCTGATCTTCGGTTGCGGCGCGGCCAATCTCTGGGTCGCCACCGGTTCCAAGGCCGTGGGTGCGGCGGGCACCGAGAACCATCTTTTGGGCCTTGGTATCTAGGTTGAGGATTCGGCTATTGGTGTGCAAAATCAGGGCCGGGATCGCCCCGAGATCTGATCGTTGCATTTCTGCCACGACATTGCTCCCTGCACCTCCGACGCCAATTATTTTGATGGTGAGGGGTTGGCTGGAACTGCCGGAATTAAGATCAGGAATCGATTCGCGCATAAGTAAATCCTAGGGTGTGAGTGTTGTTTTAGGAGCGACCGAAAAGGTTTTTGAAAGTTTGGGTTATGGTGGTTTGCAACCCGGGTTTTTCTTGTGATCGTTTTCGCATTTCAAACGAACCAAACCTAGCGAGGCCAATGGCGGCAGCAAATTCGGGTTGATCTAGGGCAGATTTCAAACCACTGATCGAGTTCGTTTTTCCGAGAGTAACTGGCAGGTGAAATGATTGGTTCGCCAGAGTTTCGATGCCCGGAATGCGTGAGCAACCGCCGGTGAGGAACACACCTTCGCGGACGTGGCTCAACAGATCGGACTGATCGAGTTCTTTTGCAATGAGTTGGAAAATCTCGCCGAGTCGAAGGGACATGATCCGGCGAAGATGTTCGAGGTTGATTGTTTTTTCAGGGATCCCCAGATCATTGGTCAGGGTGATCGTGTGACCTTTGATCTCCGGTTCCACGAGAGCAGATCCATGATCAATCTTTAGTTGCTCTGCGCGGCTGAGAGGGACTTTGAGGCCGTAAGCCAGATCATTCGAAAGATGGTCGCCCCCGACTGCAATAACGCCCGTATGTTTAATGATGCCGTTGGAGTAAACAACAAACTCCGTCGTGCCTGCACCGATGTCAATGACGAGGCTGCCCATTTCCTTTTGATGATTATTGAGCAACGCCAACGATGAAGCCAGACCGCTGAAGACGACATCCTCGATTTCAAGTTGTAAGTTTTTAACTGCTCGGATCGGGTTTTGCAGTCGGTTCAAATTCCCATGGACCACATGGACATCCACCGCGACACTCGCTCCGAACATTCCCACTGGATTGACAATTCCATCCTGTCCATCGACGAGGAAAAGTTGACGGATGACATGGAGGACTTTGTTCTCGGCGGGGAGATTAATCGCTCGCGCGTTTTTGATTACATCCTGAACGTCGTCGTCAGTGATTTCTCGATCGTTCGAGACAACCGGATGGAATCCTCGATTGTTCAAACCCCTGATATGGCCTCCGGTTACACCGAGGTAGACGCTGCGGATTTCGGTGTCGGCCATTTGTTCGGCTTCGACGATGGCGTTGCGAATATCCTCACCAGCAAGGGTGGCGTCCACGACCTCTCCTTTGCGCACACCGCGCGATTTCGATTGGCCAACTCCCACAATGTTCAGGCCGCCGGAGTCATTGATTTCGCCAACCACGGCGCAGACTTTGGAGGTGCCGATATCCAACCCAACGACGATCGGAGTGGTTTCAAACATGTTTTTTCCTTGATGAAAGCGGAGTATTTAGCTTGGTTTTTTGAGATGGAGATTGGCTGGTATCAAGCCATTTAAGTGGCACGTAATTCTGGACTGCTAGATCGAGGGAGCCGATCACCTTGGAATTCTTGGTCCCCCATTCGTGAACCGTTTGCCAGCGTTGAAGTTGAGGCTCAAGGTTTTGAGTGGCGAAAATAATCTCACTCCCTTGTTCAGTTGTTACTCGGAGAGTGTGCGGGTTTCCTACGTCGATCGAGAGAACATCTACACGGGTGGAGAGGGAGGTTTTGTCGAATTCGATGACCCATTTCAAAGCGGCTTGGGCTTGTGGCAAGGTGATCCTTTGGCCAATGGGCACATCCGTGGCACGAAGTCCGATCAGAGAAGCGAGAGGCCGTTTGGCAAGTTGGGTAACGCTTTGTGTTGCACTCGAGATGTGTGGCATTACATAGCCCTCAGCATCTAGGTAGAGGACGTGGGACTCGAGGAGTTGTTCAGGGCCAGTGGTGCGATAGAGACAAACTTGGGCAATCGGAACACGTTCGCTGATGCGGAGTTGGATTTCCGATGGTGGGCGGCGAATGACGGATGCACTTTGAATGGATGGGACGAGCATTAGCTGTCGTTGCACTCTCGAAAGATCCACCGACATGAGATTCTCACCCTTCTTCACACCGGCCCAACTTTGAATGAGGTCCGCTGGCAGCACTCCATCCGTCAGCACCACGATTTGCTGCACTGTCAGTGCGGGGTTCGAATAAATGAGGCGTTCCATCGCGAAACCCCAACCCTTCCACAGCAAGAAACCGCAGAGCAGGAGCAACGTGGCACCCGCGAGGGATAGTCCTAAAAGCCTAGATCCGACGCTGTGAGGCCCTTGGGAACGCAACTTCACGTCGAGCAGTTGTGATCGTTCGTTCCGGCGATTTTTATTTTTTTGGAACCACATTTTCAACTCCTTCGAGCAAGGGCGAGATCGATCATTTTTTGACAGAGCTGCGGGTAATTAATTCCAGCAGCTGCGGCAGCTTTCGGGAACAGGCTAGTCTCTGTCATGCCAGGGAGCGTGTTTACCTCGAGGACGACGGGATCACCGTTCGCTCGAACCATGATATCCACTCGGCCATAATCCCGCCCCCCGACAGCCCTAAAAGCGTTTAACCCAGCTTGTTGAACTGCTGCCGTGATTTCAGGCGATAATGGAGCCGGGCAGAGGTATTCGGTGGCACCGCTAGTGTATTTGTTGGTGTAATCGTAAGCTCCTTGCTTAGGGCGGACCTCGACGATTGGCAATGCACGATTGTCGAGGATCGCAACTGTTGTTTCACGACCGATGACGCGTTCCTCCACCAAGACCTCAGTATCGTGTTCGAGTGAGCGACTCAATGCTTGGAAAAGGGTATCCCGATGATCGACAAACTGGAGACCAACGCTTGATCCTTGTCGAACGGGTTTTGCAACGACAGGAGGGCAGAGATGGGA
>SXGR01406596.1_pt1 | contig 12160 bp, 10 predicted proteins | sample 3174711 | NCBI WGS metagenome assembly SXGR01 (sample SAMN11356860, study PRJNA531348) | freshwater metagenome | isolation source: freshwater sample F1-60 | place: China: Fuxian Lake, Yuxi | collected 2017-12-25
CAGGATTTTCTGTGTGCAGCTGTTTTGCAACTGAGCCCTAACCAGTGTTTGTGGCTGCTCAGCGTGTGCAATCTGAAGGAACTCAAGCCCGCCCCCTAAAAGAGCCGCGTAAATACTACGAGAGATGCTTACCGGGCTGCGTGCACATGAATGTCAACGACCTGCTGCAGATTGCCGATGAAACCCGCAACCCCTGTTGACTGTTTATCGCGCGGAAGTACCAAAAAACCTCGGCTCATGAAGTTGACAAACTAGGCCGTGAGTTGGCTATCGAGTACCGGCTGACCAAGCCCAGGACCCCAAAAAAAATTATTAATTGAGCGGTCCACTGGAGATAACAGGGACAATATCAAAATCAAAATCAAACGCTTTATTTCGGCGCGCGAACCGCAGCGCATTGCGCTGCATAGTTCTGTACCGTTTTCAGTCCCCTAATCTGCCTGACTGGGCAAAACTCCAGTACCTCGAAAGAGCGGTTCCATTCGGTGCCAAATCTGTTCGAGAAGCACCCAGATGATCGTCCGGGATATGACAAGTACTTCCCACGGAAAAGAGCATTTACCAACGTAAGCGCCGTAGCAGTAAAGCAAGCGATGGAACAACTTCGACATCCGCTACGCAAGCTACCAGGACACAGATTACCAGACAAAGTGATTTTTGAGGTGCAGCTTCGTTAAACTGGATCTACTTATCCCGTTGTACTTCGAACTTGAACCAGCTGGTCAATGAAATATCTCATCACAGCAAGATCCGCCCGCACCCCATGAATTAGAAGTATTGACATTACCCACAGACATACTGAGGTTTTCGGGGCACAGAAGTTCTCGGCTTGCTTATCGTGCATGCATGCCGCAAACTAGATACGGCTTGCCACCAATTTGACCAAGGCCCGAAAAATGTCAGGGTCTATGCGCGAAGCTGAATACATCGTGACAAGCGCGGTACCCTTGATAAACACAATCTGGCGTCGCGCATTCATGTATTCAAATGCCTTGTCACCAACCCCGGATAAGTCCTTGCCACCGTTCAGTAAATCTGCCTTTAGCTTTTCGTAGTCGTCCGAGATTGTGGATGCACGACTGACCTCAATTGTCAGGCCAAAACCATTAGTGTTGAAGTACTGGCAGTAGCTTATCTTGCCATCCGAACCAACAGGTATGACAAAAGTCTGGTTGAAGGCTGCTTCTGCCTCTGCTAGTGTCAGAATACTACATGCCGCCGCCGTAGATACGAGATTGTGCACGGGTGTCGTGTCAACGTCAGGGCGCACGGACCGTACCACGGGGATATTTCTACAGGCGGCGACACTTGAAACTACAGCGAGCACTAAAGCGATGAGAAATTTGTGCATGAGTCTGCTTCTCCGAGGTACAAAATTGATACTTAGTAAGAAGAGAGGTAGTCTGGTTCTCGGCTTTCCCAAGTATAGCATAGTAAACACGTTTGTTTCTAGAACATCGTAGCAAGAGGTGTAGTTGGAGCGCTCAAAGAATGCGTTCCGAGTCGGTTTGCCGCGTAAAACATGAACTAGTTCAAAATGACTAGGGAGAGCCCAACTTGCCAATCGCTATACAATAAATTCGGGATCGTTATCAATGCGCATGTGGTTCCGTGCAGTATTGTGAAAGAAGCTCCCACACGCGGACCTCCGTTTCGGCGAGAAGATTAGGTGGCCCTCTCAATCCTCAAAGCTTCGCATTTGTCGTGATTCGGAATGTTCAATGTGTGAAACACGTTGCCATCCATTCGGCTGTTATTCTTACAATCTGGTGCCGGAGTTTGGTTGACTATCGTTGGTTGGACAAATGGCCACGGTCCCCGGATAAGCAGCTCTTGCGTGGCTTTTTTAGAATATTTGGTCCTAAATTGCGGTGAATCGGTTGTTTGTTTCGACAATATCCGTGGCACTATCTGTGGGCGTTCAAATAGTCGTCCGTGTAAAGCGGATTTGGGGGACTTCAGGTAAGACCTATAAGTTTCCGAGTAGCGCACTAATGAAAATCTATAACAAATGCTCGGTAGACTTAGTTGCGACTAGAGGAGATGTCTGGGTCGGTCATCGAGTTGCGACTCACAGCAGATTCGGCGGCACGTGTCTATGGCGTTTGTGCCAAAATCGTGACGCGCTGGGTCGGCGGCTACAGGAACAAAGGACTCCTAGGCGTGCTGGACTGCACATCACGCCCTCATCAGTTGCATATACCAATTGACCCATAGACGGCCGAGATGATCATCGCGTTGCGGGCCAGCGCATCATCAGCCGGGTGCTCCGCAAGGTCAGCCTATCCTGACTTTCGCCCCTCGAACAAGTTCAACCTGTTGGGCGCTTCGTGCACCGACATCCGGGCGAGTTGATCCGCTTGGATGTCAAGACCCTGATGCACTTGAGTAGGGTTGGCCACCACATTAGCCAAACAATTAGTCGGGGTGTCGGTTGGGGATACGTTCATGTCTGTATCGATAATGCCCAACACGTCAACTTCACCGACGTCTAACCCAACCAAAAGGCAATAATTGCCTGCGCCTTCCTCACGGCCGCATAATCAAGATTGGCTCTGCTTAAAAACTTTCGCTTTCAACGATATCTTCAAGCACCTCGGTCTGCGCCATATTCACTCCGGGCTATTGCCCCACAGGGCCAATAGCAAAGCTGAATAACTCATCAAAACAATACTCGCCGAATAGGCGTTTTCAATGGTCAATTGCTCCTCAGGCCAGCGCGCCACAGAGCTCCCACTATTGACCCATCGATACAGACGACTTCGCCCGCGTGGCGGACCCTGTGTTAAACCACCACTCAGTGTACTCAACCTACCCTGAGATATTTTGTTGAGTTTGAACACTAAGACTAGGGAGCTTCTTTTGGCCCCACCAGTCAGGCCAGCTCCATCTTTGTCTTGAAGTATGCGCAGGACTTCCAACCGCGAGACCATTAACAAAAGGCAAAAACTGTCGAAAGAGCATCAATCCGCCGCCAGAACAGGAGGCGAGCCGCGCAGACCATGCTTTATCCAAAACTCTCAACAAATCGTACACCGAGCCACCATCGACTTTTTAGCAATCAAACTTTGCAGCACACCCGCTTGTTTAGACCATCAATTTTTGGCAAGCTGCCGCCTAGACAGATGCGTCCGTGTGAGCGTCAGCGCCAACTTCACCATATTGATTTGCACCTGGAACCCGCTTCCAGATTGCCACACGTAATCATCTAGACAATTGCGCTGTGATTTAATAGTCAACGTAGACTTCTCCGTTGGATGAACGTATCACCATTTCCATCATCAATACGATAGGGTGTAGCGGAGCAGGAAAACGCAACACCCTACTTCGACCCATGACTAGAACTGCCTCTCTTTATTTACAACATGCAACAGAGGCTGGCCCTGATTGTAGAGGCGGAAATTGTCTCCGAATAATTCTAGGCGACGGTTAACAAGCTCCGGGAATTGGCCACAATTGTGGGGAGTAAGGATCACATTCGGCATATACCAAAGGGGACTTTCGGCAGGTAAAGGCTCAACTTCCATCACGTCAAGTGCAGCGCCCGCAATTTGCCCTTTCCGAAGAGCATCAATTAAACTCACCTCTTGAACAACAGGACCGCGGCATATATTAATCAGGTAACAGGTTGATTTTAGGTGCATCAGAGCATTTGAGCCGATCATTCCCCGCGTCCTGTTTGTGAGCGGAACTGCAAGAACAAGGAAATCGGCCAACTGAAGAGCTTTGTCTATTTCCTCGATCGGTAGTAATAATTCCACCGCCTCCGTTCTAATCTCAGACTGGGGACGGATGTCTACCCCAACCGTCCGCATTCCCAAAGCCCTTGCCCGCCTTGCCACTTCGGTGCCGATTCCACCCACTCCCACTATAACTAGGGTCATCCCACTAATCACTTTTGAATATATTGGATCCCAACTGTGCTCCACCTGATTTCGAATGTAGCGGGGGAAATTCTTGGCCAGAGCCAGAACGCACCCTATCGTATACTCGCCGATTGCAGCGCTTTGTAGTCCCCCTGATCTGGTAATAAGTACTGAAGAATTTAAGAGTTCTGGAATCATAAACAGGTCAACACCCTGCGTTGCAGAGTGAATCCACAATAATTTATGCGCAGAGCTAACAAGATCACGGATTGAGACCGACGAATTGGGGATGTAATAAATCACCTCCGCTCTAGTGGCAGTTGAGCGGAGCACAGCCGGGTCATCTGTAGCAACAATATCCCAATCGGGTGCGATTGATTTGTAATTTGCCATGAACTTCACCGGGATGGCCCGGGAAATAAGGAGTGTTTTATGTGCATTGGACATATTGTAAAAAATACCTCGCATTTATTTGCCGTAATCCAAACCTTCTACAATTGGCCAGAAATTCTTCCCAAAAAAACGATTTTCTCTGCGGGTTGCAGAAAAATATTATCCGATGTCGGTTGACTGGAATGCCTGTACAAAGAAACCGCCTATCTGCCACCCGCACATCAAATCTTGAGGTTGGTAGAAGTTTCAGCAGTATCGACAGCAATCAGACTGGCTTTGAACCTCCAATGAATTGTGCTTTTGGAGCGAATTGGGAAGGCTGGAGCTTCCGTCACATCTTCACCAAGAGCGCCCCGTTGACTCCGTTGCGGGGAGGGGAGATGGCCCGGTCGGTCATAGATTTGCGCACCACAACGCCTGCTGCAACACATGTCTGTGGTGTGTGCGCCAAGATAATACCGCGCGGGGACAGGGCCTTAAAAAAAGGGGAGCACCAAGACATGGTCGGCCGCTCATAGCGCCCTGATCGGTTGCATCGACCGATCGGAGCAAACAAGAAGTCGGGGGTGATCATCTCGTTGCAGGCCAGCCTATCAGCGGCCACCGTGAGCCGGGTGCTCCGCAAGTTCATCCCGTGCGGCGCTTTGTGAGCAAACATTCAGGAAAATAATCCGTCGGGACATCAAGTTATTAGCGCACTTTACTGGGGTCCAACACCAAAAACTCATCTCTGTAGCCACAATGCCCACTGAACCAGCAGCACCAACCAAACGACTACAAGTGTCGGCGCCTTCCCGCCAGCCACGGTCGCTTCTCACACAAGCCTGGGTGATACCGTCACCCGCGTCATGACCGGGTATGGATTGTGCTGCAGAGCCTTTGCATTCCGCAATGCCTCCAAGAACCACGGCCTAAGCCATATCCACACCAAGCCATAGAGCCAGAGGACCGATGGCAACTCTAAACAATTGATCCGAACGATGCTCACCGAATGGTTATATAACAGAGCCAAGAGCTCCGCAGACCAGCGCGCCGCAAAGCTCCTAATATGGACCCATTTATAAAAACAGAGGCGGCCGCGCGGCAGATAAACCATGTTGACATTGCACACGCTGCGGTAACAAAGAATTTCCGTCAAATTTCATCAAGCGGGAAAATTGGTCGCTTAACAAACTGGTAGGCAAACCGGCGAGCATTGGGATTGGTCACCCCGGGGCTATCAACATCAATTATCATCCTCGGAATGTGATGCTTTACATCAAATTCATCTCGGAAGAGGTGGGCAGACTGTAGTACTAGAATGCGCCGTTGCGTTGGCTCTATTCCAACCTGCCGAAAGACGTTCGGGTGAATCTGCGTGGTGCAAGGACGTTCAGTCAAGATGATGTCAGTTTGACCGCAACGCACCACAGCGGTCGCACCAAGCTGAAGTGGAATATCAAAGTGATCATCGCGCATTTTGCCATCAAACAGCAGGCGCACAATTCCATCTATGTGTACGGCTTTACCACTTGAGGTGTCTAGCTTTGCACCAATACTCCCGAAAAATTGACTACCCACGCCACCAATACAGGCCTCCTTGGCTGCATCCGCGTCGCAGATAAAAAGCGCCGCGTCAGGCCAGCCCGCATTCTTCAGGGCAACGAGAATTGCCGTCCCGTCACCTGGCGATCCACCCGCCGTGTTGTTGCCTTGGTCGGCCAATATTACTGGCCAATGCGGCGCATCAATTGCACGACTAACGGCTAATTCGACAGGGGTCAAAACAAGGTCGGTCTCAAAACCTCTTCGAAGCGATATGGCCAAAGCTGACAACTCAGACACAATTCTCTCCGCAAGCACGGCATCACCGTTGGTTGTTGCAAGAATGGTCATACCCGCCTCAGGTACATCTGCATCACCAAAACCAGCAGCCACCGATACATCGAGAACGTTAGGAAGTTTCATGAACTCTCTCGCTCGGGACACAAGCCAAAACATAGGAGGCTTGATCAATGCCAGAGGCGCATCAGTCATACTCATAAGTCCCGACTTTATGAGAATCGGCGGCTTGGACAAACGCACAAGCGGCTTAACCTCATTGGCCAAAGTCCGCTTCATCAGCGCTACACCAGCAAAACCGCACTCGAACATATCCGTGTGCGGTGCCGTCTTAAAGCCAATAATTGCGTCAGCCATCATCGCCCATGAAGGGCCAATATTTGCATGCATATCGTAAACCACAATCAGAGGAACCTTCACGCCGACCACATTACGAACGGCCGCCAATATAAAGGCCTCTGGGTCGCTAATACCGTCAGCAGCAGCCGCGCCATGCAGATGAAGAAGAACACCGTCTGGCTGCGCCAAGCGTACACCATTGACCAGCTCCTGAGTGCAGTGTTCAACAACTTCGCGATCGATCAACCCAGTTGACGGACCATGGTAGGCAAAGAATGTCGGAGTCACTCTTAGCCCAAGTTCACGCCCCCCAGCGATGATACCTCCCATCGCCGTTCGCGTTTTCGAGAAGTACTTAACTACCTCATCGCCATGTAAGTAAACGCCGTCGCGCATAATTCGCTCAAGGGTCGTCCTACGCGGATTAAATGTGTTAGTTTCGTGTGAAAAACCCCCAATAACAATATTCATCCGACACCTCCTACAAAAGCTGTTTGGGTACCATAATCTAATTAGTCGGGAAAATCTATACCGTCTACTTATTCTGCACGAAACAACTGCAGACTGTGTCATCAATCTCAAACAAAATATACAATAATTTATTGATCATAATGGGAGAGAGCGGCTGGCTGCCAATAAGCGGCCTCGTCTAAGGGAAAGATCGGACGTGGGAGGTGTAGCCAGTCAAATTGTCGTATTTGCGACATTGTGTGCCCAAAACTGTCAACTCGGATAACTTCGGATGTCAACTCTGAAAAGTATTGGAAATTACTTGCGGTTTTGACAACCGCAATTTTTGCATCCTCAAGTTTAAGTCCAAGACTGCGATACACAACGGGGTGGTTCCCCGCGATACCCACATGTTCTGTAACAACCAAACGGACATTGTTAATTTCGAGCAAAACCCGCTTGCCCATGTCAAACTCGCTCCGCCCAACAATCTCGGTCTCAATAACTCCTTCGCTAAGATTTAAAATTTTGGCTGTCAAGCGAAGCGGATGGCTAAAGTTCGGAGCTATCTTTCCGCCCACAGACAATGAGATTGTGCTACCTTCGCCCGCGGCCCAACATTCCGCGACCGCAACTGGATCAACAATGGTGAGCAGCGCAAGCTCGGGTACTTGCTGGCGCAGTAACTCGCCCAGGATCACGGTGCTATCACCACTAGCACCGCCGAAGACATTGTCGCCAATATCTGTGAGAATTACTAATCCACGCTTCGCAGCAATTGCCGCTTGAACAGCTTTGGCGACGGGAACGCTATCCTGAACAAGAAATAACTCGCGCATACCCCATGCCATCTGAGCCAATTCTTCAGAGAGTCTTTGGGCTAATATTTGGTCATTGTTAGTAACAACGACTGTCGTCCAGCCCCCTTCGGGAACATCCAACCAAGGCTGCATCGGAAAATTTGACACAGCAATCACTTTATCAAGATTCTCCATTTCGCGAGCACAATCAAACCAGTCTTTCATTGGCCCTTGCTCTGTTAAGAATCTTTCTTGGTGGGTAATCATCGGAATGCGATGCCACGCAATTGTCGGGTGTAGATCTCCGCGGATTATCGCAAATAGATGCTTCGCAGCACGGTACGCAGTGTCGTAGGGATTATGGGGCTGGGTGCGGTGCGCTACAAGGCTAGTAAGGTTGTTGATTTTGCGATGTGTAATGGCGCCATGATGATCGAATGGCGCAACAATTGGCACCCCTGCCCCCAATACTTTACGGGCTGCTTCTAACAGTGCGCCTTCCACATCTGGTTCGTTGATGCCAGCGGCGGCGCCATGTAGACCAAAAAAGAAGCCGTCAATTGTTCCAGCACGACGAAGTCCACTTTCTATTTTGTCAGTAAGGTAAGACACGGTTTCAGTCGTTAGAGGTCCGCCAGCAAAACCCCAACCACTAATGATCGGCACCGCATCCAACTCAATCTTCTCATCCCTCGCCGCCTGAAAAAAGGCACCAACATAGCCATTACCAGTGGCGTGCTTAGTAATGATTTGATGCCCTTCATAGAGTCCATATTGGCGAAAAGTATCAATGGTCGTCAACACCGGGTTAAAATGGCAAGTCTCTTGCCCAATCTCAGCAATTGCTATACGCAGCTTTGGCTTCGCCATATAGTTCTTGTATCTTTCAAACTAAGCATCCCCGCATCCGATTAATTATTACAATCACGCTGTCACGCCCACAACACCTATCCAGAATTGAAAAGTTCACCTTTGCGTGCAAGGTCAATAGAAATTGCAATAATAATGATCAAGCCAATCACGGTTTGCTGCCAGTAACCGGAGATATGCGCCATGATCATCCCGTTGTCCAGTACCACAAGGAAAATCGAACCAATTAAAGTGCCGGTAATGGAACCAGCTCCGCCAAAGAGGCTTACGCCTCCAATAATACAGGCTGCTATTACCCTTAGCTCCATTCCCATACCTGTGGAGGGTTGCGCCGAGGAGAAGCGCGAAGTGAAAAATATTCCAGCAGTACATGCGAGCCCTGCGCTAATTACGTACATGGAGAAAGCCACCCGCCTAGTGTTAATACCGGCGAGGCGCGTGCTTTCAGCGTTTCCGCCCATTGCAAGAATGTAGCGACCATACTTGGTCTTGCGAAGAACAAAACTCGCACAGAGAAACAGCAGAACGATGAACCAAATTACATACTGAACGCCTAGGAACGCACCTTGGCCAAGAACAAGGAATTCTTCCGGCATCGGGGTGATAGGTGAGCCTTTTGTTACCCCTTCTAAAATGCCCCGGTAGCCGTAGTAGGTAGCCAACGTCGCAATAAAAGGCGGGATGTTAAGGCCCGTGATAAGAAATCCGTTGAATGCTCCAGCGGCGAAACCCACAATCAGTGTGACTGCCACGCTGATCCAGATTGGCACATTCCACCAAACAGTAAGGACACCGAGAACTACGCCCGCAAGACCGACTTGAGAGCCAATGGACAAATCCAAACCCCGGCCGCAGAGGATAAAGGTCATGCCAACACCGGCGATGAAAATGTATGCAGAAGACCGCAACATATTTAGAATATTAGCCAGAGAAGAAAACGCGGGATTCGACATACTCGCGAGAATGAAGATAATTATTAATGGAATTAGTGCACCAATCTCGCGCTTACGCAATATTCTGGCTATGCTAAAAGTATTTTGCATTGCAATACGATGCTCGCTGATTACAAAGTTTCCCGCACTACTAAATTGTCAGTCCCAACTACTGCTAACGCATTAAGGTAGCACCGGTAATCATTTTCACAATCTCATTGGGGTCTGTCTCTTGTTTCTCCCGTTCACCCACTTTTTCGCCTGCGCGCAGCACAAAGAACCGATCAGCTACCAAAAATGCATGCTGCATATTATGTGTTATAAAAATAATCGTGAGGCCTCTAAGTCGTAAACTAATGATCATATCTAGAATCTTGTTGGTTTCCTGAACGCCAAGAGCCGCAGTTGGCTCATCGAGAATGAGGATCTTTTCCGTCCAGAATGCGCCTTTGCTGATAGCCACAGCATGCCTTTGGCCACCAGACAACTCCGAAACTAGTCGGTCGGGGTCGTCAATGTTAATTCCAACTTCAGAAAGGTATTTCAGTGCGCCACTTTTCATCTTGCTGTTCTGAAGCACCTCTATGCCAAACTGCTTTTTTACTATCTCCTTGCCCAGGTAGATATTTTCTTCTATACTAAGACAGTCAACCAGTGCGAGGTCTTGGTAGACAGTCTCAATTCCTAGATCTTTCGCCTCCCGAGTGGTCCTCAGCTGTACCGGGGAGCCGTCCATAAAAATCTGTCCGCCTGAAGGTGTAATCGCCCCGGAAAGAATCTTTACCAATGTTGATTTTCCTGCGCCGTTATCCCCAAGCAGTGCTACAACCTCGTTGCGCCGAATTCTGATGGTGACATTAATCAGAGCGTCTAAACCCCCGTACTTCTTTGATAAATCGCGCCCCTCAAGTACTGGGGGTAATTCTGTCATGTTCTGTGCCTCCCTCAGAATTGATGCGGGGCAACTTGTAGCCGCCCCGCATATTTATCCCTGCTTTGCGGCAACCCCTAGCTTATGCTCGCGTAGGGCTTTCCTTTAACAGCCACGGGAGCCCACATTGAAGGTAAGTAATTGTCGAAGTTGTCTTTGTTGATTAACACAATACCGCAGTCAGTTTTTTTAGGGAACGGTTGCCCTGTGAAGTGATCCACAATGTTGCGCACCGCCTCGTAGCCTTGCTTTTGAAAATTTTGGTTAAACGATCCCCAAGCGTCGCCCGCGCCAATTGATGCAATCAAATCGGGTGGATCATCAATGCCAATGATTTTGACCTTACCAGACAGGCCCATCTCCTTCAATACCGTCGCACCCACCGAAGGGGTAGCGCCTTCGACCCACAAAGCTGTATCAATTTCAGGGTAAGCCTTTAACGCCGCCTCTAGTACGGCTGAAGCTCTCGTAGGGTCAAGCCTCGTGAACTCGGTCGTGACCAGTTTAATGTTTGGCCATTTTTGAGAAATACGATTAAGAAATGACTGGCGGATCGATGCTTGATTGGGAATCTCTGGTGAATTCATCAAAAACATCACATTAGCTTTGCCATCCATTTCTTCGCCGATTTTATCAGCCGCCGCGACACCGTATCCCACATTATCGATGTAAAGCATGGAGATAAAATATGACGGATCAGGATACTCTTGGTGCACACTCACCATTGGCACACCCTTCTTCTTACCAAGCTCCAGCACAGGAATGAACGCATCATAATCCCATGGTTCGAATATATAAGCATCAAAGTCCTGTGTCAGGGCGTTGGTCAGTGAATCTATGTACCCTTCAGTAGTGACAAGTTGTGGCTGGATGAGAGTGTACTTGACACCGTAATCATCACATGCTTTTTGTTCAGACTCAACTCGAACCTTATAAGGCTGAAATTGGGGAAAGTCTACTGCGCAAATACTAATCACATTACCCTTCGCATTGACTGCGATCGCTTGCGACTCACCTGCTGGCACAGAAGTCGCTGCTGGTACAGCAGTCGCCGCTGGCAATTTCGTGGGAGCTTCAGCCACGGGTGCTGCGGGTGCACACGCCGCTAAAATTGCTGCCCCACTCCATACCGTTGATTTGACAAAAACGCGTCTACCAAATTTTTTCTGCTTCATTACTTTATCTCCTTAAGACTCACGAGCAATACAAGATTGTGTGGTTTTCGGTTTAGTTATCGCAAAGGCAGTATTTCCATGACTTTTTATTTGTGCCTGCAAAATTGTCACTTGTCAAGTAGCAATGTTTATTTTTACAGGTTGTCGCAAAGTATGTTGAGATCACGCTTCCACCCGTCAAATCCGAATGATCGCTTAGATAAAGCATGACTTATTAATTGTGCCTGCAAAATTGTCACTTGTCAAGTAGCAATTTTTACAGGTTGTCGCAAAGTATGTTGAGATCACGCTTCCACCCGTCAAATCCGAATGATCGCTTAGATTGCAGTTGCTATTGTTCAAGGCCCAAATACTCATTCCCGCTGGACAAAGTGATTCAAAGGTCAACGCCACAAGGCTACACAGCCACGCTGATGCCCGCTGTTCAAAAAAGCGCCAGCGTGCTAGCCCGCCGTTTTGGTGTTGCCCCTGCCGCGATTTACCAGTGGAATGCGCACTATCCGGTGATTGCCCGGTCGCCCGACGCTCACCGATTGCAGACTGCACTGTCCCCAACCCACGCAGCCGTCGTGGTGCACTTACG
>SXGR01239355.1_pt1 | contig 12156 bp, 9 predicted proteins | sample 3174711 | NCBI WGS metagenome assembly SXGR01 (sample SAMN11356860, study PRJNA531348) | freshwater metagenome | isolation source: freshwater sample F1-60 | place: China: Fuxian Lake, Yuxi | collected 2017-12-25
GTGCCGCCGATCTCGACGATCGTCACGTCCACCCCCTGGGCGACCTGCGTGATCGACCGCTTGATCTCGTCCGTGATGTGGGGCACCACCTGGACCGTCCCGCCCAGGTAATCGCCGCGCCGCTCTTTCGTGATGACTGCGTTGTAGATCCGGCCGGTCGTGTAGTTGTTCTCCTTGGTCAGGGTCAGGGAGGTGTACCGTTCGTAGTGGCCCAGGTCCAGGTCGGTTTCCGCCCCGTCGTCGGTGACGAAGACTTCCCCGTGTTGGTAGGGGTTCATCGTGCCGGGGTCCACGTTGATGTAGGGATCGAGCTTCAGGAACGTGACCTTGAGCCCCCGGCTCTCCAGGAGGTTGCCGATCGAGGCCGACGCCAGGCCCTTGCCCAGCGACGACACCACGCCGCCGGTTACGAAAATGAATTTGCTGCTGGTGGCCATGTCACCCTCCGCCTGGACGCCGGGAAACCAAGTACGGTCGGTTCATGAAGATGTTGCGGAAAAGGCGTCAGTCGCTCCAAGGTCTTGGCCGCGTCGTCCAAATCTTGCGGCGTGTCGATCCGCAACGAGGGATGCTGCGTTTCCCAGACCCGGATGCGGATGCCCGCTTCCAGCGCCCGGAGCTGCTCGAGCTTCTCGGCCTCCTCGAGCTTGCCGGTCGGCAGGCCGGCAAGCCGCAGCAGCGTCTCGCGTCTATAAATGTAAATGCCCAGGTGCACATAATGCAACCCGGACTGCCCGGGCACCGGCTCCCCGTCCCGCACGTGGGGGATGGGCGCGCGAGAGAAGTAGAGGGCATGGCCCTCGTGATCCGTGACGACTTTCACGATGCCGGGGGTGGCGATCTCGTCCGCCGTCGTCAGGCGCCGCTTGAGGGTGCCTATCTCGGCCTGGCTGCCGAGGAACGGCTCGATCAAATCGCTGAAGAGGCCCGGGTGCAGCGCGATCTCGTCCCCCTGCAGGTTGACGAAGACCTCGCCCGCGACCTGGCGGGCCACGCCCGCGACCCGGTCCGTCCCGGTTCGGTAGGGCTCCTGCGTGAGCATGACCCGGCCTCCGAATCCCGTGACGGCGTCGCTGATGCGCTGGTCGTCGGTGGCCACCAGGACCTGGCGGATGTGCGGGACATCCCGCACCCGCTCGTAGACGTGCTGAATCATTGGCTTGCCGGCGAGACGGGCCAGAGGCTTGCCGGGAAAGCGCGACGACCCGTAGCGGGCCGGAATGACAACGGTGACCGATGTCGTTGGGCTAGCCATGTCGCAGGGCCTTGGTCAGTTGCGCCGCGGTCGCCGTCGCCGTGCCCACCATGCCGACGACGATGCCGGCCGTCTGGTTCGCCAGGATGGCGCTGTCCCGCAGCGAAGCGCCGGTCGCCAGAGCCAGCGCCAGGGTGCCGATGACGGTGTCGCCCGCGCCGGTCACGTCGAAGACCTGTCGGGCCATCGTCGGAATGTGCCAGGTCGCTCCGTCCGGTTCGAACAGGCTCATCCCCTTCTCGCCTCTGGTGATGAGGACCGAGCGGCAGCCCAGCCGTTGGCGGATGACTTCGCCGGCTTCGGTCACGGATCGGTCGTCCTCGGCCTGGATGCCCGCGGCCCGTCCCGCCTCCAGATGATTCGGGGTGATGAGCGTCACGCCTTTATAGTAGGAAAAGTGTTCGACTTTTGGGTCCACGATGATCGGAATGCGGCGGAGCGCGGCCAGGCGGGTCACCTCGGCCATGAGCGGCGCCGTGACTACGCCCTTGGCATAATCGGATACGACCAGGCAGGAAATGTGTCGCAGCCGAGACTCGACGTGCCGGATGAGGCGGCGCTGGATCGCTTCTTTGATCTCGCCCGCCCGCTCGATGTCGAACCGGACGATTTGCTGATGGTGGGCCACGACGCGAGTCTTGCAGGTGGTCGGCCGGTCCGGATCGACCACGATGCCGCTTCTGGATGTGTGCCCGCCGCCCAACTGCGCGAGCAGGCGCCGCCCCTCCTCGTCCGATCCCACCACGCCGCAGAGGTCGGCCTTGCCCCCCAGGGTGAGGATGTTGTGGTACACGTTGGCCGCGCCGCCGAGTTGGCGGGACTCCGACTGGACGTGGACGACCGGTACCGGGGCTTCAGGGGAGATGCGGCTGACCTTGCCCCAAATATAATGGTCCTGGATCAGGTCGCCGAGCACGAGCACGGAGGCCTGGGGAAAGCGCCGGACGTGTCCGATCAGCGTTGAATTGTGAATTTTTAATTTCGAATTCATCGGCCTTCGCCTCAATTCACCATTCATCATTCACCATTGCCCTAACGGATGGCCTTGCCGAAGCGTTCCCATCGTACCCAGTTCTGCCAGGTGCCTTGCCCGCTCCAGGACCAATAGATTCGAAACGCCTTGCCCTTGATCTTCTCCTCGTTCACGAACCCCCAGAAGCGGCTGTCGAGGCTCTGATCCCGGTTGTCGCCCATGACGAAGTAGGACTGCGCCGGGACCGTGATCGGCCCGAAGTTGTCGCGCGGATTGATGTGTCCGTCGATGACACCGGGATCGACCCGCTGGGTGAACGCTCGGTCGTCCAGGGGGGCTCCGTTCACATGCACGACCTTGCGGCGGATTTCGATGGTGTCGCCGGGCAGGCCCACGATGCGCTTGATGAAATCCTTCTCTTCGTCTTCCGGGTACCGGAACACGATGACGTCGCCGCGCTCCGGCTTGCCGAAGGAGAGGACCGTCGCGGAGGCGTAACAGGTGACCGGCGGGAAGCTCATGCGGAACTTGCAGTCGGTGGGCCACTGCACTCCGTAGGAAAGCTTGCTGACCAGGATATGGTCCCCGATCAGCAGCGTGGGAATCATAGAGCCGGAGGGAATCTTGAACGCTTGCACGACGAAGACGCGGATCGCGAAGGCCAGCAACATGGCGACAACGATCGCCTCCGCATACTCGCGCAGCAGCGATTTGCCGGCGTGCGAGGCGGCGCCGGCCGTCGCGACCGGCTCGACCGCCACGGCGGACTCCGGCATGGCGGGATCGGCGTGGTGCACCGCAGCCCCCGCCACGTCCTCCACCCTGGGCTGGTCCTGTTCCAGGCTCATTCGCCCGTCACCTTGAGCAGGGCCAGGAAGGCCTCCTGCGGCACTTCGACGCGCCCGATCTGTTTCATCCGCTTCTTGCCTTCCTTCTGTTTCTCCCACAGTTTCCGTTTTCTCGAGATGTCGCCGCCGGAGCACTTGGCGGTGACGTTTTTCTTGATCGCGCCGACGGTCTCCCGCGCGATGACCTTGTTCCCGATGGCCGCCTGAATGGCGATCTCGAACATCTGTTTCGGGATGAGTTCTTTCATCTTCTCGGCCATCTGGCGGCCCCGGATATGTGCCTTCTCCTTGTGGGCGATGAAGGACAGCGCGTCTACTGTCTCCCCGTTCAGCAACATGTCGATCTTGACGAGGTCCGATTCGCGGTAGCCGATCAACTCATAGTCGAGCGACGCATAGCCTTGCGTCTTGGATTTCAACCGGTCGTAGAAGTCCAGAATGACCTCGTTCAAGGGCAATTCGTACGTGAGCATGACCCGCGTCGGGTCCAGGTAGTGCAACCCCTTCTGGGTGCCGCGCCGATCCTGGCAGAGCTGAAGAATGTTGCCGACGTAGCGCTCCGGCGTGATGATCGTGGCCTGGATGAACGGCTCTTCGAAGCTGGCGATGGCCGAGGGGGGCGGCAGTTTTGCCGGGTTGTCGATCTGGAGGATGTCCCCCTTCGTGGTGAGGACTTGGTACACGACGGTGGGCGCGGTGGTGATGAGCGTGAGCTCGTATTCCCGTTCGAGTCGTTCCTGGATGATCTCCATGTGCAGGAGCCCGAGGAAGCCGCAGCGGAACCCGAACCCCAATGCGAGCGAGGTTTCCGGCTCGTAGGCGAACGAGGAATCGTTCAACCGCAGCTTTTGCAGGGCGTCGCGCAGGTCCTCGAACCGGGCCGTGTCCGTGGAATAGAGCCCGCAAAAGACCAGGGGTTTGACTTCTTTGTAGCCGGGCAGCGCCGCGTCGGTGGAATGGGCCGCATTGGTGATCGTGTCGCCGATTTTGGTGTCGGCGGCCTCCCGGATGCCGGCGCAGACGTACCCGACTTCCCCGGTGTTCAGCCGCTCGGTCTTTGTGCGCTTCGGCGTGAACTGACCCACTTCCAGCACGTCGAAGACTTTGTTGTTCGACATGAGGCGGATCTTCGTGCCGGGCTTGATCGCACCGTCCACGATCCGGATCAGGACGATGATGCCCTGATAATTATCGAACCAGGAGTCGAAGATCAGCGCCTTCAAGGGCTTGTCCGGGTCTCCCGAAGGCGGCGGCACCCGGGCCACCACGGCTTCCAGGATTTCCCTGACTCCCCGCCCCTCTTTGGCGCTGACCAGCAACGTGTCGGCCACATCTAGCCCCAAGACTTCGTGCATCTGGTGCGTGACCCCCTCCACGTCCGAACTCGGCAGGTCGATCTTATTGATGACCGGGAGGATCATGAGATTGTTGGCCATGGCCAGGTGCGCGTTGGCGATCGTCTGGGCTTCCACCCCCTGCGTGGCATCCACCAACAGGATGGCGCCTTCGCAGGCGGCCAAGCTGCGGGACACTTCATAGGTGAAGTCCACGTGGCCCGGCGTATCGATCAAATGCAACTGGTACGTCTGCCCGTCGTCCGCCTTGTACCGGATGGCCACCGCATGGGCCTTGATCGTGATGCCGCGCTCCCGTTCCAGGTCCATGGCATCCAGAATTTGGTCTCGGGACTCGCGGGCGGTGATCGCGCCCGTGGTTTCGAGGAACCGGTCAGCGAGGGTAGATTTCCCGTGATCGATATGGGCGATAATGGAAAAATTCCTGATGCGGGTTTGCAAGTCCTTGCTCATGCTCGTAAATCAGTTCATTATAGGTGGTCATCGCCTGGTTGTCAAAAAAGTGAGCGGCCCGTATAATCCGGCGATTCGCGACCTGGAGGTGCCTGTCTTGCATGATGCCCTCTTCTGACACCAAACAACTGGCCGACTGGGACCGTCGGTACCTCTGGCACCCCTTCACCCAGATGCAGGAATGGGAACAGGAAACCCCTTTGATCATCGAGCGGGGTCGCGGCGCGTGGCTGAGCGACACCCAGGGCCGTAAGTACCTCGACGGCGTCTCTTCGATCTGGGTCAACGTCCATGGCCACCGGCATCCGACCCTCGATCGCGCGATCCGCACCCAACTCGGGAAAGTCGCTCACAGCACCCTGCTGGGGCTGTCCAGTCCGCCGGCGATTGCGCTGGCCCGAGCGTTGGTGAAGCTGGCCCCCTGCGGGTTGACGCGGGTGTTCTATTCGGATGACGGCTCCACCGCCGTGGAAGTCGCGCTGAAAATGGCCCTCCAGTACTGGCGGCAGCGCGACCCCAAGGCCGGCTCTAAGCGGACCTTTCTGCATCTCCAGCTCTCCTACCATGGCGATACGGCCGGGGCGATGAGCATCGGGGGCATTGGTCTGTTCCGGGACCGGTTCGCTCCCCTGCTGGTTCCCACGATTGCCGCGGAGCCTCCCTATTGTTACCGCTGTCCGTTCCAGAAGACCTATCCTTCTTGTCGGATGGCTTGCCTGGACCCGGTCGAGTCCCTGCTCAAGCGGCGGCACCGGGAGATTGCCGGGCTGGTGATCGAACCGCTGGTGCAAGCGGCATCCGGAATGTTGACGGCGCCGCCCGGCTATCTGGCCCGCATCAGGGCACTCTGCACGAAGTACGAGGTCCTTTTGATCGCCGATGAAGTGGCCACGGGATTCGGGCGGACCGGGCGAATGTTCGCCTGTCAGCATGAACGGGTCACGCCGGATCTGATGGCCGTCAGCAAGGGGCTCACCGGTGGCTATCTCCCGCTGGGGGCGACCTTGGCGACGGAGGACATCTACCGGGCCTTCTTGGGGCAGTATGGAGAGTGGAAGACGTTCTTTCACGGTCACAGCTACACAGGCAATCCCCTGGCTTGCGCGGTGGCCTTGGCGAATCTGGAGGTGTTTCGAACGGAACGGACGCTGGCTCGCATGCAAGGCAAGATTCGCACGCTGCGCCGGCTGCTCAAGCCGGTTGCCCGTTTGGCGCATGTGGGGGACGTCAGGCAACGAGGGTTCATGGTCGGCATCGAGTTGGTCAAGAACCGAGCCACGAAGGAACCCTATCCGTTGACGGAGCGAGCGGGCCATTGGGTGGCGATGGAGGCGCGCCGCCGCGGCCTGCTGCTCCGGCCCTTGGGCAACGTCGTGGTCCTGATGCCGCCCCTGGCAGTCACGATGACGGAACTGTCCCGCATGGCGGCCATTGTCCGCGCAGCGATTCGGACGATCACCGAACCTCCGGCGCCCGGCGGCCGGCGCCGACGTGTGCGTCCGTAGTCCCACCGGGAAAGCCTTTTGTGTTGGGACGATTGCATCAATAAGGTACACTGGCGGCTCAATCTGCAAGAAAGGGAGTCAGACGCATGCCGCGCGATTTGCCCATTGGGAACGGTTCGCTCCTCGTCAACTTCGACTGCACGTACCAGCTGCGCGATCTCTACTGGCCGCATGTGGGGCTGGAAAACCACACCAAAGGACAAGTCTTTCGATTCGGCGTCTGGGTGGAGGGGCGGTTCAAATGGCTGGATGACCCCGGATGGACGCGGCGTCTCTGCTACCAGGAGGAGACGCTGGTGACCCAAGTCCAGTTGTCGCATCCCGAGCTGGAACTGGAGCTCGTCTGCCATGATGCGGTGGACTTTCATGAGAACCTCTATGTGCGCCGGATCGACGCGAACAACCAGACGGACCGGGCGCGCGAGGTCCGGTTCTTCTTTCACCACGACTTGTACATCTCCTCCCATGAAGTGGGCGATACGGCCTACTATGAGCCGGAGCGTCGGTCGGTCTATCACTACAAGGGGGCCCGGTGGTTCCTGATCAACGGGGCGACGCCGGGGAAACGGCCGGAAGATGCGGCCGATTCGGTGGCCGGCTGGCACATCGGCTTGCAGCAATGGGCGTGCGGACACAAGGGAGTCAGCGGGCTGCAAGGCACGTGGCGGGACGCCGAGGACGGGGTCCTCTCCGGCAATCCGATCGCGCAGGGTTCGGTGGATTCCACGATCGCGGTCCACCTGACGCTTCCTCCCCAGACGATGCAGACCGCCTATTACTGGCTGGCGGTGGGCAACAGCTTCGAGGAAGTGACGCAGCTCAACCGCTCCGTCCGCCACCGAGGGCCCTGGCATTTTCTGAGTCGGACCGCGTCCTACTGGCATCTCTGGTTGGATGTGCACCGGCCTGACTTTGCCGATCTGTCTGCCGAGGTCAGCCGTCTCTATCTGGCGAGTCTCCTGATCCTGCGGACGCAGATCGACAACAGCGGCGCCATCATTGCGGCGAACGATTCCGATATCGCCTCCGCCGTGCGTGATACCTATTCCTATATGTGGCCCCGCGACGGCGCGCTGGTCGCCCATGCCATGAGCCTGGCCGGGTACTTGCCCGTCACCCAGGCCTTCTTCAATTTCTGCCGTGAGATTCTGAGCAAGGAAGGCTATCTCCTGCACAAATACAACCCCGACGGCACGCTGGCGTCGAGTTGGCATCCCTGGGTGCGCGACGGGCATAAGGATTTGCCGATTCAGGAGGACGAGACGGCGCTGGTTCTCTGGGCCCTCTGGAATCACTTCGAACGGTGGAAGAGCGTCGAGTATATCAAGCCGCTGTACCGGTCGTTGATCGTCCGGGCCGCCGACTTCATGGTCGGATACCGGGACAAGAAAACCGGGCTTCCCCTCCCCTCCTACGATCTCTGGGAAGAGCGCCGCGGAGTCTTGGCGTTCACCACTGCGGCGGTCTGGGCCGGCTTGACGGCGGCCGCGAGCTTTGCGCAAGCCTTCGGAGAAATGAAGCAGGGCGAGCAGTACTTGGCCGCTGCAGCCGAGATCAAGGCCGGCGTGGAAGCGGTCCTGTATCGGCCGGAACGGGACCGGTTCGTCCGGATGGCCAACCAGAATCCGGATGGGAGCTGGGAGTTCGACGAGACGCTGGACGCTTCCATGTTCGGGCTCTGGTACTTCGGGATGTTTGGGCCGGACGATCCGCGCATCGTCCGCACCATGAAGGCGATCCGCGAACGGCTGTGGGTCAAGACCGGCGTCGGTGGCGTGGCCCGTTACGAAAACGACTACTACCACCAGCAGAGCCAGGATGTGGCCAATGTACCCGGCAATCCCTGGTTCATCTGCACGCTCTGGCTGGCCCAGTGGACCATCGCAACAGCCGTGAAACGGGGAGATCTGAAGCCTGCGGCCGATGTGCTGACCTGGTGCGTCACGCATGGGCTGGCTTCCGGGGTCCTGGCGGAGCAAGTGCATCCCGAGACCCACGCTCCCCTCTCTGTGTCGCCCCTGACCTGGAGCCATGCTACTTTCGTGGCGACCGTGCAGGAATATCTGGTTAAGTGGCGGGCCCTCTCCGGGCAGCCTGCGTGCGGGAGCGAGTGATGGCGCAAGGCAAGACTGAGCCGCCGGCTCGGATCAAGACGTTGGCCGTGGATATCGGCGGGAGCGGCATCAAGGCGCTGCTGCTGGACGAATCCGGCAATCTCTTGACGACCAGGAGCCGCGTGGAGACTCCCAGGCCGGCTACGCCGAAGGCGGTGCTCGACGTGATCGCCGGCCTGGCCAAGGCGCAGGGGTTGTTCGAACGAGTGTCCGTCGGCTTTCCCGGCGTGGTGCGGCAAGGCGTCACGGTGACCGCGCCCAACCTGGATGCGAGCTGGCAAGGCTACAAGCTGGCGGCTTCGCTGAAACGTATGCTGGGGAAACCTGTCCGTGTCGCCAACGATGCCGATGTGCAAGGGTTCGGGGCCATTGCGGGCCGCGGCGTCGAAGTGGTCATGACGCTGGGCACCGGCGTGGGGTCGGCTCTCTTTGTGGACGGCCGCTTGGTTCCGAATCTGGAGCTGGCCCATCATCTGTTCCGCAAGGGCATGACCTACGAAGAGCAGCTCGGCAATGCGGCGCTGAAGAAGGCGGGCAAGGAAAAATGGAACAGCCGGCTGGGCAAGGCCATCCAAGCGCTGGACGCCCTCTTCACCTACGATGTGCTGTATCTCGGCGGCGGGAACACCAAGCACATTGCCATTCCTCTCCCCGCCAATGTAAAGATCGTCCCGAACGTGGCGGGGCTCCTCGGCGGCATCTTTCTCTGGCGCGAGTAGGCGCTGAAAAAGCCTTCCGGTTTCGTACTCGGTCGCTTGACTGGACTCGCTGCGGGTTCCGTGGAGGGTTCGCCTAGAAGAGCTCGATCTTCTCGCCGCGGGCGCACTTGAGGGTATCGGCGGCGCTGCCTTCCTTGACGAAGACTTCCACCTGCCCGTTGCTGTTGATGAGCGCGTTGGGATTGGCCTTGTCCCCGTCCGCATAGCAGCCCACAAGCCCCTGTATCTCAACGCCGGCGAGACGGATCGTGACCTCGGAGCTGGACGTCCGAGTCACCCCCTGCAGCTCTTTGAGATGCAGGGGGGTGATGGTCGAGATCAGATTCCCGTAGTGATCCACATAGACGATCCGGCCGGTCAGGACTTTGTGGGCCACCGCCGGTTCCTCGATGGGCAACTTCACATAGTCCTGAATCAATCGCCCATAGGAGCCTGGGGACTGGCCTCTGGTCAGCCAGGCGGCCGCCGGCGCGAACAGATCCCGCCCATCGAAGGTGGCTCCTTCCGAATCCAGCCGATACTGTTTGTTCTCGATCACCCGGACTTCTACCCCGGTTTCTTCCTCGAAGATGTAGCTGAGCAATCCGTTGTCCGGCGCGATGAAAAAGTAGCGGGAGGTCGTTACGAGCAGCGGCCGCCTGGCACTGCCGACGCCCGGGTCCACCACGGCGACGTGGACGGTGCCGTCCGGGAAGTAGCGGTAGGAGGACTTAAGCAGGTAGGCCGCTTCGTCGATCGACTGGGACGGAACTTCGTGGGACAGGTCGACGACCCTGGCCTGGGAGTTGATGTTGAGGATGACCCCCTTCATGCTGGCCACGAAGTAGTCGCGGGTGCCGAAGTCGGTCAGGAGCGTGATGACGGAAATGGCGGAAGGCATAGTCACTCAATGTGAGTTAAAAAGTCGGCAAGTCCAAATCCTGGATGCAACGTTCAGACTTTTTGACTTTACGGACTTTTCGATTCATTTACAGTGCCTCGAACCTGATTTCGCAGACTTCATACTCCACCACCCGGGCCGGGGTCGTGACTTCGACCAAGTCCCCGACTCGTTTTCCGATCAGCGCCTTGCCCACCGGCGATTGGACGGAAATCTTTCCGTCCTTGAGGTCGGCTTCGTCCTGTCCGACCAGGGTGTACTGTTTTTTCTGTTTTGACTCGCTCTCGACGATCAGGACCGTGGCGCCGAAGACGACGGTCTCGCTGGACAGTTTGGAGGTGTCGATGATTCGCGCGTCGGCCAGCTTGTGATTCAATTCGCTGATCCGCGCCTCGATGAACCCCTGCCGGTCCTTGGCTGCGTCGTACTCGGCGTTTTCGCTCAAGTCGCCGTGTGCGCGCGCTTCGGCGATCGCTTCAATGACCTTGGGCCGCTCCACCTTGTGCAGCCGGTCCAGCTCCGCTTTCAGCGCGTCATAGCCCTTCTTGGTAATCGGTGTCGGCATTGTTACCCCTTCATGGTGAATGCAAAATGTTGAATGATGAACGGGAAACGGTGCGGCTGTTTGTTCATCGCTCATCATTCATCGTTCAACATTCCCTGCGCGCATGGTATTCCTGGAGCGACCGAATCGTCAATGCCTTGCGGAGCGACGCGTCGATTCCCAGGGCGGCCGCCAGCGCGCCGCGCATGGTCGTATAGTAGGGCAAGCCCTTTTGAAGCGCTTCGCGCCGGATCGAGGCGGAGTCGGCATGCGACGCCTCGCTCCCGACCGTGTTGATGACGAGGCTGATCTCGCCGTTCTTAATGTGGTCCACGATGTGCGGGCGCCCCTCGTTGACCTTGTTGACCGTCTGCACCTCGACCCCCTGGCTGCGCAGGTAGGCGGCGGTGCCGCTGGTGGCTTCGATCGTGAATCGGAGGCGCTGCAGGTGCCGTGCGACGTCCAGCGCCGCCGACTTGTCCTGGTCCTTCACGCTCAGGAAGACCGTGCCGCCGCGCGGCAGGGCCACGCCGGCGCCGGCTTGGGACTTGGCAAAGGCCCAGCCGAAGTCCCCGTCCACGCCCATCACTTCTCCGGTGGATCGCATCTCCGGGCCGAGGAGCACATCCACGCCGGCGAATTTCATGAAGGGGAAGACGGCCTCTTTTACCGCGACATGGGCCAAGGGCTTGGTTTCGGTGAAGCCGAGTTCGTGGAGCGTCCTGCCCATCATGACTTTCATGGCCAGTTTGGCCAGGGGGACGCCGATGGTCTTGCTGACGAAGGGCACGGTTCGCGAGCCGCGCGGGTTCACTTCGAGCACGAAGACTTTGCCGTCTCGGACGGCGAACTGGGCGTTCATCAAGCCGATCACACCCAGTTCCATGGCCAGGGCGGTGGTCTGGCGGCGAATCTCCTCCACCACCGCTTCACCGAGCGTATAGGGCGGGAGCGAGCAAGCCGAATCTCCGGAATGCACGCCCGCCTCTTCGATGTGTTCCATGATGCCGGCGACTACGACCTGTCGCCCGTCGGACAGGGCGTCCACATCCACTTCGATCGCATCTTCCAGGTACTTGTCGATCAGGACGGGATGGTTGGGCGACGCGGTGACCGCCGAGGTCATGTAGCCCCTCAAGCCGGCCTCGTCGTAGACGATGCGCATGGCGCGGCCGCCCAGCACGTACGAGGGGCGGACCATCACGGGATAGGTAATGGCGGCGGCTCTCCGAACCGCTTCCTCCACGGAGCGGGCGATTCCGCTGTCCGGCTGGCGCAGCTTGAGTTTTTCCAGCAAGTCGCGGAACCGTTCCCGGTCTTCCGCCCGGTCGATGGCGTCGGGGCTGGTGCCGAGAATCGTAACCCCGGCTTGAGCCAGCGGGAGGGCCAGCTTGAGCGGCGTCTGCCCGCCGAACTGAACGACCAGGCCCAGCGGCTGCTCGACCCGAATGATGTTCAGCACGTCCTCCTGCGTCAAGGGCTCGAAGTAGAGCCGGTCGGAGGTGTCGTA
>SXGR01496438.1_pt1 | contig 12153 bp, 15 predicted proteins | sample 3174711 | NCBI WGS metagenome assembly SXGR01 (sample SAMN11356860, study PRJNA531348) | freshwater metagenome | isolation source: freshwater sample F1-60 | place: China: Fuxian Lake, Yuxi | collected 2017-12-25
CAGCGCCGCCTGGAGAAGGTCGAGAAGAAGGCCAAGTCCGGCGATAAGGAGGCGATCCGCGAGAAGGCGGTGCTCGACAAGGCGCTCGTCGCCCTCGAACAGGGACTCCCCACGCGCGAAATCGATCTCACCGAGGACGAGCGGCAAATGCTCAAGGGCTTCCAGCTACTCACCTCGAAGCCCGTGCTCTACGTGGCGAACGTGGGCGAGGATGATCTCCCGGAGGCGGAGAACGATTGGACCCGCCGGCTGCGCGACGCCGTGGAGCACGACTCGGCCGGCGCGCGCGCGCAGGAGGCGGTCGTGACCATTTGCAGTGCGCTCGAAGCAGAGCTCTCCGAGATGGCGCCCGAGGAGCGGCAGCTCTTTCTCGAGGAGCTGGGGCTCAAGGAAACAGGGCTCTCGAGGCTCATCCGCGCCGCGTACGATCTGCTCGGTCTCGCGACCTTCTTCACCACGGGCGAGAACGAAAGCCGCGCGTGGACCGTGTTGGCGGGGAGCACCGCGGCGCAGGCTGCAGGCACCATCCACTCGGATTTCGAGCGGGGCTTCATCCGCGCCGAGACGATCCACTTCAGCGAGTTCGAGAAGATCGGCTCGTGGAAAGCGGCGCGTGATGCGGGGCTGCTACGCTCGGAGGGGCGCGACTACGAGGTCGTGGACGCGGATATCATGCTGTTCCGGTTCAATGTCTGAGGCGAGCCGCGAATCCGCCTATTGCATCGGACCGATGTAACTGCGCGCCAGTACGATGTGGTCGTAGTTGATCGCGTTCACGAACCCTGTTGGGTCGTTGTCCACGAAGTGAAGTAGCTGCAGGTAATTGAACCGGAGCGCGGCGTCGTTGCGCCATTGAAATCCCTCGAAGGGCGTTCCAGCGGCACTCGCGCTGAAGTCGTCCTCGCTGAAGACGCCGACTGTTCCCTGCTTCACCCGGGCCACCTCGACGCCATCGATCCACATGGCGATCTCGCCGTTGAACGCTGAGACTGGCTCATTGAGAGAAAGTTGCACCTCGATGCAGGTCCAGGCATTCATGTCGATCGCGACTGCATTTGAATTGATGAAGCTATTGCCGAAGAACTGCCCAGGAAAAAACGTCGTACCCCTCTGGTGCATCCAGTAGTTGTAGAAATCGAAACGCGAGCGGCTCACCGGTCCGGTATTCCCCTGCGACGGTTCGGCTCCGAGATAGAAGAAATCGGCGCCCGACGGTTTGACGCCGGCCGGGCTGTTGGGAGCGGACGGTGAAGGCGGGTTGTTGCCGCCGAGCCGCGGGCCGGAATGATGGAAGGTACCGGTCGAGTTGTACTTCACATACCAGCGAAGGAAGACGGTTCCGTCGAGGCCGGTCGGGAAATGCTTGAAGAGCATGGCCGTGCGGACGGTCCCCGGTCCGAGTGGTCCCGCCGTCGTGAAGAGTCGGATCGAGCTCCTGCCCGGGCTCCCTGGAACGAATGCCGAAGGATCGAGCGCAACCGAGTTCGATGAGCTATTGGCGCTCCATCGCCCGAAGAGTTCACCCAGTGTCGATTCCTCGCCCATTTCTGCGAAGAGCACGGCCGGATCGCTCTCGATGTTGATATCGCCTGGATAGCGACTCGCGATTGACGTGTCCGCGGGGTCGGCCGGCGCCGATGGGGCCGATCCACCGCAACCAACCAGCAGCAGGATGAGGCCGGCGCGAGCCGCCATGGGCGAGGGGTGAGGGGACACGTGTGCGGTGACTGGGGTCGACTCGGCGTCAGGTCGGAGCCACGAACCTCCATTCGAGGTACGTGATCGGCTCGGTGATCTCACTGTACATATGCGCCGACCCCGCAGGGATGATGATGATGTCCCCCTTCACGACCCGGTGTGCCTCGCCGCCCTCGATCGCGGCAGGAACTCCCTCGCGGCGGACGATCGTCCCTCCGGTCACCACCGTGCCCGAACCCTCCACGATATAGTGGATCTCGGTATTGCCGGGATGCGCGATGGCGCCGGTCGGCTCCGTGCGGCGGACCATGCTGCCACGGTACTGATCCGTAACGGTGATCGACGCGCTGGTGAGCGCAGCACCGCTGGCGATGGACCGCGCGAGCGCCGCTTGCAGGTCGGCGTTCGACCGGAAGATTCCCGCGGATCCAGGGGCGGGAGCGGGGGGTGGGGGCGCTCCGGCGCCGCGGCCTGCCGGCGTGGCCTGTGCACCGACCTCCCCGAAAGAGAGTGCAGTCAGGAGCAGGGCGGTGCCCATCGAAAGCGGCGTCTTCATCGGAGTCGAGAACCTCTCGGTCTAGTGGAAGGGGACGCCCTGTTGGGACGGGTGTGGCAGGTAGGGCGGTGGTACACGGGCTGGTGAGGGTGGTGCCGACGGACCAGGCGCATGCGTTTGCGAATTCAGGTACAATACCCGTCGTCCGACCGTCGCCGCCAACCCCCACTGACCCGCCCGGAGACGTTCCTTGAAGATCGCCGTCACCGGGGCGAACAGCTCGGTCGGCCTCGAACTCCTCGGCCAGCTTCGCGCGCAGAAGGGCGCCGACGTCGTAGCCTGCGTGCGCTCCCAGCGCGCAGCGACCGAGGTTCCGGTGTCCACCGGTGTACAGGTCCGGGTCGCCTCCTACGACGACCGGGGGGCGTTGGCTGAGAGCCTCGCGGGCGCTGAGTGCGTCGTGCACCTCGCAGGCATCCTGCTCGAGAGCCGGGGCACGAGCTACGAGAGCGCGAACGTGGATACCACCGTCGCCGTGGCCGACGCGGCAGTCCAGGCGGGAGTCGGACACCTGGCCCTGGTGAGCGTCGTGGGGGCGGATGCAGAGTCCCGAAACCGCTACTTCCGCACCAAGGGCCTCGCCGAGCGCGCGTTCGCCGAGTCGGGCGTGCCTGCGACGATCGTGCGCACGCCGATTCTGCTCGGCCCGAGCACTGCGGGCGGATTCGCGCTCGCCCGCACGGTGGGCAGTGGGCGCGCACGGCTTCTCGGCGGCGGACACTACATGACGCGCCCGCTCGACGTCAACGATCTCTGCCAGGCGATAATGCGCATATGTAGCACGCGCCCGAAGGGTGTGGCGCTACACGAGCTCGTTGGTCCCGAGCCGGTCACGTACCGCGCGCTGGTCGAGCGGGCCGCGGAGGTGGCGGGTACGCAAGTCGCCCTCGGCTCGATTCCGATCTGGCTCGCAAAGGCGGGCGCAGCGGTGCGCAGCACGTTCGCGGGGGGTGGCTTCACGCCGACCGTCATCGACGTCATCACGATGAACGAGGTGGTGAAGAAGAACGCGGACGCCGAGCTCGGCATCGCGCTCACACCGCTCAACGAGTCGTTACGGCGCATTCTACCCGGGAAACAATCAGGCACATGAGCGATACCGCGATCGATAACGCAGCGCCGCCGCCGGCTCCCCGCAAGAAAAGTCTCCTGCAGCGGGTGGCGATGATGGCCATCACCGCGGCCTGCTTCGTCTACCTGTACTTCCGGGTGAATGGTGCTGCGGAGCGCGCGGGCATGTCGCTCGTCGACTACATGGCGGGCGTGTTCGCTGACGTCGCATGGATCCCGTGGCTCCTCCTGATGATGGCCTACTCGGGCGTGTACTTCCTCATCGACACGGCGGTGATCACACAGGCGCTCGGCTGGTTCATCAAGAAGATCCCCTTCCGCGACATCATGCCGATCCGCGCGAGCGCTTACATCATCTCGATCTTCAACGAGCAGATCGGCAAAGGGGCGATGGCCTGGTACCTCTATCGCCGCGACCGCGTGCCTGGGTGGGAAGTCGGCTCGGTGATGCTCTTCATCATGTTCTGCGAGATGTTCTACTTGGGCACGTGGGCGACGATCGGGTACTTCATCACGCGAGAGGATCTCCCCGAGGCGTTCGACCTCATTCCGCCGATCGCCGTAGGCGCGGCCGTCTTTTTCGCCCTCTGGATCCTCTACTTCGACGGCAAGCTGCTTCCGGGCAATCGCCTTCGGGAACGGCGCATTCTGGACGCGTTCAGGCAGGCCAAACTGCGTCACTACATGGGGTTCTTCTTGCTGCGCTCGCCCGCGCTTCTCACGGCCGTCTTCGTCTACAGCACCGCGCTCGGCTTCTTCGGCGTGGAGACTTCGGTCCTGTCGCTGATCAGTTACCTGCCGGTCATCTTCTTCGCGGCCACGATCCCGACCCCGATGCGCGCCGCGGCAATCACCTCGTGGGTCATTCTCTTCCCGTCCAACGAGGGCCAGATGGCCGCGTTCGGCCTCGTGCAGCACAACTTCTTCATCTTCTTCAACGCGCTCATCGGGCTGATCTTTCTGCCGCGCGCCCAGCGGGAGCTCGCGGGCAAGTAGCGTCGTGGCGCATCTGCTCACGGCCGTCAGACTGCTGCTCGTCGCGCCGTCCGCGCTCCTTTTCTGGAGCAGCGAGCCTGGGGGTTCCTACCTGCCGGCGGTGGTTGTCGCAATCGCGATCGCGACGGACTTCTGGGACGGCATCATTGCCCGGGCGCGTGGTACAGCGTCGGCCGCCGGCATGCTCTTCGACCACACGAGCGACTTCCTTTTCGTCACCGCGAGCCTCGCGGGGGCGTCGGCTGCGGGTGCGGTCCCGATCATGCTGCCCGTGCTCGTCTCCATCGCGTTCGCACATTACGTGCTCGATTCCTACTTCCTCCACCGTCAGAAGGCGCTTCGCATGAGCCGCCTCGGTCGCCGAAACGGCATCCTCTATTACGTGCCGCTCGTCGTTCTCGCGCTTGCGCACCTGCCGGTGACTCCGGATGCAGCGGTGGGGGGGCTCGCCGGCCTCGCGGTCGTGCTGAGCTGGGTGCTCGTGCTCACTACGCTGGCCTCGATCGCAGACCGGGCGCTCGCCACCGTGAGACCCGGCCCCAGCGAGCGCCTGGGGTGAGTTCAGCCGGTTGGGGCCGACTCCACTCGGAAGGTCCACCAGTGTCCCGGCCGCTCGGCATCGAGTGGCGGTGTCGCGGAGCCGGGTGGTTGGTTGGCCTGGACCTCGGGGCGCTGCAGCTTGAGGAGCCGCGCCTGCCATGCCGCGTCCAGGGTGCCGGGGTCCTCCACGCGATTGAGGACGACCGGATAGACCACGCTGTTCAAGCGCAGCCGGCCGGGGTGGTCCGGTCCCACGCGCGGGCACCAGAACTTGTTCGCTCCGGCTGAGCAGCTGAGGAAGAGCTCGCCGTTCGGCGTCGCCATGCAGTTGAGATTCACCGCGTGCGGACGCCAACCCACGCCGACCTGGACCGAACACAGATCGACCTCGTTGGCGAAGCTCCAATCCGTGACAGGCGCCTCGTGCGGCTCGCCCCGGAGCACCAGCCCGGGAACGCCCTCACAGGGGCACGTCCAAGCCCAGTAGCCCGCGCCGAGGAGGACGAGGAACGTGGCCGTCGCGGCCACGATCAAGAGCACCTTCACGAGAGTCCGGCGGCCGGGGCTTGCTTGGGTCTCGGACATCTTCCCCTCCTCGTCGAACGTGTAGCGCTGAAGCGTAGACCGGGACAAATAGACATGCCCGCGTGGGGGCCGGGCGGCGAGCTCGGGGAGGCGCTACCTTCTGCCCCGGTCCGTGGCGGAGTCCTTCGGACACACAGAGGAAGACAGATGGCCAGCAAGAGAAAGGTCGCAGGTATCGCCACCGGAGTCGGGCTCGTGCTCGCTGTGCTCGCGTGGATGTTCACGGCCCCTTACCTCGGCCTCACGGGTTTGTAACGCACGCCCGGCATCATCCTCGGCGGGACGCCCACGCCCGCACCGAGCGACTTCACGCCCCTCAACGAGTCGCGAGGGCCCCTCATCATGAAGCTCGGCGGCTTTCCGCCTTTCGTGATCTACCTCTCCTATGTGGGGACCCCGACGGGAGTGATCACGGCTACGCGCCCGGACGGGGGTTACTGGGCGCAGCGGGTCCGGGATGGCGACACCGACGGGTGGCTCCGCTTCGGCGACGCGACCTACGAGATGCGGGCGCAGGAGATCCTGGGCGACGCCCGCATCCCCATGCTCGAGCAGTACTCAGCCAGGACCGGCCTCCCCATGGACGTAGCGGTCGGCGGGCCCGACCCGGTTCGCGCATGGGAGGTCTTTTTCTGGACGCCTCGATAGCGCGCAAGAACGGCCGGCGCGGACTGCATTAACCTCGAGCAGGGTGCAGCGGTCTCACGGGCCGCGATGCAGTCGATCTCCACGCGGCTGTTTCCTCCGAGGCTGATGCCCACGGTGGTTCGAGCAGGCTTGTTGTTGGGGAAGAACTCCGCATAGACCTCGTTCATGGCGCCCCACTCCGCCATGTCCACCAGGTACACGTTGCACTGGAGGACGCGGTCCATGGAGGACCCGAAGCGCACGAGCGCGTCACGAATCGCCTCGAGCGCACGCCGGGTCTCTGGCTGGACGCCCGGCTCGCCGGCTCCACCGGTCTTACCGGCCAGGAAGATCAGACCTCCGTACCGCACGCCCTCTGAGTACGGTGCCCTCGGGTTGGCATTCAGATACTCAGGCGCGGCCGCTTGCTCGACCGTCGCTGCGTACGCTTCGGGTTCGGACGGACGGCAGGCGAGGCTCGCAGCACACAAGACGAGGGCAATCAATCCGCGAAGCATGGCTTTCTCCTGGAAGGGTGGGGGGGGGCGACTACTTCCGCACAGCGTGCCGGAGCGCGACCATGCCGCTCTTGTAGGTCTTCGCTTCGAGCAGGTGAAGCGCAACGTCGACGTCGAGCCCCTCGAAGAACGAGGTACCGTCGCCGATGAGGATGGGCAAGATCGAGTAGCGAATCTCGTCGGCCAGCCCGAGCCGCAGGCATTCGCCCGAAACGTGACCGCCACCGACGACCCAGATGCTGCGGTAGCGTGGTCTGAGTCGTCCGTTCACCAGGTCGCGCAGGTCACCCGAATAGAACTCGACCGTGTCTCGGTTCCTGAGCAGTTCGCGGCTAGTGAGGACGATCGTGGGCTTGTCGCCGTAGACCCATCCGAACCCCTTCGCCTCGAACCCCAATGCGGTCTCGTAAGTGCGCGACCCCATGACGTAGCAGTCGATCGTGCCGAGAAACTCGGCCACGTATTCCGGGTCCAGGGTCTCGCCGCCCTCGAACTCGTCGGAGGTCTCCATCCAATCCACACTGCCGTCGTTGCGGGCGATGAAGCCGTCGAGGCTGGCAACCATGTGGATCGTGACGCAGGAATCGGTAGCAGACTTCGGCACGCCGGCGGGTGCTCCGGACATGAGGCCCCTCCTGAGGTACGTTGGCCAGCACAGTCCCGCGGCTGGACCCTTACAGCGCGAGGATGCAGCGGACCCGGCCGGGAAGTGGATCAGGGGCGCGCACATGGGTGCGGCGCCGGTCCTCGGGGCGTAATGGGCGCATGGCTCCACGCACGCCGCCGGGGCTGGGCGGCGGAATGCCTGAGGGGGTCACGGCTTGGCGGCCCCGGCGGTACATTCCTGCGCCGTTACCTATCCGACACCGATTCTCTACGGACAGCGAGCCCCCGCGATGCCCACTCGCCTTCTGGTCCCGGCGCTCCTCCTCGCCACCGCCTGCGGCGGCGGCTCGGACCGGGACGTGATGCAGAACACGGGCTCCGACACGATGCTCGACGTCGCTCAAGCCTGGGCGGAGCGCTATCAGGTGGTGAACCCTGCGGTCGCGGTCGCCGTGAGCGGCGGTGGATCGGGGGTGGGGATCGCGTCGATGATCGACGGCACGGTCGACATCGCGAACTCGAGCCGCCCAATGACCGAGGGGGAGATCGAGGCCGCGCGCGCCAACGGGAATGATCCGGTGGAGCACATCGTGGGCTACGACGCGCTCGCGGTCTTCTTGCATCGCAACAACCCGATCAACTCGATGACGCTCGAACAGGTGGCCGACGTCTACGCCGAGGGCGGTCGAGCGGAGCGATGGAGCGACCTGGGAGTTACGGTCCCGGGATGTCCGAGTGACGAGATCATCCGCGTAAGCCGGCAGAACAGCTCCGGCACCTACGCCTACTTCCGCGACTCGGCGCTCGCGCGACGCGAGTACAAGTTGGGCGCACTGAGCATGAACGGGTCGTCCGAGGTGGTGGACCTGGTGGAGAACACGCCCTGCGCGATCGGCTATAGCGGGCTCGCCTATGCCACCGAGGGCGTGAAGCTGCCCTGCATCGCCGCGGAGTTGGGTGGCGAGTGCATCACCCCCTCGATCGCGACCGCAACCGACCACACGTATCCCATCGCGCGCCCTCTATACATGTACACGGCAGGCGTGGCCCAGGGGGACGTGGCCGCGTACCTGAACTGGATCATGTCGGACGAGGGCCAGTGCGTTCTCATCGACGTCGGCTATCCGGCGGCGCGGCCGGTGGACTGCGGCCGCACCATGCAATGAAGGCGATCAAGGGACGAGAATGAGCACACACTACGAAGAGCGGATGGAAGCGGACCTCTCCGAGATCAAGCGGAAGGTCCGCAAGGTCTCCGACCTGGTCGAGCTCCAGGTGCAGAACGCCATCGAGGCGTTCCTGACGGGTACGGTCGACCTCGCCAACCAAGCTGTGCTCGGCGACCGCCAAGTGAATCGGCGCATCAAGGAGCTGGACTACCTCTGCCACTCCTTCATCGTGCGGCACGCGCCGAGCGCCGGGCATCTGCGCTTCGTCTCCGCGGTGCTCCGCCTCGCCGTGGCGTTGGAGCGCGTGGGCGACTATGCCAGCATGATGGGGCGCGAGGTGGTGCGCCTATCGGCGCCACCTCCGGGGACGATCCGCCGCGACATCGAGATGATGAGCCATCAGGCGCGCCACGCACTCAGCCAGTCCCTGCGCGCGTTCCATCACACCGACGCATCGCTCGCAAAGTCGTCGCTCGGCCTCGCGGATCAGACCGACTTCACGCTCGACACGGTGATCAAGGAACTGATCGCCACCGGAGAGAAGGGCGAACGATCTCTCAAGGATCTCTTCGCGCTCCAGCGCATCGTCAACCTGATCAAGCGGGTCGCCGAGCAGGCCGACAACGTGGCCGAGCAGACGATCTTTGCCACCACGGGTGAAACGCGGGACCGCCGAGTCTTTCGCATCCTGTTCGTGGATGAGCGCAACGACCGGTCCAGCCAGATCGCCGAAGCCTATGCGCGCAAGGCTTTTCCCGAGAGCGCGACGTACCGGAGTGCGGGATGGAACCCGAGTGACGCCATCGACCCAAAGCTCATCGAGTTCATGGACGCGCGCGGCGTGGATCTACGAGACGCGATGCCGAGGCGACTCCAGCCGGTCTCCAACCTGCCCCAGCACTTCCACGTGATCGTGTCGTTCTCACCTGGCGCGAGCGAGTTCCTTGGCGAGTTGCCCTACCGCACCACGTTGCTCGAGTGGAAAATGGGCGTGTCCGCCGGCACCGAGCCAGACACGCTCGAGAAGCTTTATCAGGACCTGGCGGGGCGGGTGCGTGACCTGATCACCTCGCTATCGGGCCCGGAGGCGCGCTGACGTGAGTGTTCGTGACGGGACGCACGACCTCGATCATCGGGGCCGGGCGTGGTACGTGGACAGAGTCGTCCAGACGCTCGTGTTCGCGGGTGGCATATCCGCGATCGTGTTCATCCTGGGGATTGTCTTCTTCATCTTCCGGGAGGGCCTGGGCTTCCTGATGGGGCCATTCGAGTTCCGCGAGGTCTTCGGCTCCATCGCTTGGCGACCCACATCGCGGGAGCCGACCTACGGCATGGTCGCCCTCATTGCCGGCACCGCGAGTGTGACAGGGCTGGCGATGCTGGTGTCGGTGCCGTTCTCGCTCGGCGCGGCGATCTTCATTGGCGAGTTCGCACAAGGCCGCACGCGCGAGACGCTGAAGGTACTCATCGAGCTGCTCGCTGCAGTGCCGTCGGTGGTGTGGGGGTTCATCGGGCTCTCCATCATGAACCCGCTCATCATCCGTCTCTTCGACGTGCCGGTCGGGCTGGGTGTGCTGAACTCGGGGATCATCCTCGGCCTCATGGCCGCGCCCATCATGACGACGATCGCAGAAGATGCGCTCAAGGCGGTGCCGAGTAGCTACCGCGAGGCCGCCGAAGCGATGGGGGCCACGAAGTGGCAAGTGATCTGGAAGGTGGTGCTCCCGGCCGGAAGGAGTGGCCTCATGGCCGCAGTGCTGCTCGGCGTCGGGCGCGGGTTCGGCGAGACGATGGCGGTCCTCATGGCGACCGGACACGCCATCAACGTCCCGACGAGCGTGTTCGATTCCGTGAGTGCCATAACCGCGACCATCGCCGCCGAACTGGGCGAGAGTCCCGTCGGCTCGGATCATTATCGGGCGCTGTTCACGCTCGGGATCCTGCTCTTCCTGATCACGTTCGTGATCAACCTGGCCGCCGACCTGTTCGTGCGCGGCTTGCGGAGCTCGAAGTAGATGTTCGAGTCGACTTCGCTCAACGACCGCAACCGGCGGGTGCAGCGGCTGGTGGGCGTGCTGTTCGGGTCGATGACCATGCTGCTCGTACTGCCGGTGCTGATCATCCTCGTGGTGCTCGTCTACAACGGGGCGCCGGCGATCTCGCTCGAGTTCCTGTTCAGCGCGCCCGTCGACCAGGGCAGGGCAGGCGGCATCTTCCCGGCCATCCTCGGGACGATCTGGCTGGTCGCGGTGGCACTGCTGGCGTCCGTGCCGGTCGGCGTGGCCGCTGCGATCTATCTATCGGAATACGCGCCTGACAATTGGTCCACGCGCTTGATCAACCTCGCCATCATCAACTTGGCGGGCGTTCCGTCCATCGTGCACGCGCTCTTCGGCGTGGGCGCGTTCGTGGTCTTCGCGGACATGGGCAAGAGCATTCTGGCTGCGGGCCTCACGCTCGCGATCATGACGCTTCCCGTGGTGATCGTCGCGACCAAGGAGTCGCTCCAGTCCGTCCCGCAGGCGTTCCGCATGGCGTGCTGGAACATGGGCGCCACGCGCTGGCAGACGATCAGCAAGGTCGTGCTCCCGAATTCGATCAGTGGCATCCTCACCGGCGTCATCCTCGTGGTGTCGCGGGCCGCGGGAGAGACCGCGCCCATCATGTTCACCGGAGCGGTGGCCTTCCTACCGTTCCTGCCCCAGGGCGTGCTCGACCCGACCATGGCGATGGCGTATCACCTCTTCTACATCTCGACGGCCGCTACCGGGGTGCCCGAGGAGGTACGCTACGGGACCGCGCTGGTGCTCATCACGATGGTGTTGCTCATGAACGCCACCTCGATCGCCTTCCGGGCGCGCTTGCGGAGCCGCAAGAAATGGTAGACGTCGGCGCGCAGACCGCCGTGAAGCTCGCCGTCGAGAACCTGAAAGTGTCGTACGGGCACGAGCAGGTGATCCACGGGATCGACCTGGAAGTGCGCGAGCGCGAGATCTTCGGGATCATCGGGCCCGCAGGGAGTGGCAAGACGAGCTTCCTGAAGGCGCTCAACCGCATGGACGAGCTCGACCCCGCCATGAGCATGTCGGGCACGGTGCGCTTCAACGGCCGCGACATCATGAGCTTCAAGAACGTGTACGCGTTCCGGCGGCGCATCGGCGTGGTCTTCCCGCTTCCGGTGGGACTTCCGCTCACGGTCTACGAGAACGTGGCCTTCGCGCCGCGGCTGGCGGGCATCAAGGCCAAAGCGCAGCTGGACGAGATCGTGGAGCGTTGCTTGCGGCGCGCGGCGCTCTGGGACGAAGTGAAGGACCGTCTCCAGGCGCTGGGCAGTTTGCTCTCGGGCGGCCAGCAGCAGCGCCTCACCATCGCGCGGGCGCTATCGCAGGAGCCGGATCTGCTGTTGCTGGACGAGTTCTCCATCGCGGTGGACCCGGTCACGACGATGCGTATAGAAGACGTACTGCGCGAGCTGAAGCAGGAGGTGACGATCATCCTGGTGACGAACCTCGTGCAGCAGGCGCGCAGGCTCGCTGACCGCACCGCGTTCTTTCTCGGCGGCAGGGTGGTCGAGGTAGGTGCGACGGAGGACTTCTTCACCGGCGCGGTGCACGACCAGCGCACCCGCGACTACGTGGAGGGGCGCTTTGGCTGAGCAGCCCACGAGTCCCAGCGGCCCGGCGATCGACGTCCGCGGCGTCAGCCTCTGGTACGGCACCTTCCAGGCGCTCTACGAGGTCGACCTGCAGGTGGCGCACGGCAGCATCACCGCGCTCATCGGGCCGTC